>Ga0070699_100005997_pt1 | contig 10621 bp, 8 predicted proteins | sample KBSK1503metaG_FD_65473 | JGI IMG/M metagenome (GOLD analysis project Ga0070699, IMG submission 65473) | Corn, switchgrass and miscanthus rhizosphere microbial communities from Kellogg Biological Station, Michigan, USA - KBS K1-50-3 metaG | ecosystem: Host-associated > Plants > Roots >...
ACATCGAGGTCAGAAAACTGGCGCAGCGCAACGTTGCCGTACAGAATCTCGGCCAGAACAGGTCCCTTATAAGGCAGGGCGGCAATGCCGAGCGAGTGCAGGCATTCAAGAATGCGAAGCAGTTCCCGAGTGAGCCAGAGGGTCTGGCGCACATTTGCTTCAGCATGCCGCCGAAGCGCTTCGAGCGCACCCGATGGCACCACTTCAGCGGCAGCGGTCAGACAACGATATACCTGCGGTACCACGCCATGTTGCTCTGTGAGCTGAATCAGCCGTTCCCAATCAAGCTGGCAAGCAAGAATCTTGCGGATGCGCTCGGCACGCTGCTGGTTCGAATACTCGGCGCAGCAAGCCAGCAGCAGATCGAACTCCGGGCTGCTGGTGAAGGCCGCTGCACGCTCAATGGCCGGAAACGCGACGGGTTGTGGCAGTGCTGCGGGAGGCATGCTGGAAAGAGTCGTGTACGTTTCCCGAAATTAACAGTCCACGGAAATCCCGATGGCCGACACTATAATACAGAGACCTCCAGCCATCGTTTCCAATTGCGCCACGGAACGAAATCGGTGTCGCCGAAAAAATGGACAGCATCGTCCTCGAATCCGTCAGCAAGGTGTTCCGTCACCGCCCAGCTCTGTTCAATTGGATGGGGAGGGAGCGCACTGGGGAAACGCGCGCTTTGGATGAAGTCTGTCTGGGTGTTTCTACCGGGAAGGTGCTGGTCCTGCTAGGCCCCAACGGCAGCGGGAAAACTACCACGCTGAAGCTGGTTTCCACCATGCTTCTGCCCGACGCGGGCCGAGTTCTGGTTGAAGGCGCGGATACACGCACGGAGCCGGGCCGAGTGCGTAAACACGTCGGCTTTGCGGTCGCCACCGAGAGATCATTTTTCCCTCGCCTCTCAGCCTGGGAAAACCTCGACTTCTTTGCCACGTTGGATGATGTCCCCCGCAAATCCCGACCGCGACAAATCGAAGCCATCCTGGAGCGCACCGGCCTGTTGGACGCGGCGGATACGCTGGTCATGAAGTTTTCCAGCGGCATGTACCAGAGGCTGGGCATCGCTCGCTCGCTCGTCAAACATCCCTCGGTCATCCTGCTGGATGAGCCCACGCGCAGCCTTGACCCCGCCTCGTCCCTTCGCTTCTGGAATCTGGTTCGTGAATTGCCCACCCGGGGATCAACCGTGATTCTCGCCACGCACAGTTTCAATGAGGCCATTGCCGTGGGCGACTTTGTCGCGGTATTGCATCGGGGCAGGTTGGCGGGCTACCGGAGGATTGGGGATGTCGATGTAGAAGAGCTGCGCTCTTTCTATTTTCAGACCACCGGCGAGCTGGATGAGGCCTCGGTATTGGCGCCCAGGAGCTTCCGATGAAGATCACCAGCTTGCTTGACAAAATGGCCGCCATCGCGCGGCGCGATCTTCTGACTGCGATTCGCTACCGGACGGGTTTTCTGATTACTGCCGCGGGAGCGGCCGCTGAGCTGGCTGCGTTCTACTACCTTTCCCGAGCCATCGGTCCCGGGTTTCGTCCGGAGGGCGTGGACTACTTTCCCTTCCTCCTCGTGGGTACCGGCTTCTATACATTTCTGGTGATGGGAATCAATGCGTTCCTGGTTATCGTGCAGGAAGCGCAGCAGACGGGGACGCTGGAAATCTTGATGACGACGTCCACACCGGCGCCGGTACTCGTGTTCCTCAGCGCTATCTCGGCCTTCGCCGGGAACACTGTGCAACTGGTGCTTTACTTGGGAGCCGGGCTGCTGCTGTTTGGCGCGCCCCCGCAGAATCCCAATGTCCTTGGTTCTGTGGTGATTTTTGGGCTCTCGCTCGTCATCGCGGTTGCGCTTGGCATTCTGGCAGCGGCGCTGCAGTTGGCGATTCAGAAAGGCTCGGCCCTGGTGTGGCTGCTCGGATCCGGGATATGGTTCATGACGGGGACGCTATTTCCGGTGGCGGCGCTGCCGAAGCCATTGCAGGTCGTGGCCAAACTGATTCCCATCACCCATTCTCTAGATGGGATGCGGCTGGCTTTACTGCAGGGGGCGAATTTTGCCGTGCTGGCACCGGAAATCGGCATCCTCGGCTTTTTTTCGTTGATCCTGCTGCCGTTCAGCCTGCTGGTCTTCTCCTACACGCTGCGCCGGGCAAGGCTGCAAGGTACTCTCTCCTTCTATTAAGACTGCACGCATAAGTGTGCAAGCACTTGCCATGAACTTCTGGGCATCAGGTGAGGTAATAAGGGTTAGCATTTGTCTTTTGGTCTGTTGTAAACTGCCGTATCCCGCTAAAGTGGCACGGTGAGCTCGGGTGGGACTGGCCAACGTAAGCGACAGTGCGTTTGGGATTCCTATGACTCAGAAGAACCGACCTGTCGGAGACGAGAAGAGCGCACCGAGCTCAGGTGCGAGCAAGAAACCGTATCGCAAGCCGGAGTTTCGATATGAGCGAGTCTTCGAAACCCTCGCGTTAGCCTGTGGGAAGATCCAACCCGGGCCACAATGCCGATTCCGCAAGAAGAGGTCGTAGGTCCTTCCTCATGAACGACCAGGCCCGCGAACAGAGCAAGTGCAGTCTGGCAGTCGAGGTGCTGCAATCCTGGGGGGAGTTGCGATTACGAACCAAGGGAGTCAGCATGCTGCCGACCCTGTGGCCTGGTGATCTGGTCACGGTTCAATCCTGCAGTTTTGCAGTGGTGCAGCCCGGCGAGATCGTTCTTTACGTGCGCGAGGGACGCTTCCTTGTCAGTCACCGCATCGTGAACAAGTGCAGTGCGGAGAGCGGCGCATTTCTGATCACCCGGGGCGACTGCACAACCAAGGAAGACGCGCCTGTCCCTCCGGGCGAATTGCTGGGAAAGATCACCGGAATCCGGCGCAAGGGGTCGCTCCTCGCATCCCCACAAAAGCTTTTGCCATTTCACCGTTTGTTTGCCTGCATGCTTTGCCACTGGAGTTTCTTCCGGCGTTTCGTGCTGTATTGGCACGCGCGCCGCACCGACACTGATCGGGATTTTAAAGTAGTGATTGGGGAACCGGCATAGTGATGACAGATGAAACGCGATGGCACGGACCAATGTTTGGGTATTACGGAGCAGGATGGTGACTCAGAGCCACGAGATTGCGGTTGAAATCGGCGGTATGCCCATCTTGCTGCGCACGCAGGACGGCTCGTTCCGCGATCTTCTGGCGAAGCGCTATGCGGGGTTTGTAGGCTCCTCCTCGTACCCCAGATTTGAATTTGATGTGGACCTGGTTCCGCCATCTGCTGAGATGGAGTCGGACGAAGACGTCCACGTAGAAATGCAGGAGGGCGAATGGCGCCTGCGGCGAGGAGATTTTCGCGCGCGGTGGGACCCCAGGGCGGGCCGAGGACGCATTCGCCAATCGGCAAACCCGTACTCCATCGATTCCGTGTTACGCATTGTGCACACCTTGATCCTGGCGCGAGAAGGTGGCTTTCTGCTGCATGCCGCGAGTGCCGTCCGAAGTGGCCGTGCATTCCTATTTTCCGGAGTCTCGGGCTCGGGCAAGACTACGATCTCCCGTCTTGTGCCCGCCGATGTAACTCTGCTGACGGATGAGGTTTCGTACGTCCGCCGCGACACCGATGGCTATCGCGCGTGTGGAACTCCGTTTGCCGGTGAACTCGCCCGCTTAGGCGAAAATTGCTCCGCCCCGATACGCACTTTGTTCTTGCTCGAGAAGGGATGTGAAAACAAGATTGAACCGGTGGCCACGGCCGAAGCCGTGCGAAGCCTGCTTCGGAACATCCTTTTCTTCGCCCAGGATGCTGAACTGGTCAGACTGATTTTCCGCTCGGCGTGCGAGTTTGTGGAGTGCCTTCCCGTGCAGCGGCTGACGTTCGTTCCCGATGAGCGGGTTTGGGACATGATCGGATGAGCGAGAGATACATCGCGAGGAGCACCGCCATTGCGGCGCGCTTGCTGGGCGGTGAAATGATGGTCATGTCTGCGGTCGATTCGACTTTCTTCACCTTGAATGAAGTCGCCACCGCAATCTGGCGGGCGGCAGACGGTTATACGCCGCTGTCAGAAATCGTGGCCAGAAGTGTCTGCAGCGAGTTTGACGTGGAGCCTGAAGTCGCACGCCGCGATGCCGAGCAATTCGTGGATGAGCTTTCGCGCCATGGCATCCTGCTGGTTTCCGATCATCCGTTGAACAATCCATCCTCCGGCCTGGTGGAGTCGGCATGAGCTTGATGCAGGAGATGAACGAGCGGGCCGCGGAACTGGGCGTTCCCATGGGAGTTCACCTCGACATCACCTACCGCTGCAACGAGCGCTGCGTTCACTGCTATCTGGATCACGACGACCACGGCGAAATGACCACCGCCGAAATTAAAGATGTACTCGACCAGTTGGCCGAAGCCGGTACCTTTTTCCTGACGCTCAGCGGTGGCGAAGTGCTGATGCGGCGCGACTTTTTCGAAATCCTGGAACATGCGCGTCGCTTGCTTTTCAACGTCAGAGTCAAGACGAACGGGGTAATGATCCGCACGCAGGAAGCCCAGCGCTTGCGGGAACTGGGTGTCGAGCAGATCCAGATCAGCATCTACTCCCACCGTCCTGAAGTTCACGACGCCATCACCAAGTTGCCCGGCTCACTGAAGCGGAGTGTCGCGGCCATTCGTTTCCTGAAGTCGCAAGGGCTGAAGGTCACGATCGCCAACGTGCTGATGACGGCGAATATGCGGGATCACGCCGGGGTGCAAGCGCTAGCCCGCGAACTGGGTGTTACCTACACCTTGGATCCCACCATCACGCCGAAGATGGACGGTGACACTTCAGTCCTTCGCCTGCGCATTCCGGGTTCAGAGCTGAATGCGGTCTTCCACAACAAGGACCTTGTGGGAAACGTCGAGGAGTTCTGTGCCCCGCCACCTCCGCCGGGTGAGGACGTCATGGAAGGTTACCCCTGCAGCGCCGGTCATACTGCGGCTTACATCACGCCCTACGGAGACGTCTTCCCCTGCGTGCAGTTTCCGCTACCCAGCGGCAATGTGCGCCGGCAGAAGTTTATGGATATCTGGCGCGACTCGCCCGAACTGAACGAGGTCCGCTCCATCCGCGCCAAGGACCTGCCAGTCTGCTCCACCTGCCGTCATGTGGGCACCTGTACTCGTTGTCCCGGCTTGGCGTACATGGAGGGCAACATGCGCGGACCGTCGACTGCGGACTGTGAGACGTCGTTCCACCGAACCGGAATCCTCACTGCGAACATGCTCCGGAAAGCCCGATCCAACGCTCCCGGCCCCCTGGTTCAGATACGACTGCTGGCCGTCTAGTTCCGGCGGCTGACATTTCCAGCAAGTATCCGCAGGCGACTTGGCGTTACTTTGGTGTCCCTTCGATGCCGCGAGGCAACTAGCGAAGAGCTCTTTCGGACGTAGAATTTTGTTAGCAATCGGCATATGGAATCGACCGAGAAATCGTACGAGGCAGCACGGCGGAGCACGCGAATTCAAGCGCAGATCCCGCTTCGCCTTACCAGCCTGGACCCTGCCATACAAATGTCCGAGCATTGCCATACTCTGGTGCTGAACACGCAGGGTTGCGGGGTGCGCCTTTCGCGGCCGTTGGAGCCAGGAGTGCCGGTTCGCCTCGACGAGTTGCCGGGCGGACAGAGCGTGACAGCCCGCGTTGCCAACTGCGTCCCATTGGGGCCCGGTGGCAAGTCCTGGGTCGTGGGCGTGGCGCTGGATCAAACAGGAAACATCTGGGGCATTCATCCCGCCCCAGTGGACTGGGGAAGCGAGCCGCAACCGGTTGCGGCTGCGGTTGCCATTCCTCGCGAGAAGAACGAATGGCCTTATTCGCAGTTCTCCACTAGGGGTGAATTTCACCCAGGCAGAAAGTAGTTAAGAAAACGCTCCGCAGGGACTCCACATCAACCAATTAAAGACTTAGCGCAGAGTTCGCCGAGAGAATCCGACGAGGCCGCTCGGACGAATCTTTTCCGCGTTCTCTGCGAGACCTCTTCGCCCTCTGCGATTCAAGTCTTAGGTTTTGGATGAATTGCCGCTTCAGCGTGAAGCCTCCAATCAACGATTCAGCAGTTTTGAGAAGTAGCGGTTGTCGTAGAACATCGTTGTGTTATGGACAAATTCCAAGACCCGGTGCATTTTGTCTCTGTCTTCACGACTCATGTCATAGAACTGGACTGCAATCCCGGATCCTGGATCGATCCTTATCACGCTACCTTCGGCTTGCATCTTGCCATCATCGATCGAGAAAATTAGTTTGAGCTTGGCCCCAGGCGTGAGGATGGCGCTCGTCTCCACATAGCAGCCGCCCAGGCTGAGGTCGATCAAGTTCCCAAGGACGGGGCCGTCTCCATCCTGCGGCTGCAACTCAATAGTGACCCGGCACTTCATCCTCGGATACAGCCTGCGGTTCTTGCGGGAGGGTTGGCGTTGCTTCTCGATGTACATGCGCCGGTCGGCCTCGGCCAGAAGTTCCTCGGCGTCCTGTCCATCTTCGGGATACAAGGCTTGTCCGACGCTCAGCGAAAGAATGTCTTCGCGGCAAACTTCCCGGCCGGCCTGCTGGGCGAGTTCGCGCAGGTTCTCCGCTTTCTTGGTGGCCGCCTCCTCGGGCAGACCCGGGGCCACCAACACGAATTCGTCTCCGCCCATGCGAGCCACATAGTCGTATTCGCGGCAACTCTGCTTTAGGGCCTGCGCGAACAGTCGCAGCACACGATTGCCCTCCAGGTGCCCGAAGCGGTCGTTAATCAGCTTAAACCCGTCCATATCGCAGACCATCACGGTCAATGAAGTAGTGTCGCGCTTGCAGCGGGCCAGTTCCCGGTCGAGCTGCAGGAAGAGAGAGCGGGCGTTGGGCAGCTCGGTGAGGTAGTCCGTTGTGGCGGAGCTTTCCGCTTGCTCGTACTTCAGGGCGTTCTCAATGGCCAGCGCCATCTTGGAGCTGATCGCCAGCAGGATGCGCAGGTGATCGGAAGTGAACGCGTCCCCTTCTGCGTGATAAAGGGCAAGCACGGCGACCACTCCGGCGAGGCCTTCCAGAGGAATTGCCATAGCCGAACGCAGTGTGCTGAACTTCGTGGGATCGTTCAGGTATCCCGGCTCGACCGAGGGATTGCCATTGATGATCGGTTTCCGGTTCTGCGCCACCCAGCCGGAGAGTCCCTGGCCCAACGGGATGCGGAGGGAGGCGAACAGACGGAAGTTATCGCCATTCACGTATTCCGGAATCAACTCCGCGTCACGCCGCACGTAGATGGCGATCGCATCGTAAGGAACCAGGCGCCTCAGTTTCACCGAGAACACCGACAGTGTCTCACCCAGACTGAGCGAGGCTCCCAGGTCCTGGCTTAGCTCGAAGAGGGTCTGCGCCTCCTGCCGCGCCGCCGCGATCGAGGAGAGGAACGTAGCCTTCTGGCCGGGAGCGGCCTTGGCCGCAATCTCTTCAAATCCCGCCGCTGGCGCGATGCCTCGTGGCACCTTCACGTCGGTGGACAGCTTCGATGTCGCCTCGCGTCCAAAGCGAGCTTCCACCACTTTTTCAAGGTGCAGGTATCGCTTCTGCAGGATCGCGACTACATTGGGATCAAAGGATTTGCCTGACTCTTCCGCCAGACGTTGGATAACTTCTTCGAGGGGCAGGGCGCGCCGGTATTGGCGGTCGGAGGCCAGCGCGTCCAAGTAATCCACAGCCGCGAGGATGCGCGCGCCAATGGGAATTTCTCTTCCCTTCAGGCCGGAAGGATATCCCGACCCGTCCCACTTCTCATGGTGCGCCCGCACAGTCGGCACGACCGGATAGGGGAAGCGCACCCGCTCCAGGATCTCGGCCCCGACCACGGGGTGAATTTTCATCTTCTCGAATTCTTCCGGGGTCAGCCTCCCAGGTTTGGAGATGATGTGCTCGGGTACCGCCAGCTTGCCGATGTCATGCAAAAGCGCTGCCGCGTGCAGAGCTTCCATTTCCTCCCCAGTCACACCTAATTCCTTGGCCACTTCGATGGCGTACACTCGCACGCGTTGCAGGTGGTCGTGGGTGGTGTGATCCTTAGCTTCGATGGCCAGTGCCAGTGCCTCAATGGTACGCAAGTGCAGGTTCGCCATCTCTTCAACGTGGCGCTTCTCGTCTTCCAGCTTGCCCAGATAGAGACGGTACGAGCGGTAGATGAGATAAATGACGGGCACGACCAGCAACGAGGTTTGCCAGCCAAAAATCCGGTTGAACCAGCCGACGGTGCCCGCGAATGCAGCGCCCACCAGGTAATAGGGGAAGGACCAGAAATAACATTCCACCCAGATTTTCTTCAGCGGCTTGTGCTCTGTGAGAGCGATCACCGAGGCGATGGAACCGGTATTGGCCACAAAATAGGTGGAAGCCGCGACTGCCAGCAACAAGGGATGACTTCTCACCTGCCATTCCGACAAGGCGAAGTGATAAACGCCATAAGCCACCGCAATCGAGAAAGCGCTGGCGCACAGGTTGAACGTAACCTGAATCGGGCTGGGGCGGTCGCGATAGAAACATTGGATCAGGATGGCGGCAGTCCCCAAAATCAGGGTCTCCGCGAAGCTCAGTTCCAATACCCCCAAGAGGATGAACAGGAAGTTGACCGACATGGTGCCCGTGATCCCGGGCAGATTCACCTTAAGCCGGGAAGCCAAAATCGCGATCAGCAGGTAGCAAATGAACTGGGCGATGTTCCTGCTCGTCGACTTGATCGCTCCGTAAAGGAGCACACCCGTGCCCGCCGTGACGACAAGGCTGATAAACACCTTGGCCCCAGCGCTCAAGTCTCTCCACGACTGAGTGCGGCTACCCACTTCCCACCCTGCACGACTCCTTCTTGGCCTATGCGGGGGACTTTTAGGCTTTGAGTCTGAGCTAAGTGATAACAGCTAAGATGCTTCCGTACAATCACTTACAGGAATGCAGCCCAAACTTTCGTAACCCAAGATACTGATTTCGGCTAAACCTGGGGGTAATGTGATAAGGACCCACCCCTGGCAGTTAAGCGGCCTGGATTCACTATGTTTGTGATGGGGAACGGCTTGATGGCCGGCGGCTGCTGATATCTCGGCTCTCGCGATTTCGCCACGACTGACTTAACATCCGCTGCATGTTTACCGCATCACCGACGCGGATCAACCCGGACGTAGTATCTGAGCGCGCAAGCCACCACAGTTGCGAAGCCCGCTAATTAGGGGCCGGCCGGCGAGCCGCTGCAGATGCTCGCAGGGTTCGCACAGCCGAATACCACGGAGGTTAACCTCGCCGATACGAAATTCCCTTCCGACCAGATGGTTGAGCGGCACACCGCCTGTGACCACGTTGCGGCGCGCTTCGCCTGGGACGAGGTCCACGCCGTAATCGCGCCTGAACGCTTCAATAGCCTCCGCCTCAATCGGGGTTCGAAATCCGGGAGTGGCTTGAAAAAGGTCCCTTGCCGGTTAGCGTAGCGATCTCCTTCCAGCCCGACTCCCGGAATGGCCTGCACCTGATTTACGGCGCGAGTGGGTTTCTTGGCAGGCGAGGCTATGTGGATCGATTCCATCTCCCCATAGCTTTTTCTCCTTACAGGACGGGCAACGCCCGTCCCTACACCGAACGTTTAGTCGCTCTTGCGCACGATGGAGATGGACTCCTCGAGAGTATCGATTGCGACATCGGCTTCGTCTTTGGTCACGATCAGCGGTGGCGCAATGCGAATCGTGCTCGGGCCGCAACCCAGGAACAGAACGCCGCGTTCGAAGGCCAGTTCGACGATATGGTCGCGCTCGGCGGCGGCGTACTCCTTTGTCTTCTTGTCCTTGACGATCTCAACGCCGATCATCAGCCCGCGGCCGCGAACATCGCCCACCAGCTTGTGTTTGTTTGGCCAGGCGGCGATTCGCTTCAGTATGTGATTGCCGACTTCGGTCGCATTCCGCATCAGGTTTTCGCTCTCGATCACATCGAGTGTAGCCAGTGCGGCCGCAATGCAGACCGGGTTGCCGCCAAAGGTCGAAGCGTGCGAACCGGGAACCCAGTCCATGATCTCGGCTTTGCTGATGGTCACACCGAGGGGCATGCCGGAAGCGATCCCTTTAGCTATGCACACAATGTCCGGCTGCACTCCGGTGTGCTCGATCGCCCACCACCTTCCGGTGCGACCGGCGCCACTCTGCACTTCATCCGCCACCAGCAGAATGCCGTGGCGATCGCAGATACGGCGCAGCTCCTGCATGAAGACATTGGGGGCGATCACGTAGCCGCCCTCCCCTTGGATGGGTTCCACGAAGATTGCCGCCACTTCCTCGGGCGGGAGCGTAGTCCTGAAGAGCTTGTCCTCGATGAAGCGGGCACAGCCAAGCGCAAAAGCTTCGGCATCCTGCGCGCCACCTTCGCAACCACGGTAAACGTCAGGGTAACGAACGTGGGTGACGCCAGGCACCAGCGGAGCGAAGCGGCGCTTCTGCTGTGGCTTTGACGCAGTCAGCGAGAGCGCACCCATCGTGCGCCCATGGAACGCGCCCAGAAAGGCAATGATGTTCTGGCGCTTGGTGTGGTAACGCGCCAGCTTCAGCGCAGCCTCCACCGCCTCGGTTCCCGAGTTGCCGTAATAAATCTTGTGCGGC
>Ga0070699_100005999_pt1 | contig 10620 bp, 10 predicted proteins | sample KBSK1503metaG_FD_65473 | JGI IMG/M metagenome (GOLD analysis project Ga0070699, IMG submission 65473) | Corn, switchgrass and miscanthus rhizosphere microbial communities from Kellogg Biological Station, Michigan, USA - KBS K1-50-3 metaG | ecosystem: Host-associated > Plants > Roots >...
GCAGGCGAGGATGATAGGAAGCGCCGCTAAAGCCTGTCAAGGTAAGTGGAAAAGCAGGTAATGGGTCAGTTTGAAGTATGTCTCACGCAAAGGCGCAAAGTCGCCACGAAAGACGCGAAGAAAATCAGAGCTTCTCTTTGCTGTCTTTGCGTCTTTGCGTGAAACATAAACTAAACTGACCCACTACCGGAAAAGCATATTCGCAGATTGCACAGATACACCGATTAAGCTAACCTCCAGACCGTTAGGATTAGAGTGGTTGAATTATGTTTGGAATACGAAAGCGCAGACCACCACCGTTCGGCGGCGTTCACGTCGACGACGACAAAGACATCCAGGAACATAAGCCTGAAGATGCGTCGCGAAACGATTTGTGGTCGGAAGCGCGGCTGTTACTTCGCGATCTGGTTTTCGCACTCATGATTGCGGTACTCGTCGTCGTCTTCATCGTGCAGCCTGTTAAAGTTGAAGGTACGTCGATGTTGCCTCGTTTGCACGACGGCGAACGCATCTTTGTCAACAAATTGATTTACTACGACGAGTTTCGCTGGGCGCCGAAGATCGAACGCGGCGACATCGTGGTTTTCTGGTTTCCCGACGATCCCTCAAAGAGTTACATCAAACGCGTCATCGGTCTGCCGGGAGATATCATCGAGGTGCACGAAGGAATTGTGCGCGTAAACGGGCGCGACATCGAAGAGGATTACCTCGATCCGCGTTTGAATCTCTCACACCGCAGCCAGGCGCCGACCATCGTGAGGGCTAATTATTACTTCGTGATGGGCGACAATCGCGACAACTCGAGCGACTCCAGAATCTGGGGGCTCGTTCCCAAAAAATACATCTACGGGAAAGCATTGTTTCGCTACTGGCCGTTGACCGAAGCGAGCGTGATTCACCACGAGAACCTGAATCCAGTCCCTGGCTCGGGCACGCCGCCGTACACGATTCCCGACGATCAGGACAATCCGACGGGCGAATCCTCGCCGCAACCCTCGGTGCCAGGCGGAGGTTCTCCACAGCCTTGATGCTCCTATGATTGATTGGCTGCGTTACCTCCTGATGATCTTTTATGCACCGGTGCGCGGTATGCGAGGAATGCGCGACCGCGGTTCACTCGCGCCGGTGGCAGTGATCGCCTTCCTGGGACAGCTTGCTTATGTAGTTGTAACAAAAAAGTTTGCCGGGCTGCCGACCATTGGATCCGGCGGCAGCACCTACACGGAGCTGTTCGAAGCCGCGAAGTATGTGGTTTTGATTGCTATTGTCCTCGTTCCAATCCTGACTTTGATTGCGAACCTGTTTGAGCGACGGGGAAGCTTCCGCGTCGTGATTACGCAGGAGTACGCATCCGTCGCGGCGACGATGTTTTATGTCCTCACAGCCGCAAACATCTTCAGCCTTCTGATTGCCGCGCTCCTGCACTACACAGGCGCGCAGGCGCAGCAGGTGGCGAGCATGATCCAGCACGCGGATCAAACGCGCGCCATGTTGCCTTCCGATCCTCAATTTCAGGAAGCAGCAGATCAGTTATTCAGTAACCCAGCGTTGCTCGCACTACAACTCTTCGCGCTGCCTCGACTCTTGTTCCTTGGTATCGGCATTGAGTTGGGCGTGAAAGACGCATTCAGGATGTCAGGCATTCGAGCATTCGCCGTGACGTTCTTTGGTTCGTTCGCGGCAGTGTTCGTCATACCGATTGTTGAGCTTCTACTCTCCGGACTTCCGCGGTCGCCGTTTCTGCTGCTTATACTGTTTGTCCTGTTGCGTGGTTATTTCAGCGACATTCTCGGCAGTCACCGTGCTAAGGCGGCATTCAAACAGAATCTCGAGTCAGCGACTTTGAATCCCGCGGACGCCTCGGCGCATTACAATCTCGGGTTGATTCACCAGAGCCGCGGTGAGTTCGATCTGGCGCGCCAACGTTTTGAGCGCGCGTTAGAGATCGATCCCGAGGAGATCGACGCGAGTTATCAACTGGGACGGATTGCGATGCAGCAGAAGCGTTACGCAGACGCGATTCAAAACTTCGAGCACGTGGTGATGCGAAACCAGACCCACTCGCAACATGAGGTTTGGCGCGAAGTGGCGGCGACGTATATCGCGGCGGGCCAGTTTGAAGACGCGCGCACGGCGTTGGAACAGTTTCTCGAACACCGGCCATCGGATCCGGAAGGTTTGTATCTCATGGGCCGGGCGCATGCGGGGCTGGGACACAAACGTGAAGCGACCAGCCTGATGCAGGCGTGTATTGAAGCGGTGAAGACCGCGCCGGCTTATAAATATCGCGCCAGCAAACGCTGGCTGAACGAGGCGCAGCAGTTTATTAAAAGCAGTCAGTAGCTTTTACAAGATGAAGAATAAGCCTGCACTTTTAGCCCTTGAGGATGGTCGTACGTTTCGTGGTCGGTCGTGGGCGGCCGAAGGCGAAGTATGCGGCGAGATCGTTTTCAACACGTCGATGACGGGTTATCAGGAAGTGCTCACCGATCCGTCTTATGCCGGCCAGATTGTCTGCATGACGTATCCGCTGATTGGCAATTACGGCGTCAACGAGGCTGACTCTGAGTCAGCACGACCGTGGGTCGAAGGATTTGTGGTGCGTGAAGCGAGCCGCATCAAGTCAAACTGGCGCGCGGAAGAGACTCTCGATTCTTATCTGAAACGCTGGAACATTGTCGCGATCGAAGGCATCGACACGCGCGCACTCGTGCGCCACATTCGCGACAAGGGCGCGATGCGCTCGTGTCTTTCCACAATCGATCTCGACGAAAAGAGTCTCGTCGAAAAGGCTTTGCAATCGCCGCCGATGGAAAACCGCGAACTGGCGAGCGTTGTTACCACGAGCGAGCCTTACGACTTTCCTGCCGAAGGCGAAGAGCGTTTTCACATCGTTTGCTACGACTTCGGCGTGAAGAGAAATTCACTACGCGAACTGGCGCAACTCGGCGTGCGTACGACCGTCGTGCCGGCATCGACTTCAGCAGCCGAAGCTCTGGCTCTCAATCCCGACGGGATCTTCCTGTCGAATGGTCCCGGCGATCCGGCTTCGATGAACAAAGAGGTGGCGGAGATTCGCGAGTTACTGAAAGCAAAGGTGCCGACGTTTGGAATCTGTTTTGGACACCAGTTGCTCGGTCGGGCCTTCGGAGCAAACACTTTCAAGCTCGTCTTCGGACATCGCGGCGGCAATCAGCCGGTGAAAGAGTTGTCGGGCCGGAGCGTTGAGATAACTTCACACAATCACGGCTTCGCGGTCAGTGCGGAGAGTTTACCGCCCGAGGTTGAAGTCACTCACGTCAACCTCAACGATCAATGCGTCGAGGGAATGCGTCACCGCACGTTGCCGGTGATTTCGGTGCAGTACCATCCGGAAGCTGCGCCCGGACCACACGACGCTCAACATCACTTTCAACGATTTGTGAGCTTGATGGAAGAAGCGAGCTCTCGGAAGGTAGCCTAAATCACTTTCCCGGTGCAATCTCGCTGCTCCTGGCGGAGCTCTATGGATGAGTAGATTCCTTAACAAGGCAGCAGGATAATAATGGCGGCCTCAATGCGTATGGTCGCTCTCAAGTGGTAGTCCCGCATTAGTCCAGTCCTGCTTTCCTTCGGCATAATCTCGCACATTGGTGTAACCCAGCGCCGCCAATTCACGGGCAGCCTTCTCCGACGCGTGTCAAGTAGGACTGGCACAATAAACAACAATCTCAGCATGCTTGTCCGGCAAGACTTGCGAAGCAAGCGACGTCACACTTTCAGGTGGCAAGTTTATCGCTCCGGGTAAGTGAGAATGATGATAGGCCGTGGCCGGCAGAGTCTCGACCAACAGAAAGTCGTCGTCGCGATCGATCTTCGCCTTCAATTCATCCCTTGAGATTGTTTGGGGCATTTTGTTTCCTCGTTGCTCATTTCTTTTCGCCACATCGTATCCCGACTACGATTCAATCCGTCAGTCGGATAGTTCGTCAATCAAATCTGACCATGCTCGCTCCTCTCCTGCGGGATCAACTAAAAGCGCCCGGCGGTTTATCCACCATCTTAGTTCCGCAAGGAACGCAGGGGATGTTTCCGCTCGAACTAATAGTCGTGCGAGCTGACCAGTATCACCGACATCAAAATAACCTGGATAGTCTGTACCAAGAATGCCAACGTTGCCGTCAATATGAGAAGCAATGATCGGAACAGAAGCCGCGATCGCCTCTGACAACACGTTTGCTCCTCCTTCAATGCGAGATGAAAGCACACAGAGAGAACTGTTGCGCAGAATGCGGCGGACACGTGGCCGCGGCTGCTCACCGAGCCATCGGTAACGTTTGTTAGTACGCATTTCTTTGCTGGCTCTGTTGACCATTGCAGCCGTCATCGCACCGCCGACTTGTAAGACTCGTATCTTCGACGAGTGAGAAAGCGACCGCACCGCCATGGCAGTGCGAAAAGGATCCTTCACAGCACGTAGGTGGCCGATTACACATACGTCAAAGGTGCCGTTGGATCGTTCACTTGTTTCAGACCTGGTTGCTCTGGCTTTCGCTAATCTTCCGGCGCCTATGTTTGGAGGACCGTCTTCCACTGACTGGTAGATTACCCGTGTTTTGGTTCGCCATCCCGGCCGCAGCTCCTCAATCGCTTTGGGTTGCAGCACGACAATCCTGGTCGCAATGTCGAGCGACTTTCTCGACGAGTGGCTGGTCCGAATGTCGCGATAAACATCGGTTCCGGTGAGAGCGACGATGATTGGTCCGTCGGGATTCTGCCTGCGATAGTCAATAACAGCGGGATGGCTCTTCCGAGCATGTAAGGCTACTAACAAATCATACGGCTTCCCATCATACGTCTGTAAAATCGAGACGCGATTGCCAAGCCGCCTTAGAATCTTTGCCCAGCGAAGCGCAGTGATCCGATTTCCGTAGCGTGAGTCCGGAGGAGCCGGAGTTACTATTCCAATCCTCATTCGTCCTAAGTCTAAAGCGCACAGGTGCGGAATCCCGCCCAAACGTCGCGACGATCAGGCGTGTAGAAGTTTCGGTAGCAGTTATGAATGAGGCGGGAACGAGTCGCCCAGCACCCGCCGCGAAGGACTTTATGATTCCCAAACCACGGTTCGGAATACTCTTTATAAGGACCGGCGACGAAGCCAGGATACGGTTTGAAGTCGCTAGCCGTCCATTCCCATATGTTGCCGATCATTTGCCTGCATCCGAACCCGCTATCACCCGCTGATAACGCGTCGACCGCGATGCATCCCATCGCGCGCCAGTCGAGATTTGCACGCTCCAGCGTAGGAGAATCATCGCCCCAGGGATATGGTCGTTTGTGCTCTGAAAGGCTTCGACCGTTGGTTGATGGCTCTGCACTTGCCGCCATCTCCCATTCAATTTCCGTTGGCAAACGCCGACGCGCCCAGCGGCAGTAAGCATTGGCCTCATGCCAATTGACATGAATGACAGGCAGGCGCTCGTCGAGCGCGATCCACTCGTTGAAGTTGCGCCGTAACCAGCGACCGTTCTCTTCTCGCCGCCAATAGACCGGATGTTCTGCACTGGCAGCCGTCCGCCACTGCCAACCTTCCGCACTCCAAAGGTCGCTCCTGCTATAGCCGGCGTCTTCTACAAAAGTTCTGAACTCACCGTTGCTCACAGTCGTCTTCGAGATTGCAAACGGCCCAATCTCTACCTCGTGCGCCAGTTGTTCGTTGTCGAAAACAAAAACCTGGTATGCAATAGTTCCCAGAGTGAATTTACCGCCGGGTATTTCTGCGTCTCTGGTCAAATAGTCAACGCTTTGAGCAAGCGCATTTTGGTCTTCAAACCGCACGCTATTGACTGTTGCGATTTTGGGTGCGGGATAACTCAATGTCTGACGTGTATAAGTAATCGCCTCGTCGTGCATTTGCTCGTGGAGCAACACGAGGTTCAGGAAATACTCTTGATCGTAGCTTTCAGCATCGGTCAGTTTGTGGCTCGCGTTGCCAGCCTGCTCGATTACGCCCTCAAGAACTCTTCTCATGTAAGCCAGGGTTTCATCTCTCTCGAGCAATGGCAGATCCCAACGTGTGTCGTGAGCTACTCGCGCAGAATCGTAAAGCTCGTCGCCATGTTTGAGAATTGGCGAGTGGCCCGCGAGGTGCCGTAAGACCCAGAACTCCTGAAACCATGCGATATGACCAACCTCCCATCTGAGGGGATTAACGATTGGCAAACGAGGACCAATCAACTGTTCATCGCTAAGGTCGTGGACAAGGTCCAGGGTTCGCGCGCGAGCTTCTCTGAGCGCCTCAATTAATTGAGCGGTGATCATTATCAATCTGCGATCAGCAATTCCTATTTCGTGCTCGGGCATTATGCCTCTCCCTGCACGCTTCACCTATTCAGTCGCGTCGAGCCATTTCAATAAACGCTTGTGCCGCGCGACTCAGATGCTTATCCTTGCGATGAACGATCTTCAGTTGACGATTAATCGTGAGATCGCGAACGCGGATGGCAGTCAAGGTCTTTGCCTTTAACTCAGTTGCAATAGCAAACTTTGAAATGAACGCGATACCGAGCCCGCTCTGAACCGCCCTTTTAATAGATTCTGGGTTCTCCAGTTCGATTACAGTCGCCAACTCGAGACTCGCTTGCTGTAGTTGAGCAACGATAGTCGCGCGGGTCGCAGAGCCGGATTCACGAACTATAAATCTTTCTTCCTGGAGATCTTGCTTTCTAACAATCTTCTTCCCCGCTAATTGGTGATCTGGCGAAACGACGAGCAGCAGTTCGTCGGTTAACCAGGTAACAGCGCTTACCTCTTCGGCAGCCAGGTGACCACCAACAAAGCCAAAGTCAAATTCGTTACTGAGAACGCCATCTTCCACCTCTCGTGTGTCTTTGATTCGGAGATGTATGTCGATCTTTGGATGTGACTGTTTGAAACGACTCACCACTTGCGGAACAAGGTACATTCCGGGCGTAGTGCTCGCGCCGATTCTCAGTGAGCCGCGTTCCAGTCCCTGCAATTCGTCGATAGCGTGATGAGCGTCGTCGACCGCTGCCATGACCCGATTCGCATAAGGAACCAGCAACTGCCCAGCATCAGTTAACACCACCTTTTTTCCAAGCAGCTCGAAAAGCTTCACGCCAAGCTCGCTCTCGAGTTGGCGGACGCGTACCGAGACGCTGGGCTGGCTGAGATTTATTTCCTCGCCGGCACGCGTGTAGTTCAAGTGCTTGCTGACGCTGAGGAAAACCTGCAAATCCCTAACGTCCATATCATTATCAATTTGTATAGTAACGATTGAAACAATTCATTTCCGTAATACTGCAGGGAATACTAACATGGCCGACCATTAATCGGGTCCAAGTGAGCACAATTGGCAGGGAAAGGATTGCTTATGCTTCAAGTTCAGCCCGTCGATGTGTTGCCTGAGTGGCGTAAGTCAGCGCCGTACTGGGCGAAGCATCACGGAACAATTCGCACAATGTTTGCGCCATTGACCCGCGCGCTGGTTGAAGATGCCGGCATCATTCAAGGCCAGTTGGTACTCGATATCGCGGGTGGCGCCGGCGAGCCTTCACTGACGATCGCGGAAGTCGTTGGGCCGGTGGGATACGTGACCTGCACCGATGCCGTGGCGGAAATGGTGGAGGCCGCAAGAACGGAGGCGCGTAATCGCCTGTTGACAAATGTGCAATTCAGACAATGCACAGCCGATGAGCTTCCGTTCTCTGACAACTCATTTGATGTGACGGTTAGTCGCCTGGGCGCAATGTTCTTTCCCGACCCAGAGCTGGCTTTTCGGGAAATGCTCCGGGTTACGAAACCAGGCGGCAGTCTCGGTTTTGTAGTGTGGCACAAGAGCGAGTTCAATCCATACTCACACGTTGTAACTGACGTGCTATCTCGTCACATTGAAACCACACCGACCGATCCTGATGCTCCGGACGCCTTTCGCTTCGCTGAGCCAGGCAAGCTTGCTCGCGTACTCAGAACCGCCGGCGCCATCAACATTCGAGAGCGCATCCTTAAATTTGAGATGGTGGCGCCGATATCACCCGAAGAGTTTTGGGATATGCGTTCGGAAATCTCGGAAATTCTAAGAGACAAGCTTAAGAAGTTTTCTGCCGTCGAAAGATGGCAAATAGGGAAGCAAGTCCAGCACGCCGTCCACGCGTTTTTTCCGAATAATCAAATGAGGTTCCCGGCGCAGGCGATTATCGTCACCGGGGAGAGGTGAGCGATGAAGTATCGATCCCTCAACACGCTTCTTATTCTCAACCTGCTGGCTCTGACAACACTACTTCTACGCTCATTTGACATCACGCCTTTGACTTCTGCGCAAACACCGTCTGCACCTGCAACCAGGAACAATCCCGAACTGGCGCGTCTGATGCAGGAGGATCAAGCGGACCGTACTCCTGATGATCCTAAGTCGATCGATTGGAAAATCGTCGGTCCACGTGATGCCGCGCGACTCAAGCGGGTGAAGGAACTTTATGCCCAGAACCAGCTAAAGACCGGCGGTGATTATTACCATGCCGCTATGATCCTGCAACACAGTGACGTTGCCGATGATTTCTTGCTGGCGCATGAGCTATGCGTCGCTGCGATTAGTAAAGGTGACGCGCGGGGCAAGTGGTTAGCGGCTGCCAGCGAAGACCGCTTCTTGATGAACATTGGTCGCCCCCAACGCTTCGCGACACAATTCCGTTGTGATGGTCCGAATTGTAAATTCCAGCTTTACAAGGTTGATGAAGTCGTCACAGACGAATTGCGAAGCGTGCTTGACGTGCCGTCACTGGCGGAAGCAAAGGCCCGCGAAGCCAGGATGCAGAACACACAGTGAACGAGAAGGGTTTTTGCTTGATCTTCAAACAGTACGTGGTGTCTTCTTACGGGCGATACTCTCTTGTGGGCGCTGCACAGAGAAATCTCAGAACCAGGAGCTGAAAAAGTTAACACCGTAAGTCTGGGTCTTTCACAGAACCTGGAACAGTTCACTCTTCTTGTACTCGTCAATGCATTTGTTGGCGGCATGGTTGGGCTCGAACGAACCGTGTTGCCGCTCATTGCCGAGCGCGAATTCGGCATCGCCTCCAAGAGCGCAATTCTCTCATTCATCGTAAGCTTCGGCCTGGTTAAAGCATTCGTGAATCTTCTCACCGGACGATTCTCCGAACGCGTAGGACGAAAGAAACTGCTCGTTGCGGGATGGCTGTTTGCGCTCCCTGTTCCTTTCATGATCATGTGGGCTCCCTTTTGGAGCGTGATTGTCCTCGCTAACGTGTTGCTCGGGATTAATCAAGGGCTTTGCTGGTCAACAACAGTGATCATGAAGATTGACCTCGTTGGTCCAAAACGACGAGGCATGGCGATGGGATTAAACGAGTTCGCTGGCTATGTCGCTGCTTCTTTCGCTGCGCTAGCCTCGGGTTATATCGCGAGCATTTACGGATTGAGGCCAGCCCCTTTTTACTTGGGCGTCGCTTTCGCTGTCGCGGGGTTGCTGATCTCCGCGACGCTCGTGCGAGATACAACCGAACACGCGCGTGAAGAAGCACGCGCTTATCACAAGCACGAGCAGCATGTTCCATCGTTCAAAAATGTATTTGCTCTGACAAGTTATCGTAACTCGACGCTCTTTTCCGTTAGTCAAGCGGGACTTGTTAATAACTTGAATGACGGTATGACGTGGGGGCTCTTCCCGCTGTTCTTCGCGACCTATGGTCTAAGCGTGAGCGAGATCGGTGTGCTTGCGGCAACTTATCCAGCCGTCTGGGGGATATCGCAGATCGCAACGGGGACGCTTTCAGATCGTTTGGGCCGCAAGTGGTTGATCGTATCCGGCATGTGGGTCCAGGCTCTCGGTATTTTTCTAGTGGCCGTCGCCCCGACTTGGGGGAATGGACCAGGAAATTTCTTATGGTGGATGGTTGGGGCTGTCATGCTGGGCACGGGGACAGCACTGGTTTATCCGACATTACTGGCGGCCATCGGCGATGTTGCACATCCCGGTTGGCGAGCATCAGCAGTAGGTGTCTATCGGTTCTGGCGTGATCTGGGTTACGCAGTAGGTGCGATTCTGGCTGGCGTCGTAGCGGATTTCCTGGGGCTTACCTGGGCGATTGTTGTAATCGGTGTCATTACTTTGGTTTCGGGAATCGTGTCTGCAATCACCATGAGCGAGACTAGAAAACAAATTATTTAGTGAACTTATCTATAGTAATCATCGAAAGAATTCATTTCAGTGATGTACCACGCTTGCTGCTCTATAGTCTCTGTGGTTATCCCCTTTCCAGCAACCACAAAGACACAGAGCACACAGAGGTTGCACAGAGATTAACTTTCCGGCATCTTCAACTCGCCCGTCGTGAGATCCGGACGCGCGCGTGTCATTTCTTCAGGCGTCGACTCGGCCGTAAGCTCGTCAACGTTTTTGGCGGCGAGCTCCGCTACTATTACAGTATCAGAGGGGCTGCTCGGCTCGAGCAGATCGGCAATTCCCTCACTGCCGCGATGCTCCATCCAGTGCCGATAACTGACCGTCAGGATCGCAACCACTGGAATCGCGAGAAAAATCCCCGCCACGCCTGCTAGTTTCTCACCAGCAAGAATCGCAAAAATCACCGCAAGCGGATGAAG
>Ga0070699_100006001_pt1 | contig 10619 bp, 10 predicted proteins | sample KBSK1503metaG_FD_65473 | JGI IMG/M metagenome (GOLD analysis project Ga0070699, IMG submission 65473) | Corn, switchgrass and miscanthus rhizosphere microbial communities from Kellogg Biological Station, Michigan, USA - KBS K1-50-3 metaG | ecosystem: Host-associated > Plants > Roots >...
CAGTGCATGAACTTGACCTGCGGGTTGCCGCTCGCGTTGATCAGATCGGTCGTCACCTGGTACGGGTGCAGGAGATCAATCCGCTCCTTCCACACCTCTTTCGGCTCCCCCATCGACACCCAGACGTCGGTGTGGACGAAGTCCACGCCTCGCACGGCTTCCTGCGGGTCGTCCGTGATCATCAGCCGCGCGCCCGACTGCGCCTGAAGCTGCTTGGCGATGGTGACGTAGTCGTCCGAGGGCCAGAGCGTCTTCGGGCCGCACAAGCGCACGTCCATGCCGAGCAGGCAGCCGACGATCATCAGCGAGTGCCCCATGTTGTTGCGCGTGTCGCCGAAGAACGCGTACTTGATCTCGGACAGCGGCTTGTCGCTGTGTTCGCGCATCGTCATGACGTCGGCAAGCATCTGCGTCGGGTGGTACTCGTCGGTGAGGCCGTTGAAGACCGGCACGCCGGCGAACTCGGCGAGCTGTTCGACGCCCTTCTGGCTCTTGCCGCGGTACTCGATCGCGTCGTACATGCGCCCCAGCACGCGCGCCGTGTCCTTGAACGATTCCTTGTGCCCGATTTGCGACCCGGCGGGATCCAGGTACGTCACGTGGGCGCCCTGGTCGTAGCACGCAACCTCGAACGAGCAGCGGGTCCGCGTGGAGGTCTTTTCGAAGATCAGGCAGATTTCCTTGCCGTCGAGATGCTTCTGCTCGGTGCCGGCGTACTTGGCGCGCTTGAGATCGCGCGCGAGGTCGAGCAGGTAGCGGAACTCGCGCGGCGTATATTCCTGGACGGTCAGCAGGGAACGATTGCGCAGGTTGAAGCTCATAGGACTGCTCCTCGAGAAGTGACCGCCTCAATAGGCGGGATCGCGTGAAATGGGGCACGTCATGCAGTGGCCGCCGCCCCGCCCCCGTCCGAGCTCCGAGCCGCGCACCGTGATGACTTCGATGCCTGCCTTCCGCAGCAGCGTATTCGTGTGGGTGTTGCGGTCGTAGCCGACGACCACTCCCGGCGAGAGCGCCACCACGTTGTTGCCGTCGTCCCACTGCTCGCGCTGCGCCTCCCACGAGTTGCCGCCGGTCTCGACGATGCGCAGCTCCTTCAGGCCGAGCGCCTCCTTGACCACGTCGAAGAGGGATCCCGTGTCGGGACGCACGTCGACGGGCTGTCCGTTGTTGCCCGGACGGGCGCTGTAGCAGCGGATCTGGTCCGCCACCTCACGGTACGTGGTGCAGAGATCGCGATCGCAGAAGCTGAAGACCGTGTCGAGGTGCATGGCCGCGCGGCTCTTCGGCATCAGGCACGCGACGACGCGGGTGGCTGCCTGCTGCGCGAACAGCTGCGCCGCAACCTGGAACACCGCCTGGCGCGTGGTGCGCTCGCCCATGCCGATCAGCACCACGCCCTTGCCAACCGGCATGACGTCGCCCCCTTCCAGCGTGGAGGAGCCGTAGGAGCTGTCGCAGTCGCCCCACCAGATGCTGAAGCCGCCGTCCTTGAATCGCGGGTGGAATTTGTAGACGGCGCGCTGCAGCAGCGTCTCCGGCTTGCGCGCGGGCCAGTACATCGGGTTGCACGTCACGCCGTTGTAGATCCAGCAGGACGGGTCGCGCTGAAACAGCGTGTTCGGCACCGGCGGAACGAGGAAGTCGGTGCCGTCGTAGGCGTCAGCGAGCCTGGACGACAGCTCGCTCTTCGGCATGTCGAGAATCGCGATGCCGCCGATCAGGTGTTCGGCCAGTCTCGCCGCAGGCATCTCGTCGAGCCAGGCGCGAAGAACCGGCGCGATGCCGAGGCCGACGTCGTTCACCGTGATGCGCCGGTCGAGCACCCAGGCGCGCGCCTGCGGATTGGCGAGCGTTTCCGCCAGCAGGTCGTGGAGATCCAGGACCTCGACGCCGCGCTCCTGCATCTTCAGCACGAAGTCGTAGTGGTCCTTCTGCGCCTCGTGTACCCAGAGCACGTCGTCGAACAGCAGGTCGGCGCGGTTGCCCGGCGTCAGCCGCTGGTGCGCAAGGCCCGGGCGACAGACCATCACGGTCCGCAGGGTGCCGACCTCGCTGTGCACGCCAAGCGATTTCATGGTTCGCTCCTCGGAGGTGGGCGGCGCGACGGCCGGCGCGACGCCGGTCATGCCGCGGCGCTGATCGCTGCCATGACGATGACGGCGAGAATCAGGAGCAGCGGCCACACGAACTGCACCCACCGGTTGTAGGGAACGCGAGCGATCGTCAGCCCGCCCATCACGACGGCGAACGTCGGGTTGACGAGGTTGAGCAGTCCGTTCGCCGACTGGTACGCGGTGACGACCAGGTGGCGGCCGACGCCGGCGAAGTCGGCCAGCGGCGCCATGATCGGCATCGTGAGCACGGCGAGGCCCGAGGATGAGGGGACGAAGAACGAGAGAATCAGCTCGAGCACGAACATCACGTTGATGAACGCGAAGGTGCTCAGGCCGCTGACGGCATGCTCGGACCAGAAGAGGATGGTGTCGGTAATCTTGCCCGCGTCCATCACCACCACGATGCCGCGCGCCAGACCGATGACGAGCGCCACGCCGAGCAGGTCGCGCGCGCCGTTGACGAACGTCGTCGTCAACTCCTCCTCGCCCATGCGCGCGATGACGCCAACGACGATAGCCGAGGCGAGGAACATGGCGGACATCTGCGCCATCCACCACCCGGCCGACGCCACGCCCCAGACCATGATCACGAAGCTGAGGGTGAAGACGACCAGCACGACCTTCCGCATGTCGGTCAGCGGCGGCGTCCCCGACGACGCGCGCGGTTTCAGGAAGCGTTCACGGTTGCTCTCCGCCATGTCGGCGACGAGCGATTGAGCGGGGTCCCGGCGGACTCGCTCGGCGTAACGGAGGACATAAGTCACGCAGGCGAGCCAGCCGAGGCCCAGGATCGCGAAACGCAGCGGCATGCCGGCGGTGAATGGCACCCCCGCCGCGTTTGACGCGATCACGGTCGCAAATGGGTTGATGGTCGAGCCGAGCGTGCCGACGCCGGCGCCGAGCATGATGACAGCGACGCCGGTCAGCGCGTCGTAGCCGGCCGCGATCATGATGGGGATGATGAGCGCGTAGAACGCGAGCGTCTCCTCGGCCATGCCGTAGATGGTGCCGCCGGCCGCGAACAGCCCCATCAGGATCGGAATCATCCACTTCTCGCGCCCGGCGAGCGCGCGCATGGCAGCGCCGACACCGGCGTCGATGGCGCCGGTCTTCGTGACGACGCCCAGGAAGCCGCCGATGACGAGCACGAACAGCGCGACGTCGATCGCGCGCGCGGTTTCGCTCTTCGGATCGTAGAAGCCGGCGATCGGTGCGAGGAGGACTTCGCGCAGGCCCTGCGGGCTCGACTCGACCCCATGGTAGGTGCCGGGTACCGGAACATCCTTGCCGAGCGCTTCGTTCTTCACGCGGTTGTACTGGCCGGCCGGAATGACCCACGTCGCGGCCGCGACGGCGACGATCAGCCAGAACAGAATCGTGTACGCGGTCGGGAACTTGAAGTGCCGCGCTTCGGGCTTCTCCGGCTCCGGGGCCGGGACCGGTGGCGGCGTGATGATGGCGCGTGCCGGAAGGCTCATGCCGCCCGTTACGCAGCGTGCGTGCCGGGCGCGGGAGGGCAATCCTGGCGGGTGTCTCGCGGCAATCCACCCGACCGCGACGCGCGGGTACGGCGCGTCGTCAGGTCACTCACCGTAGGCGGTGACCCCGAGGTGCATCGCACGAGCCGCCGCTCGCTTACCAGATACCCGGAACGAGACGGCCGCGAACCGTTGACTCGTAGCGGGACCACTGCGGACTGCGCGACAGCACGCGTTCCTCGGCGTGAATCCGGTAGATGAGCGACGCCCAGCCCGCCGCGGTCAGCAGGACGGTGCCGGGATTCCATTCCTGCAGGTTGTAGCCGAGGTCACCGAGCATGTAGCTGAGATACATCGGGTGGCGCATCAGCCGGTACGGACCGCTGGTCGCGAGCGTGCCGCGCAGGGCCGGACGGATCCCGAACGATCGGCGAATCGTGCAGAGGCTGGCGAGGCTGAGACAAGCGGCCGCCACGATGAGCGCGAGCCCTCCAGCGGGCCACGCCGGCAGACCTGGCGCCGACTGAAGGTAGATCACCTGGGCGTACGGGTACGTAATCGACACCGCCACCGCCGTGTTCGCACCGGGAGAGTGGTCCTGCAGTTGCGGCAGGGGCCGCGTCATCGCGATGGCGAGCACGATCACGTGCTGCAACACGTAGATCCAGTCCGCAACGCCGAACATCGGCGTCAGGATCACGAGCGCGGCCAGCTCCACCGCCGTGACGCCGAACAGGAGCACGTCGCCCGACGGGCGCCTACGAATGGCGGCGCCTCTTGACCCGGAGCTGCGCGAGCGAGCGCGCCAGCGACGCATTGACCGTCGCCACCTCCTCGTCGGAGATCTTGTCGCGCAACCGCGCCTCGGCCCGCTGCCGCGCCGCCTCGACGCGCGCTTCGTCGATGTTCTCCGCCGCAATCGCCATGTCGGTGACGATCGCAACCTGGCTCGCGGTGATCTCGACCAGACCCTCGCCGACGGCGAGGAAATCGTCGCGTCCGTGCTTGCGCACGATGATCTCGCCGGGCACGATGCGGGTCAGCAGCGGCACATGGAGCGGGTAGATGCCGATCTGACCTTCGACGGCCGGCAGCGTGACCATCTCGACGTCGCTCGAATAGGCGACGGCGGAGGGGGTCACGATTTCGAGCTTCAGCGTCGGGGCCATGTCACGCCTGCGCGGCGGTCGCCTCGTCGATGCCGCCCTTCATGTAGAAGTTGTCTTCCGGCACCGCGTCGTGCCTGCCCTCGAGGATTTCCTTGAAGCCGCGAACGGTCTCGGCCACCGGCACCTGCCGGCCTTCGCGCCCCGTGAACACCTGCGCGACGCTGAACGGCTGGCTGAGGAACCGCTGGATCTTTCGCGCGCGAAACACCGTCCGCTTGTCCTCGGGCGAGAGCTCGTCGATGCCGAGAATCGCGATGATGTCCTGCAGGTCCTTGAACCGCTGCAGCACCTTCTGCACGCCGCGCGCGACCGCGTAATGCTCGTCGCCGACGATCTCCGGCGCGAGCGCCCGCGAGGTCGACGCGAGCGGATCGACCGCCGGATAGATGCCCAGTTCGGCAATCGAGCGCTCGAGCACGATCGTCGCGTCGAGATGCGCGAAGGTCGTCGCCGGCGCCGGGTCCGTCAGGTCGTCGGCCGGCACGTAGACCGCCTGGAACGACGTGATCGATCCGTTTGCCGTCGACGTGATGCGCTCCTGCAGCATCCCCATCTCCGACGCGAGCGTCGGCTGGTAGCCGACGGCGCTCGCCGTGCGGCCCAGCAGCGCGGACACTTCGGACCCGGCCTGCGAGAAGCGGAAGATGTTGTCGATGAAGAGCAGCACGTCCTGGTGCTTCACGTCGCGGAAGTACTCGGTGAGCGCAAGGCCGGCGAGCGCCACGCGCAGCCGTGCGCCGGGAGGCTCGTTCATCTGCCCGTACACCAGCGCGATCTTCGAGGCGCTCAGGTTCTTCTCGTCGATGACGCCGGCCTCGGCCATCTCGTGATACAGGTCGTTGCCTTCGCGCGTCCGCTCGCCGACGCCCGTGAACACCGACACGCCGCCGTGGAGCTTGGCGACGTTGTTGATCAGCTCCATGATGACGACCGTCTTGCCGACGCCCGCGCCGCCGAACGCGCCGACCTTGCCGCCCTTCAGGAAGGGGCAGATCAGATCGATCACCTTGATGCCCGTGGCGAGCACCTGCGGCGACGTGGATTGATCCGTCAGCGGTGGTGGCGCCCGGTGGATCGGCACGTAGGCGTCGGCGTCAACCGGCCCGCGGTCGTCGATGGGGGTGCCCGTGACGTCGAAGACGCGCCCCATGACGCCGGGTCCGACCGGCATGTGAATCGGCCGGCCCATGTCGCGCACGTCGTAGCCGCGCTTGAGGCCTTCGGTCGCCGCCATCGCGACCGCACGGACGCGCCGATCGCCGAGGTGCAGCTGCACCTCGAGCGTGACCGTCATCGGCCGCGTCTGCACGGTGCAGTCCACCGACAGCGCGTTGTAGATGGCCGGGAGCGCGCCGGGAAACTCCACGTCCACCACGGGGCCGTTGACCTGGACAATCGTGCCTGTGTTCATAGCGAGGCTCCTCCGGCGATCTCGAGCAGTTCCTGCGTGATGCGACCCTGCCGCAGCTTGTTGTATTCGATCGTCAGCTCGCGGATCATCCCGGTCGCGCTGTCGGTCGCGCCCTGCATCGACACCATCCGCGCGCTCTGCTCGCTCGCCTTCGCGTTGAGGAGCACGACGTGGATGAAGACGTTGATGTAATGCCCAATCGCGTAGCTGACGATGTCGCCGGCGTCGGGCTCGAACACGAATTCCGAGATGCCCGCATCGAGCGGCGGCGGCATGCCGGGAATCTCCAGGCCCTTCAGGTCGCACAGCGGAAGGAACGGGACGGCGACCGGCTGCTGCACCAGCGTGTTGACGAAGCGCGCGGCCACCACGTCCACCGCGTCGACCTCCCCCTTCTCGAACAGCTCACGCGCCAGCGTGGCAATCGCCTTCGATTCGGCGAACTGCGGCGTGTCGCCGTAGGAAAACTCGGCGACCAGACGCCGCCGCGTCTGCGCCACGAACTGCGCGGCCTTGCGGCCGGCGGCCAGGAACACCGTGGACGGCGTGTCGTACTGCGCCGCCATCCTGAAGACGTTGCTGTTGAGCGCGCCGCACAGCCCCTTGTCGGCGGCAACGAGGATGACGGCCCGCGCGCGGACGGGACGCACCTCGAGCAGCGGATGGCTGAACTCGCGCGCGTGGATGGCGGCGGCCCGTTGGATGCGGTAAAACAGGCGCACGAACGGCCGCGCCTCGATCGCCAGCTGCTGCGCCTTGCGCATCTTCGAGGCCGCCACCATCTGCATGGCCTTCGTGATCTGCGAGGTGCTCCCGATCGATCGAATGCGGCGCCGCAGCTCGCGTGTGCTCGCCACCGATCACGTCCACATCCGGGTGAACCCGTCGCACGCCGCTGTCAGCGCCACGGTCAGGTCGTCCTTGATGACGCCCTCTTTCGCAATCCGCGCGAGCACGTCGGCACTCGACGACGTGAGGTACTCGGTCAGCCGGCGCTGGTACTCCTTGACGCGTTCAATCGGGACCGCGTCGAGATACCCGCGCTGTACGGCCCACAGGATGACGACCTGCACCTCGAACGGGATCGGAGCGTGCTGCGGCTGGTTGAACAGCTCGATGATGCGCCTGCCCCGATCGATCTTCGCCTGCGTGGCCGCATCGAGCTCGGAGCCGAACTGCGCGAACGCCGCCAGCTCGCGGAACTGCGCGAGATCGCCCTTCAGGCGCCCCGCCACCTGCTTCATCGCCTTGAGCTGCGCCGCCGATCCGACGCGCGACACCGACAGGCCGACGGAAATGGCCGGCCGCGTCCCCTGGTAGAACAGGTCGGTCTCCAGGTAGATCTGCCCGTCGGTGATCGAGATGACGTTGGTCGGGATGTAGGCCGACACATCGCCCGCCTGCGTCTCGATGATCGGCAGCGCGGTGAGCGAGCCGTTGCCGTGCTGCTCGCCGACGCGCGCGGCACGCTCCAGCAGCCGGCTGTGCAGGTAGAACACGTCGCCCGGGTACGCTTCGCGCCCCGACGGCCGTTTCAGCACCAGCGACACCTGCCGGTAGGCGACGGCGTGCTTGGACAGGTCGTCGAAGACGACGAGCGCGTCCCTGCCGTGGTGCATGAACCATTCGCCCATCGCCGCGCCGGCAAACGGCGCCAGGTACTGGCTGGTCGCCGAATCGGCCGCCGGCGCCGCGACGACGATGGTGTACGGCATCGCCTCGGCAGCCTCGAGCACCGAGATCAGCTGCGCGATCGTCGATTGCTTCTGCCCGATCGCGACGTAGATGCAGTACAGGCGGCGATAGTCCGCGTCCCCGCGCGCATCGGCCTCGCTGTTCAGCCTCGCCTGGTTGATGATGGTGTCGATGCAGATGGTGGTCTTGCCGGTGGCGCGGTCGCCGATGATCAGCTCCCGCTGGCCGCGCCCGATCGGGATCATCGCGTCGATCGCCATGATGCCGGTCTGTACCGGCTCGTCCACCCGGCGCCGCTTCATGATGCCGGGCGCGATCGCCTCCACCGGGTAGGCCTCATCGCTTTCGATGGGACCCTTGCCGTCGATCGGCTCGCCGAGCGTGTTGACGACGCGCCCGAGGAGCCCTTTGCCGACCGGCACCTGCAGGAGCTTTCCCGTCGCGCGAACCTCGCCGCCTTCCTCGAGGCGCGTGTCGTCGCCGAGGATGATGACGCCGACTTCGTGCTCGTCGAGGCTCAGCGCGATGCCCGTGACGCCGTGGCCGAGGTCGAGCATCTCGTTGAGCATGACGTCGCGCAGCCCCTCGACCCGCGCGACGCCATCACCGATTTCGCGAATGACGCCGACGCTCTGCCGCGACAATGCCGCGGCGGGCCCTGCAATGCGCGCTTCGAGTTCCTGTAACAGCGTGCTCATGGGTGGTCCTCGGCCGGGATCCGGCTCGCCCCGAGCGAAGTCGAGGGGGATCCGGGATCCGACTCACAAACGTGCGGCGAGGGCGACGAGCCTGCCGCGGATGCTGCCGTCGTAGACGTCGCTTCCGACCGTGACACGCATGCCGCCGATCAGCGCCGGTTCCATTGCGAACGTCGTCTCCAGGGCGCGACGGTACCGCCGCGCCAGCCCTTGCTCGATCGCCTCCCGCTCGCCGGCCTCGAGCGGCGCCGCGCTCTCGACGCGCGCCGTCCACTTCTCTTCCTCGAGCCTCAGGAGCCGCATCACCTGCGAGAGCAGCACCGCCGTGCGGGCGCTGCCCGTCTCCATCAGTCGATCGACGACCAGCCGGATGCGCGCCGGGTCCACGCGTCCATCCACGAGGCACAGCCGCCACAGCCGCGTCGCGTCGCGCCTGGCTTCTCGTCCCGTGCGCATCGGTATCTCCCGCGACCGTCAGGCCGCTTTCAACTCGCGCGCGGCTTCCTGGACGAGACGCCGCTGGTCGTCGGCGGTCAGCACCCTCCCGGTCACCGCGGCGGTGGTTTCGACGACGAGCTGACCGATCTCGTGTCTGAGCTGGGCGAACATCCGGTCGTGCTGGTGTCTGGTTTGTTCACGCGCGCGCAGGACAATCCGGTCCGCGGCCGCGCGCGCCCGCTGCGCCTCCTGCTCCTTCACGCGGGCGGCGACGGTGCGCGCCTCCTCGACGATGTGCGCCGCCTCCTCGTGGGCGGCGCCGATGATCTCCTGCCGCTGGCCGTCGATCGCCGCCAGCGCGGCGTTGATCTTCGCGGTGTTCTCCAGCCCCTGCGCAATCTGCCTGCGCCGGGCCTCCAGCATCTCCAGCACCGGCGTGTACGCGAGCCAGTAGAGGAGTGCGCAGACGATCGAGAAACTGACTATCTGCGCGGAGAGGTGGGGCCAGTCCACCCCGAACGTCTGCGCAACCTGCTCCACGTCCTATCTCACGAGGAAGAGGACGTAGAAGACGATGGCCTCGGCGAAGGCAATCGACAGGATCGACTGCACCATGACCGGCGTCGACGAGCCGGGGTTGCGGCCCACGGCCGCTGCGGCGGACGCACCTATCAGGCCGACGGCGAGCGCCGAACCGAGCGCCGCGATGCCGATATACAACTCACCCATGTGACTCCTCGCCTTTCTGGTGCTGGCACATCAGAAGCGTGAAGACCGCCGTCAACAGCATGAAGACGAGCGCCTGCACCAGGCCCACCATCAGTTCCAGGAAATAAAAAGGGACCTGCACCAGCCAGCCGATGTGCGGCACGCGCGCCATCGTCTCGAGCATCGTCTCGCCCGCGAAGATGTTGCCGTAGAGCCGGAAGCTCAGCGAGACCGGGCGGAAGAGGATCGACACGACTTCGAGGCAGCCCGCCGCGAAGAAGACAATCGCCATCAGCACTCGAAGTGCGCCTGTGTTCTCGCCTTTCGGCCAGAAGAGCTCCTTGAAGAATCCGCCGACACCCAGTTCACGGACGCTCCAGACGATCCAGCACGCGAAGAAGACCAGCGCCATCGCCAGCGTCATGTTCACGTCCGCGTTGGCGCCGCGAAACAGCGGTTCGTCCACCTGGAATCCGTGCGCGCCGCGATGGCCCCATCCAATCGAGCCGAAGCCGGGAACGAGGCCAATCCAGTTCGCCGCGAGAATGAACATGAAGATCGTGGCGAAGAACCAGAACGTTCGCCGGACCAGGTGTTCGCCGAGGATGCCCCTCAGAAAACCATAGAGGCCTTCGAGAAGCCACTCGAGCAGGTTCTGCGTGGCGCCCGGCACCTGCGTCATCGTTCGCGTCGCCGACCGGGCGAACACGATCAGCACCGCCGCGGCAATCCATGTCACGACCATCGAATTGGTCACCGGGAAACCGAACGGGTGCGCGATTTCGATCGCCTTCTGCGACAAGGCATGTTCCGCGGCAGGCGCTGACACACCGCGCCCTGGAGCAGGACATGTGCCACACACACCGGTGGTTACCGGAGCGCGCGGGGTGCCGCAGAGCCGTGAG
>Ga0070699_100006002_pt1 | contig 10618 bp, 11 predicted proteins | sample KBSK1503metaG_FD_65473 | JGI IMG/M metagenome (GOLD analysis project Ga0070699, IMG submission 65473) | Corn, switchgrass and miscanthus rhizosphere microbial communities from Kellogg Biological Station, Michigan, USA - KBS K1-50-3 metaG | ecosystem: Host-associated > Plants > Roots >...
GGCGCCGTCGTGCAGAGCGCGGAGCCCGTTGCCGCGACTGCAGAGAAAAACGTCAACGGCGACTTCTGCAAAGTGACCGGCGTCATCAAGAACGCGACGGCGTCGACGGCCGTGTTCGAGTTCGAGGTGAACCTGCCGAACATGTGGAATGGGCGCGCGTTGCAGTTCGGCGGCGGCGGCTACGATGGCTCGCTCGTCACCGGCCTGACGGTCTACTCGAATCAGCCGCCGAATGCGGAGACACCGCTGAAGCAGGGATATGTCACGCTCGGCAGCAACGGCGGGCACAAGGGCGGACCCGGCTTCGACGGTCGTTTTGGCATCGACGACGAGGCGCTGGCCAACTACGGGAAGCAGTCGGTCAAGAAGACGCACGACGTGGCGATGGCCATCATCAAGAAGGCGTACGGTCGCGCGCCGGCTCGCTTCTATTTCGCCGGCGGGTCACAGGGTGGCCATGAAGCACTCGACGCCGCCGCACGCTATCCACAGGATTACGACGGTGTCGTCGCGCACTACCCCGCCTACAACGTCACCATGCTCCACCTCGGCTCGTTCAACGTCGGCAAAGCGCTGTACGAGAACGGTGGGGCCGGATGGATGGACGCGAAGCACCTCAAGCTGCTGACCGACGCCCTCTACGCGAAATGCGATGACCTCGACGGCGCGAAGGACGGGATCATCAGCAACGTCGCGGCGTGCAACACCGCATTCGATGTGAAGACGCTGCGATGCGCGAACGGCGCCCCGGGCGACACGTGCCTGTCCGATGCGCAGCTCAAGGCGATCGCGAGGATCACCTCCGACTACAAGCCTGGCGTGACGGTGGCTGGGATGGATACGTTCGGCAAATGGGCGTTGCTGGAAGGGGCGACGTTCTCCGGCCCGTCGAACTTCGGCCAGGCATCGCAGGCCTCGAACCCAATCTCCGGCAAGGAACCGCTCCTGTATTCGGCTGGCGATCAAACGATCAAGTTCATCATCACGCGCGATGCGATGTTCGACCCGATGACGTTCGATCCAAAGAAGTACGAGAAAGACATCGCGCGGAGCGCGTCCAACATCGACGTGAGCGACGTGAGCCTGGAGAAGTTCCGCGCCAGGGGCGGCAAGATCATCATGACCCATGGCACCGCCGACGACTTCATCACGCCGCACAACTCGATGGCGTACTACAAGCGGCAGGTGACACAGTTCGGCCAGTCGCGCCTCGACAGCTTCCTGCGCTTCTATGTGATTCCAGGTTTCGGCCATGGCTTCGGCGTGTTCAACGCGAAGTTCGAAGCCCTGAAGGCGCTGGAGGCCTGGGTCGAGAAAGGACAGGCGCCTGCCGGTCTCACGGCGATCGACGCGAATCCCGGCGCAAACCGCACGCGTCCGCTCTGCGAATATCCGAAATGGCCGAAGTTCACAGGAGCGCCTGGCACCGAGAACTCAGCAGCCAGCTTCACGTGCACGAACTGACCTGAAGGAATCAGGAATGTGGAGTCGTCGTTCGTCTCGATGGGCCCTGTCGACCATCGCTGCCTGTTGGCTAGCCATGTTCTGCGCGCTGTTCGTCCCTGCTGCCGCGCAAACGTCCGGCTCCGGACGAACCGTGTGGGATGGCACCTTCACGACCGCACAGGCAGATCGCGGAAGAACGCAATTCGGCGCGAACTGCGCTTCCTGCCATGGGAACGATCTGCAGGGTGGAGAGGGCAAGGCGCTGACGGGGAAACAGTTCTGGGCCGACTGGGGCGATCGGACGGTGGCCGACTTGCTGGCGTACGTCAGCAAGAACATGCCGTCCTCGGTGGATGGAACGCTGGCGGGGACTCTTCCCTCGAGCACCTACGCCGATATCGTCGCGCACATCCTTCGCGCGAACGGGTTTCCCGCGGGCACACAGGAGGTCACAGCGAGTTCAGGTACCGGCGTGCGGATCGTCAACACGGACGGTCCGAGCGAGCTGCCCGCATCGACAGTCGCGCGAGTGGTCGGGTGCCTGGGTCCGAAGGGTGGTGACGGGAACTGGCGTCTGACGAAAGCGTCGCGGCCGGAGCGGGCGACTCCTCCACCGGCTGTTGCCGCGCGCGACGTCCCTCCGGGCGATCGCGACTACGCCTTGAAGTTCGTGCTGCGCAATCTGACGACGATGGTCGGCCACAAGGTGGCGGTCACAGGACTCCTGCTCGGTGACGGCGGCGTCGATGGATTGAACGTCAACTCGGTAGAGTCAGTCGCGGAAACCTGCAACTGAGAGGTCTTCGGCCTACGGGCTTCGGTCTTCGGTCCTGAGTTGGAGCGATTGTCGTTACGTCGGCTTGACTGTGAGTGCCTGCTCACGTGAAGAGTGCTGGCGTGCGGCCACGCAGGCGACGCATATCAGGGCGAGACCAGAGAACACTCCTACGACGTGAATGGCAGACGGCGCGTCAGGCCACTGCCACCAGCTGATCACCACGACTGTTATCCAGGACATCACGTGGATGACCGCAGCCAGCGCCGCCACGCGAATGCGATCGTGCCGCAACCATTCGGCCGGAATGCTCACGGTCAGGTCCTCCATGAGCCGCGCAATGAGACAGAGACGCTCCGTCGTCGTCTTCGCGGATTCGAAGCTCGCGTGTGCATCGAGCAGCATCTCGCGTTCGAACCGGCGACGAAAGTCATCTGGATAGCCTCTCAACAACCGGCGATACGCGCGCAACAGCAGCCATCGCGGGATCATGCGCGCGACCGCCTGCTCGCCGGGCGAAGCGCGCGCGCGGCGCGGACTGCGTCCTCGAGTCGCTCGATTTCGGCATCGAGCGCACGCCGCCCGTCGCGCGTGAGCGCGTAATAGCGGCGGCGCGCATCATGTTGCGCGGATTTCTCGGGTTCGACTTCTTCGACCCACGTCGCGGCGATCAGGCGGTCGATCGTGCCGTAGAGCGTGCCCGGTCCCATGCGAAGTTTGCCGTTCGTGTGGACGGCGACGTCCTGCATGATGGCGTAGCCGTGCCGGGCGCCCGCCGCCAGTGACAGCAGCACGTGAAATACGGCAGGGGTCAGCGGGTTGCTCATTGACGCTCGAAGATCCAGATGTTGTGATGCACGGGAGCAGCGCCACCCAGATCCTCGATGACTCGCAACGTCTTGCCGCCATCGAGCAACTCATAACGCGCAAGGTTGCTCACTTCTCCACGGGGCGTATCGATCAGCGCCGTCAACATCAGGCTGTTGCCCTGCCACTCCAGCCGCGATCGCGATGATACAGGACCTTCCGAGCGGCGTATCTCTTGGCCGTCCGTGCGAATCTCGTACTCGGTGTTCATCGCCTGCCCGTTGACCGTGAACGTCCGTGAGAACTGGAACGCCGGCTCGCGGTGCGCGATCCGGACGATGCCGCCCTCCACCACCGCGCTCTCCGCCTGCAGCGCGCTCGCCTGCCGGTTCAACTTCCAGCTGCCCGAGAAGTCCGGCCGTTGTTGCCCGATCGCAACGGCGCTGATCATCACAACGAAGACACCGACCATCACCTTCCGCATTCGTCAGCCTCCACGGTGAGCACACTATATCCGTCACGGATACAATCGTCAAGTCGGCCGCTTCGGCAAGTAACATAGCGTCCATGGAAGTCCGCCTCTTCCCCAATTCCCGCCGCCCTGGCGTCGGCATCAAACCAAAGCGCGAAGGCACGCGGCCGCTGCTGCCGCAGCACGCGCGTCATTGCCCCGTGCTCGAAGCGGGCAGCTCGCTCGGGTTCATGGTCTACGCGCCACTCGAGCCGCGTGAAACGCTCTATGTCGAGTACGAAGGTGAAGGGCGCTACAAGTTCGTCTACTACCTGCAGACGCAGGATGGGAAGCCGACGCCGTTGTTCTCGGTAACGATGGCGCTGTCGGTCGGCGGGGTGGGAATGGTGAAGGAAGAGGTCACGTTCGCGGGACCGCCGATGCTCTCGCGCGAGGCGGCTATCGCCGTGATGCGGGTGTTCCTCGTGCCGGAGGACATGGGCACGCCACCGGGAGCGATCGCGCTGCGTGGCGCGACGAACTTTCAGACGCCTGCTGGCTGGGACACGGTCTACACGCCGATCTTCAACATGATCGAGCGTCCGCAGGCGCCGATGCTGGTCGTGCGCGTCGAGACCGATTGGTACTCGCACGAATCGGAGTTCCGTTACGTCCTGCAGGCAGGCGAGGGCATGACGATCGCTCATGCCATTCCGATCGGGCAGGTGTTCTTCGTGCCACGCGAGGAGGTCACGCTGCGCGATGGGTCGGCGGAGGAGTTGGAAACGTTCAAGCGGTCGCAGGAGGAGTTCAACGCGCACAAGGCAGCCGCGGCGCAGACGACCTCGTTCGGCCTCACCTACAGCCCGCACTACCTGCGGCAGAGTCGCGCGCAAAAGGAACCCGGCCGAGTAGAATGAGCGCCTTCGTGGTAGCGGCGAGCTCTCGCCCGCCAACTGGAGGCGCCATGCGGTTGTCGATCATCGCGCTCGGTTGTCTCGTGCTCCTTGCACCGGTGCCCGCGTCCGCGGACGATGGTCCAACGCTCTACAAACAGCTGTGCGCGACGTGTCATGACAGCGGAGTTGGTCGCGCTCCAACGAAAGACGTGCTTCAGGCGATGACGCCCGAGCGGGTGCTGACCGCGATGGAGAGCGGACCGATGCTTTCGATGGCCAGCGGCCGCACCGGCGCGGAACGCCGCGCGATTGCCGAATTCGTCACCGGCAAGACGTTCTCCGCGCCGCTCGATCTGGCGCCATCGCCGCAGGCGATGTGCCGCGCCACGCCCGGCGAGTTCGCCAACCCATTGAACGGGCCGCTCTGGAACGGGTGGGGCGTGAACGCGCAGAACACGCGCTACCAGGATCGAGCGGCGGCAGGCCTCACTGCGGCCGACGTACCCAGGTTGAAGGTCAAATGGGCATTCGGTTTCCCCGGCGAGTTGAGCGCGGACGCCAGCCCCTCGATCGCCGGCGGCCGCGTGTTCGTCGGCACCCAGAGCGGCATCGTCTACGCCTTGAGCGCAGCGACCGGCTGCGTGCACTGGACCTTCCGCGCCGATGCCGCCGTTCGCGCGGCAATCACCATCGCGAAAATCGAGACGAACAACGGCGCGTCAGTATATGCGGCGTTCATCGGCGATCGCGCCGGCAACGTGTATGCCGTCGACGCGACGGCAGGTTCGCTGATTTGGAAGGCGCACCTCGACGATCATCCGTTCGCGAGAGTCACAGCATCGCCGACGTATCACGAGGGACGTCTCTACGTCGGCCTCGCATCGGGGGAAGAGACGGCGGGCTCGACCGCCGACTACGAGTGCTGCACGTTCCGCGGAAGCCTGGTCGCGCTCGACGCCGCCTCTGGCGCCCGGATCTGGAAGACCTACACCATCACCGAGGAGCCGGCGCGCCGCGCGAAGAACAGCGCCGGCACGCAGCTGTGGGGACCGTCCGGCGCTCCGATCTGGTCGAGTCCGGCCATCGATCCGCAAAAGAGCGTCGTCTACGTGACCACGGGCAACAACTACACCGGTCCGGCGACACAAAGCAGTGACGCCTTCATCGCGTTCGACAGGGCAACGGGAAAGATCCTCTGGACGCGCCAGACGTATTCCGGAGACGACTGGAACACGTCGTGCCGTCTGCCCGATCAGGTGAATTGCACGAACAAGGACGCCCCCGACTTCGATTTCTCGTCACCGCCGATTCTCGTATCGCTTCCAAACGGGCGCCGGGCGCTGGTCGCCGGCGAGAAGTCAGGCATGGTGCACGCGCTCGATCCCGACCGCGACGGGCAGATCCTGTGGCAGCAGAAAGTCGGAAAGGGCGGCATCAACGGCGGGGTCCAGTGGGGATCCGCTGCCGACGCGTCGAACGTGTATGTCGCGCTGTCGGATCTCGGGCGCATCAATGTCCCGAACAGCCAGGCCACCGTTCCGGATCCGGAGGAAGGCGGCGGTATGTTCGCGCTTCGCCTCGACTCGGGCAAACAGGTGTGGCACACACCTCCACCACGAGCGTGTCGTACACGCGAACGCTGCAGTCCGGCACAGTCTGCCGCAGTCAGCGCGATACCCGGTGTCACGTTCTCAGGCGCGATCGACGGACACCTGCGCGCATACTCGGCCACGGACGGCAAGATTCTGTGGGACTTCGACACTGTGGGGCCGCAGAGGACCGTTAACGGCGTAGCCGCACGCGGTGGTTCGATCAACGTTGCCGGCCCCGCGGTGAGCGGCGGAGTCGTGATCACGAATTCAGGCTATGTGCAGAACGGCATGCCCGGCAATGTGCTGCTGGCCTTCACGGTCGATGGGAAATAGCGGAATCGGCTGACGCACTGCTACTGCTGTTCGCGGGCGAGCTGTGCGTCCAGCGACTTCGTGCCGAAGGCCGCGTATTCGCGACAGCCGCGCGAGTCGACGAAGTCCTTCTTCGCGATCTTGTCCATGAGATTCGTGAAGTCGGGATGCACGCTGACCACGATGTCGCACGGCAGCGCGGCAACGGTCTCGATGCTCTTACGAAAAAGTGCGACGCGGGCAGGATCGCTCGAGTACTTGAATCCCGGAGCGATCGTCGCCGTCAGGCTGTCGGCGTAGACCACGTCGAGACAGCGCGATCCTTCGCACGCCTTCCAGCTCCACGTGGTGCTTCCCGGAGTGTGCCCGGGCGTGAGATGCGCGGTGACCGACAGTTGACCCACGCGCAGCGTCTCGCCGTCCTTGACGACGCGCACGCTCGACACCGGCGGAAATCCGTTTGCCGCGCGCCCGAACCCGAACTGCGGATCGTCGGTCGTGTTCTCGCCGCGCATGAGCGCGTTCGCACCAGACGCGCTGGCGGCAACCGACGCGCCGCTGGCCTGCCGCAGCGCGTGAATGCCTCCCGCATGGTCGAAATGCGCATGCGAGTTCACGATCAACTTGACGTCTTCGATTCGATAGCCGAGCTCGCGAATGTTGCGGTCGATGATCTCGGCTGATTGCGGCAGGCCGCCATCGAGCAGAATGTGGCCACCGCGTGACGTCACCAGGACCGACGACAACCCACGCGTGCCGACGTAGAAGGTGTTGCCGAAGATCCTGAACGGCTCGAGCGTCGCATTCCAACCGGGACAGGCCTCGCAGATGATCTCCGGATCGGACTTGAACGACGGTCGGACCGACTGCGCCGCCGCAATGGCGGTCACGGCCATCAGGAGGAGTGCGAGTCTCGTGAATCGGCGGAGCGGATCGAACGCGAGCATGGCCTTGACGATCGATCAGCCGTGCGACGGTTGCAGCACGAAGCCAGGCGCCGCGACGCCGGGAAACAGCTCGTAGAGCACTTCCGGCTTCTCCGTGCCGCCACTTCGCGGGCTCGACGGCAGACCAACGGCGCGCGCGGCGGCGATGCTCAATTCGCCGATCTTGTTGCTGGGTCCCACATCGGCGACGACGCAGTCGACGCTCTTGCCGCGAAACGTTACGCGCGCCTTGCACCCGAGCACCACTCCTGCGGTCTTGTTCCTGATGACCGGTGGCACGACGATGTACGGGACTGTTTCCGCATCGACGTATGCCGCCGGATCGGATGGCGACTTGCCCGGATGGCGGTACGACGTCTTTGAGGCAATGACGCCTCCAGGGAAGACCTTCGGCTCGTTGTCAGTGTCGAGAATGGCGATACCCCTGGCGCCCGACGCGGCACAAATCACTTTGCCGTTCACGACCTTCATGCCGCCGTTAGCGAGCGCCTCGGTGCCCGAATTGTCCACCTTGTACGCAGGCGGACCGCCATTCTGTCCGTTGGCGCCGTCGGCATCGATATCGGCGTCAGCGATGAAGTGCACGCGGCCGTCATCGTCTTCGGTAATCGGGCAGGTAAAGCCTTCTCCGGTAATCGTTTCAATCACTCGCGGCATGACTATTCCTGTGTGCGACTCTTGGCGCGGTCGGGTTTCGAGCGCGTTCGAGCCGCTCGCGCGATCTCGATCCATCTGTTCATCGGCACGCCGGCAATGATCTCACCGATGACGTCCAGTGCGAGATCGTCGGCCGCCTTGAAATGGATACACGCCTTGCCCATGTCCAGTTTCTTTCCCGCTGCGCCGAAGCCGTCGCGAAGCTTCGTGGCCAACGCTGTGTTGCCATAGACGGGCATCAAATGCAGCGACAGATATGACTTCTCCGACGCGAGCGCCGCGTACCACAGCGGACGGCCGTTGTATGTATCGGGATACCGCTGCACAGGAACTTGATACACGAGCATGTTCCTGCTGACCACCTCTTCGTAGCCGGCCGGCAGGTGGGACCGGATCAGGTCCCGCACGCGCACGACCTCCGCGCGGCGCCCGACCGGAAGAGCGGTGAGGAAGGTTGAAACGGCTTTGGACAACGGCGGCATGGGTGCCCGTTCCAGGCTATTCGAGCGCCCTTTTCAACAGCGAGATCTGACCCGCGTGATAGGCATGATGCTGGACCAGCCCGTGGAGCGTGACGTAGCGCGACACGCCGCTGCCGAGCGCGCGGTCGCGAACGTCGCCTATAAGCGCCTGCAGCTGTGCGTCATCCATGGCCGTTACCGCGTCGACGAGCTCGGCGTTGGCGGCGTCCAGCTCGCCGACAATGGCTGCCCACTCCGCATCGTCGACAGGCACGCGAGGCGGCCAGTCGCCCATGTCCGGATCGCGTGCGACACCGGCCTTCAGACGACGCGTCACTTCGCGCGTCCAGGCGGTCATGTGCAGCACGATCTCGCAAATCGTGTGTCCGCGGCCCAGGGGTCGGGCGGTTGCCATTCGGTGATCGACGCCGTCGAGTGCGCCGCGCACCGACGGCCCGTACCACGCGTCCCCGTTGTATGCGCGCTGCAGCTGTTGTGCGATTCGCTCGCTTTCAGACATGCCTACACCGATCGAAGCCGATCCAGTCGCGAGGCGCGGATCACTTCAGCGCATCCAGTTCCTGAACCCATTGCGGACCACGCTGATCGGGCAGGAGCTGAAGGTCTCGACCATACTTGGGGGAATAGCCATCAACCTTTCGGTGGCTCGCCAGATCCCAGAGCTCGTAGTTGATGCCGCCTCCTCCGTGTACGGTTTCCTGTTCGAACGCGATCCGTCGGCCACGGTCGCGAAACATCCATTTCGCGATTGGCAGTCCGTTGCCGGTAAACATCTGCTTGCGATCGTTCGAATAAATCACCAGCTGCAACGCGATCGGGTACGACGTGCAGCAGTTCGGGAAATCGGCGAGCCAGCCCACCGCCCGCCCATCAGGCGACAGGCGAGCGTTGCTGAACCCGACTTGATCTTTCTCCGCGGCTGGCGAGATTTCTCGTCCGTCTTTGGTCGTGATCGTCAGCTTCCCCTGCGAATCGATCGTCACGCTGACGTACGCGTCCGCGCGCGCCGCCGATAAGGACGACGCAGACGCCAGCGCCAACGTCGCGATCGCCAGCACCGCTACCGACCCACCTCTGATCAAGTCGCGCGGTCGCATTGTCTGGGATGATTCTAGGCCTTCGCGCAAAAGAAAAGGCATGAAAGCGTTCAACGCCTCCGTGCCCCTTTACCGCACAGCCGTCGTCCAATCCATGGACAGTCCACACATGCCGAGTACTTTGGGAGTGATTCACAGCGACCCGGAGATCCTAGGGGGGGACCCCTGTGTTCGTCGGGACGCGCGTTCCGTTTAGGAACCTGATCGACTATCTCGAACGCAATCACAGCCTCGATGAATGCCTCGATGCATTTCTGACTTGTCTCGAGAGCAGGCCGTTGCTGCCTTGGAAGCAGCCCACGAAGCGGTAACCACGCGTGCGCTTCCTGCTCGATGAACATCTTCCTCGGCAACTTGCGCATCTGCTGACCGGGCACGAAGTCCGAACCGTCCAACAGCAATCTTGGGCCGGGTTGAAAATGGGCGTTGCGACGCCCATCAGACTGTACTGGCGAGCACGCCTGTTGTTGAAATCGGCAGTACGGGCAAGATCAGCGGGTCTTTGCGAACACTCAGCATGCCGCAACGCGGATGCTGAAACCAAAAGGCAAACCGGTATTCCCGATCATCTCCATAGCGAATGGGTTTGGTGAACAACTGCCGAAACGGAACCGGCAACGCTTCGCCATACGGCGCGAGCTGCCCGTCGACAACCTCCGACTTCTTCTGATCGACGTACTGTACTTCAGCGTGATGCCAATGCAAGGCGACTTGACCGAATTCGCCGACAGGAAGCCCTTCAATGAGACGGCGTGCCTCGTCGCTGAAGCCGGTCAGCTTGACGTACGTCATCAACAGCGCGGCCACTTGAGCGGCGAAGATTCCGGCGTCATCAATCCGAAACAATGAGTTATATGCGGGATCGAAGCGACTTCCGGCCGAACCGTCTATAGGCTCCGTAAGCCGCGAACAGCACCACACATAACAGTTTGGCGTCGTCAACGAGAGTGCAAGGTTTCGCACATGAACGTGTGGCATATCGATTACCGGTGCGATTACGCGTGCGGCTTCGATTGAGCACGATCCTGTGTTAATGCTTCTTACGATGACGCTCTCGACGCCTTCGGAACAGTCGGCCAGATGCGAGCTCTGATCCATGTCCCGGTAGTATTCCAGCGTGCCCAACTGGATCGTGTAGCAGCCGTTAACGAGG
>Ga0070699_100006003_pt1 | contig 10617 bp, 7 predicted proteins | sample KBSK1503metaG_FD_65473 | JGI IMG/M metagenome (GOLD analysis project Ga0070699, IMG submission 65473) | Corn, switchgrass and miscanthus rhizosphere microbial communities from Kellogg Biological Station, Michigan, USA - KBS K1-50-3 metaG | ecosystem: Host-associated > Plants > Roots >...
GAACTGCCAAGCCGAATGGATGGGCGGCATGGTCAACATCGCCCCAGGTACAACCACCCTCCACGCGGACGGTGCGCTCCTGAGGATCAACGCGAATACCCTTCATTCGTGAAAGATCGACCACAAGCCCGTCATCACAGAGTCCCAATCCAGCGCCATTATGACCGCCGCCGCGGACCGCAATGGTGAGATGATTCTCGCGACCGAAATTGATCGCGCTGATCACATCGGCTGTATCCACACATTGGGCGATCAGCGCGGGATGTTTATCGATCATGGCATTGTAGAGTTTACGCGCTTCGTCATAGCTGGCATCTTGAGGTGTGATCAACGCGCCGCGCATCGCAGTTCGGAACTCTCGAATGGTCTCGTCTGACAGCGCCGCGTTCGCGCCATCTCTTAATGCTATTTGAACGTTTGACATACTGCCTCCTCATGGCTGTTGGTTTTTCTGCATGTACAATACAGCAGAACGAGGTGGTATGTCATCGGGAAGACTGTTGATTTTTCTACACTGGGAGTACGTATGCGGCGTCTTGTGTCTACGTAAATTTACCTAGACACAAGATTGTGCTTAATTGCAAAGGCGCTTGCGGCTGTGCGATTGTCACAATTGGTCTTGTTGAGGATGTTCGTCATGTGGGTGTTGACGGTGCGGACGCTAATATGCAATTCATCCGCGATTTGCTGGTTGGATGCGCCTGTTGTCACAAGTCGCAGCACTTCTACTTCACGTAGGGTCAATCCAGCAGGGTAGGTTGGTTTATCAGGTGCCAGGTTTAGTTCCAGTTCTTTGAGTTGCTTGATCCAGTTAGAGGCGAGGAAAACTGTTTGGAGTGGCGAGCCAGAAAGCGATTGAGAGGTCTGATCGATTAACGTCTTTACTAGTTGAATTACCTCATCCGCCGATTGCCCAGTCATCTGCAATACCCTTGCCAGACTCAGCCGGATTTTCCAGCGCAGGGATCCATGTTGAATACGATCCACAAGCTCCACGGCTTTTTCCAAATGTTCCAATGCCTCATCGAATCGGAGCATCCTTGCAAGTGCCTGGCCTTCATACCAGTGAGACTTGGCAATGTTCTTTAGCACTCCATTTGATTGGGCAAGACTGCGAGCCTCTTGCGCGAGTTCAATGGATTGTTCAAACATCTGTTGTGTCAGATGCATTTCGCTCATCAATAACTGGTATCGATTGAAATAACGAAACCGGACGGATTGTGATGCCTCCTTGATGGACTCGAATTGAGCGATCGCTTCCAGTGCTTCATTCAGTTTTCCGAGATGGAGGTAATCGGTTGCGATATTGAGCAGGCTGTAGCGGCGCATCTCATAGTTGCCTTGCGCCTGCGAGATCCAACTGGCGGCTAATGCTCTTTGATCCCACATCAGTGCTTGCTGCGCATCGCCCAGTTCGAGATAGAGATAACCCATCAGATTGAGTAAACGGGGGAGACTATGGTGATGGGTATCAAGTCTCGCGCCCGGTTCAACAATGGCGATAATATTCTGATATGCTTCGTGATATTTCCCCGACTCAATTTGAGTCCAACTCAAATTCTGGTATCCACTTACTTTGGCTAATGGGTCAATCGATTTTTGAGCGCTTTCAAGCGAGTTGTGCGAATGGATCTCTGCCTCGCGATACTGTCCAGCCCAGATTGCCAAATAGCTGAGGTGCTTAAAAACTTCACTCTTTATCGCAAGGTCGTCCAAGCGTTGCGCGTGCGACTGGGCTTCACTGAGATGGTGCGCAGATCGATCCAATTGACCACGATATATCAGTAATATCCCCAGACAAGAATGGATATGAGCAAGTAGCTGCGCATCGCCGGTTTGTTCTCCTATTTTGAGCGCTTCCAATGCGGTTTTTTCTGCAAGGTCAAACTGATATTGGTTGATGCGTATGGACGCAAGATTAACGAGAGCATGCCCTTCTGCAACGAGATTGCCGCTATTTTGGGCAACATCGCGCATACGGCTGTAGATAATTTCAGCTTCCTGGCGTTGTTCAAGTGCTCGATGTGTTCGTCCCAGGCGGTCGTAGATGGTGAGGAGAACTGTCAAGGCGAGTGCTTTCCCTGCGTGCTCGGCCGCATTCAACGCCTGCTGATACCAACGCAGGGATGAAAGAAAAGCAAACTGCTGGACGGCTTGCTCTCCCGCCATAAGACAATATTGAACCGCTTTTCCCCAGATCTCCGCTTCCAAAAAATGATGGGCCATCTCATAAATATTGTTCGGCTGTTGCCTCTCCAATTGAAGGGCAATTTGCTCATGGATTCGTTTACGCCGCCTTGCAAGTTGCCCGGTATATAACACTTCTCGGATGAGACCATGCGAAAAACGATAGCGTTCGGCTTTATCGTCTTCGACGATTATTAATTCAGCTTTTAAGGCTTTTTCAAGTGTATCCAGTAATTTTGATTCAGACAGATCTATGATTGGCTCGATAATTTTCAAATGCCAGGCTTCACCCATAATAGCACCCGTGGTCAATAATTGTTCTACCTCATTGCCAAGCCTGTTTATCCTTTGCGTGATCAATTGTTTGGGAAGCGCAGGGACGGGGACAGATTGTTTGGGCGGCATCCAAAAGCCATCCGGGTTTAGTGATAAAAAATTTTGTGCGATCAGATCGTCAAGTAATTCCACGGTGAAGAGCGGATGCCCCTCAGCGCGCCGGAGTACGTATTCAGCTAGCTCAGAGCTACATGGGCCATGATAGGCTGTTACGAGCCGCGCAACATCATCGCTGTTGAGCGGTTTCAGGTGGATCAAGTCAACTTGTTGGTTGCCTCTCAATTTTGGCAACGTATCGTTTAGCGCATGGTGAGTCTGAAATTCATCAGTGCGATAAGTGGCAATGAATAGGACAGGCGACTGAGGAGACTGACTGGTTAGATAGTTCATTACCTCCAGCGAATCGGCATCAGCCCAATGTAGATCGTCCATAAGAATCACAAGTGGTTGTTGCGACGTGTATTGCTTAAGCCATTCTGCAATTGACTGTTTTAATTGTTGTGATGATTGAGCTGGCTGTCCGTTGCCGATGGGGGTGGGTAAATTTTTAATGGACATCCCTGTGGCAGATGCTGAACGTGCCGCATCCTGCCACAACCCGTAGGTTGTATTCCCCTGTTCAGAACAGCGCACTGCAATGAATCCAAACCCCAGTTGTTTAATCCTTTCCTGGAATGCAAGTACAAGTGAAGTCTTGCCAATACCGGAGGCGCCGGAAATGAGCAATAAAGCGCCCTGGCCATCTGTTAGACCTCGTAAACGCCAGTCCACGATCTTGAGCAGGTTGAGACGGCTTCCGTTCAGAACATACAATTGCAGGAGATGTTGGTGCGTCGATTCGAAAGTTGAATATTTAGCTTGTTGAGAATGTGCCAACTCGATCAATCGAAGAAGATCATGTTGTTCTGATTGGGCTAATGGCTCAGAATAAATGGAGCTTGCTAGAAAATCAAGATGGGTTTCCGGATATTCTTCCTTGGCGAGATTAATTAAGTCATCAAGTCGACCACGCTTCTTCATAATAAGAAACCCCATCTTTTAAACAGCGCAAGAACATCACTCCAGTCGGGTGGATTGGCTGATAGCGATTCATATGATTTTTTGAATTTTGCATTCTTGGATTTCACTATCATTGTCATGCGTTCACACCACTTTTGCATATTTGGTGAAAGGACATTCGTCTTGTGTTTATTATAGATGATTTGTGTCTAGAATATCAATATTTTGTTATTGTTGCGTTACTTACAATGAAAATACTCGGAACAGAAGCGACGATATTTTGATACCCAATTGTATTTTCATCTAAAATCCAAACAGTATTTCGATTTTTAGAACCTTATTACTCTAGGAGAAAAGAAGGCAATGTCTTATTACGCAGTTGATCAACGAATTGATGAGTTTGCCCCAGCTTTTGTGGCAATTCTTCGCCATCTGATCAATGAACGACAGTCTCATCAAAAGATACATGATGCGAAAGAGAAGAAAGACCCTAATGCCAGCCGCGCTTCAATCAGATAGCTCTTCGGTCCCCACAACATTGGATGAACTGAATATTTTTGTCAGGCGGGAATATGGTTATTTAGACGAGATTTCCAATAACGCAACCTGGGCGATTTATTCGCGGGTGGACCCTAAGTTTCAAGGATATTCGCTTGAAATTCAACCAGATCGAGTTGAGGAGTACGCTCATGCACATGGTGCCCAAAAAGTAGAAATTTACAGCGATCCAAATCGGACCGGTCGTAATAACCGCCGCAAAGAGTTACAGCGGCTGATTCGTGATGTCATATCTGGTCGCATTCAAGTTGTGGTCGTTCACCGGCTGGATCGCTTATACCGAAATCTGGAATCTGTGCTGGGCTTCGTTCGCTTCCTAAAAATGTACAAAGTCGGTCTGATCAGTGTTACAGAGAACATTGATACCAATACACCTTATGGACTTCAAATGCTGGCTTTGTTGGGGATGATGGCTGAAACCTATATTCACCAAACTAGTGAGCGTACACGAGAAGCCAAGGCTCATCGGGCGCGGAGTGGTCTGTCAAACGGATATTTGCCGCTAGGCTATTGCAACGGTCAGCGCTGACGACACCGCCCGGTTATGGGATGTGGATTTCCACACCACGATGAAATACCTTTGTTCGACCCTATTGCGCGACTTCACGCCATAGGAACGGGCGCAATACGGCATCATAGACACGACACCGACTTGTCCAACGCCATAATGATATGTATTGTGTTTATGGGATCGCGCTCATTTGAGCAATCAGAGGTGGATAAAATCATCGCGGCATGTCTTGCCAAGATGGGTGAAGTCACGTTTTCGGATGCATATGATGAAGGTAAGAAGATGTCACTGAATGAAGCGGTGGTACTTGCGGTAAAAGAATAAATCAACCGTGACCAGGCATACACTCCCGGTCACGGTTGTTGAGGAGCAAGGCTCACCATGAGACCCTGTCTCTTTCGAACTATTTGTTGACAAGAATTTTGTAGATGGTCGCGTTCTTGTCAGCTGCCGATGGTGAGTTGTAAACCACCGTCACGCCAAAGCGCTTGTAGATCGCCCAATAGTGGATGTGATCTGGCGAGCTGCTTTCATCAGGCACTCCGCCTTCCCAACCAGCTTGCGGGGCAAAAGTCACCGTAGGCTGACCCAACTTCTGTTCGACAGATGCCATCGTATCCTGCATCGTCAGGCTATAAGGCAAACTCTTGGGAGCCGCAGAAGCCTGCCGGGCTTGAGTGAACACCACAGCCACGGCTGCTACGAGCACAACGATACTGAGGATCTTGAAAAATTTATTCATTTGATTCTCCTTTTATAAATTACTTGAGTGATATACTTTCTTTACTGGTTACACTGTACGGGGAATGACCGGGGTGCGGGTGTCACTCAGTGACACAAAAGTGACACAACTTGTGGAGGATGCATTGACTGAGGTGTCTTTTGGTGAATGGCTGAAGCGTCAACGCGGAGCAAAAGGCTGGACTCAACAGCAGCTGGCTCAGCAAATTAATTGCTCGACGAGTGCGCTCCGCAAAATGGAAGCCGAAGAACGCCGTCCCTCTGTGCCGGTCATTGAACGACTGGCTGAACTATTCAATATTCCCCAAAATGAACAAAAATCATTTGTGAAGTTTGCTCGCGGCGACTGGCAAGCAATTTCGAGTCCCAGTGGGAAAACCGAAGAATTGCCGTGGCATATTTCAGGCGTTGCGCCTCGTTCTAATCTGCCAGCACCAATAACTTCCTTCATCGGGCGCGAGAAGGAAATAGATGAGATAACAAATCTCATCACAAAGAATCGACTTGTTACACTCGTCGGAACAGGTGGCATCGGCAAAACAAGTCTATCTCTTCAAGTGGGGTATAAACTTTTAAACGAATATTCCAATGGCACCTGGTTCATCGCATTGGATTCACTTTCTGACTCTACGCTTGTGCCTCAAACCGTTGCGGCTGTTTTCGATATTCGAGAAACACCCGGGCGCCAAGTCGTCGAAATATTGACGAGTGTATTGCGCGAGAAAACCACTTTACTCATTCTTGATAACTGTGAACACTTGCTGGAAGCCTGCGCACAATTGATAACTACATTGCTTCAGAGTTGTCCAAACGTAAAAATCCTTGCTACAAGCCGGGAAGTATTGAACGTAACTGGTGAAGCCATCTACCAAATGCCTTCCCTTTCGATACCTGCACACAGCGAAGCCTCACTTGAGAAATTGACAGAATATGAATCGATTCGTTTATTTACAGATCGTGCATCTTTGGCGCTCTCATCCTTCGTATTGACAAACGAAAATGCCCAAGCTGTGATTGACATCTGCCGCAAGGTGGAGGGCATCCCGCTGGCGATTGAACTCGCGGCAGCACGTGTGAATATGTTGCAGGTGGCAGAAATCTTGTATCAATTGCAGAATTCTCTTGCGTTGCTTTCCACGGATCACCGCGAGACTTTGTCACATCACCTGACTCTCAAGGCTTCATTGGATTGGAGTTGGGGCTTGTTGAACGATACCGAGCAAAAGTTTATGAGGCAGCTTTCTGTCTTTGCAGGCGGCTGGACTCTTGAGGCTGCCCAAGCGGTCTGTGAGGGTAATGCTTTGAATCTAATCGTCGCGCTCGTAAAGAAGTCACTGATTATGGTGGGTCAGGAATCAGGACGCGAGACGCGCTATCGCTTCCATGAAATCGTGCATCAATATGCGCGCGAGAAACTCATTGAGTCAAGTGAAAAAGAAAACATCCGCACTCAACATTTGAACTATTTCTTGCGAGTCTCCGAACAAGCGGAACCTGCGTTGAAAGGTCCCACGCAAATGGAATGGATGTCACGTTTGAATGATGAACGCGATAATATTCGCACCGCATTGGAATGGGCTGACAAAACAGATTTGGAAGCAGGTTTATATTTATCTGGCAGGCTGACGGTATTTTGGGAAATCTTCGATATGCGTGGGGGTGCGCACTGGCTGGAAGAGTTTATCCAAAAGCCAGAGTCCAAAGCCTATCCCCACGCCAGAGCAAAGGCTTTGTGCACGCTAGGGGGGTTTATGAGTGGGTTTCAACGAGAGGCTGAGGGGCGCTCCTTTGCGCAAGAAGGCCTGGGCTTATACAGGACTTGTGGTGATAAATACGGTGAAATAGATGGGCTTTTAGTATTGGCAAGTGTTGTAAATCCCTCTGAAGCAGGGCAATTTACACAACAAGCGCTAACCTTATCCCAATCGATTAACGATCGATGGAGAACGGCCTACGCGCTTTACTCATCCGGCTGGCAGCAGGATCGCCATTCTTCCATTGAAAAAGCTTTGGCTCTCTTTCAAGAGGTGGGAGACTTGCGATATATGGCAGAGTGTATGCGTGAACTGGGAAGATTAGAAATGCTGAATAATGATATTGAATCGGCACAAAAAATACTGAATGAGGCTGTCAGCTTGTTTCGAAAATTGAATATCAAAAGTGGAATGTCGGGTATTCTTCAATCTTACGGGCGAATAGCAGCGAGAAAAGGTGATTATGAACAAGCATACATCAGTCTTCAAGAAGGTGGAGCACTTGATGAAAAATATGGCTATCGCGTCAATTATTTCTTTGCTCGCACTCATTTGGGTTATCTCGCTCTGTATAGGGGGAATATCACTGAAGCCCATGAAATCTTTACTGAAACCGTTCGAAGCTTTTTCAAAGACAAAAACGAGATAGGGGTTGTGTTCACTTTGGAAGGGATGGCGGGACTATCTGTCGTAGCGGGTAAACTTGAGATCGCCGCACGGCTGATCGGCTGGGCAGACGCTAATCGCGAAAAAATTGGTGACCTGCGCCTGCCCCTTGAGCAGGCTGATGTGGATAAGATCATTGCGGCTTGTATTGCCACGATGGGAGAAACCGCGTTTTCGGATGTATATGAGGAGGGAAAGAAGATGTCAATAGATGAAGCTGTCAATTACGCACTGGGTGATGTCTGAACACGAGAATCAAACATGACCGGGCATACACTCCCGGTCATGTTTGTGTTTATACCCCTTTTCCTTTATTCTATAGTGCATAGGCCGAGAGCAATACACTTACGAGCACCAATACTGAAACGAGCATTTTGCGTGTGTTCATTTTCTTTTCCCTTGGTAAATTATTCCGACAGACGCTACACCTAAGCATCTGTTGGAATAAGCGATGAGAATTTACTTTTTTAGTTTTACGGCTTTGAAAACATGACAGTATCCAGAACTTTCTGGGAAGCTTCCACTCTCGATATAAAATCCTGGGCAGATAAAACGCCTTCCGTCATAATCAAGAGACGCTCACCATTGATGTCATCCATGTAGATAAAATGGATATGTCCGCCATCCGCACAATTCCAGTAAGTATTTGCAAGAAAGAGCCACTGTGTTTTTGTCGCACAGGCGGGTGTGGCATCGGCATCAATCTGTGTTCCATTAAATCCACCTACAACAACTGGCTGCGTTTTCACAACCTGAAAAAGACCGTGTGATTGTATCCAAGTGACAAAGTCGTTGGGAAACGGTATGGGAGAAAACGGCGCGGCAGACCCGGCTATCTTGATCGACTTGGGATTTATGAAAGCAAAGTATCCGTCATAATTTTTGTCTGCCAGAGAGACTACATCGGAATATTCCTCGACAACTTCCCATTCAGAATCGTAGCTGAATGTGAGAGGTAGGTTGAACGCCACGGGTGAGAACGTTGTTAGCAACTGCGTTGCTGTCGGCGCGGAAAGTTGGATCTGTCCGATCTTGTTGCCCCGTTGTTCTGTGAACCACAAATTGCCATCCGGACCTGCAGTGATATGGTAGGGCACACTGCCAGTCGTCGGGATTTTAATCTTAGTCAGCTTGCCATCGGTGGTCATACGTCCGATTTCGTTGGAATTATAGCCGGTGAACCAGAGTGCGCCATCCGCTCCGGAGGTAATTCCTACCGGACCCATACTTGTCGCATCGAAGGTTGTGATCACCCCATCCAGGCTGATGCGCCCGATCTTGCCGGAAAACATCGTGAACCACATGGCGTTGTCAGGTCCTGCCGTGATGCGCAGGGCACTGCCATTGATGGGTAAGGCATACTCACTCAATTTGCCATCGATGGTGATTCGCCCGATCTGATTGGCAGTCTTTTCTACAAACCAGAGGGCGCCGTCAGGACCAATTACCATCCCCACTGGAGCGCTGCCTGCTGTGGGTAGTGCGTACTTAGCAGCGACCTTGCCATCCATAGTTAATTTGATAATGGCATTCGCGGCAGATGATGTCACCCACAAAGCACCATCCGATCCTGTAGCGATGGCGCGGATGGGAGAAACTTGCTCGCGAGTAGGTTTGAGTTCGTGCGGTAGCGGAAATTCCGTAACCTGTCCATCGGTTGTGATGCGTCCAATTTGATTGACTCGATCCTCGTTAAACCACAGAGCGCTATCTGGACCAACAGCCAGGAATCCCTGATCGGTGTCAATTGCATGAGCAGTTGGCACGGGATATTCGGTGACAACGCCATCAGTGGAGATACGTCCGATCTTATTGACCGCCGTCTCGACAAACCAGACTGCGCCATCCGGTCCCGCTACGATCCCGCCAGGTTCAGAAGCTGAAGTTGGAATGTTGTATTCGAACAGTTGCGGATTCGGCGCTTGCGCGGGCGCAGTGGTTGGGGCTACAGTTGCAGGGACAATAATTGGAACAGGCGTTGCCGTCGCAGACGCACAAGCCGAGAGCACTACACTTACGAGCATCAATACTGAAACAAGCAATTTACGTGTGTTCATATTTTTCTCCTTTGTAAGACCGACAGGCTAGCCCTGCCGTTGTTGGTTGTGTTTGCTCACACACTCACACGCTGTGAGCTACGCGCTCCTGTCTTGTAGGAGTTAAGCCGAGTGCTACACCTTGCTGGGTGATTTCCCTGATCTCGCGTACTACCTCGTGATCTGAAAATTCCCGAGTTCTTAACCTAAAATCCTGGAGGGCTTGGAGTAATTTCATACGCGCTGCGTCTGGAAGTTGTGGGATAGGGGTATTGAGTGGTATGCCAGAAAATGCTTGATCACTAGAAAATAGCTCTTGCATACATTCAATCCCCATGTCTCTGATTTTAGCGGGCATTTCGTACCAACGTCCGATTTCACGGAATGCCTGATCGAAAAATACAAAGGCAGGGATTGTTGCATGCACACCTTCTTTAAGATACTGGCTCATCAAATCTGGGTTTTGATCACGCAAAAAGAACCGCAAATCGAGTTTGCCGCTTTCTATCGCGAGTCGCGCGAGTGCCGGAACGTTGGCGATAGCCGCTTCACACCAATCCTCGGTCAGAACGATAACGTGAAATGAATAGGGCAGTTGAGCAAAAAATTGAACAGCATCGGTAGCAAGCGAGACAGTACGCTCATTTTCCTCAAACCGTTCCCGTTTTTGTGTCATTTGCAGCCGATACTCTTCAGCGGTCATCCCCTTCTGGAATTGTTCTTGGATAGTTGTCATTTTTTCTCCTTTGGTAAATGGTTGAAAGTTTGTATAATTGAACCAGAATCCAAGGTTTCCCATAATGCGAAAAGTGATACCATTTCTGATACA
>Ga0070699_100006004_pt1 | contig 10616 bp, 9 predicted proteins | sample KBSK1503metaG_FD_65473 | JGI IMG/M metagenome (GOLD analysis project Ga0070699, IMG submission 65473) | Corn, switchgrass and miscanthus rhizosphere microbial communities from Kellogg Biological Station, Michigan, USA - KBS K1-50-3 metaG | ecosystem: Host-associated > Plants > Roots >...
ATCTCGATGATGTCGAGGGCGAAGTTGAACACCGGCGCGTTGGCGATCGAGGTGCCCACGCCATAGCCGTCCACGACCGCGTTGAGGTGGAGGATCTCGTACTCGTCGATTCCGCCCGACACCAGCAGCTTCACGTGCTCGTGCCCGCGGAGGTCCAACTCCCAGCGGACCTCCTGCAGGATGCGGTAGAAGTCGCCGCGGCGCGACGACGGGGTGTCGAGCCGCACGGCGTAGAGGTCCTTGCCCAGCGCCTCGGCCACGCGGATGGCCTCGAACTTCTCGTCCTGGAGCGTGTCGACGAGCGCGACCCGGCGGACCTTCGGATCCACGACCTCGTGGAAGGCCTTGAGGGCGAGGACGGTGTCGCCGACGACGAGCACGAGCGCGTGCGGGATCGTGCCCATCGGGTCGGCCTCGATCAGCTCGGCGGCCTTGGTGACGGCCACGCCGTCGCAGCCGCCGATGAAGGCGTTGCGCTCGATCATCGGCGCCAGCGCCGGATGCATCCGGCGGGCCCCGAACGAGATCACCTGGCGGTCGCCGGCGGCCCGCTTGCAGCGCGCGGCCTTGGTGGCGATGCCCGAGGCCTGGCAGAGAAGCCCGAGGAGGGCGGTCTCGTACTGCGCCCACTCCACGTACGTCCCCTCCAGCGCCATCACGGGCTCGTAGGGCCGGAACAGGGTACCCTCGTGCATGGCGATGACGTCGACCGGCAGCTCCTCGAGGAGGGCGGCCGCTTCCTCGATCCCGGCCAGGACGCCCCACTCGTACTCGGCCGGAAGCGACTTGAGATAGATCTCGGCCTTGACGCGCTGGCGGTCGTTGCGAGCCTTCAGGATCTGCACGGTGCGGGCGAAGTAGACGTCGGAGACTTCGCCCCGCTTGATCTCGGCGTCGGAGGCGACGTGGAAGGGACGCTTGGGAGATCGTGCCATGGCGTCGCGTTCAGGTATCGCAGAAAGCCCGGACGAAGTCAAACCGCCGGGGTCAGAGCTCGAGGCTCTTGAGGTACGCGCGAAACTCGTCGGCGAGGTCCGGCCGCGCCAGCGCGAACTCCACCGTGGCCTGGAGAAACCCCAGCTTGTCGCCGGTATCGTAGCGCTTGCCCTCGATGGCGAGCGCATAGATCGGCCGGCGGGCGCGCTGCGCCCGGAGCGCGGTCGTGAGCTGGATTTCCCCGCTCTTGTCCTCTCGTGTCTCGGCGAGGATCGGGAAGAGATCGGGCGTCAGCACGTAGCGTCCGATGATCGCCAGGTCCGACGGCGCCTCCGCCGCGGTCGGCTTCTCGACGAGGTCCTGCACCTCCCAGACGTCGCGCCCCAGGGGGCGACCGGCGACGACGCCGTACCGATGGATCCGCTCGCGCGGCACCCGCTCGACGGCGATCACGGGCCCGCCGTAGCGCTCGAACACGTCGAGCAGCTGCCGCATGCAGGGGGCCCCCGGACTCCGCACGACATCGTCGCCGAGGAAAACCGCGAACGGCTCCTCCCCTACCAGCGGGCGCGCGCAGAGAACCGCGTGGCCGAGGCCGCGCGGCTCCTTCTGCCGCACGTAGGACACCGAGGCCAGCTCGGAGATCGTCCTGATCCGCGCCAGCTCGTCCATCTTGCCGCGGTCGTTCAGGTAGTACTCGAGCTCGAAGGCGGCGTCGAAGTGGTCCTCGATCGCGCGCTTGCCGCGGCCGGTGACGATGATGATTTCCCCGAGTCCCGAGGCCACCGCCTCCTCGACCGCGTACTGGATCGTGGGCGTGTCGACCAGCGGCAGCATCTCCTTGGGCTGAGCCTTGGTGGCGGGCAGGAACCGGGTGCCGAGACCGGCCGCGGGGAACACCGCCTTGCGGACCTTCGGGCGGGGCGCTCCCCCGCCCGATCCGCCGGTCATCGGGCCGGCCTCCCCCGCCCGACCGTCTCCAAGATGGCCACGATGGCGAGGACGCAGAGGGCCTGCAGCAGGAGGAGCGCCGCCTCGTGCGGCTCGGCGTCCTTCAGCAGGATCGCGGAGAGCCCGAAGGTGAGCGAGATGAACAGGATCAACAGGACGCTTTGCGTGTTCGTCATGCCGAGCTCGGCGAAGCGGTGATGGAGGTGATCTTTGCCCGTGTAGGCGAGCCATCCGGAGAGCGAATGCACCCTCCCGGTCGTGATGCGGGCCAGGCCGACGAACGCGATGTCGAAGAGCGGGACCCCGAGAATGAGCATCGGCGTCAGGAGCGCGATCACCGGCTTGTCCTTCGCCCATTCTCCCATGACCGCCAACCCCGCCAGCGTGAAGCCGATGAAGCTCGAGCCCCCGTCGCCGAGGAAGATCACCGCCCCCCGGCCGGGCCGGAAGTTGTACGGCAGGAAGCCGAGACAGGCGCCGACGAGGGCGGCGGCGAGGTACATGAGGTACTTCTGGTTCGTCTGGAGCGCCGTGATGCCGAAGAACAGGGCGGCGACGACGCCGAGACCGCCTGCCAGCCCGTCCATGCCGTCGAGGAACTGCACCGCGTTCGTGACCGTCAGGAACCAGAGGACGGTCAGCAGCACGTTGAGCCACATGAACCCGGGGATCCGGTCGGGCACCACGCTCAGGATGACGCCGTAGCCGATCGCGAGCCCCGCTGCCGCCACCTGGCCGACGAGCTTGAGCCCGGCTGGCAGGTCGAGGACGTCGTCCAGGAGCCCGATCCCGACCACCATGGTGGCACCGACGGCGACCCCCTTGAGCTGGAGCGAGAAGTTGAAGTTGTAGAGCACGGTTAGCGCGAAGGCCGCGTAGACTGCCGCCCCCCCCAGGAGCGGTGTCGCGGTCCGGTGCACCTTGCGCGCGGTCGGATGATCGAGAACACCGCTCCAGACGGCGTACGTGCGGACGAAGGGCACTGCCATCAGCGAGCACGCGCACGCCAGCGAGGCCAGGTAGAACCAGGTCAGCCCCTGCCAGAAGGACCAGCGGCGGACCGCGGGGGCGAGGAGGGCCGCCAGGAGCGCGACCCGGGCGAGGTTCCAGCCAACGCCGCGGAGCCGGCGCCAGCCCGACTCCCGACCCGTAGCTGCCTCCGCCATCACGCCGCTCACGCGTCTGACTCATTCATCGGCTCGCCTCGATTAATTGGGGTCTCGCCTCGCCGCCGGCTCGCGAACGGACTCGCTGGGGCGGCTCGGCTCGAACTGCGTCGGGCCTCGCCTCGCGGCGGGTTCGCAAAGGCCTCACCGGCGCTTCGCGCAATCTCGGATTCTTCGGCTCGCCTCGCCTCGCGGCTGCGGCTCGCACTGCGGCTCAGCTCGCACCGCGGGCTGCGGCTCATGCCGTGAGGGCTTCCATCAACGCGGCCGCCACCAGGTCCACCTCCTGGTCGCCAAGCGTCGGATAGCAGGGGAGGGAGAGGCACGCCTCCCACAACCGGTCGGCGACGGCGTACCCGGAGAGCCCGAGCGCCTGGTGGGCGGGGCGGAAGACGGGACGGCGCGCCGCCACCCCGCGGGCGGCGAGCGCCTCGATCAGCGGACCGACGGGACGGCCGAGGTCGACGATGAAGCGGTGGTAGACATGCCGACCACCCCGCGCGTCCGGCGGCAACCCGCCGATGTGTGCGAGCCGCGCCTGGTAGCGGGTGGCGATCTCCCGGCGGCGGGCGACGAACGCGTCCAGACGCGCGAGCTGCGAGCGCCCGAGGGCCGCCTGGAACTCCGTCATCTTGTAGTTGAAGCGCGGCTGGAGGTCCTCGTGCTCGTCGTAGTCGCGGAGGTCGCGTACGCGGTCGATCAGGCCGGCCGGGCCGGCCACCATCCCCCCCTCGCCCGTCGTGAGCATCTTCGTCGCGTAGAACGAGAGGACGGCCAGTTCTCCGCGCGAGCCGACCGGACGCCCATCATCGACGGCGCCGATCGCCTGGGCGCAGTCCTCGACGAGCGGGATCCCGAGCCCGCCGAAGCTCCCGATCCCCGCCGCCAGCCCGAAGGCGTGGGGCACGATGGCGCAACGGGTGCGCCGCGAGAGCCGGCGCTTGACCTCCTGGCTCTCGATCGAGAGTGTCTCCGCGCAGGCGTCGGCGAGGACAGGGTGGGCACCCACGCGCGTGACCGCGTGGTGGAGGGCGTCACACACGTAGGTCGGGATCACGACCTCGTCCCCGGCGCCGATGCCGAGGACGCGGAGCGACAGCTCGAGCGCCGCCGTCCCGGAGCTGACGGCGGCCGCGTCGGCCACCCCGAGCCGCCCCGCCATTTCGCGCTCGAGGGCGGCCACCTCGTTCCCCTGGGCGAGCCGCCCCGAGCGCACTACCGCCGCCACACGCTGCGCGTCTTCCTCGGTGAGCGTGGGGCGGGAGTGCGGGATCAAATGTCCAGCACGAGCCGCACCGACTGGAACGCTTCGGCGTACTTCACGCGCCCCTGGATGCCGCGGAAGTTCGCGCACGAGACGGCCGACTCGAGGATCGTCAGATCCTGGATGTTGGTCTTCATGATCTGGGAGCGGTGGGCCTCCAGGCACGCGAGCTTCCGGTCGAGGACCTTCTGGATGTCGACGTAGCAGTTCGGGACGAAGTTCTGCGTCGAGGGCACCTCGTAGAAGAGGAAGTTCGGGATGTAGCGGGTCGCGGACAGCGTCCCCTGGGCGAGGTTGCGGTGGTCCTGGTGCGTGTCGTCCGCACAGTTGACGAAAATCATCTGCGGCTTGACCTGCTGGATCACCGCCTCCAGGCGGACGATCAGCTCGCGATTGAGCGGGATTTCGGTGTCCGCGTAGCCGCCCCAGAAGAGCTCGCGGGCGCCGATGACGAGCATCGAGTCCTTCTGCTCGCGGCGGCGCACGTCGGCATCACCGCCGAGCCCGCCGTCGGTGGCGACGAAGAGGTGGACCCCGTGCCCCTTCTGCGCGTAGGCGGTGAGGGTACCGCCGCAGCCGTATTCGATGTCGTCAGGATGTGCGCCGATCGCCAAGACATTCATACGCACGGCACATAGGCGTCGCCGCCCCGGAGAATCTCGAGGCCGGTCGGACCGTGAGTCAATAATAAGTCAAGCCCCGAGAGAAACGGCACGAATTCTCCGTGGAGCTGGTCGTACACGGGATGCGCGTACGTCTGCCGGAGCACGGTGATGCCCGCCTCCGCGAAGGCCTCGAGCCGGGCGTACACCACCGCGTCGCGGCCGGCCAGGTAGGTGTCGCCGCCCACCGCCCGCGTCAGGTCGACCAGGCGGAGCGTCGGATCGTCGCGCGTGGGCCCCAACTCGGACGCGAGCCGGGTCGGGGTGCGGACGCCGAAGGCCTCGGCGAGGAAGGTCGCGGTCGCGATCGCCAGCGGCGTGAGCGCCGCCCACGGGCGCCCGAGCAGCTCGGTGAGCCGCGCCCCGTACTCGTCCCCGTGGGCGGCGCGCGCATAGGCCAGCCGGACCGCCTGCGCGTGCCGGCGCGCCCACGGCTGGTTCGCGTCGATCCGGACGGCCTGGATCGGCGTCGCCCGGCCCCGGCGCACCGGCACGGTGAGCCACTGGGGCCCATCCTTGGTCTTGATGCGGTTCCGGTTCTGCCAGCCGTTCTTCTCGAACTGCACGGTGTCGAGGAAGACGAGGCAGTCGGCGGCGGCCCACTTGGCCAGGTAGCCGAGCCACGGGAGGTAATGCGGCTGGTGGATGGCGACTTTCATCTGTCGTCGACCGTGCGAGCCTCGCGGGTCATGTTGAGCGACGCACCGCTGCGCGGCGCTTGCGACAGCGAACGCTCGCCTTCGGCTCGCATCATTACCTGGCCGGGCGGAGGAAGATGGGGTTGGAGAGGATGTAGGCGAGCGACGAACTCCGAACCTCGAGCCGGAGGAAGGCGGGCGCGCCGTCGAACACCTCCCGATGCTCGATCGTGAACGGCGTCGTCCCGCTCCAGACCTGGGCCACGCCGCCGTTCTTGATCAGCAACACCCGGATCGCCTGCGCGGAGGCGTCGCTCATCCGGACGCTCGCCCGCACGCCGACCGGCGCGCCGGGCGGCACGGTCAGCGTGTCGCCGGAGATCCCGATCGCGTCGCCGGCGGTCACACCGAACCCGTCGAGCACGGGCGTGGTCGTCTTGTCCGTCCGCCGCACTGCGTAGACGCGGCCGCGCCGGAGCGCATCGACGAGCGCGGCCTCTGTCTTGGCGGAGACGAGGAAGACCGTCTCGGCGGCGCCGATCCACTTCCCCTCCCCTTGCCCGTGGAAGCCCGACTCCCCGATCGCCCACGCGGGCCGGCTCCGCTCCCCTCTCGCGTACTCGGCGAGGAGGTAGTCCCACCCCCCGCCGAGCTGCGGGAAGCGGGTCGTGTCCTCGTAGGCGCCGCCGAAGGCCGAGTAGCGGAACGTGCGCAGCAGGTCATCGCCGTAGGGATCGGTCTTGAGGGTCACCCGGAGGCCGAGGACTCGCTGCTCCCCATAGTCGAACGCGTCCGGGAACGACCAAACGGCGGCGCCGCCCTGCCGCTCGACGACGTCGATCAGCTCTTGGTAGGGCGCCGCCCCCAGCTCCCGATACGGCGTGAAGGCGTCGGTTGTGAACGGCAGCCCGCGCACGAGCGTTCCGACCGCGACCACGCAGAGCAGGCCGCCGCTCAGCCAGTGCCGGCGCGCTTCCACGATCACGACGCGATCGGAGAGACGGCGGCGCGCCGGCCGGCGCCGGAGAAGCAGAAGGCCGGGGACGAGCAGCAATGCCGGCAGCGCCTCGATTACGCTCGCGGCCGAGTAGCGGGCCGTCGCCGGGCTGCCCGTCGCCGGCAGCGCGCGCAGCGCGGCGGCCGAGGAGAGGCCGAAGACGAGGATGTTCTTCTGGAGATCGTGGATGGTGAGGTCGCCGCCGAACGGCGAGCCGGTCCACCAGTAGTGCGGGATGACCTCGACGCCGGGCACGATGACGATACCGGGGGCACGCTGGCGTGCCGCCTCGACCATCGCCAGGTACCGCTCCACGCCGCGCCCGAGCACGGAGGGCTCCTCTTCGCGCACGGACAGCAGGGAGCGGAAGGGGGAGAGGCCGTACACGACGCGCACGAGGAAGTTCTCCGAGAGGAAGATCGCCTCGATGCCCTGACTCCGGGCGCGCTGCACGATCTCGTCGAGGGAGAGCTCGCCGGTCGTGAAATCGGTGTGGACGTGCACGACGCCCCGGACCTGCCCGAGCTCCTCCGCCCCCGCCGGCAGCGCGGCCGCGAAGACCAAGAGCCCGACGACGAGCACGCCTCGCATCATGTGGGACGCGCCCCGGCGCGGGAGTCGAGGTCCCGGTAGAGCTCGGCCATCCGCGTCGTCATCACCCCGACGGTGAACTCCTCCGCTCGCTCGCGGCCGGCGTCGCCGAGCTTCTCGCGACGCGCCGGATCTTCCAGGAGCTCGATCAGCACGTCGGCGAGCGCTTCCGAATCGCCCGCCGGCACGAGCGCTCCGTAGCGGCCGCCGTCGAGCACCGACGGAATGCCACCGACCCGGGTACCGACCACCGGAACGCCGAGAGCCATTGCCTCCACGAGCACGCGCCCCATTCCCTCGTTGCGGGATGGCGCCGCCAGCACGTCGGCGGCGGCGATGTACGGAGCCACATCCTCCTGCGCCCCCGTGATCAAGAGGTGCCTGGATACGCCGAGCGCGCGGGCGAGCGCTTCGAGCGCGGGCCGCTCGGGCCCGTCCCCCACGAGGAGCACCCGGAGCGCCGGCACGTGCCCGCATATCTTGGGGATCGACGCGACCAACACGTCGAACCCCTTGACCGGCACCAGACGCCCGATCCCGACGATGACCGGCGCCTCCAGCGGGAGCCCGAGACCGGCGCGCGCCGCGCCACGGCCGGGTGCCCGCGCCCGCAGCGCCTCCGTCTCCACGCCGCTGGGAATCGCCACGTACTGCCCCGCGCGCCCGACGCCCCGCGCGAGGTGCTCCTCGGCGCCGCGCTCGGTCAGCACGACGATCCGATCCGTCCAGCGCGCCGCGACCCGCTCGAGCCGGACGAAGGCGGCGGTCAAGGCGGGGCCGTAGTAGCCGCCGTAGAACACGTGCCCGTGCGGCGTGTGCACGACGCGCGGGACCCGCGCGAGCCGCGCCGCGAGGCGCCCGAGGAAGCCGGCCTTCGACGTGTGGGTATGGACCAGGTCCGGCCGCTCCCGCCGGAACAGCCACACCAGACCCCAGAGCGCCCGCAGGTCCCGGACCGGCGCCAGCTCGCGGACGAGCGACCGCATGAGCTCGACGCGGCAGCCGCGCGCCCGCGCTCCCCGCACGACCGACGGCTCGGACTGCTCGGCGCCCGACACCAGGAGGCAGTCGTAGCCGGCGGCGAGGAGGCCGGCGACGGAGAGGACGGTGTTCTCCGAGGACCCACCGAGCGAGAGCCGCGTGATCACGTGGATGACCTTCATGACCCGTCCACGGCGAACACGCGCACCCGGCGTTCAGGAAACTCATCGGTCTCGTGGACGAGCGTGAGACCCGGCGGCGGCGGCTGCTGCAGGAGTGGCAGGAGATCGGGCCGCCGCCGGCGTATGGTCAGCTCGTCCAGGACGAGGAACCGGGCTCCCGCCCGCCGGGCCGCCGCCATCACCCCGGCCGTGTCGGCGTACGGCAGCGCAACCCACCGTGCTCGCGCGTAGTACGCGATCTCGGGTACGCGGGACATTACGGTCGTACCGGGACCGAAGCGATCCCGCAGCCATAGGCCGGCGTCGCGCTGCTCGACCATCTCGAAGCTCGGCACGTAGCGAATCGGGATTGAGAGCTGGGGTGTGTAACGAATGGCCAGGAGGCCTCCGAGCCCCCACGCCATCGCCTGGGCGCGACGGGCGGTCCCTGCCCGGTCCGCGGTCCAGACGATGCCCCGGGCGACGAAGACGAAAAGGATCGCCACGTACGGCTCGATCCACCGCTCCACCGCCTCGAACGCGGGGTACAGCAGGAGGGGCGCGAACGCGCAGAGGACCACGCCCTCGACGGCGAGCCGCGCACGCCGGGCGGCGACAAGGCCAATCGCGGCGAGCCCCAAGGCGAGCAGCGACACCGCCTCGGCGATGATCCCCTCCTGCCGGAAGAAGTTTCGGAGATAGCGCTCGGCGAACGCGGTCGCCTCGACCCCGAGACCGCGCCAGGACCGAGGCGCAGGCGGCCCCAGGGCGATCGCCTCGAACTGCTGCGGTGACTCCGCAATCCAATAGCTCACCCCCTTGCCGGAGAGCAGCCACGAGCCGGTGATCGCGTGCAGGTAGAGGACGTAGGGGACGACGAGCAGGAGCAGGGTGAGCGCAAAGCAAGCCAGGCGCGCGCCGACGCGCCGGCGGGGCTCGCCGCCGACGAGCCACGTGGTCACGAGCCACGCGAAGCCTGCCGACAGCAGGAGGCCCTCCGGGCGAACCAGATAACCCGCTCCCACCAGCGCTCCGGCAAGCGCGCTCCCGACGAGACCGGGGCGCTCGGCGAGCTTGATCCCGACCAGAACCAGCAGGCAGAGGAGCGCCGCGTACGTGGCCTCGGTCATGACGGACACCGAACTGTGCACGAACGACGGATAGATCGCCGCCAACGCGGCAGCGACGAACCCGACCCGCTTGTCGGCCAGCCGACGGCCCACCGCAAAGGTGAGCGCGACGAGCGCCAGACCGGCCACGAGCGAGACGACCTGTCCGGCGCGCTGCGAGTCGCCCACGAGCAGGTACACCGGCGCCACCAGCGCCGGATAGCCTGGTGGGTAGAAGGTGTGGTACTGCCCGTGGAGGTCGGCGAGCCGCCCGAATCGGGCCAGATGCTCGGCGACCGAGGCGTACGAGACACCGTCGCGCTCGATCGCCTGATGCACGCGCAGGAACGCGAGCCGAAGTCCGAGCCCGCCCGCCAGGATCGCCGCGAGCTTCGCGCGCTCGGTCGTCATGGTGCGGCCGCCGGCCCGAACTCGAGCGCGCACTCTAGGCCCACGATATGACGCTCCCAGGAGTAGAGGCGCTCCGCGTGTTCGCGGCACCGGCGCCGGAAGCCGGCGTCGGCCGCGAGAGGCATCGTGGCGGTGAGCGCCTCCGCCAGAGCGGTCGGCGAATTGTCCGCGGCGAGCAGCCGGCCGTCGAGCGGCTCGAGGATCTCAGGCGTCGCGCCGACCGGAGTCGCCACGACCGGCGTGCCGCACGCGAGCGCCTCGACGGTGACGAGCCCGAAGCCCTCGAGAGCGCGGGTGGGCAGCACGAAGACATCCGCGGCCTGGTAGTAGAGCGGAAGAGCCTTCTCGGGGATATGGCCCGCGAAGCGCGCGATCCCGGAGAGGCCGAGCTCCGCGGCCAAGCGCTCGAGGACGGGGCGGAGCTCTCCGCTTCCGCCAATCACGCACGTGAGCCGGTGGTCCGCCGCGAGTTCCGCGAGGGCGCGCAGCAGCGTGTCGAGCCCCATTCGCGGCTGCAGGTCGCGGACCGTCAGGAGCAACGCGGAGCCGTCCGCGAGGCCGAGGCCCTGGCGCACCCGGGCGCGGTCGGCCGGTGGCCGGAAGCGGTCGAGATCGACGGCGCCGGGGACGGTGATCACGGGGGCACGCAGGCGACCGTGAGTCCCGACGAGGACGCGGCGGGAGAATTCGCTCAGCGTGATGATCCGGCCCACCGCCCGGAGGGCGCGACGCTCGAGCCGGCTGAGGAG
>Ga0070699_100006005_pt1 | contig 10615 bp, 9 predicted proteins | sample KBSK1503metaG_FD_65473 | JGI IMG/M metagenome (GOLD analysis project Ga0070699, IMG submission 65473) | Corn, switchgrass and miscanthus rhizosphere microbial communities from Kellogg Biological Station, Michigan, USA - KBS K1-50-3 metaG | ecosystem: Host-associated > Plants > Roots >...
GCAATCGCTCGCGCAGCGTTCTGTTCATCTTTGCGCCAGTTTTCGCGAGCGAATGTCGGCATCCGTGTTGCCCATCTGGTCTGCGGACATTGAAGGGATTACAGGAGGTCGTCATGAAACGCTCAATCGCAGTTGTCATCGCAGCGTTGGTCATTGTCGGCGCAGGTCGCGCGGCCGCGCAGGAGGTGACACCAGGACCGGGCACGATCGAAATCACGCTCATCCCCGGCGGAGCCACGTTTTACACCAGCACCGATACTGCGCCGGACTTCGGTAACTACACGCTCGGGGCCGGCATCACCTACGCAATCAACCGGATCCTCGGTGTCGAAGGCGAGGTCGCCGGGACCATCGGCATCTCGCAAGACTTGGCGTTCGGCGGAGCGACGACGAATCAGAAGAGCCCCGGCACGCTTAACTACTCGGCGAATCTCGTCGTGTCGGCGCCGACACACACGTCCCTCGTTCCGTATGTTACGGGGGGTGTTGGGGGTCTCACGATGTTCGAGCGAGCCTCGCTCGGTATCAACGACACTGAGACGTTTCTGACGGGCAACGTCGGCGGCGGCGTCAAATGGTATGCGCCGAACGGCCGGTGGGGACTGCGAGGCGATTACCGATTCACGGCGGCGCGCGCCAAGGATGACGCGCCATCGTTCTTCGGTCGCGACACCCGCTACGGCCACCGCGTGTACGGCGGCGTCATCATCAACGTCGTTCGATAAAGACGGCGGTGTTCCACCTGACAGCTGCGCTGACCATCGCACCGTTAGCCGCGCCGGTCAGCGCGCTATTTTCAGCGGCCGTCCATGAATCTAGTTGTCCGCGGGCCGCGATGCATTGACGTTTGTTGAAAGTGGCGCAGACAACCGTGCAATTAATCATCGGTCGGCTGTTGACTGACGAGAATGTTCGCGAGGCCTTTCACGAACGGCCGATTGAAACGCTCGCCTCGCTCCGCGATTGGGCTTCGTCGACCTGACGAGTAGTGACATCGACACGATTGCACAAACGGATCGCCGGCTCTGGCAACGGGGCGCACGAGACTGCATTCCATTAGTGCCGCCCTATCGTTGCCCTGGTTCAGCGCCCCATGCTTATCTGAACATCTGATCGCAACTCTGCACAACCGACGGGACCGGATATGACAACGCTCTTCTCGACATCATCGACCCGTAGGCTCCAATAATCGAAGCGGCGGTCAGGCCGACCACAATCTTCACGAGATACACTCCTCCTTGGTCGTGGAGAAAGTCTTTCGCTCGCGTCGTCCAAGTGTTACGACGTGCTCGCGCATAGCGCGTGCAATTATTCAACGAACCGCGCTAGCCAGGGGGTCAGAGAATTTCCTCGATGGCATGCGCGGGTCCATCCGAGCGGATTTCCCCGATCCCCACGGCGAGCAGACGATTGAGAAACGCATACTTTGCCGCAGCGGTCTCGAACCGCGGCAGCGTCCGAAAGTAGTTGTTCGCGTCGTCGCGGACGCCGGTGAATGTCATGTGGATCAAGGCGCCGTCGTCTGTTTCGAGTGTCACCCGTAAGTCAAGCTCGACCGTTCCATCGGACTTCGTCGTGACCCAGTCGCCGCCGCCCGCGAGCACCCTGCCGCGAAGCCGCTCACCCTCGAAAGAGCCGCCCGTAACGGGAAAGATGGAGAGCTTGCCGCTCGGCGTCGACCCGATCTCCGCGGTGACAGCGGTTGTGAGACGGAGGAGCAAGAGCGGACGCGAATTCATCGACGTTTCCCTCGAGATCGATCAGAGAACTTCGTAGATGGTGTAGATCGGACCTTCTGGTCGCCGATCGCCGCTCGCAACTGCGACAAGACGATTCAGGAACGCGTAGCGCGGGTCTGCTGTCTCGAAGCGCGGCAGTGTCCGAAAGTAGTAGGTCGCGGGATCGACCGTTTCGCCGCGTCCGATGGCCGCGATCACATCTGATGGTCCGTGGCGCAAGCCGAAGGACTTCATCGAGATGAGCGCGCCGTCGTCCGTCCGAAGCGTGACGCGAAGGTCCATTTCGAGCACGCCGTCGACGCGGAGGAGCAACCAGTCCGCGCTGCTACCCGGCACCACCGTCCCGCGAAGGCGTGGTCCCTCGAAATCCCCGCCGCTCAAGGGAGCCGTCCGGCGCGTACCATGAGGCACGGCGCCGATGTTCTGCGGTGCCGTGACGATCACGCGCAGCGTCGTGAGCAGGCGCGTCTTCAAGGCTTCACCCAGAGCCACATTTCCGATTTGGCCCCCAATCTTATTGTCCCCACCGTCCGGTTGCATAGGCCGACCCTTCAGAACTCGAAGATCCACTTGCCGCGGAATGTGCGGCCGACGCTATTGTTGAAGTCGCCGAAATTGACGCTCGCCAGATTGCTCTGATAATCGCGTGGGTTGAAGTGATCGGTCATGTTGAAGACTTTCACGCCAATCGTTGCGGTGTGATTGAACACACGAAATGTCTTTGCGACCTGCGCGTCCAGCGATACGAATCTCGGATATCGACCAATCGCGTTCCTCGGGCCGACGAAGTTGCGGTCACCATCGACGTTCGACAAGGGGAAGCCGGTCCGGACATCGAGCACGGGAAATACTGCGAAGCCGCGTGGGAGACTGACGCTGCTCCAGAGCAGCAGCCGGTGCGGCGCGTCCCACGGCAGTGGCCCGCGTTCATCGGGACGGATCACCGGAGTTTCGATGTTGCCGAAGAACGTGTTGAAATCGTTCAGATTACCGAACGCCGACGACCGCGTGTAGGAACCCACAACCTGGTCCTGGCCGTGGAACTCATACCTGGCGGTGACTTGTCCCTCGCGATAGCGAGACCGGCCACCGGTCCGGAGGGCTGTCTCCCTAGTACCGTTCGCTTGGGTCGCCGAATCGACGACCGGCTCGAAGCGGTTTTGGCGCTCCTGGTAGCCGACACGGACCACGAAGTTCTTCATCAATTCACGATCGACTTCGACGTTCCAGTTGATGCTTCGCGGCGTACGGAGACTCGACACGACAACGTTTGGCACTTCGACAGATGGCCCTGTTGTCGTGAGCCCATCACGTGCAAACCGGGTTTCGATGCGAGTCTGCATTTGTTCGAAGCTCGCGACGTTCAACGGGACCGGGTTGTAGAAGACACCGAACCCACCGCGGACGACACTGCGGCCGTCTCCGGACGGCACGGCCGTGAATGAGGCGCGGGGTGCGAGATTGGCAGCGCCGGTGATCGAGTCGTGGTCATAGCGAGCGCCGTACTGAACTGTGAACCGCGGCTTGATCGTCCAGGAGTCTTGCGCGTAGGCGAGAAAAGGGGTCCTGCCCCGCTCAAGGCGACCTGCGCCGGCAAATGTGATCCGCTGGCTGAGCGTGCCGTCCTCTCGGACGATGTCCACTCGACGACTGGTATTGAATCCGTCAAATGCTTCATGCGTGACGCCGGCCCCGACCTTGATTACATGCGTCGGGCCAAGCGGCGTGAACGAGTAGGTGCTGAGCCACTCGGTCCGCCGGCTGGTACGGTCCTGGTCATTGAAGTAGCTGCCGGCATTCATGTCCGGTGCGAGCACCATCGGCCCGCGCCCCCTAGCGGGGCCGATCGTCAAGTCGAACTCCTTCACGCTGACACGCGTTTCGAACACTCCGTGGTCGCTCACCACGATCTGATCCGATGCGCTGCCGAGGAGATTGTGGTTCCTGATGTTGGCTGTGACACCCTGGGGATTGAAGGTGTTAAGGCCTGCATACGTGGTCTTGCGCGGCGACACCATCGCCGACGCGGTGAAGCGAGACGTCTGGTTGACGATCCAGTCCGCGCGGCTGAATGAGGCGAAGCTCTGAAGCCTGGTGTCGCTCTCGAGGGCGGGAAGGCCAAACACGCGGGTCTGGCTGTATTCGTACTGCATCGATTGCAAGACACTCAGCTTGCCGGCGACGATCGGCCCACCCAAGGTGACACGAGGCGTGAAGGACTCGAGTCCCCTGAATGAGCCGCCGCGGCGGCGGAGGCGCGGTGCGAGGTCATTCACGACGACATGCCACGCTTCGCCGGCCCTCTGCGTCTCGACCGTCGTGACGGCGCCCGCCGACAGCCCGAATTCCGGTGCATATGCCGCGCCTCGCACCTCGACGGAATCAACCGCGTCGATGGGCAGCTCGATGGCGTCCTCGCCGGTCACCGGGTCGCTTCCATTGGCACTGTTGAGGGTCAGCGCGCTCTGATTGCTCCGGTTGCCGTCGATGTTGAGAAGGCCGTCCGGCCCGCGCACAACTCCAGGAATCAGGGGAAGCGCGTCTTGAAGCCGCTCCCGGGCGATTGGCGCAGTTCGAATCTCCTGCGCAGTCACCTGATCGACCTCCTTGATTGGGTCGACGGAGACAGCGTCATTTCGGGCAGTGACCGTGACTTCTTCGCGGAACGTATCCAGCGCGAGCCGTAGTGCGACCACCGTCGTTTCTCCCGGCCTGAGCACCACGGTCTCGGTGGCCGATTGGAATCCCTGAAGGTCTGCAATGATCGAGCACGTACCTGCTGACAACTGTACGAACTGGAATGCGCCGAGCTCGTTCGAAATCTCTGTCTTCGGATCAACGTTCGCACATCTCAACGTCAGTGCGACCCCTGGTATGACCAGCGCCTGACCGTCCGCGCCTGCAACCGACACGGTGCCAACGACCCTGGCAGCAGGCTCCTGCGCGACCGCAGTGCTTCCTGCGAGCAGCGCCATCAGAATCCCGACCCTGCCGACCGTGCCGCCCTTGGTGGTCATGACCACCCGCAGGGCAAGGTCGTGGCCAGAAGCCTCGGGCGAGCTGCTGTGAACGGACCCTAGGAGTTTCAGTGTTTTAGCGAATTTGTAGATGGATCGAGTCTCGCGCACGTCGCCCGGCAGTGGGTGCCAGCGCGCAGATGCTCAAGATCGCGCAACCACCGGATTCGCCCAGGCCGGACGACGTGCGAGCAGCGCCAGGCCGATCGCGCCCCAAAAGAGCAGCCGAAGCTTCCGCACGATCGCGAGCGTGAGACCTATCGGACCACTCAACTGAACGCGCCCGGCAAAGAGCGAGGAACTCACCTCGTCCACGCCAACGCGCAACGGCACCACCTTGAACACCATCGTGACGGCGCGGCTGACCGTTTCCAGCACGATCGCCGACTCGAACGTCGGCCGGGACGGACTGACCAACAGCAGGGTGAAATAGACTTCGGTCACGGCCAAGATCTGATAGGCGATCTCTAACGCCACGATGGCTCCCACTTGCTCGGGATGACGGGCAGTGAAGCCGATCACCAGGTCACGCAGGTGTCGAAGTCCGCCAACCGCTCCGCTCGTAATGGTCGCGATACGGCCGTGGCGGTGGGCAATGAACTGCCCGTGCGCCGTCGCCCGCCAGCTTCGACGGACATGGAATGCTCCGACGACTGCCATCGCAACCGTGGTTATTCCCAACGACACAGCCGAAACGCTGGGCCTGATGTCGCTCAACAGCAAGAAGGCTGAGAAACCGGCGCAGAACAGAAGCACCAAGGACAGGCAGTAGAACGCAAACTCCACGACAAGCGCGTTGAAAGCTGTCGCAAAGGGAATATCGCTGCCAGCGTGCGACGCCTTGGTCGGCTCTCCCACCACGAGACCCATCGGCAGCAGCGTGTTCAGCGCTTCCCCGACGAGGCGGGCGCGGAATGCTTGCGGAAATCGAAGGGGAACGGGGCCTTCGGTGGTTCGCATCCAGGCGAGCGTACGCACCGCTTCGCGCGCGCCCGAGAGCAGCACGATCGCGACAAATCCCCACCCCACGCGGTCGAGACCTTCGATCATCTGCTCCAGGCCCAACTGGCGCACCGACTGCGCGAACATCGCTAGGGCCACGATGGCCACGAGCGCAAGCAGGGCCTGCCTTCCCTTCAACGGCCGGCTCTGTCGGAGAGGAGCGAGCTGTCGGTCGCATCCTCAATCGTCAGCTCCACCTGCATCCACCATCGAGGTTGATAGCTCACCTTCAGCGGTACCTCGGCGAAGCGTCCCTCGGTCCCGTAAGTCATCGAGAAAGGCGTTCTCGTCCCGTCATGGGTGCTCGAGATCATGAAATCCGCGGCCACCGCAGGGCCGTACGACTCCCCGCCGATTCGCATATCGGGGATGTGCCTGAGGCGAGTCTGCCGCAACTCGTAGAGGCGGCCGTCGTAAACGTACCTGATGGGACTTCTGGACGAATCGTGCATGGCATCCGCGAGTGCCGTAAGGAGTCCGGGCCTCGTTCCGGGCTGCAGCGGGAGCACGCGGGATCTGCCGCCCATGTCGTCGCGCACCGCGAGCCTGAGCACGGTTTCGAGCTCGCGAAACGTGTAATCCTCTGGCGCAGTCATGGTCGTGACGAGCGAGCTTGCCCGATCGCTGCTGACTGTGGCGCGAATCACCTTGAAGGGATGACGGCCGGCGGCCTGCGTTTTCAGGTTTTCTTGCGCCTGCTCCACCGTCTCCTCCTGAGACTCCGTCATGAGGCCTATAAGGTGAGCTTCGGCCCCGCTAATCTCTTCTTGGATGTATCCCCAGCGGTTGATTCGGCGTGGCGCGCGCTCTGGATCGGATCCGATCAGCAGCGAATAACTCGCTTCACCTGGCGCCGTTCGACGCGTCACAACAGCGTCCCCGACGCCGCTTCGACTCAGCCAGAACACAAGCAGCGGCCGAATCCTGGCCGCGATGGAATAATGGAGTCGCTCGACGACGAACTCCGTCACAGCGGGGGGCGTGGCGCCTGCATTGGCTTGCGAATCGGGCAACAGAGGGGACACGACGGCGATAGCAACGGTCGCAGCCGTGAGCCGCCAGGTCCGTGTCACTGGAGCGCTCCCGATCGCTGCGGAACGGGCACCGGCCTCGGCCCGCCCCACTCCTTCCGGGACAGCCGCCTCCGAGCAATCGTGTAGATACGTCGCCGCCGGCCATCCATGTAAATGCGCGTCAACAATTCGGCGAGGAGACCCAGACCGATCAGCACCACCCCGGTCTGAATCAGCAGCGCACTGAGAAGCAGCAGCGGTCCGTGCGCAAGAAAGACCGGCGCACCCGTCACGATTTTCGTGGCGGCAATCCAACCGCCGCCGACCAAGCCAGCGGTGACGCTGGCGAAGCCGACAAGCCCAAAGAGATGCAGCGGACGGGTCACATAGCGCAGGAGAAATCGCACCGTGATGAGATCCGCTGCGACCCGCCAGGTTCGAGATAGCCCGTAGTGGGAATGATTCTGCGGACGCGGAATGTTCGCGATCGGAACCTCGGCGATCCGCGCCCCGCCCCAGCTTGCGAGGGCGGGAATGAAGCGATGCAGCTCGCCGTACAGCCGGATGCGTTTGATGACTGGCGCTCGGTACGCCTTAAATGTCGTGCCGAAATCGTGCAGGGAGACACCCGACAGCTTCGCTATCAGCCAGTTCGCGATTCTCGATGGCAGACGACGGGTCCACAGGTTGTCGACGCGCTGTTCGCGCCATCCGCTGACGATGTCATAACCTTCATCCAGCTTGGCGAGCAGCTTCGGAATCTCTTCGGGCGCATGCTGGAGGTCGCCATCCATCGCGATGATCACATCGCCAACCGCCGCGTCGAAGCCCGCCGTGAGCGCAGCCGTTTGACCGTAGTTTCTGGCGAGCGGTATCGTCCGGACGTACGAGTACCGCGCCGCGAGCACGGCCAGCACGTCAGACGTGCCGTCGCTGCTCCCGTCGTCAACGTAGATGATCTCTGACGGCAGACCGAGCAGGAACAGCACCGAGGTGAGTCGTCGATGCAACTCGTCGAGCGTGCCAGCCTCATTGAAGATCGGCACGACGATCGACAATACCGGTGCCAGGGGCGAGTTACGAGACATGACGGAATCTCCTTCTGACGACATGAGCGAGGTCGTGCCGGACCAGATCAACGCGCTCGTCCACCAGAAGCGCCCGGGTCTCCGCGCTGCACAGCAACTCGACCTCGTGTTCACGAGACTCTCGCAGCCGCGTGGTGGTTTGCAGCAGCGCATCGTCCACGTACCCAGGGTGCACGGCCAGTTCGACGTCGGCGGAGGTGGTCGCGCGCAACGCGTCCCGGAGCGTCTGCCGACTCAACACGCCTGTGTGAATCCGGCCGGTGAACGTCGGCGTGCGCAAACCCAAACGCGCCGCCGTGCGATAGTTGCGCTGCGCCCATGGCCACATCGCGGCATTCAGCAGAGCCTGACGCTGGGTCGTCCGACGCTGATGCCTGTCGCCAACGGACGATGACCAGCCCGGCCACTGCTCATAGGGAACACGTACAACTGGAATACCGAAGCGCGCGGCCAGGCGGGCGACGATTAGAAATACGGGTGGGTAGCCGTGAACATGCTTGTGAGCGTCAAGATGCGTCAGCGTGACGCCCGAGTCGTGGAGTCGCTCAACCTGCGCCGTCAGCTCCTGTTCGACCTCCGCGAGCGATACCCGTCCGAGCAGGCAGGCGACGATGAACGGTTTCCACGACCGGCGGAAACGTCCATCGTCTGTGACCAAGGTAGGTACTCGATGAGGCGGGAGGGTGGGTGTGCCGTCCACGAGCGTGAGGTGCGCGCCGACGCCCAGCGATGGAAGCGAACGGGCGCGACGAACAGCATGAGCTGTGGCCGGGGCATTCGCAAACAGACTGGCGCTTGTCACGATCCCGAATTCGTGAACGTCGAAGATTCCTTCATTGACGCCAACGGTGAGCCCGAGATCATCAGCATTCACGACAAGCCGACGCTGCATGGTTATCTCCCTGCGATTCGAAACACCTGGACCGCCAGCACCCCGCGCGCACTGAACTGCATCCAGGGTTGTTCGCGGGCTCGCAATTGTTCGACGAGCGCGCGGTTCTCGAACGTGGCATGTTCGTCTTGAACGATGACCCACGTGTCCTGTCGCCCCGACGGGATCCCTTCTCCTGACAACGAGCGCACATGGACGTCGAGCCGGCCAGAGCTCTGGAGGTAGTGCTCGACCACGGCTGGTGCATCGCTGACGATGACGGCCGACGGCTCGGCTGCGACGGCGATGGACGTCACGGCTTCCCGAACGCCGTAGTCGTACGTGGCTTCGGGGAAGGTGATGTCCGGCCCATCGAGGCGGACACCGACCTCGTTTTGAAACAGCGAATAGAACGGGGTCGCGAACTGCTCAGAGGCCACGAGTCCCGTGACGAACACGACGAGCGCAGCGGTTGCGACAGTGACGCGGGTGATGCGCGGCAACCACCGTTTGCGCAACAGCCAGCGCGTCCCGTTGACGAGCCCGATCGCCGCGATGAGATCGAGCGTGGCAAGCATCGGCAGCGAGTAGCGGACGAACTTCGCGGCCATGAGCGAATACGGAACGAGCAGGAACAGCAACAGCACCCGCAGGAGGACAAAACCGCGCTCACGCCGCCTACGCACCATCTCAATGACGCCAGGGACCGCCGCAGCGAGCAGGACCAGCGGAACCTTCGTCCCGAGCAGGCGGAAGTAGTACGTGGCCGGGACACCGAGAGGTGAAATGGGGATGTTGGTGACGTAGAGGCGGCCGGCGTACAGGAAGCCGTGATGCACAAGCGTTGTGCCCTGCACATAACTCACGCAGTAGCGCCACGTATCGGGCATCAGGACGGCGACGTTGGCGATCACGAAGACCGCCAGCATCGAGCCGTAGTACCGAAGCCTGAGCGGTTTGTTCCGGCCAGGACGTGGATCCGTCAGCGTATTAAAGAGTGCATAGATGCCGAGGTAATGCGGCATGTATTTCGACGCGAGCATGAGGCCGAACGACGCTCCACTCAGCGCGTACCAGGTCTGTGCGGTGGCCCAATCAGTCGTACCGAATCGCTTCGCGCGCTCGTAACAGAACACGGCCAGCAGAAAGAACAGCAGGAGGAACGTGTCCTCCTTGCCGATGCGGTTGATCGCGATGGCGTTGACGTCGAATGCCCAGATCACCGACACGGCCACGGCGACGAGGCTCCCGAACAGCAGATCGGCGATGCCGAATAGGACGAGCGTGGTTGCTGCACCGGCGAGGGCGTTCGGTAATCGGAGCGCCGTTTCGAGGGACATCACCAGATCGGCTGGTGCAATGCGATCCCAGCCTCGGGCAAGATCGACGCTGACCCACATCGCGAGCTTCATCAACATCGGATGCTCAGCATTGGCACCGAAGTGGCCGGCGCGGTATTGATCGATCGCGTGGATCTTGTGGAGCTCGTCTTCGCTCAGGCCGTACGTGGAGAGCGCGGTGATCCGGAACCCAAGCGCCAGAACCACAGCGAATGCAAGCGCTGCGATCTTCGCGTGCGTCCAGGGCAGCGTTCGGCCCTCAATGTCAGGCCAGGCCGTTGCCGGTGCCGATGTGTACGCGGCGGCTCCCATGCTCGATCGATGGCACGGCAAACAACGGTCCACTCAGACTGCTGGCCGATCAGATCCGGATCGTCTGTGGATTCGGCCAGTTGCGTGGTGTGAGGGCGCGGCAAGCACGCGAGTCTGCTCTCGCCCGCTGCGCGACGACACGCAGTTGCGTGGAAGCGCGCACGCAGCTCGACTCGCGCAACGACTGGAAAATTGATCGCCATCTTGGTTTTATGAGGATTTCTGGCCGGGTG
>Ga0070699_100006007_pt1 | contig 10615 bp, 10 predicted proteins | sample KBSK1503metaG_FD_65473 | JGI IMG/M metagenome (GOLD analysis project Ga0070699, IMG submission 65473) | Corn, switchgrass and miscanthus rhizosphere microbial communities from Kellogg Biological Station, Michigan, USA - KBS K1-50-3 metaG | ecosystem: Host-associated > Plants > Roots >...
CGAACGCCGCCGAGCGTAGCCGATCTCTGGCGCGCCGCCAAGCGCGCCACCAGCGCTGCTCGTTGACACCAGGTGGAGCCGCATGGTACGCAGGGCCACCTTTTCGGGGGTTGGGATGCTCGGCGTCCCGCATGTCACGCAAGGAGGACGTCCATGCCGTCGAAGGTTCCACGCCGGTCGATCTGGTGCTCAACGCTCGTGGTGGCCGTCATGGTCGCCGCCGCGGTCGTCGTGCCGGACGCGGGACGCGCGGCCGATCGCGACGTGAGCTTCGTGCTCGATTTCATCCCCGGCGGCTTTCATGCGCCGTGGTACGTCGCGGCGGACAAGGGCTTCTTCAAGGAGGAAGGGCTCAACGTCAAGATCTCACGCGGCTACGGTTCCGGGGATACCGTGATGAAGCTCGCTACCGGACAGTACGACGTCGGCCTGGCCTCGATCGGCGCGCTAATCGCGGCGCGTGCGAACGAGAATGTTCCCGTCAAAGCCACCTTCCTCTACCTGACGCGCGACATGTTGACGATGTGGGTACGCGACGAGGGCGTCATCAAGACGCCGAAGGATCTCGAGGGCAAGCTGATCGCGACCACCGCCGGCAACGCGCACTATGTGCTCTTTCCGCTGTTCGCCAAGGCGGCGGGCTTCGACGCGAGCACGGTGCGCTGGGTCACCGTCGACGGCGCGGTCATGGCGGCCATGCTCATCAACAAGCAGATCGACGCCGCGCCGTACTTCTGGTACCACGGCGCGCGGATCCGGCCGCAGGCGGCCGAGCGTGGGATCACGCTGAAGCCGTTTCCGTACGCCGACTACGGCCTGAAGCTCTACTCGACGTCGCTGATCGCGCGCGACGCGACGGTTGAGAAGGATCCGGAGATGCTGCGGAAGTTCAACCGGGCGACGCTCAGGGGCATGCGGTGGGCGGCGGAGAAGCCCGCCGAGGCCGCGCGCATCGTGATGAAGACGAACGCGGAGGCGACGTTCGAAGCGACGAAGGGCGAGTGGGAGCTGTCCAAGCAGTTCATCTGGGTCGAGGAGTCGCAGAGGGACGGGCAGGGCGTCTTCGAGATCGGCAAGCTCAAATCAACCATCGACCAGATCGCCGGCGCCACCAGTCCGAAGCGCGTGCCGACGCCAGACGAGATCGCGACGAGCGCCCTCGTCCCGAAGTAAGTGATCACGGTTCGAGAGGTTTCGAAGAGCTACGTGACGCGCACGCGCGAGGTCGTGCGCGCGCTCGATCCGATCACCCTTGACGTCGCGGAAAACGAATTCCTGGTGCTGGTCGGTCCGAGCGGGTGCGGCAAGTCCACCCTGCTGAAGATGGTGGCGGGGCTCGTCCCGGCCACGACGGGGACGATCCACATCCGCGAGACGCTCGTGAGCGGCCCACGCGAAGACGTCGGCATCGCGTTCCAGGCTCCCGTGCTGCTGCACTGGCGCAACATCCTCGACAACGTGCTGTTTCCGATCGAGGTGCTGCGGCGCGACGTCGAGCGGCATCGCCCGATCGCGCTCGACCTCATCCGGCTGGTTGGGCTCGCCGGGTTCGAGACGAAGCATCCGCGCGAGCTCTCGGGCGGGATGCAGCAGCGGGTGGCGATCTGCCGCGCCCTGATCCACGATCCCGCGCTCTTGCTGATGGATGAGCCGTTCGGCGCCCTCGACGCGCTCACGCGCGAGGAGATGGGTTTCGAGCTGCTGCGCATCTGGGAGGAGCGACGCAAGACGATCGTGTTCGTCACCCACAGCATCGCGGAGGCGGTCTCGCTCGGCGATCGCGTGGTCGTGATGTCGTCGCGTCCCGGCCATATCGAGCGCGTCATCACCGTGAAGCTCCCGCGTCCGCGCACGATGGCGATGGAATCCACGCCCGAGTTCCGTGACCACGCCGACGAAATTCGAGGACTGATCTTTGGCGGCCGCCGCGGCATCGTCGCCGCCCACTGATCGCCGTACGCTGACGGAGTACGTTTTGCCGGCGGCGGCGCTGGTCGCGCTCGTCGTGCTCTGGGAGCTCGGCGTGCACCTCTTCAAGATCGCGAAATTCGTCCTGCCGCCGCCATCGTTGATCGCGAGCGAGGCCTGGGCCCAGCGCGCGCAGCTGCCGGGGCACACGTGGTCGACACTGTGGGAGACGCTCGCCGGATTCGGTCTGTCGATCGTGATCGGGGTGCCGCTGGCGGTGGTCATTGCGTGGTCGCCGTTCCTGCGCAACACGATCTATCCGCTGCTCGTGGTGACGCAATCGGTGCCGAAGGTGGCCATCGCGCCGCTCATCGTGATCCTGATGGGCGTCGGCCAGACGCCGAAGATCTTGATCGCCTTTCTCGTCGCGTTCTTCCCGATCGTCGTCGATACGGCGACCGGGCTCAATGCGGTGCCGGCCGAGCTCCTCGACCTCAGTCGCTCGCTGAAGGCGTCACGGCTGCAAGAGTTCGTGAAGATCCGGTTCCCGACCGCGGTGCCGTTCCTCTTCAGCGGTCTGAAGGTGGCGGTGGCCCTGTCCGTCGTCGGCGCCGTCGTCGGCGAATTCGTGCAGGCGGACAAAGGCCTCGGGTATCTCATCGTGGTCTCGATGACGTATTTCAGGACCGCGCTGGCGTTCTCGGCCATGGTGCTGCTCTCGATCATGGGGGTGGCGCTGTTCGCGCTCGTCGGCGTCGTCGAGCGCGTGTTCTTTTACTGGTACTCGGCGGAGTAAGCGGATGCGGATTCTGGTTCGCGGGGCGGCGGTGGTGCCCATGGGCGGCGTTGACGACGTTCGGCAGGGCGTCGATCTCATGATCGATGACGGCGCGATCACGGCTATGGGTCCCGCGCTCGCGAGCACGCCGGCGCCCGATCGCGTCGTCGACGCGCGCGATCGCCTGCTGATGCCCGGGCTCGTGAACGCGCACATGCACTCGCACAACGCCTACTACCGCGGCTGGTTCGACTCGGTCCCGCTCGACCTCTGCGTGCTGGACATCTGGACGCTTGGCGCTCCGCCCGAAGCGACGCGTCTGACACCGCGGCAGGTCTATGCGCGCACCCTCCTCGGGTGCGCCGAGATGCTGCGCACCGGCACCACGACGGCGATCGACGACGTGAACCTGTTTCCGGCGTTGACCGAGGAGCACGTCGACGCCGTCGTGCGCGCCTACGAGGATGCCGGCATGCGGGCTGTCGTCTCCGCCCACGTGTTCGACGTGCCGTATCACCGGACCGTGCCCTTCCTCGGGGATCTCCTGCCGCGAGCGCTCCAGGAAACGCTCGAGCGTGCGGTGCCCGCCGACGGCTCGCAGATCGTCGAGCTGGTGAGGGCGTGCGCCAAGCGCTGGCACGGGAGCGGACGCCGCGTCAGGTTCGGCGTCGGGCCGTCGGGTCCGCAGCGCTGCTCCGACACGTTGCTGCAGGCGGTGGCGCGTGTCGCCGAAGAACATGACCTGCCGGTCTACATCCACGCGCTCGAAGCGCGGACGCAGGCGGCGATGGGACGGCTCGTGTACGGCAAGACGTTGATCGAACGTCTACGCGATCTCGGTGTGTTAACGGATCGCGTCACGCTTGGCCACACCGTATGGCTCACGCCCCGGGACATCGAGCTGATCGCGCAGGCGGATACGGTGACGTGCCATCTTCCGGTGAGCAATCTCAAGCTCGGCAGCGGCATCGCGCCGGTGCCGCGCCTGCTCGAGGCGGGCATTGCCGTCGCGCTCGGTACGGATGGGGTCATGAGCAACGATGGCTTGAACATGTTCGAGACGACGAAGCTGGCGGCGCTGCTTCACAAAGTGCGCACGCCCGAGCCCGAGCGCTGGCTCGGGGCACACGAGGCGTTGCGGATGGCCACGGCTGGTGGCGCGCGCTCCGCGCGGCTGTCGAACGTCGGCACCATCGCCGTCGGGGCGAGGGCGGATCTGGTCATGCTCGACCTCCGGCGCGCCAGCTTCGCCCCGCGCAATGACCTGCTGCGCCAGGCGGTGTACGCCGACGCGGGCGCATCGGTCGACATGGTGATGGTGGACGGACGCATCGTCGTCGAGGGTGGCCGGTGCACGACGGTGGACGAGGCGACCATCGCCGCCGAGGTCACCGAGGACGCGGCGGCGTTCCACGCTCGCACGGCGGCGGCGCGACGGCTGACCGCGGAGCTGGCGCCGTATTTCCGCCAGATGTACGACCGGAGCTGGCAGGTCGACGTCGGCGCCCACGCGTTCGGCCCGCTCGACACCGAGTGAACCTTGCGACGATGCCCGACGCAGAGATCGTCGCCCGGAGGATGACATGCTCGATCTCGTGATTCGTGGGGGGCAGGTGGTTTCGCCGGCGGGTGTGGGCATGTGGGACATCGGCATCGAGGGCGAGCGCATCGTCGTGCTCGCGGCCGCCGGGACGCTGACCGCCGACAACGCGCGCGTGCTCGATGCCACCGGCAAGCTCGTCATTCCCGGCGGCATCGATCCACATGTACACACCGGCTGGCCGATCCCAACACTCGACGGCGGGGTGATGCTCAGCGCGGGGCCGGGGCAGGTCAGCCGCGCGGCGATCCATGGCGGCACGACGACGCTCGTGGACTTCGCAGTGTGGGAGCCAGGGCTGACGCTGAGCGACGCCATCGGCCAGAAGCAGGACGTGTGGCGCGAGAGCTACACGGACTACGCGCTGCACGTGATGCTGCAGGGCGCGGTGGCGCCCGAGGTCATCGCGCAGATGCCGGAGGCCATCAGCGGCGGGTTCCCGAGCTTCAAGATTTTTACAACAGACGTCCGGCCGCATGGCAAGGGCCGCATGATCCGCCTGGGTCACCTGTGGGCCATCATGGAGTCGGCGGCGAAACACGGCGGGGTGCTCGCCATCCACGCCGAGGACGACGACCTCGTGATGTACATGTATGAGCGCCTCGAGCGTGAGGGCCGCACGGACATCCAGCACATGCCGCTCGTCCACAGCATCATGTCGGAGGACATCTCGTTCCGGCGGGTGCTGCGGCTGGCGCGGTACGTCCCGGGTGCGGCGGTCTATCTCGTGCACGTGAGCTCCAAGGCCGGGACCGACGCCGTCGCGGAGGCGCGCGCCGACGGCCTGCCCGTCTACGCCGAGACGCTGCACCACTACGCCACGTTCACCGCCGAGGCCTACCTGCGGCCGGACGGCGTCATCTTCCACACGTACCCATCGCTGAAGCACGACGAGGACCGGCGGCGGCTCTGGAGCGGGCTGCGCGACGGGTCGCTGGCGACGGTCGCCACAGACGAGCTGTGCACGCCGCGCGCGATCAAGCTGCGCAGCCGGCACATCGCGGATGCGACCGGCGGCCACGTGGGGGTGGAGACGCGCATGCCGATCATCTACACGGAGGGCGTCTCCAAGCGAGGGATGTCGCTGGAGCGGTTCGTGGCGGTGACGTCGACGAACGCCGCCAAGATCCTCGGCCTCTATCCGAAGAAGGGCGCCATCGCGACGGGAAGCGATGCTGACATCGTGATCTTCGATTCCGCGGTGCGCCGGACGCTCTCATCGGCCGACCTCCACGGCTCCGACTACAGCGCCTGGGACGGCTGGGAAGTGCACGGCTGGCCGGAGACGGTCCTGCTGCGCGGAAAGGTCGTCGTCGACCATGGCAAGCTGCTGGGCGGATCCGGGACCGGTCGCAACGTGCCAAGGAAGCTGGCGGTCGCGCTGCAGAACGGCCCGGCCGTGTGACGGCCCTCTATTTCAGCGCCTCGAACGTCCCTCGTCCCGTGGTCTGATTCACGATCACCGCCGCCGACAGGTTCTCGCCGTCCGGCGGATTCTTGAAGGTCGCCTTGCCCGAGAGCGTCGGGAAGTTCTCGATGGTGTTCAGCGCCTGGCGAAACTTCTCGCGGTCGGTCGCGGTGCAGGCGCGCTTGGCCGCCTCCACATAGACGTTCAGTGCGTCCCACCCGTAGAACGAGTACAGCGTGGGATCGTGGCCGTACTCCTTCTTGTAGATCTGGACCATCTTCGCGATGTCGGGCCGCGCGGGATCCTCCAGCGCGAAGTACGCCGACCACGAGTAGCCGCCCTTCACCTTGCCTTCAGTCAGGTCCCATACCACCGGATCGTTGAACGTGCCGAATCCGGTGACGATATTCGCCTTGATCCCGAGTTCGGCCATCTGGTTGACGACCTTCGCCAGCTCCGGGGTCGCGCCGTAGATGCCGATCGCGTCGGCCTTGCTCGCCTTGATCTTCGAGAGCTGCGGCCGGAAGTCGTTGTCGCCAGCTCGGAAGGCTTCGAACGCCGCCACGTCGTAGCCGATCTCCTTCGCCGAGTTGCGGATCAGCTCCGCCTCGCCGCGCTGGCCGTCCTGGGTGACGTCGTAGATCAGCGCGACGTGCTTGATGTCGAGCTTCGCCTTGAGCGTCTTCATCATCCCGGGGGCGGCGACCTTCGACGTGGTGTTGAGGCGGAACGCCCAGGGGTTCCACTCCTTGATCGGCGCCGCGGAGCCCGTGGCGATCACCGGGATCTTGAGCTGGCCGGCCACCGGCACCATCGGCACGTAGCCCGTCGACGGCGAGGGGCCGACGACGGCAAGCACCGTCGAATCGGCCGCGGCCTGCCGCAGCAGCGACACCGCCTGCTCGCGCGAGTTCGCCATGTCGCCGGTGGTCACCTTGACCTTGTACTTGCCGCCGCAGCGGTCGGCGACGCCGCCGGCGTCGTTGATCGCCTTCGCGGCGAGGTTCACGCCCTCGATGACCTTGCTGCCGTAGGCGGCCGATTGCCCCGTCTGTCCGTTGATGCTCGAGAAGTGGACGACCTTCTCCTGCGCGACGGCGGGCACGGCCACGACCATCAGTGCCGCCAGCACGAAACGCTTCATCGCATGCTCCTTCTGGTGATGAATCCCTGCGGCCGGAGGATGACCATGACGGTGAGGAGGACGCCGTAGATGATGAACCGGTCCTTCGTCGAGAACCGGAGCAGCTCGGGGAGGATGGTGAGGGTCATGGCGCCGAAGAGCGGCCCCCAGAACACGTAGGAGCCGCCGAAGACGACGAAGATCAGAAACCCGACGGAGATGAAGAACCCCATGTCCTCGGGGCCCTGGACGAGGATGTAGTGCGCGCGCAGGACGCCGCCGAGCGCGGCGATGGCGGCGCCGATGCCGAAGGTGATCGACTTCACCCACGTGATGTTGATGCCCATGGCATCCGCGGTCACGGGGCTGTCGCGCGTGGCACGCGCGGCGTAGCCGAGCCGGGAGTGATCGTAGCGCCAGGCCACGAACAGAATCACCGCGAGGACGGCGTAGACGAGCGGCAGCGTCGTCCGCAAGGGAATGCCGGTGAAGGCGTTGGCCCCTCCGATGTAGTCGATGTTGAACGCGATCACCGCCATTGTCTCGCCGAAGCCCAGTGTGGTGAGTCCGGCCACGAGCTCGTTCATCCGCACGATCAGCAGGCCGAGCAGCATGCCGGTCACGAGCCCGAGCAGCACGCCGGCGAGGATCGCGAGCGCAAAGGGCCAGCCGAAGTTGGTCGTGAGCACGGCGCCGAGATAGCCGCCCATCCCGGCCAGCGCCGCGTGCGCGACGGAGAGCGGTCCCGACGACATCGTGATGTAGAGCCCCAGCGCGATGATGCTGTTGATGCCGGCGGTAATCAGGACCGGCGTCCAGAACATGGCGAAGTCAGACACTGTACGATCCGAACAGCCCGTTCGGCTTGAACACGAGCACCACGACCAGGACGCCGAACGCCACCGCGTCGCGCAGCGTCGACGTGATGTAGCCGCTCACCAGCGCCTCGAGCACGCCGAGCAGCAGTCCGATGGCCATCACGCCTTCGATGTGCCGGTTGCCGGCCACGAGCATACACACGAACGACTTCAGGCCGTAGAGCAGACCCATGAACGCCCACGCCGACGTGTAGAGGATGCCGATGCTCACGCCCGCCGCGCCGGCCATCAGCGCCGAGATCCCGATGGTGAGCCGGGAGACGAAGTTCACGTCCACGCCGAACGCTGCTGCCACGTCGGGCCGCTCGGCCACGGCCCGCGTGGCACGCCCCCACTTCGTGTTGCGGACGTAGTACCGCAGACCGAGCATGAGGATGGCGGCGATGGCGAACGTCACGAGCTGCATGCGGGTGACGGAGAGCGGGCCGAGCGTGTACGAGACGGTTGGCACCACGGGCGGGATGGCCACCGGATCGGAGCCGAACACGCGCTCGGCGAGGTGCTGGAGGGCGATCCCGACCCCCGACGTCGCGATGAACGGGATCATCACGTATCGGCCGCGGACGGGCCGGATCGCGAGCCTCTCCACCACCAGACCGACGATGGCCGCCACCAACATCCCACCGGCGAGCACGCCGAAAAAGTTCGTGGTGACGTACCGAATCGTCAGGTACGCCCCGAAGGCCCCCGCCATGAAGAACTCGGGATGCGCCATGTTGACGACGCGCATCACGCTGAACACCAGCGAGAAGCCGAGGGCCACGACCGCGTATGTGCTGCCGATCATGAGCCCGTTGAGGACCTGCTGGAAGAAGAGATCCATCCAGATCAGCCCCCGAGGTACACGCGCTGGACGTCCTCGCTCGCCATCAGCGCGGCCGAGGTGCCCTCGGCGGCGAGCCGCCCGACCTCGAGCAGATATGCGTAGTGCGCGATCTTGAGCGCCTGCCGCGCGTTCTGCTCGACCATCAGGATGGACAGGCCGCGCGCGTTGATCGCCTGGATCTGCTCGAAGAGGCTCTGAACGACCTTGGGCGCCAGGCCCAGCGAGGGCTCGTCCATGATCAGCAACCGCGGCTCCGAGATGAGGGCCCGCGCGATGGCGAGCATCTGCTGCTCGCCGCCGGAGAGCGAGCCGGCGAGCTGGCCCCGGCGCTCGCGCAGACGCGGGAACAGCGTGAACATCTCGTCGACGCGCGACGCGAAGCGGGGACCATCGCCCCGGGCGAACGCGCCCATCTCTAGATTTTCGTGGACGGTCAGCGTCGAGAACAGCTGCCGGCCCTCGGGCACCCAGGCCACGCCGAGCTGGTGGATGCGGTGCGTCGGCACGCCGTGGATCGGTCGGCCCTCGAGCTCGATCGTGCCGCGGGCCTTCACGAGGCCGAGGATCGCCTTGATCGTGCTGCTCTTCCCGGCGCCGTTGGCGCCGAGGATGGCGCGGATCTCGCCGGCGGGCACCTCGAGGGCGACGCGCTTGACGGCGGGTACGGCGCCGTAGCTGACCTCGAGATCCTTCACCCGGAGCAGGAGGCTCACGCCTCGGCTCCGAGGTACGCCTCGATGACGTCCGCGTTCTTCCGGACCTCTGCGGGAGTGCCCTCGGCGATTTTCTGGCCGAAGTTCAGGACGACGATCCGGTCGGAGATGGACATCACCACACTCATGTTGTGCTCGATCAGTAGAATGGTGAGGCCGCGCTCCTTCAACTTGCCGATCAGGTCCATCAGCTCGCGCGCCTCGCCGGGCATCATGCCCGCCGACGGCTCGTCGAGCATGATGAGGCGAGGCTCGGTGGCGAGGGCACGGGCGATCTCGAGCCGGCGCTGATCCCCGTACGGCAGCTCGCCCGGCATGACGAACTGCTTGTCCGCGATGCCGACCCACTGCAGCAGCTCCTCGGCGATTTGCCGGGTGCGGCGGCGCTCCGTCCGGTCGCGCGGCAAACCGAACACCGCGTCGACGAACGTCGAGCGCGTCCGGCAATACCGACAGGCCATCACGTTCTCGACGGCGTTGAGGTTCGGGAAGAGCTGCACGTTCTGGAACGTCCGGGCGAGACCGAGGGTGGCGATGCGATGGGGCGACCAGCCCGTGATGTCGGTGCCGAGGAACGAGACCCGGCCGGCAGTTGGCGTGAGAAGGCCCGAGATCATGTTGAACATCGTCGTCTTGCCAGCACCGTTCGGACCGATGATGGCCGTGACGTCGCCGCGCGCAAGCCGCAGCGACACCTGCGACACGGCGATGAGCCCGCCGAACTGCATCGTGATGCCGTCGGTCACGAGCGCGGGGCCGTTCGAGATCATGGCGCGCTGACTTGGCGAGGACCCGCAGCGGAAACGCCGTTTTCCATCGGGTGAAAGATGGGTGCGCCTTGGCCTTCCAGAGCCGAGCGGGAGAATACGGGGACGTGCATGGGGGTGTCAAGGTGTCCTCACGGCGCTGTTGGGGATACGTGATGTGGCCGCGTTTGACACGTGAAATGACCGCTCTCGGCGCCGGAATAACGGATGTAATCACGTGGAGTCGAAATATCGTGGCTTTGTTGTCGAGTCAGCAACCGCGTCAATGGCCCGAGGCGCACCAATCTCGGATGGCTATAACGACTGTCCGGCCAAACTGACGAGGGCAACACCCTTTTTGGCTCGCGCCCAAGATTATCGAGTCACCAAACGATCTCGCAGCCGTTAACCTCGCGTTCGTGTACCTCGACAACGACATGGTGGACGCGAGGCGATGAAGGCCGAGACCAGGCGCTACGCCCCGCAAACGTCGAACGACTTCGCGGCGATGGAGAAGCTGTTCGGCAACCTCACGTGCAACCACTCGTCCGCCGCGACCGACGACAAGGCAAAGTACATCGACGCCATGCGCTCGGGGCGAACGATGTACCGCACGATGACGCCGAACAGCGACG
>Ga0070699_100006008_pt1 | contig 10615 bp, 12 predicted proteins | sample KBSK1503metaG_FD_65473 | JGI IMG/M metagenome (GOLD analysis project Ga0070699, IMG submission 65473) | Corn, switchgrass and miscanthus rhizosphere microbial communities from Kellogg Biological Station, Michigan, USA - KBS K1-50-3 metaG | ecosystem: Host-associated > Plants > Roots >...
CATTTTGCTCTCCATCGGCTTCGGTGCGCTGCACTATTTCCTGAAGCCACACGAGCGCTGGGAAGACTTCGTCTCCACCGGTCTGCTGGGCCTGTTCGTGTGCCTTACGCTGCGCCGCACGCGTCATCGTGCCGAATGGCTGGCCAAGATTCTGGAACCCGGCGTTCGTCTGCGGGCGGAACGGTTGTATCAGCAACTGGATCTGCTGCAGCCGGTGCGCCAGGAAGCACGACGCGACCTGCTAGGGGAGAGCCACAAGCACCATGCCGTGAAATTACTGCGACAGATTCCTTCGATCGGTCCGATTCGTGCCGCCTTGCTGGTGGGGTTGCTGCAAACGCCACACCGTTTCCGTAGCAAGCGACAGCTGTGGGCTTACAGTGGTTTCGCAGTCGAGACTCATGACAGCGGTGAGTACCGCTTCGTGAGAGGGAAGCTGGTACGAAACCGGGAGCGCATCACCGTGCGCGGTCTGAATCACAACCATAATCACGACCTGAAAAATCTGTTCAAAGGCGCTGCCATATCTGCCAGTACTCGGCCTGGACTACTCTGCGATTTCTATGTTGCTCTGGTAGAGAACGGGATGCGGCCGACGATGGCGCGTCTCACCCTGGCACGAAAGATGGCCGCCATCACGTTAACCATTTGGAAGTTCGACGCCAAACCATTGAATCGGCAAGCAGCAAAGTAACGCTCCTAGGCACAAGTCCGCCCGTCTGGAGGCGCATTTTAGTTCCTCGTGATATTACGCTCCAGCATCTCCACCGGACATTGCAGACGGTGATGGGGTGGACGAATTCCCATCTTCATCAATTTGTTCTCCGGACACAGAGGTTCTCTGACCCCAGATCCAGAGTTGGGACCAAGGTTGAAAATGGGAACGGGACCAGGCTCGGGGAGTTGATCTGGGCCGTGGGGGCGAGCTTATTGTACGAGTATGACTTCAGGGATGGCTGGCAACACGAGCTTCTTCTTGAAGAAGTCTTGACTGGAGACGAATCGTTTCAACAGATTTGCGTGGCGGGAAAGCGATGTTGTCCACCCGAAGACGGTGGCGGACCACAAGGATTTGCAGAGCTTATCAATGCATTTCGGCACGCCAATCACCCCGGTCACGAAGAGGTCTGTGAGTGGCTCGGTGACTATGTTCCTGAATCTTCTCTGCAGACGAAATCAACCGACGACTGCGCCCTAGGAAGAAATTGACCAGACAGAAGCTGGGGCCATAGGGCAGTGCTGGGGTTAACCGAAGACCTGTCGGTAATCAGCAGTAAACCTCCCACTTGGCTCAACACGGTCAATGAGCGCAAACGCCTGGTTTCGCCAATGATGCGTAGTAGCATTGGCCAACAGCCATGACACAAGATCAGTACCGGGTCGTTTTCGATCTCTCTCAAAAAGGCTTTCAGTGGTGGTTTCCCGCATTTGGCTTGATTTTCGCAGTAATTGGTGGCGTGCTGAGTTGGTGGGGACGACGTAAGCGATGGCCGCTGTCACGAAGGTTCGTCGGCTACTTCATGGTGGGATTTGCCTGTCTATGGTCGGGATTGGCTTTCACCGCAACGTTCGGTGAGTATTTGAAGGTACGTTCGGCATATCGGCAGGGCCAGTTATCCATAGTCGAAGGCAATGTCACCAATTTTCGCCCAATGCCATACGAGGGACATCAGGACGAGTGCTTCTCGGTTCAATCAGAAACGTTCTGCTATTCGGATTACGGCGTCACTGCTGGATTCAACAATTCTGCCTCCCACGGAGGCCCGATCCGTGAAGGACTTCCGATTCGCGTCTCGTATATCGGGAATACGATTGTTCGTTTAGAGGTTCGAACCGATGCACTGCCGAGTACACGAGAACGAGCTGCGGTCGCAGGAAGCAGCGCAAAAGGATTGGCACCAGCGGGAAGAACGCGACCAAGTGCTTGACCGCATGACTCTACAAACGACGTCTGATAGACGTGCGCGCGATGCGACGAAAGGAGCATCCCTATCGACTGTCGGTCGGCTGACTCTGAATGCCGAATTGCTGGATTTGCCTAGCGTGATTGCTGGCAAGTTGCCGGGCCCATTGGCCTCTCGTTACTCTTTGAACTTCAACCCATGAAGACGAAGACCTTGCTGCAAACGACTACATGAACAGGAACTCATTAATGGATGTGGAGCCGGGACTTGGAAAGCTGGATTGCCGCACCTGTCACCCGATACGAGGTCACTGTTCCAGAACAAGATCGGAACTGTGGGGTGGCACACTATTGTTGGCGCCGCTGGCCTGCGTTGGACGAAGTGACTAGCCGGAGGAAACAATAGTTGTTTGTCGCAGGCGTTGACGGATGTTCCGCAGGATGGATCGCCTTCAAGGTTGAGTCGCCGTCTTTCAGTACCTCAATCGAGGTTGTCGATCTCCAATCATGGTTGAGAAAACGCCCTCCCGATCTTGCATTCCTCAGCATCGACATCCCTATCGGGCTATTTGACCCGCCGGAGTTAAGCAATGAGTAGAGATGCATGGACGGTAGCCGGGGCGAAGGCGAAATTCAGTGAATTGATAGAAAAGGCGAAGTCGGAGGGCCCGCAGAAAATAACTAAGCACGGTCGCACTGCGGTAGTCATTGTTGCAACCGAGGAATGGGAGAGGAAGACAAGGCGCAAAGCCAATTTAGCCGAGTTCCTGGCGTCATCAGCATTACCGCGGTCCAGATTAAGGCTCAAGGGCTTGTCCTTGCCGGCTGCGGAAGGTTGAACTATGAGTTCTCTCCTGGACACGAGTGTTCATTTTCAGCATCCACGAGGCCCCGCGTTCAAGTGGCTGGCTGAAATTGAAGCGGACAGCACTTTCATGTGGATGGTGACGATTTAAAGCAGATCCTCAAATCTCACTGTGAAGCACTACTCGGTCCAGTTTTGCACCTTCAGCCTGCGCACAGGCCGGAATTCTTTTTCGTTGTTTGTGACCAGAATCAAACCTGCTGCCAGTGCATGCGCGGCAATCCATAGATCGTTGTTTCCGATCATCTCGCCATTCAATTCGAGCTCAGCACGGATCGTTCCGTAAGCTTCGGCGGCTGCTTCGGGCAGCGAGAGTGCTGGCAGCACACTGACGAGTTCATGCAGTTGCTCAATCGCTCGAACCCGTTGTTCGCTTTTCGCCGCCCCATAGAGCAACTCTCCATAGGTAATGACCGAAAGGGCAGCTTCTCCTGGACGCAGCTTGCGAAATCGGCGCAGCACTTCTTCCGGCCTTTTCTGCCGAATGTAAATGCAAATATTTGTGTCCAACAGATAGCGAGGCTCCATTAGAGTCCTTTACGTTGCTGCGGTTGGTCCTTGTCTCGGTCTGCGAGTACAAGATCATCCGGCAAGCTGGCCAGCAGATCGAACGCTCGAACCATAGTTCCGTCCTTCTCACGCAAGACGATTTCGTCCCCTCGGCGAAAGATTTCAACCTCCTTGCTTTTTAGCCGAAATTGCTTTGGCAGGCGGACTGCCTGACTATTTCCCGAGCGGAATACCCGTGCAGTGCCCATGTTTGCTGACCTCCATAATTGTATATACACTAAGTATACACACGGTTTAGGTTGCACGCAACGGTCTCATCAAATCCCCCCGACTATGTCCCTGGACGCCGCTATCCGCTCGTGTTTCAAACCCACGGGTTCAACGAGAGGAATTTCTGAGCGATGGCGCGTTTCCTACGGCGATGGCCGCGCGGCCGATGGCCGCACGGGAATGCTGGTGTTGCAGGTGCGAGAGATTCCGATATCCCCAGCGTCATGTCAAGCCCGCAAGAGGTGGAGACGATGCGCGAGGGCTATGTAGCAGCTATCGAGCAATTGGATGCAGAGGGATTGATCGACCCTCACAAGGTTGGCATTATCGGCTTCAGCCGGACCGGGTGGTATGTCCTGAATACGTTGTTGCACGCCACGAAGTATTTTGCCGCAGCCACACCGGCGGAGTGCTCCTATATCAGCTTTGGGGAATATCTAATGAATGCCGACTACTCTGGGCGCCGCGCGAGAAGGCCCAGGAACTGGGCTGGAGCGAAGCTGCGATCCGCCGCCTACGGCGAACGGATTGTCGTGACGGTGTCACGACAATTGGTGGTGGACTACGGCCGGGGTTATTCAGAGAAGAACCTCCGCCGAATGGTTCAGTTTGCCGAGCTGTTTCCCGAGCAAGAAATTGTCGCGACGCTGTCGCGACAATTGAGTTGGTCCCACTTCAGCGCGCTCTTGCCCCTCAGTCAGCCCTTCCAGCGGGAATTCTACGCGGAGATGGCCCGGATCGAAGGCTGGAGCGTGCGTACCCTTAGTGCGCGCATCGACTCGATGCTCTATGAGCGCACCGCGCTCTCGAAGCAACCCGATGCAATGATCCGCCAAGAGCTGGCCATCCTCCGCAGCAAGGGCGACCTTACTCCCGCTCTGCTGCTCAAAGATCCCTATGTCTTGGATTTTCTAGCGCTTACCGACCGCTTTTTTGGAGCGTGACTTGGAAGACGCCATCCTCCGAGAGCTGGAAACCTTCCTGCTGGAGCTGGGCGCGGGCTTTTCCTTCGTCGCCCTGCAAAAGCGAATCCAGCTCGACGGCGACGACTTTTACGTCGACCTATTGTTCTACAACCGCAAACTCAGACGGCTGGTCGTGGTGGAACTGAAGCAGGGCAGTTTCAAGCCTGAATACAAGGGCCAGATGGAACTCTATCTGTGCTGGCTGGCTCAAAACGAGCGCGAACCCGACGAGAACCTACCGCTCGGTATCATTCTCTGCGCCGGCAAAAACACTGTACAGATCGAACTGCTGGAACTCGGCACCACCGGCATCCACGTCGCCGAATACCTCACGCTCTTGCCGCCGGCCGAAGTCCTGCGCGAGAAGCTGCATCAGGCCATTGAAACCGCGCGGGCGCGCATTGAAGCGAAAGCTGGCGACGGAGCGAGCGCAATCTGATTTCGTCACTCTGAAGCCGGTTGTGAGGTTCTGGAATGCGACTCCCCAGCCTTCGGTGGCGACGCGAGAGCGCTGGGCCGCAATCGCTTCGGGATCTGCGTCGGTGAGGTCGCGCATGACCTGCCAGCGAATCGATGGATCGGAATCGAGGAGCCATTTGACGTGGGCGACCCGGGGTGCGTAATCGTGTTGTGGCATTTGATTGTTATAGCAAAGGGTGTGTGACTTTCATCCAGCGAGCGATGGGAAGCGCGCGAAAGGAATCACATACATCTCAGGTTCCAGAATTTTCTCTGCGCTTGAGGTCGCTGGTGACGTCTTTTCCCGCGCGGATGTCGGACAGCAACTGGTCGAGCCTCGCCGCCGCACTCTTTAATACTTGCTGATCGGCGTTCGCAGCAGCTTTCAACATCTGATCGAGGCGGCTCGCTGCGCTCTTGAGTTTCTGCAGTTCCTCAGCTGGGGTCTGCTTCTTTGGTCCTTTCCCGATGGACTGAATCAGGTCGCGATCCTTTCGCGCACATCGCGATCCGGACCCTGGTTGATCCACACGGAGATGTTATTCGCGTCGTCGCCATCCCAGAAGAAGACATTGTTCGTGAGCACGGTCCTGGCCCAAGCGATTAATTCGTACTCGGTGATGGCATTCGTCCGGCGCATTTCAAGGGCTGCGCCAACCTTAGCCCGTGTGATCCGAATGCGCGGGTCTTCGCAAAGTTCGTGCACGTTCAGCCATCGATCCATTGGGTAGGTCTCTGAAACGTTGCTTATGATCTCGCGAAGAGCATCGACTGATAAGTCGCAAGCGGCGAATCGTGTCAGTGCGGTTAGCAATTCGGGATGCATTCGCCTATCGTTGTCTATGGGCACAGTGGATTACGGATGTTGTCTCTTTCTAGCGACTGAATCTCTTCACCGACAAAAATCCGGCTAACTCGTCCGTCTTCGCCGACACCATACCATTCATCGTATGGCCCACGAAAGACATCTTTGGGAATGGGATTTTGCGCGTCCGGGTTCTCATGCACAACCACCCTTAAACGGCTCAGCATGATGTCCCGTTCGGTGCCGCGAGCTTTGTGAAGTGCTGACACGTATTCAGTATCGCTGAGGGGTTTGCCAACCTTCGATTCCTGCGCGGTCACCTGAGCTCTGAACCGGAGATACCCGGTTCTGAGTTGATCGAGAACGATGACCGCATCCAAGGGACTCGGACCGGAACCTTCTTCTGTCCACCCCTCAGTGGAACGATTCTCGGCCCCCCGCCCGATCATTTCACCACTGTCGCGCATCGCACCAATTTCGCGGGGTTGTGGGTGCCTGGGGCTGTGTTTTAGTGTCCGGAACTGTACAGCGGTGTCCCGAAACGGACAGAGCGAACTAACTTATTGCATATTAAGTCATTTAGAATTCGACGCTTGGTGTTGGCAATTGTGATGCCTTACCCGGCTGGGAGGCTAAGAAAATGTCATTCGTTCGCGATCTAAGAGTTGCTGCTCACTCATTAATTCGGACTCCAGGTTTGGCGTTCGCCGTGGTTCTCACACTGGCGCTCGGCATCGGGGCGAACGCTGCCATTTTCACGCTGGTGCGCGGAGTGCTGCTCAAGCCTCTGGTCAATCGCGGCGAGGACCGGCTGATCTATATCCGGCAAGGCGCTCCCGGCATCGGCGACGTAAACGCTGCGTTTTCCGTACCCGAGTTACGGGACTTGCGCGCGAGCGTGAAAACCGTGAGCGCCTTTGGCGACTTCTCGACCATGGACTTCACCATGATCGGTCTCGGTGAGCCTCGTTCGATTCGTGGCGGCGTCGTCGGAGGCACGTATTTTGACGTGATGGGCCTTCGTCCCGTGCTCGGTCGCCTCATTGGGCCGCAGGACGACGGTCCGCAAGCTGTCGGCGTCGTCGTTCTCACCTACCGTTTCTGGACGAACTCTCTTCACAAGGATCCTTCGGTCCTCGGGAAAACCGTGCGCCTCGGTAGCATCGGTGATCGCTCGGCGACAGTCATTGGCGTCCTCGAACCTTGCGTCCCATATCCTGAAGATACCGAAATCATCGGCAACGTGGTCATCAGCCCGCATCATCTTTCGGCGACCATGGTCACTGGCCGCATCCATCGCATGACCGAGCTTTTCGGCCGTCTCGCTCCCGGAGTCACTCTCGATCAGGCTCGCGCTGAGTTGCGCTCTGCCTACTCCGCGATGACGAAGGACCACCCCGAAGCCTATGCGAAGGAAGCAGACTTTCAGATCGGGGTGAAGTTGCTTCGTGACCAGATCACGTCGGGCGCCCGGACCGTGCTGCTGGTACTGCTCGCAGCGTCAGGGCTGGTCTTCATCATCGCGTGTTGCAATGTCGCCAACCTGGTTTTGGCACGGACGGTTCGCCGGGAAGGTGAACTCGCGGTCCGCGTGGCGCTGGGCGCAAGCAAAGGCGCGTTGCGCCGCATGTTGCTGGCCGAAAGCCTTCTGCTCTGCGGCGCTGGCGCCGCCATCGGTGTATTGAGCGCGCAGCCGATGGTCGCCGTCCTGGCCCGCTACGCCTCGCGCTTCTCCATCCGTGCTCTCGATTTCAGAGTCGATTCGAGCTTGCTTTGGGTCGGAGCGGCGCTGGCTATCGTCGCCGCGGTGATTCTCGCCTTTGTCCCGCGCCTGCCCTCCTCCGGCACGTCTTCCGGCACCCCAGGTGGACTGAGCCTGTCCAGCGGAGGCGCAAGGATCACGGGCAGCACGAGCCGCCGCCAGCGGATCTTCGCGGTGACACAAATCGCCGCGTCCTTCGTATTGCTGGCCGGCGCAAGTACGTTGATCACTACGCTGATCGCACTGCAAAGAGCGCAGACAGGTCTGGACACGCAGCACGTCCTCGCGATCGATGTTCCTGCAATGTCCGATGGAAAGACACCGCAGCAGGTCGCCGGTTTCTACAAGGAAGCGATACGCCGCATCGATGCCCTGCCTGGCGTGAATGAGACCGCGTTCGGCGACGTCGTTCCCTGGCGCGACGGCGGCGGCCCCGGCGGTCCTGGTCTTCAATTCTCCGCTGACGGACACGTTCATGCCGCCGGCGTAGAGGATCCCAGGGCGCGGTCGCGTTCCATCTCTCCCGGATTCTTTGCGGCGCTTGGCGTTCCTATCATTGCCGGCCGCGATTTCAATGCGCTGGATTATCAAAATAACGACCAAAATAATAATCAGGAGCCCGTCGTTATCGTCAGCGAGACTCTCGCACGGCGTATGTTCCCCAACCAGGATGCGATCAATCGGCACGTCTATTGGACCGATCCCGTACTGCAATTCTTCCCCGGCACCGATCTCGAAAAGGCGCGCCTTACCGCGCCGCACCGCATCATCGGCGTCACCGCTGATATTGACGACGAACACGTCGTTCCCGAACCCACGCCCACGATTTACAGCTCTTTTGACGAAGGTGTAATTTTTGGCGGTCGTCTCTTCATTCACACGGCTGCGAATCCCTATGCGCTGGTCCCCTCGGTCACGCGCATTATTCGCGACATGTCCGCCGATCAGCCCGTTGAGCGGGCCGCAACTCTCGAAGACATTCGCGCAGAAGTGCTCACGCCGAACCGTTTAAACTCGCTGGTGTTTGGCGTGTTCGCGGCGGTCGCATTGGCCATTGCAGTGGTGGGCGTCGCGGGCGTGCTGGCGTTTTCGGTGAGCGCTCGGACGCGGGAATTCGGTATCCGGCTGGCCCTGGGATCGGAGCCGCAACGACTCCTCAAAGGCGTGATCACAGAGGGCACCGTGATGGCTGCGGCAGGCGTGCTCGCAGGCGCGGCATTCGGGTTCGCGCTGGCGCGTTTGGCGGGCAGGTATTTTCTGGACGTCAAGATGCCGGGCGCATTGCCAGTGTTTGTCTCTGCCTTCGTGCTGATGGCCGTCGCGGTTATCGCGTCGGTTCTGCCCGCGGCACGCGCTGCGCGCGTCAATGTTATGCAAGCGTTGCGCTCCGAATGACCGTCGGACGCGTGGGTCAGGGTTACCGGCAACTCCAGACGTGAGATGAATTTCAGAACAACGTGGCCTGCGCCCAAAGACGTTCAGTGACAAACGGGCGCGATCTTGTTGATCTCGTTCACTGCCCCAATGGGCGTTTGGGAGCCACCCATTGCGGAGCGACCGGAGTGCACTCCCATGACCACGCGATCATTTATTCCCACTCGCACTCGTCTCAGCCGGCGTCGGGAAGCGTGTTGAATCCATGCTTCCCAGAGCGGTGTTTCGCGGGCGACGGTCCCGGCCGCCGGATCGCCATAGAGGTAGAAGCTTAGCGTGACCGTGGGCGGGTGGCCGTCCTTTCATGTCCCGTTTTTCTTTCCAGCTCTTATGCTGCGGGTGCCCCGTCCTTGCGTTTTGCGCAAAGGCGGGTACGATGCTGCCGATAGGACTAGGTTCTAACGGCTCGTTTGAGTCCATCGAGCCAAAACGATTCACTGTTGGCAGTCCGGTATCCGCCCTTCGCAACGTACGCGAAGGACGGGGCACCCATAATTAATTGCGGTAGCTTCGGCAATTCAAAGTCTGGGCCAACCGCCGGAAGCAAGTAATGGAGGGTGGCCGACAAAATTTAAAGGGGATCAAATGAGAAATGTAATCTTCGCAATCAATATTACCCTCGACGGCTGCTGCGACCACACCAAACACGTTCCTGATGAAGCGGTAATGGAATACTACACGCGCCTCTTGCGAGATGATGCTGACCTGCTCGTCTATGGGCGTAAAACCTATCAATTGATGGTTCCTTATTGGCCTGATATCGCAAAAAACCAGTCTGAGACGAAAGAAGAGAACGAATTTGCTCTAGCATTTGACTCCCTCAACAAGATTGTTTTTTCACGATCATTGGACCGCGCTGAAGATAAAAATACGAGAATCGTTCGTACGAACCTTCGCGACGAAATACTTAAACTGAAGCAAGAACAGGGCAAAAATATTTTGGCCGGCGGTGTCAGCATCCCTTCACAACTTATAGAGCTTGGACTGGTTGATGAATATCGTTTTGTCGTTACGCCAATCATTGCTGGCGAAGGGAGACGGTTGTTAGAAGGTGTCAACCTGCCGGAGAAATGCCAATTAAAACTTGTTGAGTCAAAGACTTTTAAATCAGGATGTGTTGCGCTTCGTTACTTGAAACAGTGACAGAAAAATCTGCAACTTCACCCGTGGAAGGAAACTCAATCATGAAAAAAATTATTGTGCTTGAATTCATCTCCCTCGATGGTGTCATACAAGCCCCGGGTGGGCCAGAGGAAGATACCAGTGGCGGCAGGCGGTTTGCTCAAGCGGCCTTAAGCGAAAGCGCGACACCTTCCTCCCATTGCTGGAGCATGCGATTGCCTATCTCCATGAATTCCGCGTGCACTTTAATATGGGCTTGTAGATCCTTTGAGGTGTCCGCAATCGCAGCTTCTATGCGTTCGAGTATCTGCCGGACGCGTGAAGGAGTCCCTCCCATCCGCGTCTCGCCCAGTCGCTGCAATTCCTTCGTGCTCGCCCATTTCGTCGTGCCATTAAGGGTTTGTCTTGCCTCAGCTGGAACTGGAGAAAGCGTTCCTCCGTTAAGATAGCGGAGAGAACGTATGAGAAAAGAACGCACGCACTATACCGCAGAGGAAAAAGTAGCCATTCTGAGGCGACA
>Ga0070699_100006009_pt1 | contig 10615 bp, 5 predicted proteins | sample KBSK1503metaG_FD_65473 | JGI IMG/M metagenome (GOLD analysis project Ga0070699, IMG submission 65473) | Corn, switchgrass and miscanthus rhizosphere microbial communities from Kellogg Biological Station, Michigan, USA - KBS K1-50-3 metaG | ecosystem: Host-associated > Plants > Roots >...
GAACGTGAGCCCGCGCGACGTGTCCTGCGAGAGCGGATAGAAGTACGAGCCGACGGCGCCGTTCCCCTCCACGAGGTCCGCGAGCTTGATGTCGTGCACGATGCCGACGACCGTCAGGAATCTCGTCCGCTCGGTGACGGCAGTCAGATTGTTGATCGTCGTCGGCCGGTACATGCGGCGGCCGATCGGATCCTGATTCGGCCAGAAGCGATGCGCGAGCTTCTCGTCGACCATGATGACGAGCGGCGCCTGCGGACCGTCGCGATCGTCGAAGAAGCGGCCGCGCACCAGCTTCGCGCGCATCGCCTCGAAATATCCGGGCGAGACGTCGACGGCGTTCGGCGAGATGAGCGACTCGCCCGGCTGCCACTGGTACCCCTCGGCCAGGATGACGCTGTCGCTGTGGTTGCCGCCGAATGGAATCGTGTCGGTGGCGCCGGCGCCGGTGACGCCGGGCAGCGCACGCAGACGCCGCAGCGCCTCGTTCGTGAAGGCCACCATCGACGCGTCATCTCCGTAACGAGCGCGCGGCAGCGTGACCGACGCCGTCAGCACGTTCTGCGGATCGAATCCGGGATCGACGGCGAGAATTCGCCGGAAGCTGGCGAACAGGAGTCCGGCGCCGATCAGCAGAACGAACGCGAAGGCGATCTGCGCGACGACCAGCGCGCGGCGCAGCGAACGGGCGCCGCGGCCGGTCGTGCTGCTGCGCCCTTCTTCCCGGAGCACCGTCGTCAGGTTCGCGGGCAGTACGCTCGCGACCGGTATCAGCCCGAGCACGAACCCGATGCCGGTCGCGATCGCCAGCGCGTAGGCGACGACGCCGCCGTCCATGTGGATTTCGTAGCCGCGCGGCAGGTCCTGAAGCGTCAGCGTGCCGAGCAGTCTGAGCGCCGCGTATCCGACGAGCAGTCCGATCGCCGCGGCGGTCGTCGTGAGGACGACGGTCTCGGCGACGAGCTGTCGGGCCACGCGCCACCGGCTCGCGCCGAGCGCGAGCCGCGTCGCCAGCTCCTTGACGCGCGCACGCGATCGGACCAGCACGAGGTTCGCGACGTTCACGCAGCCGATGAGCAGCACGAAGACGGCGCCGCCCCACATCAAGTACAGCGTCGACTTCACCTGCCGCACGACCTGATCCTGCAGCGGCATGACGACCGTGTGGAAGCGCGCGTTGATGATGATCTGCTTGTATTGCGGAAATCGATCGAGGTTCGCCCTGTTCAGCGCGTCGACCTGTGCCTGCGCCTGCGAGACGGTCGCGCCGGTCCTCAGTCGGGCGATGTTCTTCCAGTTGTTGCTGTGACGCGATTCGTCGGACTTCTGTGGATCGGTGAACGCGAGCGCGCGCCACAGCATCGTCTTGTCGTCGAGGAACGTGAAGTTCTGCGGCATGACCCCGACGACGGTGTACGGCTGACCATCGAGCTTGAGGTCACGTCCGACAGCGCCGGTGTCGCCGCCGAACTGGGTCTGCCACAAGGCGTAGCTGAGCACGACCTTGCGCTCGTTCCCGATCTGCCCTTCGGCTTCGGTGAAGGTCCGGCCGATGCGCGGCTGAACCTGGAGCAGCCGGAAGAACGACGGCGTGACGTTCGTCACGCGGATGCGCGTCGGCGTGCCGCCCTGATCGATGCTGACGTTGGTCGAGTTGTACATCGCCTGTTCCTCGTAAACCGTCATGTCGCGCAGGCGGTCGAAGTAGTCGGGCGCGCCGGAGTTCTCGCCGATGTCGACGCCGGCACCCGGATACCGATTGCCCATCAGCACGATGCGGCCGGCGTCCGGAAACGGCAGCGGCCGGAGCAGCACGTGGTGCACGACCGAGAACAGCGCCGTGTTCGCCCCGATGCATACGGCGAGCGTCAGCGCAGCCGTAACGGCGAACGCGGTGTCCTTCCGGAGCAGACGAAGGCCCAGGCGCAGATCTGAAAACATATGGGCGTTGGACGGGATTGGCTGAGGAGGAGTTCGCGAACGAGCTCACCCGGAGGTTGTGGAGCGGGCCCTTGATTGCAGCGTTACTCGGTCCGCAGCGCGATGCACGGATCGACGCGGGCGGCGCGCCAGGCGGGAACGAGGTTGGCCAGCGCCGAGACGGTCAGGACGATCACGGCCGCCGAAATCCACGACAGCGGGTCGGCGGCGCCGACGCCGTACAGCGCGCGCGAAACGGCCAGCGCGGCGGCGGCCGCGAAGACGCAGCCTGCGGCAAGACCGGCCACCGCCACGACGAGCCCCTGCCGCATCACGTTGCCGAGAACCGCCGCCGGCCGCGCGCCGAGCGCGATACGGATGCCGATCTCGCGCGTCCGCCGCGCGACCGAATACGCGATGACGCCGTACAGGCCCACCGCCGCGAGCAGCATCGCGATGGCGCCGACGGCGGTGACGAGCCATGCGCTCGCGCGGATCGGAAACAGCGTCGTCGCCACTTCGGCCGACATGGTCTGGTTCTCGAAGAACACCATGTTCGGCTCGAGCGCGAGGAGCTCGCGCCGCATGTCGCGCAGCAGCGCCGACGCGTCGCCGCGCGTGCGCGCGATGACCGCGCTGTACGGGTTCGGGCGCTGCGTGCGCGCGATGTGGAGGAACGGCGTCGCCCCTTCGCCGATCGTCATCACCTTGTGATCGCGCGACACGCCGACGATCTGGAACTGCGGCCCGTCGGATCCGCGTGTACGAAACGTCTTGCCGACCGCGCTCTCGCCCGGCCAGAAGCGGCGCGCGAACGTTTCGTTGATGACCGCCACGCGCGGCGTGTCCGGACGATCGTCCGGCGTGAACCCGCGCCCTTCCAGAATCGGCACGCCGACGGTCTTGAAGTATTCCGGCGAGACCGTGGTCACCTCGACCGTGTCGCCGTGTCCGCCGACCTGGTGGCGACCCGGAATCCAGATTTCCCACCGGTTGTAATTCGCGGAGAACGGCACGCGCGTCGCCAGACCGACCGATTCGACGCCGGGAATAGTGGCCACGCGCGCCATCGCCTCTTCGTAGAACAGTCGGCTGCGGTCGTCCGAGTAGTTCAGCATGGCCGTGTCGGTCGACACGATCGCGAGCTGATCGACCGGCAGGCCGACGTTGGTCCGCTCTGCTGCGACGAGGCTCCGCGTCAGCAGCGCCGCAACGACGAGCAGCACCGCCGTGACCGCCATCTGACCCGCCACCAGAAAGTCGCGCATCGTCCATCGTCGCCCGCCGACATGAGCCGTCGTCGCCTCACCGCGCAGGTCGGCGATGAGGCTCGGCCGCGACGCCTGCAGCGCGGGCGCGAGGCCGGCGACAATCCCCGCGATGAAGGACGCCGCGAGCGTGAACAACAGCACGCGGCGATCGATCCTCAAATCGAACGACAGCGGAATGGCGATCGGCAGGCGCACGGCGTTCAGCGCGGAGGTCGCCCACCAGGCGAGCAGGGATCCGAGCGCGGCGCCGAAGAGCGACATGACGACGGCTTCGGTGACGAGCTGGCGAACGAGGCGCCCGCGGCTCGCGCCGAGCGCGAGGCGGATGCCGATCTCCTTCTGCCGTCCCGACGCGCGCGCCAGCAGCATGCTCGCCACGTTCGCGCACGCGATCAGCAGCACGAGGCCGACGACCGTCATCAGCGCGAGCGCGATTTCCACGATGATGGAGTCGGCCTCGGGATGCAGATGCACGTCGCGCGTCGGCTTGAGCGTGATGTGGCGTCCCCTGTTGGTCGCAGGGAATTCCGACGAGAGGCGCGCCATCAGCAGCTCGAGGTTCGCGCGCGCTTCCGCGATCGTGTTGCTGCGCTTCAGGCGTCCGCGCAGGAACATCCAGCGGTCGGCGCGGCGCTCGAGCCGGTTGTTGCCGGTCGGCGACGGAACCCTGTCGTGCATGCCGACCGGTTCGGTTTCCAGCGAAGAGTTGACCGGTACCCACAGCTCGGGCGCCAGCACGGGCACCATGCCGGTGAAGCTCGCCGGCGCCACGCCGATGATGGTGAACGCGTTGCCGCGAATGCGAATCGTCCGGCCGACGACGTCGGATGCGGACCCGAGATCGCGCCTCCAGTAGCGATACGACACCATCGCCACCCGCGGCGCGCCGATCGCGTCGTCCTGCGGACCGATCGTGCGGCCGATCGCCGCCGCGACGCCGAGCGTGCCGAAGTAGTTGCCGGTGACGATTTCGCCGAGCGCGAGGCGCGAGCCGCTATCGAGGTTAATCGGGGCGAACATCGGCGAGTAGCCGACGAGATCGTCGAAGACGTCGTTCTGCGCTTTCAGGTCGAGATAGTCAGGGTACGACGAGGTGCTGTACTCGACGGTGCCGGTGGAGTCGCTGGTGAAGACGTCGATCAGCCGCTCGGGCTCGGCCACCGGCAGCGGCTTGAAGATCAGGGCGTCGGCAACCGTGAAGAGCGTGGTGTTGAAGCCGATGCCGATCGCCAGAGACACGACCGCCACCAGCGTGAAACCTGGACTCTTTCGCAGCCAGCGCAGCGCGAACCGAACATCGGAAATCAGTGATTCCAAGAAAAGGAAATTATAATTCGCCGGGACCGCGGGCTACGCCTGCGGCTGCGCAGAAAGATGTGCCGCGCTCGAACTCTCTTCCCACTCTTGCGCATTTTTGTCTCGGCTCAGCACACCGGCGCGGATGGCGGTTTCACACGAAATAAGATCGACAATCCTGCCATTTTCTTGACGTGCATGTCGCCGGAGGATCGAGTACGTTGCACGCTTTATCATGCCTGACCGGCCCTCACAACTTATTCACTGCGCTTTGGGGCCCCACCCCCAGACGCTGTCGCTCGGGCCTTCGCGCTCGCTCGGGCTCAAGGCTGTCGTTACGCGAACAGTAGAGTTCGTCCCGGGTCGTTCTTGAAAGGAGGTCGTGTCACAATGAACGATGTGGCTGCGAAGAAAACCGTTCAGGTGAAGCGCGCGTACGATCCGCCGTCGTCCAACGATGGTGTGCGCGTCCTCGTCGATCGGCTGTGGCCGCGCGGGTTGAGCAAAACGAAAGCCGCGATCGATCTCTGGTTGAAGGACATCGCACCGAGCGTCGATCTGCGCCGCTGGTTCAATCACGATCCCTCGCGCTGGGGCGAGTTCGTGAAGCGGTACAGTGACGAGCTCGATAAGAAGCACACCGCTGTGAGTGCGCTTGCCGGCGCCGTGCGCCGTGGACGCGTGACGCTGCTGTTCGGCGCGCGCGACACGCGGCACAACAACGCCGTGGCGCTTTATAGCTACCTCACAGAACGCGTGTAAACAGTCCCAATTCTGTCGCTTCAGACCGTCGATCTCGCCTTGTTTTCCTAAGCAGACGGGCTGGCACATCCCTTGCCCCCCTAGCCGACGGGAGGAAAACCAATGCGAATCGCACGAATGACCTTTTGCGCGATGACGATGGTCGCGCTGTCGGTCCCGGCGGTACACGCAGACGGCAAGAGCCACGGCAGCAACCAGCCGGCGGTCACGCCGCACGGCAACAGCTCACATACAACGACCACGACGACGTCGCACGGCAGCTCCCACACGTCGCCGACGATGACGACGTCGTCGACGCACGGCAGCTCGCATGCGTCGGCGCCGGCGACAACGACATCGTCTCCACACGGCGGCTCGACGCACGAGGGCAAACACACCACGACGCCGACCGCGCAGACGTCGACGCACGGGCAGCATGAGACCGCGCGTCACGCGTTGACCGCGTCGCATCATGAAGTCGAGCCCACCGAAGTCGAACATCACGCGACCTCGACGAAGACCAGGTCGCCGAAGTCGACTTCCACGGCGACTACCGGTGGAACGACGACCGGCGGAACGACCACTGGTGGAACCACGACAGGTGGAACCACGACCGGCACAGCGCAGCTCAATCCGATCGCGCAGAAGCTCTCGTCCAAGCCGCAACTCGCCGCAAAGATCCAGAAGCTGCTCCCGGTCGGCATGACGCTGAACCAGGCGTCGACGGGCTTCAAGAATCAGGGTCAGTTCATCGCGGCGCTGCACGTCTCGAAGAACCTGAGCATCCCGTTTGCCGATCTCAAGGCGCTGATGGTCGGCACGCCGGCCGGCACAGGGACGACCGGCCAAACGACGACTGGTGGAGCGACCACGGGTGGCACGACGACCGGCGGGACGACGACCGGTGGAACGACGACCGGTGGGACGACCAGTGGCGGAACGACCACTGGCGGAACGACCACCGGCGGAACGACCACTGGTGGAACGAGCACTGGCGGAACGACGACGACCAGCTCGACGATGAGCCTCGGTCAGGCGATTCACAAGCTGCGGCCGTCGGCGAACTCGACGACCGAAGCCGAGCACGCAACGACGCAGGCGGTCACTGATCTTCAGGCCACGACGTCGACGGCCACGACGACGGCGAGCACGAGCACGACGTCGGCGGCGAAGAAGCACCGCAAATGAAAGGGCAGACGTTCGCGGCGGGCGTCATCGTGATGGCGCTCGCCGCTCCTGTTCTCGCGCAAGGCAACGGTAACGGCAAAGCGAAGGGGCATGGCAACGGCGCGCCGCCGAGCCGGAATGAGCTTGCACCGGTCGCCGTTGTCACGCCCGTCGTGAGCGCGACGCCGCTCGCCTGGATCGACGACGCCACTCTCCTCGATCCGGACACGATGGTGTTGTCGCTGTCGGCGGTTCGGTGGCAGGGCGCGGGTCTCAGCGAGGTCGACTTCCCGATCAGCGACGTCGCCATGGGTCTCGCGCGGCGCGTCCAGCTGTCGGCGAGTGTGCCGCGCGTGATCGGCAGCGCCGATCCCGGCGGCGCGGCGGGAGGCGTCGGCACCAGCTTCTTCAGCTTCAAGGTCGGCGTCGCGAGCAACCGCGCACGCACCATGAAGCTTGCGGTCGCACCGACGATGCAGCTCCTCGGCGAAGCGGTCGCCGCCACGCTCGGCCCGAATCAGAGCCGCGTGCGATGGGGATTGCCGGTGAGCGCCGAGATCGATCGCGGTCCGCTGCGTCTGTACGGCGGCGGCGGATACTTCTCTCCAGGCCTGTGGTACACCGGCGCCGCCTTGGGTCTGCAGGCGAACCCGAAGGTGACGATCAACGGCGGCTTCAGCCGCGCGTGGCGAGGCGCGAACGGTCTCGACATCCCGCTGTCCGATCGCGATCGCAAGGAGATCTCGGGCGGCGCCGCCTACTCGCTCACGCCGCATCTGACCGCGTTCGGATCGATCGGCACGACCGTGAAAACGTTCGACGACAACGGCGCCGGCACCACGCTGAGCGGCGGCGTATCCTTCTGGTTTGCGACGGTTTCCCGCTGAAGTCACTGTCACGACATTTTTCACACGCGTGGGGCCAGGCATTTCTTAATTCCGCGGGGCCCCACCCCCGCGGCTGACGCCCTCGCGCCGTAGCGCTCGGGCGTATCCAGAACAGAACGTCACAGACACGGTCCGACGTCCCGTAGCGCTGACACCCTCGCGTCGTCGCGTCGGGGCGCATCCAGAACAGAACGTCACAGACACGGTCACTCCCGCAGCATCTCCAACAGGAGCTCACCACACGAGTGTCTTGCGCACATCGCAGGCGCCGCCAGTTGCGGCAGTTAGGACAATCGAGCTGGCAGGCTGTCGATGACCAGACGGATGTTCATCGATCGCGTTGTCGATCGGCGACGTTCTGTTCTAGATACGCGCGCGGGCGACGGCCCGCGCGCGGCACGCGCGTGACAGCCTTGAGCCGTTGCGAGGCGCGCATGCGCCGAGCAACCGCGGCGGGGGTGGGGTCCCCGCCGCGATAAAGAATGGTGGGGCCCAGGCAAGTAAGAAGTGTTGACATATGTATCACCCATACATATGCTGACAGCCTATGTCAGAGGACCGCGAGCTGCGCAAGGGCAGCGCCGAAACGGTCATCCTCGCGCTCCTCGAAGAGCGCGACCGCCACGGATACGAGATCGCGAAGCTGATCGAGCGGCGGTCCGACGGCGCGTTGAAATTCCACGTGGCGTCGCTCTATCCGACGCTGTACCGCCTCGAGCGGCGCGGGCTCATCCAGGGGCGCTGGGTGGAGCGCAGCAACACGCGCCGGCGCCGCTTCTATCGCCTCACGCCGCAGGGGCAGAAAACGCTCGACGCGCAGCGCCGGAGCTGGAAGGCGTTCTTCGCGGCGCTGAACCGCGTGGCGCGCATCAGCCATGCGTGACGGCGATGGCGGCGATGGCGGCGATGGCGTGGATGGCGTGGATTTCAGGGCCCTCGTCCGCGCGCGGCTCGAGCCGCTCGACGTCGACGCGGCGCGCGCCGCCGACATCGTCGACGAGATGGCGCAGCATTGCGCGCAGCATTACGCCGATCTCGTCGCGTCCGGCGTCGGCGAACGCGAAGCGCTGACGCGGGCGCTGGCGCCGCTCGAGAACCGGCAGCGCCTCGCCGAGGAGATCGCACGCGTCGATCGGCCGCGCCGCGCCGCGCCGCCGCCGCCGGCCTCCTCGAGCCGCCTCTTCGTCGACCTGTGGCGCGACGTCCGCTATGCCGCGCGGCTGCTGCGCCGCAGTCCGGGCTTCACGGCGGTCGCCGTCGTGACGCTCGCGCTCGGCATCGGCGCGAACGCCACGATCTTCAGCGTGGTCAACGCGGTGCTGCTCCGGCCGCTGCCGTTCGCCGATCCGGCGCGGCTCGTCGACGTCGGCGACCTGACCCCCGATGGCCGCGCCGGGAACGTCGGCTTCGCGACAGTGGCCGACTGGCGCGAACGGACGCACGCATTCGAGCAGATCGCGATGATTCGATCGTGGTATCCGACGCTCATCACGAGCGGCCAGCCCGAACGGATTCCCGCGATGCGCGTGTCGGCGAACTTCTTCCGCACGCTCGGCGTCGCGCCGGCGCTGGGACGCGATTTCGCCGCCGCCGACGACACGCCCGCCGGATGGCGCGTGCTGATGCTGAGCGACGGCCTGTGGCGGCGGCGCTTCAACGCCGATCCGGCGGTCGTCGGGCGTGTCGTGACGATGAACGACCAGCAATTCACCGTCGGCGGCGTGATGCCGCCGTCGTTCCCGCCGATCATCTCGGAGCATTTCTACGAGCCGGCTCAGATGTGGGCGCTCCTCGGCTACGACCGGTCGCAGCCGTTCGCATGCCGTTCCTGCCAGCACCTGAAGGCGATCGCCCGGCTCGAGCCGAACACGACGATCGAGGCCGCGCTCCTCGACGTCAACGGCGTGCATGCCGCCCTGCGCCGCGAGCATCCGGCCGATTACAGCGCCACGAGCACCGTCGGCGTGACGCCGCTCGCCGACGAGCTCGCCGGTAACGTCCGCGCGCCGCTCTTCGCGCTGATGGGCGCCGTGGCGATCGTCCTGCTGATCGCGTCGGCCAACGTCGCGAGCCTTCTGCTCGCGCGGATTGCCGATCGCGAGCGCGATCTCGCGCTGCGGACCGCGCTCGGCGCGAGCCGCGGCCGCATCGTGCGGCAGCTGCTCGTGGAGAGCTCGCTCGTCGCGTCCCTCGGCGGCCTCGCCGGCCTCGCGCTCGCCGCCGCGGTCGTGCCGCTCGTCGCCGACTTGTCGCCTGTACCCATCGCGCGCCTCGCTGCCGCGCGCGTCGACGTCGGCGTCGTCGTCTTCGCCCTGGCGGTTTCCTTCGGCACGGCGATGGTATTCGGTCTCGCGCCGGCGCTCCGGGCCTCGCGCGTCGATCTGCAGACGACGCTGCGGGCCGAAGGACGGCACAGCGCGGCGAACCCGGCGTCGGTCGCACGCCGGCTCCTGATTGCCGCCGACGTCGCGCTCGCCGTCGTCCTGCTCGCCGGCGCCGGGCTGATGATCAAGAGCGTCGGCCGGCTCCTCGGCGTCGATCCCGGCTTCGATCCCGATGGCGTCCTCACGATGCAGATCTCGATGGTCGGCAAGGCGTACGCGAAGAACGAGGCGGTCGTCGCGAAGGGCGATGACATGCTCGCCGCGCTGCGCCGTCTGCCGGGCGTCGAGTCGGTCGCGCTCGCAGGTCAGATCCCGCTGGGAGGCAACATCGATCGGTGGGGGCTGCACGTCGAAGGACGGCCGGCGACGCCCGACGATCCGTCCGTCGAGCGCTACTCGGTCACGCCGGACTACTTCTCGGTGATGCGGATTCCGCTGCGGCGTGGACGCTTGATCACCGGTGCGGATCGCGCCAACACCGAACCGGTGATGGTCGTTGGCGATCGCACGGCACGGACGGTCTGGCGGAACAGCGATCCGCTCGGTCAGCACGCCCGGATCGGCGGCACCGAGGGGCCGGTGTACACGGTCGTCGGCATCGTCGGCGACGTGCGGCACGTAGCGCTGGCGGAGCCGCCGACGCTGCAGATGTACACCGCGCAGGCGCAGCTCACCGACTCGTTTCTCACCGTCGTCATGCGATCGAAGGGCGATTTCGATCGGCTTGCGCCCGCGGCGCGCCAGGCGATCTGGTCCGCCGCGAGCGACGTGCCCGTGTACCGCGTCGACGCGATGCGTACGCTGGCGGCGCGCTCGGTGGGTGCGCGGCGCTTCGTCGCGATCCTGCTGGAGCTCTTCGGCGCCGTGGCGCTCGTCATGACCGCCGTCGGCGTCTACGGCGTCATCTCGTACTCCGTCGCCGAACGCACGCGCGAGATCGGCATCCGCTCGG
>Ga0070699_100006013_pt1 | contig 10610 bp, 6 predicted proteins | sample KBSK1503metaG_FD_65473 | JGI IMG/M metagenome (GOLD analysis project Ga0070699, IMG submission 65473) | Corn, switchgrass and miscanthus rhizosphere microbial communities from Kellogg Biological Station, Michigan, USA - KBS K1-50-3 metaG | ecosystem: Host-associated > Plants > Roots >...
TGGAATCGAGTGGTGGCACTACCGAGGAAATCACGATACCGCGGATCCCCTTCACTTCAATTTTATCCATGGCGAACAAGTTGCGGAAGAGTACGCCATATTCGTCCACCGTCTGGGTTGCGATCGTGGCTACGCGCCAATTCGCAACCAGCAGCTCGTAGCGCGACGATTCACCGGTGGTACCCCCGGCTTCCGCAGCCTGGGCGAAAACGCCGAGCACCGTATTCGTATTGCCCACATCAAGAACTAGGAGCATGGTCATTGATTGTGCGGGGACGGGCCCCCTCGCCCGTCCAGCCGAGCGCACCTCGGCACATCTATTTCGGTCTCACCGTTCCGCTCAGCACCGTCTGCAACCCTTGTGCCGTGCGCACCTGCAGAAACCCGCGCGCATCAAGGCCTTCGGTCACACCCTCGAAGCTACCGTTTTCCTCAATTCGCACCTGCCGTCCGCGTGCACAGGACGACCGTTCCTCAAAGCGCCGCAAAACCGACTCATGCGCGCCTGGCTTGTCCAGCAGATTGCGATATTCGCGGTCGAGCGATTTTAGCAAAGCTGCGCATAGTTCCACTCGCGACCACTCGCTGCCGGTGGCCAGGCGCAAAGACGTCGCCGTCTGCTGTAGTTCCGCCGGAAAACTCGCCTGGTTAACGTTGATTCCGATCCCCACCACAATGTGCCGGACGCACGTCGCTTCCGCATTCATCTCCGTTAGGATGCCGCAGAACTTCTTTCCGTTGAGCAGCAGGTCATTGGGCCACTTCAGGTCGGGCGCGACCCGCGAATCGACCTCCTGAACGGCCGCGTGCGCCGCCAGCCCAGCGGCCAGGGAGAGAATCAGCGCTTCAGACGGCGGCAGAGCCGGACGCAGCACTACGGAACAGTAGATTCCCGCCGAGTGAGCCGAATGCCAGTGGTGCGCGCCCCGGCCACGTCCGGCCGTCTGTTGCTCGGCCAAAAAGACGCTGCCTTCGGGAGCGCCTTCGCTCGCCGCTTCCATGGCCTCACTGTTGGTCGAGCCGATCTTGTAATAATGATGAATGTGCTGACTGAAAATTGTGCGCTGCAGCAGAGGTATGAGAATGACCGGAAGCAGCAAGTCGGGCACGGCCTTCAGGCGATAACCCGTCGCCGGGTGGCCCGCAATCTCCACGCCCAGCGCACGCAACTGCTGCACCAGGCGCCAAACCTCTGACCGGCTGGTACCGATCTCGTCGGCGATCTTCGTCCCGCTCACCACCACCATGGCGTGATCCATCAAAAGGTGAACGATGCGTCCGAGGCGGAGGTCGGTCTTCTGCGGCACGCTCTTGTGTGGCGCGGGCGCTCCCGCCCGCACATTGCGGCTTGTTGGCGCTTTCTTGATGCAGGAATTATGAGGGAGCGGTGGCAAAAGGACAAATCTGAGCGTGTGTTGAGCAGGTTTGCTCCGCGTCCTCAGCACGACCTCGGCGTTCTCTGCGGTTTAAGGTTTTTCCTAACGACTGAAGACTGACGACTGAAGACGGATGTCTCTAAGCCGGCGCCACCCGCAAACTCATATCCACGGCTACAGCGGAGTGGGTCAGTGATCCGACGGAAATGAAATCCACCCCGGTCTCCGCGTACGCACGCACATTCTCCAGGTTGATACCGCCGGCGCACTCCACCGGAATCCGCTGCTCCAGCCGCGAGCACCGGGCCACCGCTTGTCTCACGTCCTCGACTGCCACGTTGTCCAGCAGGATGGCTTCGGCGCCGTGTTCCAGGGCTTCTTCAAATTCAGCCAGCGACCACACTTCGATCTCGATCATCTGCGACCCGCGCCGGTTGCGATGGGCACGTTCGAGCGCAGGCACGATTCCGCCCGCCAGTGCGATGTGGTTGTGCTTGATCAGCACGCCGTCGGAAAGGTCCAGACGATGATTCTGCCCGCCCCCGCAACGCACGGCGTATTTGTCCAGCATGCGCAGGCCGGGAACGGTTTTCCGCGTATCCAGGATTCGTGCTTTCGTGCCCGAGACTGCATCCACGAACTTGCGGGTTAGCGTAGCGATGCCACTCAGCCGCTGCAGGAAGTTCAGAATCACGCGCTCGCAGGAAAGAATTACGCGCGCGTTGTGGCGGATCACGGCTATGGTCTGCCCCCGGTGCAAACGCACGCCGTCGAAGATTTCGGGATGACTGGTGACCTCGTAATGCGAGATCACTGCCCCGTCCAGCGCAGCATAGACGTCCAGGATACGCGGAACACAGCCCAGTCCCGCCAGGATGCAGTCCTGCTTGGTGATGATGGTGGCCGCAGCGCGCTGGTTGGCCTCGATGCAAGCGTAGCTGGTGGCATCGCTGGTGGCACGGTCCTCCAGCAGCGTGTTCTCCAGCATGGCGGTAATGCGGCGGCTGTTCCAGTCCATGTCGGTCCTCGATGGGAGACGGGCGTCCCGGCCCACCCAATGCCATCTCGCAAGGGCAGGTGCCCTCACCCTGCCAAGCAGACCAAAGCGGCGGAAGTGCGTCGGGCTTTGTTCGTCAGGACACCGAGGGCGCCTGTCCCTACGTGTTCCCGTTCAATTCGCCCGGCTTGCGCCGCATCTTCTCGCGCAGCACGGCCACCTCCGCGCTTCGCTTGCGCATGCGTTCGATCACATGAGCGGGCGCCTTTGCCAGGAACTGCTTGTTGCCCAACTGGCGTTGGAGGTTCGCGAGTTCTTTCTCGATACGCTCCAATTCCTTTTTACGGCGTTCGCGCTCTGCCGCGACATCGATCTTCTTTTCATAGATAACATGCACGTCAAAGCGAGCCGTGTGTCGAGCCCCTGCCATCTCGGCCAGGGAATTCTTGACGAATTTGACCTCTTCCACGCCGGCCAACTGCTCCACCGCGCCGCGGTTCTGCTCGATCAGAGCCTGGGTTTCCGCTTCATGGGTGAAAACCTGGATCCGCACGCGATGCTTCTGTTCGACTTTGAGTTCAGCCCGCAAATTGCGCACGCTTACGATCAGATCCTGCAGCACCGCCATGTCTGTCTCGGCAGGAAGATCAAACTGCTTTTCATCGGCATGGGGGTAACTCGCGAGCGCAAGCGATTTCAGCGGTGGTTTGCCATCGTAGATTGCCTGCCAGATTTCCTCGGTGATGAATGGCATCACCGGATGCAACAGCCGCAAGGCCCCTTCGAAAAGACTGACCAGGTTGACGCAGGCGAGGCGCGCAGTGTCCTCGTCGGCTCGCTCGGCTAAGCGCGGCTTGATCAACTCAATGTACCAGTCGCAAAACTCCCCCCAAAAGAAGTCATAGATCTGATTCGCCGCCTCGTGGAAGCGGTAGGTCTCCAGGGCTTGGTTGACTTCTTCGGCGACGCGGTTGAAGCGAGAGAGAATCCAGCGATCTTCAAGGCTGGCTGCTTCGAACTCGTCTATTCCGTTGCAGGACTGGCCTCGGTCGAGTCGAGCGGACACGGCCTTGACCTTTGGCGCGCCTGTGTCCAGCCGGTCCACATTCATGAACATGAAGCGCGCTGCATTCCAGATCTTATTGGCGAAGTTTCGGTAGCCCCCGGTACGGCTCTCGCTAAATGCGATGTCAGTGCCCGGCGCGGCCATCGCTGCCAGCGTGAAGCGCGTAGCATCCGTGCCAAAACGCTGAATGATGTCGAGTGGGTCAAGCACATTCCCTTTGGTCTTGGACATCTTCTGCCGCTCCGCGTCGCGCACCAGGGCATGAATGTAGACTTGACGAAACGGCACACTGTCGTCCTTCTTGTCCGCCCATCCGCTGGCCTGTTTCAGCTTCAGATCCTGGTGATGATCCCGCATGAAATGGCAGCCGAACATGATCATGCGCGCCACCCAGAAAAACAGAATCTCGTAAGCTGTGATCAGCAGCGTGGTGGGATAAAAAACCTGCTGGTCGCGCGTCTGCTCCGGCCAACCCAGCGTCGTGAAGGGCAGCAGGCCAGAAGAGAACCAAGTGTCGAGCACGTCGGTGTCTTGCTTCAGTTCCGCGTTTCCGCACTTCGAGCATTTTGTCGGAGTCTCCCGCGCAACAATGATCTCCCCGCAGCTGCAATGCCAGGCGGGGATACGGTGCCCCCACCACAACTGGCGCGAGATGCACCAGTCGTGGATGTTGCGCATCCAGTTGAGGTAAATCTGCTTGTAGTTTTCGGGAACGATGGTGATCTCGCCCTGCTCCACCGCCTCGATTGCAGGTTTAGCGAGCGGCGCGATCTTGATGAACCACTGCGTCGAAAGCCGCGGCTCAACCACAGTTCCGCAGCGGTCGCATTTGCCGATCGAGAACGTGTAATCCTTTTCCGCCACCAAGAATCCCTGTTTGCGCAGGTCGTCGAGCACCCGCTTACGCGCTGCGAAGCGATCCAGCCCTGCGTAAGGCCCTGCGTTCGCATTCATGCGGGCGTGCTCGTCCATCACATCAATCTGCGGCAGGTTGTGCCGCAACCCCGCCTCAAAGTCGTTGGGATCGTGAGCCGGTGTGACTTTAACCGCGCCGGTACCGAACTCAGGATTGGCCAGCTCGTCGGTGATGATCGGAATCTCCCGATTCATCAACGGCAGCAAGGCTTTCTTCCCGTGCAGATGCTTGTAGCGCTCATCTTTCTGATTAACCGCGACGGCCGTGTCGCCCAGCATGGTCTCCGGCCGCGTGGTGGCGACGGTGATGAATTCGTTCGTGGCGATCACCGGATAGCGGATGTCATAGAGCTTGCCAGGAGCCTCCTCGTGCTTGACCTCGAGATCAGAAATCGCCGTTTCACAGCGCGGACACCAGTTGACGATGTACTTGCCGCGGTAGATCAGTCCTTCTTCATACAGCCGGACAAAGACTTCGCGCACGGCGCGCGAAAGATTCTCGTCCATGGTGAAATATTCGCGGTCCCAGTCGACTGAAGCCCCGAGCCGCTTCATCTGGTCAAGAATTGCGCCGCCGAAATGCCGCTTCCATTCCCACACCCGCTCAATGAACGCCTCGCGGCCCAGATCACGACGCTTCTTGCCTTCGCTCGCCAGTTGGCGCTCGACCATCATCTGCGTGGCGATGCCGGCGTGATCGGTGCCGGGAAGCCACAGCGTCAGAAAACCGCGCATGCGGTGCCAGCGCACGATGATATCCATCTGCGTCTGGTTAAGCATGTGCCCCATGTGCAAACGCCCGGTCACATTCGGCGGCGGCAGCAACAGCGTGAACACCGGACGCGTCTCGCCCGGCGGAGGCGTCGGAACCGAAAACAGCTTTTCCTTGATCCAATACTCAGCCCAGCGCGTCTCAATCGCTCCGGGCTCGTACGCTTTGGGTAGCTCGTGATGCATCTTTTCGGCTTGGCACTCCGCAACTAGTGTTCAGCAATTGGCCCGCAGCCGTGCATGGGGCTGACTCGCAGGTCAGAACCACACTTCTGTTCGGGAGCTAAATGCTGACTGCGTAGGCTAAATGTTGATAAACATTGATATTACAGGCGGGAGAAAACGGGGGTCAAACCAGCGTCCGGCTATTCTTTCTTCTTTTTCTTTTTCTGTTTCTCGGTGCTCATCTTCCTCGCGATCTCTTCGACCAGCTTAGGCTTCAATTCGGCGAGCACGCTGTCCACGATGCTGGCTATGGCCGTGGAGTCGGCTGAAGAGGTACTCGAAGATTCATCGTTTACGGGCTCGGCGGCCACCTCCGCTTCCTCCGAAAAGGCGGGCGTCGGCTCTTCCCGCCGGCTCTCCTTGAACTCGGCAGCCGCAGCATCGGCAATCTGCGAAGTAAGCTGTGATCCGACAATAGACTCCCGGATCTGCCTCCAGTTTGCCCAGGCGGCTGCCAGTTCAGCTTCCCGCTGGTGATCCTCTTCTTCGGTCGCCGGCACGCTCGCAGAACGTTTCGGGGCTGCGGCCGTCTCGGACGCTACTTCCGCAGCAGCCATTGCGGCGGCCGGTGCTGATTCCTGCGGTTTGGATTCGCCAGCGACGGCGGAAACGGACTCGATGCTGGGCATGGCCGCTGCAGTCGCGCTGAAAGTCATTCCTGCCGCCGCTGCAGCCACCAAACTAGTCCTGGACACCTCGGCCGCGGCAAAGGCCGCATAGGCCTTTTCCATCTCCCGTTCCAGGATAAGCGCGGACTCGTCTTCTCCGACCGGGATCGGTTCGGCAATCCATCGCGGCCCAATCGTTGTTGCCAACTCTGCCTGTGCCGCCAGGACTGCCGCTGCGACGGGGATCTCCGCACTCTTCGCCCCGCTGGTGGTTGCATCTTGTTCCGACGGCTGCACGCTGACAGCGTCATGCCCGTTGGTGGGCGCCAGCGAAGCAATCGCAGCTAGCACCTCGGCATCGGCAGCTGCGGGCTCTTCGCTTTCGGCAGCGGCCTCGGGCGTGGTTTTTGCCGAGTCTGTTCCCGCCGTCGCCGCAGGTAATTCCGTCACAGCGGGACTCTCGCTTGTCTTCCCGGCTTCACTGGGCGCAACTGCTTCTGGTGCGACGTGGACTTGCGCCGCCGGAGGCTGGGCGTCGGGCGCCGCTATTGCTTCCGCTTCCGGCGCGGACGCCAAGGTTGCCGCTGGCGCCTCTGTTACGCTCCCCTGGCTCACCACGGCGTCGGATCTTACCGGTTCTGCCTCCGCCCCAGCCTCGTTCTGAGCAATTGGCTCTTCCGGCTTGCCGAACGCCGCGGCTGCTGCCGCAATAGCCGCAACCTCTTCCGGAGTAATGTCGGCCGGCAGACCGCCAGGAATAGGGCGTTCAAATCCCTGCGGTTCTGCAGGTTTGACGTGCTCATCGCGTCCCGCCTCGCGCGCGAGGGTGCTCGCGACTTCCGCCACCTCCGCTTCTGATTCGTGAGGTTTGGCTGTCGCAGAAGGAATGATCAGACGATTTTTCCAACCCTTTTCCGTGTCGCCGAATCGGTCTCCTGTCTCGGATTGTTCCACCGCCGCAAGGGCCCTGGCGAATCGGCTGGGTCCTTGGGGCCTGGCCTGAGGAACGATTTTGTCTTCGAGTTTGGTGAGCGCGGTGAGAAGCTCGCTTGCCTCAAATGGTTTGACGATAAACGCATCGGCGCGCACCCGGCGCGCTTCATCGGGCTTAAAAGGCTCCAGCTTGCCGACACTCAGCAGTACCGGAATGCGCGTGGTCTCGGGCATTTCCTTGAGGCGCTGGCACACTTCCAGCCCGCTATAACCGGGCATGTACACATCGAGGACGATAAGGTCGGGTTTCTGTTCAGCGATTTTCTTGAGCGCGGCTGAGCCGTTGTTGACAGTGATTACCTCGTAGCCGGCATCACTGAGGATTCTCCGGCCCATGTTCTGAGCGGTCACGCTATCATCGGCGAGCAGTATTTTCCGCGCCAAGGGGTGTCCTTTGGTGAGGGGGAGATAGCGCGAAGTTAACTGGTCCCGGCCTGTAAGTCAATGAGTAGAAGAGAGTAAGCACGTTACCACTGGTCAGCCACGAGTGGGTGAAAAATGTGGCCCTGCATTCTTCTCCGAAGGCTTGGGTCGCAGTCTGGTCCGCTCCAGGCAGCCCCCACTCAGAACGGCACAATCTTTCGTAGGCCCTTCTTTTTCTTACGTTTGCTGGAGGAGACGGTTGTGTCGTCGTCCTTCTGCTGGCTGGAAGACGAGGCCGCTTCGCCGGATTTTCCGTCGCTGGTGCCAGCTTGCCCGCTTCCACCCTGACTTGCTCCGCCAGCCTGAATCTCATTCACCTGCGGGGGAGGCGGCAGAGTCTGGCCGTTGTCGTTGGGCACATTGGGCTTCAGTTCGTTTGCGTCCGCCGCCACATTGGGCTTCAATTCATTGGAGTCTGATTGTGCGGCTGGAGGTGGGGCCGAATTATCAGTCGCGGGAGCAGAGTCGTTCGGCGAGGGCGCATCCGAACGCGGTGCCGGTTGATCCGCAGGCGGCGCGCCTTTGCCCACGGTCTCGACGGAAACCTTGTTGTTGCCCGACGGCGCCGAGCCGGTTCCCACCATCGCGCGCGCGGCTTGCTGCACCACTTCGCTGGCGCTCGTCATCTTGGGATCAACCAGTGTGGGATCGCCGACTTTAGTGGCCTGCGCTACATCCGGATGCTTGCGGAAGTTCCGCAACACTTTTCCAAACATTCCGGTTTCGCGGCGGCTGTCTTCTTCCGCCTTGTTCTGTGCGACAGCGGCCTTGGTGGGTTTCGGCACCGGCTGGTGCAGGGCTTGAAGCCGGGCTTTGGCATCGTCCGCCCGGTCCATCAGCGGATACCGCGTAAGAATGCGATCGTAGGCTTCAGCTGCATTCTTGGTGAACTGCTGAATTGCGTCGGCCTTTTGTCCTTCCATCAAGCAGCCCGGCGGGCGAGGAGGGCTGCCCGCGCATGTGGGCCGCGCCCGCACCAGCGTAATCTCGCCTTCGTACGCCTGCCCCAGCAGGTACAACGATTCATCCGCATTGCTGTAAAGCGGGTAGCGGTCCACGAGAGAGCGCAGACGCGCGATCGACGCCGGATACGACTGGCGCAGATAGTAGAACCGTCCCACCCGGAACTCGCGTTCCGCAATCACTTCCTGCACCTCGAGCAGACGCTGCTTGGCTTCCGGAACCAGCTTGCTGTCGGGGAACTCGAGGATGAGTGCCCGGTACTCCTCCTCCGCGCGCATGGCGTGCGTGTAGTCGCGGTCGGGCTTCTCCATCTGCTGATAATGGATGTTCGCGACCTTGAGCTGAGCCTCAGCCGCTTCCGGCATGTTGGGGAAGAAGGTTTTGAAATCCTTGTATTCGATCTCGGCCTGAGTCAGCGCCGTGGAACCACCCTCGGCATACCAGGAATCGGCCACCGCCAGCTTGGCGCGCGCGATGAACTCAGAATCGGGATAGGTGTTGATCAGGGTCTGCAGCGTCAGCCGCGCCACGTCGAAGCGGTTGTGCTTCAGGGCTTCCATGGCCCGGTCGAACAACACTTTATCAGGCTGCTTGGAGCCGACATTGGCGAGTGGGTTGTTGACCTTCTTGTTCGTGCAGGCGACTGTCACAGCCATCAGGCCCGCGAGAAAAATCATCGGAATACGATGTGACATAGCACCTCGGAAAGTACCGCGAACTGCGTGGGGCCGGGTCTTTGATCCGGCCATGCCGCCACGGTTTATGCAGCGGCGGTCCGCCGGGCTGCGCCCAGCCCGGGGCGGGGCATAGACCGCTCCCAAAACAACTGCACTACACTCTTTGCAGCGTGGCCTCGACTGCCGCCTTCAAAAGCTTCTGGGCGTTACTTTTTGGATCGCCCTGGCCGAACACCGCGTTGCCCGCCACCAGAATTTCCGCCCCCGCCCGCACCACATCGGCCACCGTGTCCAGGGCGATACCGCCATCAACCTCGATCCGATAATTGAGCCCACGCTGAGCTCGCAGATCCGCCAGCCGCCGGATTTTGTGCACCGCCCCGGGAATGAACTTCTGCCCGCCGAACCCCGGATTCACCGACATGACCAGCACATAGTCCACGATGTCAAGCACCTCGCTCAAGGTCTCCACTGGAGTCGCGGGATTAATGACCACGCCCGCCACCGCACCGTGGCTGCGAATCAGGTGCAGCGTCCGATTCAGGTGCCGGCAGGCCTCCTGATGCACCGAAATCCAATCCGCTCCAGCCTCCACAAACTCCGGAATGTACTGGTCGGGATTCTCGATCATCAGGTGGCAGTCCAGTGGCAGATCGGTTGCCTTACGCAGGGACTTTACCACCGGCGGCCCAATGGTTATGTTCGGGACAAAGTGCCCGTCCATGACATCCACATGAATCACCGTGCCGCCGCCTTCGGTGGCGTCGCGGACCTGCTCCGCCAGACGCGCAAAGTCAGCCGACAAAATCGAAGGTGCGAGTTCGATCAAACCTGGGCTCTCGCTCAAGGGAATGCTTCCGAAATTCTATCACGCAGCTTGGGGCAGCCACGTATCAGGGAAGCTAACTAAGCCGCGGAATAAGCACCTGTATCCTTTTCTCCCGCCGGACGTTTATATAGTTAGAGGGGAATTTCGGCGGCCCCGTATGGCCTCTACGTCACTGCAGCTTGGCGTACTCGGCTTTGGCTTCTTTCAGGATGGGAATATCGGGATCGGCATCTTTCCACAACGCAAGGAAGTCCTGATAGGCCGTGCGTGCGCCCGCGCCATCGCCCGACATCGCTCGTGCCCGCGCTAATTGGAGATGGGACAAGGCGCAAGCCGGTGAGGTCGCGCAGATTCCGCGATGATCGAGGATTTTCTGAAACTCGGCGACGGCTTCTTTTCCCTGATGGGCCTTAAGGTGAGCCTGACCGCGAACGTAATTGGGCAGTGCACGTGCAGCCCAGCCAGCCTCGTAAGGGGAGGCGGCCTGAAGCAATTCGATCGCTTTGGCGGGATTGCCGCGGTTGACCTCAATCTGACCCCGGATCGTGGGTACCGCAATACTATTGACGAATGTGTCGACCGGGAAGCGTTTGCTCAACTCATCTGCAGTCGCAGCCGCCTGGCGAACGTCGCCCGCCATGGATTGCGCCAGGCCGGCAAAAAACAGCGTTGGCCGACTTTGATCCATGGCGAGCGCAGCTAGCGCTCCGGCACGCACCTGCGTCTCATTTCCAACCAAGGCTTCCGTCACCGCCTGCCGCGCCCTA
>Ga0070699_100006015_pt1 | contig 10607 bp, 6 predicted proteins | sample KBSK1503metaG_FD_65473 | JGI IMG/M metagenome (GOLD analysis project Ga0070699, IMG submission 65473) | Corn, switchgrass and miscanthus rhizosphere microbial communities from Kellogg Biological Station, Michigan, USA - KBS K1-50-3 metaG | ecosystem: Host-associated > Plants > Roots >...
GAGGATTCGTCGTTCCGGCGCGCACGATTCTTCATCGTGCTCGGCCTCGTCTCCGCGGTGCTCGCCCTCGGGCCTTCGTCTCGCGAGGTGGCGTCCGGATCGTTCGGCTGGTCGCCGTTCGGCATGCTGGCGCGCGTGCCGGGATTGAGCTTGTTCCGGATTCCGGCGAGGTACACAGAACTCTTGAACCTCGCGCTGGCCGTGCTGGCGGCGATCGCGTGCGCGGCATTGCACCGGCGCTTCGGCAGCGCCGGCCGCGTCGCTTCCGTGGCGGCGATGCTGCTGCTGCTCGCCGAGTCATACGTCGTGAAATTTCCCGGCGGGCCGCCGCCGCCGTTCGCAGTGCCGGCCGTGTACAAATACATCGCGACGCTGCCTCCCGGGCCCGTGCTGTCGCTGCCCGACTACGCCAACACGCCGCTCTGGTTCGACGAGGCCGACTATCAGTATTTCTCGACGGCGCACTGGCAGCCAATCGTCAACGGCGATTCGCGCGAGTGGCCACCGCATTTTCTCGAGCTCACGGCGCGCTTGAAAACGTTTCCCGAACCGGCCGCGGCGTTGGCAATGCGCGATATCGGCCTCAAGTACGTGGTCGTACACGGCGCGCGGCGCGAAGCCGAAGGGCTCGTCGATCCGGCGCGCGCGAGCGGAGATTTTCAGCTGCTGGCCCGATTCGATCACGACTACCTGTTTGAGGTCGTCGCGGCGCCGGCGAGGTCCACGCCGTGAACGAGCGCCTGGCGATCGTCGTGCCCTGCTACAACGAAGCGGCGGTCGTCGATCGTTTCTACGACGAGCTCGCGCGCGAGATCGCTCCAACCGGCGTCGAGTGGAGCGTCTGCTTCGTCGACGACGGCAGCACCGATGCGACGCTCGAGCGTCTGAACGCGCTCGCGCGCGCGCATTCGAACGTCCGCGTCTACTCGCTGTCGCGCAACTTCGGGCATCAGATCGCGCTGTCGGCGGGCCTCGACGTGACGCTCGGATCGGCGGTCGTCATGATGGACGCCGATCTGCAGCACTCGCCGTCGTTGGTGCCGGCGATGATTGCGGAGTGGCGCCGTGGCCGCGACGTCGTCTCGGCCGTCCGGCAGGAGACCGAGGGGGCGAGCTGGTTCAAGCGCGCGACGGCCGATGCCTTCTACCGGCTGATCAACCGCCTCGGCGAGACGGAGATCGTTCCCGGCGCGGCCGATTTCTGCCTGCTCTCGGCGCGCGCCCACGCGGCGCTGTGCGCGATGCCGGAACGGCACCGGTTCCTCCGCGGGATGGTGTCGTGGATTGGATTCGACCGCGCGTACGTCCCATTCCAGGCGTCGCGCCGATCGGCCGGCGAGTCGAAGTACACGACAATCAAGATGATCGCGCTCGCGCTCGACGCGGTGTTCTCGTTCTCCGCCGCTCCGATGCGCCTCGCCACGCGGCTCGGCATGGCGCTCTTCGTGCCGGGCATCCTCTACTTCGTCTACATCCTCATGCGGTACGTGACGATGAACGATTTCGTCCGCGGATGGGGATCGCTCATCTGTACGCTCATGATCATCGGCGGCATTCAGCTGATGTTCATCGGCATCATCGGCGAGTACCTCGCACGCATCTTCGAGGAGTCGAAGCGGCGGCCGCTGTACTTCTTCAAGCAGGCTCCGGACGATCCCGATGCCTGAGCGGACGTGTCCGCTCTGCGGATCGCCGCGTCCTGCGCGGATCTTCCAGAAACAGCAGACCGACTATTGGAGGTGCCCCGACTGCGGCTTCCGGTTTGCCACTCCGCCGCGCAATCCCAATCTCGCCAACGCGATCGAGGAATACGAGGACGCCTACCTGCAGTACCTCGCGCCGGATCGCGCGGACGAGGGGAACTTCGATTCGCTGTACCGGTGGATGACGAAGACGACGCCGCTCGAGGGGAAGCGATTGCTCGACGTCGGCGCAGGAGGCGGCAAGCTCGTGCGGTACCTGCGGCGGCGCGGCGTCGACGCCCAAGGCATCGAGCCGTCGCGCGCGCTGTTCGATCGATTTCTTTCAGGCGACCCCTCGTTCGCGTGCGCGACCATCGACGAAGCCGTCGCGTCCGGCGCCGCGTTCCCTGTCGTGACGGCGTTCGACGTGATCGAGCACGTTGCCGATCCGGTCGCATTTCTGCGCGGGATCGCCGCGGTGCTCGAGCCGGGCGGCGTCTTCTTCGCGTCGACGCCCGACGTCGAGAGCCTGACGGCGAGGGCATTCGGCCGCCGCTGGCACTTCTACTATCCGTACCATCTTTCGTACTTCGGACCTCGGACGCTCGCGGGCGCCGCGGCGAAGCACGGCTTGCAGCTGATCGACTGCAGGCACCGCGGCCGGCTGCGATCGGTTGGCTACATGATTCGGTACGTCGCGGAGTTCATCGCACGGCGTGATGCGCCGGTGTGGACGAGCCGCTTCGATTCATGGTACGTGCCGACGAATCTGTTCGATACGATGCATGTCGTGTTCATCGACGCGGGCCGCGCTCCGCGAAGAACAGTCCGAGCGCGCCGAACGTCGCGGTCGCCTGCGGTTCCAATGTGACCGCGAAGCCGAACGTTTCGAGGTGCGCCGCAAGGATCTCGACGGTGAACTGCTCGCAGCCCGGAAGCCGTACGTGGGACGGGAGCGCCGCAGACGCTCCTGACGCGTCACGTCGGCGGAGGATTGAACCGGTCATTATTTGAACAGCGGATACGGATCGATCGCGCGCCCTTTCCACCATTTGCCGTCGGCGTCGAGCTCGAACACCGCGAAGTGCAGGTGCGGCGTGTCCGGCGGCGCGTTGCCCGACGTGCCGACGTAGCCGATCACCTGACCCTTCGAGACGTGCCGCCCTTCCTTGACATCGTCGGCATAGCGCTCGAGGTGCGCGTAGTAGTACGCGAAATGTTCCGTCGGATCGAACTGATAGAGGGTGATGCCGCCGCCGCCCTTGCTGTAGAACAGCTTCGCGATCGTGCCGTCCGCGACGGCATGCACCGGCGTGTCGCGCGGCGCGAGCATGTCGACCGCTTCGTGCTCGCGTCCGTCGCGCCGCTCGGTGAAGCCGCCCTTGATCGCTTCGACGTCGGCGCCGTCGATCGGCAGGCGCAGGGAGGCCGCGGAGATGACACCGGTTGTCGAGATCGATTTGGATCCAGGTGCTGCCGCAATGGAGCGAGAGCGTTCGTCCGCGGCATTCGTTCGGCTGGAGCCTCGCGCTCCGTCGTCGTGATCGATCATCGGCTGCGGATGGTCGTCGACGCTGTACGCCGGCTGCGGCGGACCGTACGTCATCAGCAGCCACGTGACGATCGCGCCCGCGAGGAAGCTGGGGACGGCGACTTTCACTTGAATACCACAGGCGTGCCGCGCTTGACGAGCGACGCGACGCGCGCCGCGTCCCAGTTGGTGAGCCGAACGCAGCCGTGCGATTCGGTGTGCCCGACGTGTCCCGGCTCCGGCGTGCCGTGGATGCCGTAGTGTTCGAGGTTCAGCGAAATCCACACCACGCCGACCGGGTTGTTCGGGCCGGGCTTGATCGTGGCCTTCGCATCCTGCGGCTTCGCATCCCAGAACAAATCGGGGTTGTAGTGGAACGGCGGGTGCCACTGGATGCTGACGACGGTCCAGTTCCCCGGCGGCAGCGGATCGTGCTGACTGCCGGTCGTCACCGGCGCGAAGAACAGCGGCGATCCGTCCGCGCGCGTGACGCGAAGCGCCGATTCCTCCCGCGAGACCTGAACGGCGACGTCGCCGGCATCCGCCGCCGGCGCCGCCGGCTTCGCGTCGGGATCGAACGGCGTCACCGCCGGCACCTTGATTTCTTTTCCTGCGGCGAACGCGACACCGCGATTCAACTGCTGCAGCAGCGCCGGCGACGAGTGAAAGCGCTCGGCGAGCCGTTCGAGCGGCGACTGGTAGCCGAGCGCCGGCAGCTTCGCCTGATCGACGAGATTCCTCGGGATGCTCGCTTCGAACGGTCCCTCGACGTCGGCGGGCGTCATCGTGTACGTCGTCATCAGATCGCCGGCCGTTTCGCCGCCGAGCGCGTGCCACGTGTCGCAATCGGGCTGCATCGTGAGCGGAACCTGCCGCGCCTGCTGCAGCGCGATGAGCGCGTGCGTGAAGTTGTCGCCAGGTTTGCCGTCGATCTCGCCGGGAGAAAATCCCTGGCGATCGAGGAGAACCTGGAAGGAGAGATAGTCGCCGCACGGCAGTCGCGGCGGCTCGGGCTGTTTCGCCTTTTGAACTTGTGTGTGCGGGCGCGGGCGGGTCGCGCGCCGCGTCTGCGCGATCGCAGGGCTGACACCCTGCGCCGCGAGCATACCGATGAGGGCAATCTGAACAGTACGCATCCTTTTATAACGGACTGCACGACACGTACCCGGGCTCGAAGTGGCGGGAGGTGTGGAGGCGGGTCGTTAGAAGTGGGTCCGACACGTGTCGGACCAGATCGGACCGGTGTCGGACCCCGATACAAAGTATCCAGATCGCTTACTTCCCGACCGGAACGGGGTGCAGCGTGCGCGCGCCGTGGCGCGCCTGCATCGACGACTGCAACTGCGCCATGTAGGTGTACACGACCGGCGTCAGGTACAGCGTGACGAGCTGCGAGAAGAGCAGGCCGCCGACGACGACGAGGCCGAGCGGCTGGCGGGCCTCGCCGCCGGCGCCGTACCCGAGCGCGATCGGCACCGCGCCGAGAAGCGCCGCCATCGTCGTCATCATGATCGGCCGGAAGCGGATCAGACATCCTTCGTAGATCGCGTCCTGCGGCTGCTTGCCCGAGCGCTCGGCTTCGAGCGCGAAGTCGATCTGCATGATCGCGTTCTTCTCGACGATGCCGATCAACATGATCATGCCGACGAAGGCGTAGATGTTCAGATCCATGCGGAAGAGGATGAGCGTGACGAGCGCGCCGAAGCCGGCCGACGGCAGACCCGAGAGAATCGTCAGCGGGTGGATGTAGCTCTCGTAAAGGATGCCGAGCACGATGTAGACGACCATGATCGCGATGACCAGCAGCACCGCGAGGTTGCCGAGCGAGCTCTGGAAGGCCTTGGCCGCGCCTTCGAACTGGCCGCTGACGCCCTCGGGCAGCGTCGCATCGGCGACTTCGCGCACCTTGCTCAGGACGCTGCCGAGCGACGCGCCCGGCTTCAGCCCGAACGAAATCGTCACCGCCGGCAGCTGTCCCTTGTGGTTCACCGTTTGCGGACCGATCACCTGCGTCGTCCGCGCGAGCGTATCGAGCGGCACGACCGTTCCGGCCGACGTCGGCGGGATGAGGCCGGGATTCCCTCCGCGTCCGCCGGTCTGCGCCGTGTCTGCCGCGGCTCCTGCCGTTGCCGCGCCGCCCGCCGGTCCGGCAGCTCCGCCGGTCGCTCCGGCTTTGAAATACAGAAGCGAGAGCGCAGACGGATCGGCCTGGAACTGCGGCGCGAGCTCGAGCAGCACTTTGTATTCGTTGACCGGCGCGTAAATCGTCGACACCCAGCGCGGACCGTACGCGTCGTAGAATGCGTTCTCGATCTGGTTCGCGGTGACGCCGAGCGCGGCCGCCTTGTCGCGATCGATCTGCACGTCGACCTGCGGGCTGGTTACCTCGAGGTCGCTCGTCAGATCGACGATGCCCGGCACGTTCGCCCCGAGCGCCTTCACGAGCGTCTCGGCCGTCGCATACAGCGCCTCGCGATCGGGCGACTGCATCGAATACTGATAGAGGCTCTTGCTCACCTGACCGCCGATGCGGACCGTCGGCGGATTCTGCAGGAACACCTCCATGCCCGGCACGTCGGCAAGCTGCGGCCGCAGCTTCTCGATGATGTCGTTCGCGAGCTCATCGCGATCGCCGCGAGGTTTGAGGTGGACGACGATCTGCCCGAGGTTCGGACCGCCGAGTGTGTTCGCCGCCTGTCCGCCGATGGTCGACACGAGACCCTCGACGTTCGGATCGCGGCTGATGATCTCGGCCACCTGGCTCTGATACTCGACCAGCTTGTCGTACGCCGTTCCCTGCGCCGCTTCCGTCGTGACGGCGATTTGATCGGTATCCTGATCCGGAATGAATCCTTTCGGCACGAGGATGAAGAGCAGCGCGGTCAGGCCGAGCACGATGAGGAACGCCGCCATCGTCGATGGCCGATGCCGCAGCACGATCTGCAGCGTGCGGTCGTAGCCGCTCAGCATCTTCTGAAACGCTCCCTCGGTGGCACGCTCGAAGCGACGCACCAGCGAGCCATTAGACCCACCGGACCCGTGCCTGTGCGGTTTCTTGAGGAAGCGGCTGCACAACATCGGCGTGAGCGTCACCGAGACGACGCCGGAGATGAGAATCGCGACGCAGATCGTCACGGAGAACTCGCGGAACAGCCGCCCGAGCACGCCGCCCATGAACAGCACCGGGATGAACACGGCCGCGAGCGACAGCGTCATCGAGACGATCGTGAAGCCGATCTCCTTCGATCCGACGAGCGAGGCGACGAACGGCTCCTCGCCCATCTCGACGTGGCGGTAGATGTTCTCGAGCATCACGATCGCGTCGTCGACGACGAAGCCGACCGAGAGGATCAAGGCCATCATCGACAGGTTGTCGAGGCTGTAGCCGAGCAAGTACATCACCGCGAACGTGCCGATGATCGAGAAGGGGAGCGCGAGGCTGGGGATGACCGTTGCCCACACGTTCCGCAGGAACACGAAGATGACCATGATGACGAGCGCGAGCGTCAGCATCATGGTGAACTGCACGTCGCGGTACGACTCGCGGATCGTGTCGGAGCGGTCGTAGAGCACGTCCATGTGGACGCTCGTCGGCAGCTCGAGGCGGAACTGCGGCAGCAGCGCCTTCACCGCGTCGGCGACGGCGATCGTGTTCGTGCCGGGCTGGCGCTGGATGCCGAGCGTAATCGCGCGCTGGTTCTCGCCGTGCGCGTAGAACCACGAGGCGGTGCGCTGATCCTCCACGCCGTCGATGATGTCGCCCAGGTCGGCGAGCCGAACCGGCGCGCCGTTGCGGTAGGCGACGATCATGTTCCTGTATTCGCCGGCGTTCATCAGCTGACCGGTCGCCTGCAGCGTGTAGGCCTTGTGCGGGCCGATGATGCTGCCGGTCGGCGTGTTCACGTTCCACGCGCGCAGCGAGTTCTCGACTTCGTTGATGCCAATCTGTCGCGCCGCGAGCTTGTGGGGATCGAGCTGCGCGTGGACGGCGTACTTCTGGCTGCCGAGCACCTGCACCTGCGCCACGCCGCTCACCATCGAGATCCGCTGCGCGATGCGCGTCTCGGCGTACTCGTCGAGCGTCCACGGCGGCACGGTCGTCGACGTGATGACGAGATAGAGAATCGGCTGGTCCGCGGGGTTGACCTTCGTGAACGTCGGCGGCGTCGGCATGCCCTGCGGCAGCAGACGCGCCGCCTGCGTGATGGCCGCCTGCACATCGACCGCCGCGCCGTCGAGGCTTCGGTTCAGATCGAACTCCAGCGTGATCTGCGTCGAGCCGAGGGAGTTCACCGACGTCATCGACTCGAGCCCCGCGATCATCGAGAACTGGTTCTCGAGCGGCGTCGCGACGGAGGCGCCCATCGTCTCGGGGCTCGCGCCGGGCAGCTGCGCGGTGACGAGGAGCGTCGGGAAGTCGACGTTCGGCAGGTCGCTCACCGGCAGCGATCGATACGCGACGAGCCCGAACAGCGCGATGGCCGCCATCAGCAGGCTCGTCGCAATCGGACGTTTGATGAACCCTTCGGAGATATTCACAAAAACCACTCACAATTGGGTAATTGAGTAATCTGGTAATCGGGTAATTGATTGGGAGATTGATTCGCCATTACCCGATTACCCGATTACCCAATTCCCTGCGTCGCCACCTGCGGAATCTTTCTCGTCTTGAACATCGTCGCCATGTACGTGTAGATGACGGGCGTCAGGTACAGCGTGATCAGCTGCGACACCATCAGTCCGCCGACGACCGCGAGTCCGAGCGGACGCCTCGACTCGCCGCCCGAGCCGTAGCCGAGCGCGATCGGCACCGCGCCGAGCAGCGCCGCCATCGTCGTCATCATGATCGGCCGGAAGCGGATGATGCATCCCTCGTAGATCGCTTCGGTCGGCGTCTTGTTGTGCTGACGCTCGGCTTCGAGCGCGAAGTCGATCTGCATGATCGCGTTCTTCTTCACGATTCCGATCAGCATCACGAGTCCGACGAACGAGTAGATGTTCAGCTCGTTGCCGAACAGGTACAGCGTGACGAGCGCGCCGAGGCCCGCCGACGGCAGCCCGGAGAGAATCGTGATCGGGTGGATGTAGCTCTCGTAGAGCGCGCCCAGCACGATGTAGACGACGCCGATTGCGACGAAGAGCAGCAGCGCGAGGTTGTTCATCGACTGCTGGAAGACCCTGGCCTGACCTTCGAAGCTCGTGGTGATGGTCGGCGGCAGCACGCGGTTGGCCACCTGCTTGACGTGCGCCGTCGCGGCGCCAAGCGACACGCCCGGCTTGAGACCGAACGAGACGGACACCGACGGCAGCTGGCCGGAGTGATTGATCGACTGCGGGCCGACGGTTTCCTTGAAGGCCACCACCGATTCGAGCGGAACGAGCGCGCCGGCGTTGGTGCGGAAGGCGACTTTCTGCAGCGAGTCGGCCGCGCCCTGATACTTCGGATCGAGCTCCACGAGCACGCGGTACTGCGCCGTATTGCCGTAGATCGTCGACGACCATTTCGGCCCGAGCGCGTCGTAGAGCGAGTTCTGGATGATCGTCGCGTTCAGCCCGACGGTCGCGGCCTTGTCGCGATCGATGACGAGGTTGATCCGCGGGCTCTTCATCTCCATGTCGGTGGAGACGTCCTGCACTTCGGACACCTCGGACGCAACCGCCTGCTCGAGCACCGGCGCCCATTGATAGAGCAGGTCGGTGTCCATCGACTGCATCATGATGCTGAAGTTCTGATTGCCCATCCGCCCGCCGATCTGCAGCGACGCCGGCAGGCCGATGAAACCGCGGAAACCGGGGAAGCGGAGCAGCTGCGGCCGGAGCTGCTGCGCGATCTGCTGCGCCGTGACCGGACGGCTGGCGCGCGGCACGAGCTGCACCATCATCCGCCCGTTGTTCGTCCCGCCTCCGCCGCCGCCGGGCCCGCCCGGTCCGCCGCCGACGCTCGCCATGAACGAATCGACGTACGGATTCCGGATGATGATGTCGGCCACCTGCTGCGTCCACGTCGCCATGTCGTAGAACGACGTGCCCTGCGCCGCCTGCAGGTTGACGAACATCGAGTCGCGATCCTCGTCGGGGATGAAGCCGGTCGGGACGATGCCGAACATCCGCACCGTCGCGGCGAGGACGACCACGAACACGACGAGCATCGCCAGGCGGAACCGCAGCACGACGCGCAGGCTCCGCTCGTAGCCGGCGAGCATCGCCTCGAACGCGCGGTCCATCAGGCCCGCAAAGCCTTTCTTGCTGTGGACGACGCGGAGGAAGCGGCTGCAGAGCATCGGCGTGAGCGTGATCGACACGACGCCCGAGATGAGAATCGCGGTCGTGATCGTGACGGCGAACTCGCGGAACAACCGTCCGAGGATGCCGCTCATGAAGAGAATCGGGATGAACACGGCGGCGAGCGACGTGGTCATCGTCAGAATCGTGAAGCCGATCTCCTTGGACCCCTTCAGCGCCGCCTCGAACGGTCCCTCGCCCGCCTCCATGTGGCGCACGATGTTCTCGAGCATCACGATCGCATCGTCGACGACGAAGCCAATCGAGAGGATGAGCGCCATCATCGAGAGGTTGTTGAGGCTGAAGTTCAGCAGCTCCATCACGGCGAAGGTGCCGAGAATGGAGAAGGGGAGCGCGAGCGCGGGGATGAGCGTGGCCGATCCGTTGTGCAGGAAGAGAAAGATGACGCCGACCACGAGCACCAGCGTCACGGCCATCGTGATCTGGATGTCGCTGAACGCCTTGCGAATCGTGCGCGAGCGATCCTGCCGCGGCGTGAGATGCGCGGAGGGCGGCAGCTGCGTCTGGAAGGTCGGCAGCAGCGAGCGGACCGCGTCGGCGATCGCGATCGTGTTCGTGCCCGGCTGCCGCATCACCTGCAGCATGATCGACCGCTGAATCTGCGGTTTGCCGTCGGGCCCCTTCGTGTAGAACCAGTTGCCGTTGAAGACGTTCTCGACGCTGTCGATGACGTTCGCCACCTGCTCGAGCCGCACCGGCGCGCCGCGCCGGTACGTGACGATGACCGGCTTGAACGCGTCGGCGTTCATCAGCTGACCCGCCGCCTTGATGTTGTACGTCGAGTGCGGACCGAAGAGCTGACCCGTCGGCAGGTTGACGTTCCACTGCGTGAGCGCCGCGTCGACCTCGTTGATGCCGATGCGCTCGGCGTGCAGCTTCTCGGGATCGAGCTGCACGCGGACGGCGTACTTCGCCGCGCCCTGCACCTGCACCTGCGAGACGCCGTTCACCATCGAGATGCGCGGCGCGACGATCGTCTCGGCGTGGTCGTCCAGCACCGAGAGCGGCAGCGTGTTCGACGTCAGGTTGATGGTGATGATCGGCTCGTTGTTCGGGTTGTTCTTCCGGAACGACGGCGCCGACGGCATGCC
>Ga0070699_100006016_pt1 | contig 10607 bp, 8 predicted proteins | sample KBSK1503metaG_FD_65473 | JGI IMG/M metagenome (GOLD analysis project Ga0070699, IMG submission 65473) | Corn, switchgrass and miscanthus rhizosphere microbial communities from Kellogg Biological Station, Michigan, USA - KBS K1-50-3 metaG | ecosystem: Host-associated > Plants > Roots >...
GCGGCGATCGAAGTACCGTCGACGTCGATCGGCGAGCCCTTCTTGGCGGGCGACGGCACTCCCTCGACGACCAGGTCGAGGAGCGCGTGGGTTCCGAGATTCTTCGTCGCGACCCCGCACGCCACCGGGAACACGTCGCCGCTCGTCACGGCGGCCTTCAGCGCAGCTGCTACCTCCTGGGCGTCGAGCTCCTGCCCGTCGAGGTAGCGCTCCATGAGCGCCTCGTCCGTCTCCACGACCGCATCGAGGAGCTTCTCGCGGTACTCGTTCGCGAGGTCGGTCATCTCGCCCGGAATCGGCCCAGGCTCACCCTCCTTCGCGCCCTCGGGGCTCGCGTACGAGCACATATGAAGGACATCGACGATGCCTGTCAGCTCGTGCTCGGAGCCGATGGGGATGTGCACGGCGACGCACTTCGTCGAGAGCCCGTTCCGCAGCGCCTCGAGCGTCCGGAAGAAGTCCGCGCGCTCCCGGTCGAGCATGTTCACGAACACGACGCGTGCCAGCCCGAGCTCGTCGGCGAGGCGCCAGGCCCGAGCCGTACCGACCTCGACGCCCATCACCGCGGAGACGGTGACAAGCGCGCCCTCGACGACCCGCGCAGCGCACCGGAGCTCACCCTGGAACGCCGGGTCGCCCGGGACATCGACCAGGTTGACCTTTCGATCCTGCCACTCGGTGTGCTCGAGCGACATCGAGATAGAGAGCTGCCTGCTGTGCTCGTCCTCGTCGGAGTCGGAGACCGTCGTCCCGGCCTGGACGGTCCCGAGGCGGTTGATCTTCCCTGTCTGGAAGAGAAGGGCCTCGACGAGCGACGTCTTTCCCGTCCCGCGATGGCCAACGACGGCAACGTTGCGGATCTTTGCGGGCTCGGGCATAGACGCGCTCTCCTTCTCGATCGGGTTCCGGCCGAGAAGCTTAGTCAGCTATCCGAAGCCGACGGTCGTCTCACCTCGGTGCCGTATCGCCGGACGAGGCCGAGGAGCTCGGCGACGTCGACCGGCTTCGGCAGGTAGTCGTCGAAGCCGGCGCGCAGGAACCGCTCGCGATCCCCGTCCATCGCCTGCGCCGTCACCGCGACGACGGGGACGAACGCCGTGCGCGCATCCGTGCGGATGCGTCGGAGCGCCTCGACCCCGTCGAGGTCGGGGAGCTGGACGTCCATCAGCACGACATCGGGGATGTGCCGCTGAGCGAGCTCGACCGCCTGCGAGCCGGTCGTCGCCTCGAGCGTGCGATAGCCGCTCGCCGCGAGGACGTCGCGGAAGAGCTTCATGTTCCGCTCGTTGTCCTCGACGACCAACACCCGCTGGGCCGCCATCGCTACTGCGACCTCGCCGGAAGCGTGAACACGAACGTGCTCCCCACTCCGACCTCGCTGTCGACCCAGATCCGACCGCCGTGCAGCTCCACAAGTCGCTTCGAGAGCGCGAGCCCGAGGCCCGTCCCTTCGCGGAGCGCGACGCCAGCGTCGGTTTGCTGGAACTCGTCGAAGATCCGCTCCCGGTCCTCCGGAGCGACGCCGGGGCCTGTATCGGAGACCGAGACGCGGACCTCTCCGTTGAGCCGCGCGGCACTCACGTCGACGGCGCCGCCCTCCGGCGTGAACTTGACGGCGTTCGCCAGCAGGTTGAAGACGACCTGCCGAATCCGGCGCTCGTCTCCCTCGACGGGATCGATCTCAGGTTCGGCCGAGAGCTCGACGCTCACGCCGTCGTCGCTTGCGCGCTCGCGCACCATGACCACGCCGCTCTCGAGAGCGTCGCGCAATGAGAAGGGAGCGATCTCGAGCTCGATCTGGCCGGCCTCCACCTTGGACAGGTCCAGAACGTCGTTGATCAGCGAGAGCAGATGGTAGGCCGAGGCCAGGATGTCGTCGAGGTACTCCTCCTGCTTCGCATTCAGGTCGCCGAACATGCGCTCGCGCAGGACCTGCGAGAACCCGATGATCGCGTTCAGCGGCGTGCGGAGCTCGTGCGACATGCTCGCGAGGAACTCGGACTTGTGCTTGCTCGCCGTCTCCAACTCTCGGTAGAGGCGGTCGAGCTCGTCGTTCATCCGGTTCACGTTGGCGGCGAGTGCGCCAAGCTCGTCGCGGTTGCTGACGTCGACATGCCCGGAGAAGTCGCCCGAGGAGATCGCGGCGAGCCGCGTGTCGATCCGTTGGATCGGCCCGATAACGGACCACGAGAGCACGAATCCGAGGAGGAGCGCGAGCATGATCGCCCCAGTCGCGACGCCGATGAACAAGTTGCGCTGACTCGTGTACGAGCTTGCGTTCTCCGCGATCTCGTCCTCGGTCGTGACTCTCGTTGCGAAGGCGAGCGCACCGGCCGCCTGATACAGACGCGTGGCGAGCTCGTGGGCCTTGTTGCGCATTGCCCGCTGGTGCTCGTCCGGTTTACCCTCGATGACGGAGTCGATGATGCGCTCCATCACCAGCGAGAGCTGCACCCTCGTCGCGCGGATCTGGCGCAAGCCGCGACGCTCCCGTGGACTGGGCGCGAAGCCCAGGCTCTCCACCTCGATAGCCGGGCCGAGCCGGAGGAGTGCATTCCGTACCGCCTGGTCGATGGCGACCTCGTTCTTGGCGCGACCGATCGGGATGATGAAGCCAGGGTTCTGCTTGAAGAACTCCGTCCCCGGGTTCTGGTCGAGGAGCAGACGGATCCCCCTCGTGTCGCTCTCGAGCTTCGCGAACGCGTTCGATCGGACCTGGAGCGCCCCGAGCCTCCCGACGCGGTCGTTGGACTGAGCGAGGACGCGCACGCCGAAGAGGCCGACCGCAAGAACGAGCACGGCGATGCCCACGAACGCTATGAGCACCTTGGTGCGGATCGTGACCGGCACACGGCCAACGCCACGGACGAGGATGCTGTCACTCGGGCCGCGCGGCCGAGGAGCGTCGGCCCTGGCCGGTCGTTCCGGCGCGAGTCGAGCCAGAGCCACGGTCTCTACGCGCTAAGCGTCGCGGACGCTCCGCCGATGCTCGTAATCAGCCAGCGGCCACCGATCCTCCCGACCTCGACGTCCGCAGCCGTGACGGCGGCCATCTCGCCCGTCTTGCCGTCGACGTAGTGGCACTCGAAGTAGAGGGTCCCGCGATCGCCGTTGAGCGTGATGCGAACCTTGTAGGCGGGCGTCTCGGAGATCCAGTTGCTGGTGAACGACTTCGACACACGCCAGAACGCGGCGATCTCCTGCTTTCCGACCGCGGTCGTCCCCGGGAACGTGAATGTCGCGTTCGGGGCGTAGAGACTCATCATCAGGTCGAGGTCGTGCCGGGTCGTGGCCCGGTGGAACCTCTTCTCGAGCTGGTCGATCTCCCAGAGGTCGGAGTTGCGCCGCATCTGCGCTTCCGATGCGGAGCTCGCGCTCGAGCCACCCGACGCGGCGAGCGCACCGACGAGAACGCCGATCGCGACAGCGACAACCGCCGCGCCAACGATGAAGAGCGTGCGCATGAGTTAAGCCTCCTCTCGCGAGAACTCGCTCGGCCACCGGTACGTGACGATCTTCACATGCCGCGACCGCTCCGTCTAGTGTCGCGCCTCGAGGCGACGCCGCCTACCGTGCTCGCTGGCGGCTGGGCGGGGTGCTAGCACACCTATTGCGGCACCTGGCGCACGATCCGATATCCGCCAGGGCCTAGCCCGACTTCGACGAGCTGCGTCGACGAGCGCCAGCGAAGCCGAGCGATGACCGCCGGGAACTGATCGGATCGCGCCTCGAGCCACACGACGACTCGCCGCAACGTCACATCGGGTCGACTTCGTTGGAGATCGACCGCGATCTGCCGCGCGATCGTCCGCTCGATGGTCGCATCGACACCCTTCGACGGGCGGATCACGACCTGTGGTACCCGAGTCGCATGCGCCGCGGGCCTTGCCGTAACGGGAGTCGCATCGGCGCGAGTGCTCGTACCGGCTGCGAGGACCGCTCCCGCATACACGACGCCCACGGTTGCAAGGAGCGCGACGACGACTGGTCGGCGCGGTCGGATCGACGGCGCGAGGGCCCGCAGCGGTCGGATGGCGCACACCATCGTCAGGGCCGCCAGAACGCCGACCTTTGCCCAGAACTCCGTCGGCGACACGCCGACGAGGAGCGCGGCGACGAGCGCAACCGAGATCCCGAAGAGGACGCGCTGCCGCGGTCCTGCCGGGACTGTCCGCGGGTCGGTCAGCATGAAGAACAGGAAGACGAGGATCTCGGGCGAGAAGGCGAGGATCGTCCAGAAATGCAAGCCCTCGACCGGCCCCAGGTGCCAGCGAGCGGTCATCGCATGCCCCGTCGCCGCCACCAGCGCGACCACGCCCACGAACACGACCCAGAACGAGACCGCAAGTCCGACGAGAGCAAGCCGCGAGAGGATCGCGAACCCACCTACGACGATGATCGCCAGCGCGAGAACGAGCGCCGGCGAGAGCGGCCCCCACCAGAAGTCAAGAGGCTCCGCACGACCCGACCCCAGGACGAGGAAGCACAGGACGAGCCCGAAGTTCGACGGGTTGAAGACGTGGTTACCGCGAAACCTGATCACGTACTTCGAGAGCAACGAGACGGCAGCCGTCCCCGCGAAGATCCACCAGCCCTGCGTGCTCCACCAGTCGCCGTGCTCCGTGCCCGGGACGCGAAGGACGAACGCGACGCCGTTTCCTGTGAGGAGGGCGCTGGCTGGCCAGACGAGTGCGTGCTGCCGCCGAGCCACGATCCAGACGTCGAGCACAGCACACGTGGCGATCGAGATCAGGATCTGCGCGATCGACAGCCGAAAGTCGAACGCGACCTGACCGAGAACCTGGAGCGAGATGATCACCGCGGCCAGGTGGAGGCGGGGGTCGCGAATGTTCGGAAGAACGATCGGGTACGTGTGCCCGCGAACAGCGGGCCCTCGCGCGACGGGCGCGGTCGCGTGGGCGGTCACCGGCTCTGTCCGGAGCAGTACGCGCGCACCTGATCCGCGAACGCCCGCACGCTGATCGGCTTCTCGAGGCAGCCGACGAATCCGGCCGCCCGCACCCACTCGCCTCCAGCCCCGTACGCCGACGACGTAAGCGCCACGACCGGAATCTCGGCGGTCCGAGGCTCTGTCCCGAGCCGCCGTGCCGCGTCGGCTCCATCCATGTCTGGAAGACGGAGATCCATGAGCACGACGTCGGGTCGATGCTGGGTCGCGAGGGCGATCGCCTCCTCCCCGCTCCCGGCTTCGAGGGTCGAGAACCCGCCGGCACGCAAGACGTCGCTCGCGAGCTTCCTGTTCGCGTCGTTGTCGTCCACGATGAGAACGAGCAAGCGCTGACGGCCAGTCGTATCCTCCGCCGAATGCCGATCAGGCTCGTGCTCGCCGACGACCAGTACCTCGTCCGCGAGGGGATCCGCCGTCTCCTCGAGCTGCAGGACGACCTCGAGATCGCCGCCACGTGCGAGGACTACGACTCTCTTCTCCGAGCCGTCGTCGCCGAGCGGCCGAACGTCGTCGTCACGGACATTCGCATGCCTCCTGGAGCCGGCGACGAGGGAATCCGGGCGGCCGCGCGACTGCGCGAGCTCGACCCCGCGATCGGCGTCGTCGTCCTCAGCCAGTACGCGACGCCGAGCTACGTCCTCGCGCTCCTCGAGGGCGGGAGCGAGGGTCGCGCCTACCTGCTCAAGGAGCGCGTGAAGGACGTCGACCAACTGGTCGCTGCCATCCGGACCGTCGCCGACGGCGGATCGGTCATGGATCCGAAGGTGGTCGAGGCACTGGTCGCCGAGAGCGCCAGAAGCGAGGAGTCGCCGCTCAGCCAGCTCACCCCGCGCGAGCGCGACGTCCTGCGCGAGATGGCCGAAGGGAAGAACAACGCCGCGATCGCGGCGACGCTCGTCCTGACCGAGCGCTCGGTCGAGAAGGTGATCCACTCGATCTTCCTGAAGCTCGGGCTGACATGGGAGCCCGCGGTACACAAGCGCGTCAAGGCCGTGATCCTCTACCTGGCTGAGAGCGCCTGACGTCATCGGACGAGCGGGAGCCGGCCGACGACGGTCCAGCCGTCGGCTGACGACTCAGTCGTGACGCGACCGCCGATCGCCTCCACGCGATCGCGCATCCGTGTGAACGTCTCGTCGAGAAGCTCCCCGCGGCGGGCGATCCCGAACGTCGTGAGGTCGTCCTCACCGGTCACGCTGATGGTCGCCGTACCACCATCGCCGCCCTCGAGCGCGTCGAGCCAGCAGAAATAGACGACTCCCGCGGTGGCGGGTGGGAGCTCAGCTACGGCCACGGTGATCTCCGTCCGCACGCGGAGCGCCACCGCGGCCGCACGGAGCGCAGCGCCGAGCCCGCCGGTCTCGAGGAGCGGTGGGTAGATCCGCTGCGCGAGCTGCGCCGTCTTCTCGAGCGCACGTTCGACGTCGCGGCCCATGTCGTCGAGGAGCTCGGCGGCAGTGTCCGGGTCGCGCTCGACGAGCTCGCGGGCGAGCTGGAGGTTGACCGCCAGTGCAATGAGATCCTGCTGCGGACCGTCGTGGAGGTCGCGCTCCATGCTCCTGCGCTCGTCGTCCTCCGCGCGCACGATCCGCTCGCGCGACGCGCGCAGCTCGTCCACTTCCTGGCCGAGCCGATCGAGCGCCTCTCGCGACGCCTCGACATGCGATAGCTCCGTTTTGGGACCTCCCTGCTCGAGCTAGGGGAGTTGTCCGTCATCACGCATGCGGCGTCAAGTGCGCCAGCATCCCGCGATCCCGGGATGCCAGCCTCCCGAGGCTCTTGCCAGCCCGCACCGCCAGACATGCCTGCCGGCACTGTCGTCGCGGCGGCTTAGCCCTCCTAGCTTCGAGATGTCAACCGAGAGGGAGGAAGCCATGCAACCCAGACACTTCCTGTGGCCTGTTGCGTTCGCAGTCGTGGCGCTCGCCGCGCTCGGCGTGATCAGCGCGTCGGCCGCACCTGTCCAAACGCCGGGCAACGTCGTCACGCAGTGGAATCTCATCGCTGCGAACACGCTCATCGGCATTCCGGGGCCAGCAGGTGGAGCACCGCCCGCCGCCCAGATCAACATGGGAATGGTTCAAGGCGCCGTCTACGACGCAGTCAACGCGATCGCCGGGCCGAAGTATCGGAAGCCGTATCTCCTCAAGCGCCGTTTTGCCAAGACGTCATCGAAGCAGGCTGCGGCGGTGACCGCGGCGTACAAGGTGCTCTCGAACATCGTCTCGACCGTGCCCGCGAGCATCACCTTCCCGGCCAAGCCGACCGTGCTGCAGACGCTCGACTCGCAGTACGCCGCCTCGCTCGCGGCTATTCCCGACTCGCCGTCCAAGGTGCAAGGCGTGGCCGCCGGGAACGCTGCGGCGAACGCCATGATCGCTGCGAGGCAAGGCGACGGGCGCTTCGGACCGTCGCAGTGGGTTCCGAACTCCGCGACGGGACACTGGCAGCCGCTCGTCAATGCGGCTGGACAGCAGATCCTCGACCCGACTCCTTGGGCTGGAGGAGTGAAGCCGTTCCTCCTACAGAGTTCCTCGCAGTTCCGAACCTCGCCTCCCCCCGCCCTTGACAGCGCCGCCTACGCGGCGGAGTTCAACGAGGTGAAGACGATGGGAGCGGCGGCCAGTACGACAAGAACGGCCAACCAGACGTACATCGCTCGCTGGTGGCAGACCCCACCGCTCAAGAACTGGAATGACGTCGCACGCGACCTCATCGGCCGAAACGCGTTCGACATCGTCGACAGCGCTCGCTTGCTCGCGATGCAGAATCTGACCGCGGCGGACACATCGATCAACTGCTGGAACGACAAGTACCACTACGACCAGTGGCGGCCGTGGAACGCAATTCCCAGGGCGGCCGAGGACGGCAACCCGGCGACCACAGCGGAGGCGGGCTGGACGGCGCTCATCACCGCTCCGTACCCCGATAGCCCGTCCGGCGCCAATTGCCTGAACTCCGCGCACGTGGCGGTGCTGCGAATGGTCTTCGGCGACGTGATCGACAACGGCTTCAACGTCACCAGCATCTCCGCCTTTCTCCAGCCGGGCAACCCGACGACACGTCACTTCGACACGTTCTCGCAGCCACTTGCGGAGCTCATCGAGGTCCGCATCTGGGCCGGCCTGCACTTCCGCTTCGGCGACGTGCAGGGGCAGAAGCTCGGAATGAATGTCGCGAACTACATGGCTGCGAACTACTTCCAACCGGTGGGCGGTGGCGGCTGATCGATTCGCCTCCCGCTTCCATTCCCGAGAAGGCCCGCCCTTGGCGGGCCTTCTCATGGGGCTCCTGCGCTCGTCGTCGTCGTCGCTCGCGATCCGCTCGCTAGAGGCGCTCGTCATCGCAGGTGCGACGTCAAGTACGCCAGCATCCCGCGATCCGGGGATGCCAGCCTCCCGAGTCTCTCGCCAGCCCGCACCGCGCGACATGCCTGCCGGCACCGTCGTCGCGGCGGCGACCGCTTCCTAGCCTCGTTTGCAGCCAATTCAGGGAAGCGATGCAAGGAAGGGAGCTAGGCATGAAGGCACGATTCATCGTTCTGGCGCTGCTCGCGGCGACGGCCGTCGTCCTCAGCGGGGCGGCACAGGGCAGCGCAAAGCGGGATCGCTCGAGCGGGGGTCCAACCACCCTTGCGAGCGCAACGCCCGCCGATCTCGCCGTGCTCAACGACTGGAACGTCATCGCCCAGACGCAGGCGGTCACGTTGCGGCCGACGGCACACGGTCAGACCAGAGGTATGGCGATGGTGCAGGGAGCCGTCTACGACGCGGTCAACGCGATCGACCGGGGATATCAGCCGTATCTCCTCGACGTCGACGCGCTGAACGTCGATCCATCGGCGTCCTACGGAGCCGCGATCGCAACTGCCGCCCACCACGTGTTGGTGACGCTTGTCGCTCCGAGCGCGGTGGCCGGTCTCGACGCGGCGTACACGACGACCCTTGCCGGTATCGCCGACGGAACGAGCAAGGCGGACGGCATCGCCGCAGGCGCGGCTGCTGCATCGGCGATGCTCACCGCTCGAACCGGCGACGGGTTCCTCGCTCCGTTCGTCTTCAACCTGGGCTCAGACGCAGGGGACTGGCGGCCGGTGACACCCACTGCTCTCGACCCGGATCCGTGGGTCGGAAACCTGAAGCCGTTTCTCATCGAGAGCCCCTCGCAGTTCCGCTCCGACGGTCCGAACTCGTTGACGAGCGCCGCGTATACGGACGACTTCAACGAGGTGAAGGAGATCGGGGCACTGAACAGCTCCACGAGGACTGCAGATCAGACCACCGCGGCGATCTTCTGGCAGTTCGCCCCGGCCCCGCTGTGGAATCGACTCGCACGCGACCTCTCGGCCGGGCACGGGGTCGGAACCGTCGACGAGGCGCGGCTCCTCGCGATGATCAACCTCGCCGGCGCGGATGCCGCGATCTCCTGCTGGAACGACAAGTACTACTGGAACTTCTGGCGGCCTCGCGCGGCGATCCGTGAGGCGGACACCGACGGCAACCCGGCCACGATCGCCGATCCGAACTGGGAGTCGCTGTTCCATCCGTCGACGCCGACGAGCCCACCGCTGGCGACCCCACCGTTCCCGGACCATCCGTCGGGGCACGGCTGCCTGAGCGGTGCTGTCCTGAACACGTTCAGCGAGTTCTTCGGTACGGACAAGGTCTCGTTCGACGTGAACTCGGGCAGGTTCCCCGGTCAGCCGCGGCACTTCGACCGCTTCTCCCGCGCGCTCAAGGAGGTCATCGACGCTCGGGTGTGGGGCGGCATCCACTTCCGGACCGCCGACGTGCAGGGCACGGTGATCGGAAAGAAGGTCGCCCACTGGCTCGAGAAGCACTACTTCCAGCCTGTGGACTGAGAGTAGGCACACGAGGAGAGAGAAGGCCCGCTCCGGCGGGTCTTCTCTACGTCTCGGCAGGCTCGCGCGACGCGCCCGAGAGGTGCGCCTTCAGGCGCAGGATTGCCTTCGTATGGAGCTGCGACACGCGCGACTCCGTGACCCCGAGCACCTCGCCGATCTCGCGCAGGGTCAGCTCCTCGTAGTAGTAGAGCGTCACGACGAGCTTCTCGCGCTCCGGCAGCTCCGAGATGGCCTCCGCGAGGGCTTCCTTCACCTCGGTCTGCTCGAGCGAGATCTCGGGATCGGGACCGGCCTCGTCCTCGATCGTGTCGATGAGGGCAATCGAGTCGCCGCCGCCCGCCGGGGACCACAGCTCGTCGAGCGCGCCCACCGATGAGCGCGAGATCTCGAGGAGGCTCTCGTCGAGCTCCTCCTCGGTCACACCGAGCTTCTTCGCGATCTCCTCGTCGGTCGGGGCGCGATGCAGCTCTTTCTCGAGCGCCGCGATCGCCCGCTCGATCTGACGCGCGCGCGTGCGAACGGAGCGCGGGACCCAGTCCAGCGAGCGCAGCTCGTCGATGATCGCCCCGCGAATCCGGGCCATCGCGAAGGTCTCGAACTTGATCTCGCGCGACGGGTCGAAGCGCTCGATCGCGCCGATGAGGCCGAGGAGCCCGTAGGAGACGAGGTCCTGCTCGTCGACGTGCGCCGGGAGACTCGCCCCCACGCGTCCCGCGACGAACTTCACGAGCGGCGCGTACGTGAGGATCAGGCGGTCTCGAAGCTCCTGGTCCT
>Ga0070699_100006017_pt1 | contig 10606 bp, 11 predicted proteins | sample KBSK1503metaG_FD_65473 | JGI IMG/M metagenome (GOLD analysis project Ga0070699, IMG submission 65473) | Corn, switchgrass and miscanthus rhizosphere microbial communities from Kellogg Biological Station, Michigan, USA - KBS K1-50-3 metaG | ecosystem: Host-associated > Plants > Roots >...
CGATGGAGCAGGGCGCCGACGATCTCGACCTTCATCCGCTCGCCGAGCGACAGGTTGCGAACCGGCTTGTTGACGAGGTCGCCGAGCTCGAGGAGCTCGATGAAGTCGTCGCGGGTCTGGCGGAAGGCAACCGGGTCGAGGCGGTAGATCGCGCGGATCAAGTCGAACGAGTCGAGGGCCGGCAGGTCCCACTGGAGCTGGTTCCGGTTGCCCATGACCATCGTGATCTGGCGCAGGAACGCGGGTTCGCGCTTCGAGGGGATGTAGCCGAGGACGCGGGCCTCGCCCGACGTCGGGTAGAGAAGGCCGCTGAGCATCTTGAGCGTCGTCGTCTTGCCGGCGCCGTTCGGGCCGAGGAAGCCGACGACCTCGCCCGGCTCGATCTCGAAGCCGACGTCGTCGACGGCCCGGACCTCGCGGCTCTCGCGCCGCACGAGGCTCTTGAGGGCGGCTCTCAGCCCGGCCTCGCGAACGGGCACGTTGAACGTCTTGCGCAGGTCCTTGACGTCGATCGCGGGCACGGTCCCTCCTACCGCGTGAAGCCTACCGCGCGCGGTCGTCCGATCGGCTGGGAATCGACACTCCCGTTCGACATTACTGTTGACGCATATCGGCGGACGCGTCGGGTGCGGTCAGCCCGGAATATGCGACGACAGTAATCGCCAACAGGAGCGAAGATTCCCGGCCGAGCGGGAATTCAGCCTTTGGCGCCGCCCGTGAAGTTCCAGGACGTCACGTGCAGGCTCGGGACGAGGTGGATGCCCTCGAAGCCGCCGGGAATGAGCGCCCGCTCGCGCGAGATCCCGCGCACCGCGCCCGGCGCCATCGCCTCGATGTACGACTGCGTGAAGCGCAGGTTCCGGATCGGCCGCATGACCCGACCATCCTCGATGAGCCACACCCCGTTGCGGGTCAGCCCGGTCACGACCTGGGTCCTGGGGTCGAGGATCCGCGTGTACCAGAAGTCGGTGACGAGGAGACCCCGCTCGACGCCGGCGACCAGGTCGCCCTCGGCTCGGTCGCCCGCCGCGAAGACGACGTTCTGCGGCAACGCGCCCCATATGTCGCCGTCCTCGACCGCGCAGGACGTGCTTTCCGTGCCCGCTTTCGCCGCAGTCCGACGGGTGTGCAGCGCCGCTGAGGTCACGCCGTCGACCACCACGTCGACGCGCCGCTTCGGCGTCCCTTCGATGTCGAAGAGCAGCCCGACGGTTTCCGCGTCGGTTGCGTCGTCGCGTAGCGAGATCGCGGGATCGAACTGCTGCTCCCCGAGCCGGACAAACGAGCGGCCCTCCTCGACGGTCCGGCCGTTGAAGCCGTACACGAAGAGGAACTGGAGGAGGTTCTCGACGCACTGCGGCTCGAGCACGACTTCGTACCGGCCGGGATCGAGGTCGGTCGGGTGCTGGCTCTCGCGCGCCTTGGCCGCGGCGCGGCCACCGACGAGCGAACCGTCGAGATCTGCAATCGACGGGGACGCGAACCGGCCGCTGCCGTCGGAGTCCGACGTCCGGGCGATGCCATCGAGCGAGGCGATGGTGGATCGACCGACGAGTCGCTGGCCGGCGGTGTTCGCGAAGGCGGCGACCGTCTCCGTGGTCGAGCACGCTCCGGCGGTCTCGAGGCCCGCTGCCGCGGCAACGAACGCCGCGACGACGCGAGCTCGATCGTCGGGCGTGGCCGCCGCGGTGGCTTCATTCCAGTGCTCGACGTTCGTGGCCGCGGCGACGGGAGCGACTCCCGGCCAATCGGGATCGACTGGCCGGACCCTCGCAGACTCGAGCGCGCCGTCGACGAGCCGCGTCAGGGTCCCGTTGTCGGTCGGTCCGTCGAGGCGTGCGAAGGCGACGTGGCCGTCCTCGGCGACCCGAAGGACGACGTGGCTCGTCTCCTCGGCGACGTTCTGGTGGATGAAGCTGTTCGCGAAGCGGGTCAGCGCCTCGGTTCCGTGGCGGACCGTCACTTCGGCTTCGGCGCCGGCGGCCTTCGCGCGGACGAGGGCGATGATCCGGTCGGCGGTCTCCTGCGGATCCGGGGTCACCCGCGCACTCCCACTCGGATCCCTCGGAATCGCGCCGGCACCGCCGGGTGGCCGGTGTGGCCGATCTGCTGCGGCTGGCCCTTGCCACAGTTCGGCGTGCCCCAGAACCTCCACTCATCGCGATTGCCGAGCATGTCCATCGAGCCCCAGAACTGCGGGCTGATCGCCGTATAGGTCGGGTTCCGGAGCATCCGGCCGCGCTTGCCGCCCTTGATCTCCCAGCCGATCTCGCAGCCGAACTGAAAGTTCAGCCGCTTGTCGTCGATCGACCACGAGCGGTTCGTGTCCATGAGGATCCCGTCGTCGGTTGCCGCGATCATCGATTCGAGCGAGTCCGTTCCTGGCAGGAGCCCAACGTTCGTCATCCGGACCATCGGGATGCGATTGAAGCCGTCGGCGCGGATCGCGCCGCCGGATCGCTCGATGCCCGCGAGTGCCGCGGAGTCGCGGCCGCTGAGCGTCCCGACCCAGAGGCCGTCTCGCACGATGTCCACCGGGTGGGCGGGCGTGCCCTCGTCGTCGAACCCGAAGCTGCCGAGCGCGCCGGGCAGGGTCGCATCGGCCGTCACGTTCATCAGCTCGCTGCCGAATCGGAGGCTGCCGAGCTGGCCGAGGTCGAGCCACGACGTGCCGGCGAAGGCCGCCTCCCAGCCGAGAATCCGGTCGAGCTCGACCGCGTGGCCGACCGATTCGTGGATCTGGAGCCCCATCTGCTCGCTACCGAGGATGAGATCCGTTGCGTCGAGGGAGGGGCATTCGTCGGCGGTGAGCAGCGCTCGAGCCTCCTCCGCGATCCGTGCCGCGTTCCCGGGGAGATCCAGCTCGCGGACGAGCTCCCAGCCTCTCGTCCCGTACTGGCCGCGGATCCCCGGGTAGCCCCGGCGCTGCGTCTCGCGCTCGCCGATCGCGGTCGCGTTCATCGCGGCGCCGGTCTCGACGATGTGCTGGTCGACGCGGGCGCCCTCGCTCGAAACGAACCACTTGCGGGTATCCCACACGCGGTGGCCAGCCTCCGCGAGGTCCGCGCCGTTGTCGCGCATCGCCTGGGTCACCCCGACGAGCAGGTCGCCCTTCTCCGCGAGGCCGACCGACCACGGGTCCTCGCGCACGTCCGAGCTCCACGACCCGACCGATGGCGCCTCGGGGACGAGCTCGATGTCGGCGCCGGCGACCCTTGTCGACGCGCGGGCGACGGCCGCTGCCTGGTGTCCGGCCCGACGCGCGGCTACCGTTCCGACGTCCGCGACGGCGAAGAACCCCCAACTCGACCCGATCAGCGCGCGGACGCCGACGCCGGCTCGCTCCTCGTGGTCGAGCGCCTCGACGACGCCGTTCCGCGCGACCATGGCCTCGGTGCGGAGTTCCATGACCCGGGCATCGGCGTATCTGGCGCCTGCGGCCAGGGCGGCCTCGACGGCCGCAGCCGCGACGTCGTACATGGGGTGAAAGGGTACGGCGGGCGACGGGTTCCGTGCCTTGCAGCGGCTAGCCCCGCCTCATGACCGGCCACAACGCCCGGGCCGAGCCGCCGGAAATATGCGCCAACAGTACTGTCCAGCGGGTGTGTGTTCTTGCGAGTCTCAGCCCTCGAGGACGCGCTTCAGGTTGTCGAGCGTCCGGACCTCGCCGTCCATCGTCTTCTGGACCATGCCGCCCAGCAGCAGCCCGCGCAGGCCGGTGATCGCGGCGTCCAACGAGAACGTCAGTCGCGAGCCGCCGTCATCGGTCGGCTCGAAGTCGTACCGGCCGTGCGGGCGCGCGGGCCCGGTGACGGTCTGGAACTCGATCCGGCGGTTCGGTTCGAGGGCGGTGATCTCGTAGTCGGCCGCGATGCGGCGGCCCATCGGCCCTTTCACGCCCTGTGCGTACCGCGTGCCGACGCCCTCGCCCGAGAGTCGCTTGATGTCCAGCACGCCCGGCCGCCATTGCGTGCAGTTCTCGCCGTCGAGGACGAAGGCGAAGACCTCATCGATCGGCCGCGCAATCGTCACGGAATAGGATGCCTCAGGCATCTCGACCTCCCTTCGGATGGTCGGAGGGTAGCCTTATCCCGGACGTCCGTCGCGGCGCGGCGCCTCGCGGTCAACGGCGATCGCGAAGCGCTCGGAGCGCGTCATCGCGGCGACGCGGGCTGACTCACGGACGAGCGCCGCGAACTCGGCCTCGCGGATCTCGTCGAGCCGGCGGATCGTCAGCCAGCGCACCTGCTTCGTGATCCCCTCACCCTCGAGGAGCCGGCCCGGATCGTCCATGAATACGCCCCACTCGAAGCCGAGGTGGACGTGCTCGAACTCCGGCGCGACGTAGGCGAAATAGACGGTCCGCCAGCCGGCCGGCACGTCGTAGCCGATCAGCCGCCACCCGACCCGTACGCGCTCGATCGCGTCCGGGACCGCCTGCCGGACGATTGCCCGGAGGGCGTCGGTCGTCTCCTGCATCGGAGCGGGGTAGGAGTCGAGGAGCGCCTCGACCGGGATCGATTCCATGCGCCGATCATCGCGGCGCAACTCGCCAGAACCCGTCTACTTCTTCTTCGGCAGCGTCGCCGCGTGGGCGATCCCCCGTTCCACCCAGGCCGCGATCGCGGCGTCGACCCCGACGTCCTCGTCGGGGATGACGACGAACGCCTTCATCGGCTTGCCCGGGATCGGCTCGAAGCTGCCCGCGCCGCCGGCCTTCGCTCCCTCGATCTCGCCGTCCGGTAGTCGGACCACCCAGTGATCCGCGAAGAGTCCCGTTGCCATGTTGCCGCCGACGAACGCGGCGGGATAGCCGAACATCTTCCTGCGCTCGACATCCGGGTATCGCCCGAGAACCTCCGCGAACCGCTCGACGAGCTCGGGCGGCGACTTATCGAACGACGGCATCTCCCGCGGCATCGCGACCTCCTCTGGCGCTGTTCCTCCACAGGCTACGACGCCCACCGCAGGCTCGCCTTCGTTGACGCCCGTTCGGCTTCCGCCGTACAATCCCGACGAAATCACTCGGGATTGAGGACCGTCTCCTGACCCACGCGACAACGCCCCCCACCCGACCCGCTTTCCATGGCTCCGGCGCCGTTGCCTTCAGCACGAAAGGCGAGTACGGCGTGCGGCTGATGGTCCAGCTCGGGCGGCATTTCGGACAAGGGCCGGCCAGCCTCGCGGAGATCGCCGCGGAGGAGGACCTGCCCCGCGCGTACCTCGAGCAGCTCGTCATGAGCCTTCGCGACGCCGGGCTCGTGGCCTCGACCCGCGGCGCGCACGGCGGCTACGAGCTGACCCGGCGCCCAGACACGATCCGGATGAGCGACGTCCTGCGCGCGCTCGAGGGACCACTCGCCCCGATGATCTGCGCGAGCACGGACCCCGAGCATGCGACGGTCTGCGACCGGTCCGCCCGCTGCACCGTCAACGTCCTGTGGGTCCGCGTCCGCGACGCGATCACCTCGACGCTCGACTCGATGACCCTTGCCGACCTCGTGCCCCAGCGCGTGATCGGCGCCGACGACCTCCAAGGAGCACTGACCACGCCGTGACCGACAAGTCCACCGCAGCCTCCGACACCCTCGTCATCCGCGGCCTTCGCGTCGCCCCCATCGCCAGCCCCGAGAACGAGATTCTCCAGGGGATCGACCTCGAGGTCGGCAAGGGCGAGGTCCACGCGATCATGGGCCCGAACGGATCCGGCAAGACGACGCTCGCGTACGCGCTCCTCGGCCACCCGGCCTACGTCGTGACCGGCGGCGAGGTCGTCTGGAAGGGCCGCAACATCCTCAAGTTGAGCCCTGACAAGCGGGCCCGGCTCGGGATGTTCCTCGCCTTCCAGTACCCGACCGCGATCCCGGGGTTGAGCGTTGCCTCGTTCATCCGCTCCGCCCTGAACGCGAAGCTGCAGGGCATCGACAAGACCGGCGACGTCGACCCGACCGACCCGATGAAGGGCGGCATCAGCATGCGCGACTTCCGCAACAAGATGCGGGAGAAGATGGCGACGCTGAAGATGGACGAAGGCTTCGCGAGCCGCTACGTCAACGAGGGGTTCTCGGGCGGCGAGAAGAAGCGCCTCGAGATGCTCCAGATGGCGGTGCTCGAGCCGGAGATCGCGATCCTCGACGAGACGGACTCCGGACTGGACATTGACGCGCTGCGGATCGTCGCGGAGGGCGTGAACGCGATGCTCAACCCGAATCTCGGCGTCCTGCTGATCACCCACTACCAGCGGCTGCTGAACTACATCACCCCCGACCGCGTCCACGTCCTCGCCCAGGGGCGGATCGTGAAGAGCGGCGGCAAGGACCTCGCGCTGCGACTCGAGGACGAGGGCTACGGCCCGATCCTCCGCGAGGCCGGTCTCGCCCCGGACGTCCCTGACGAGGCGCTCCTCGTCCCGAAGGCGCCGGACCACGATCACGACCTGGAGCCCGTGGAGGCCGCCCGCTAGCGCGGGCCTGACGATGGCGATCGAGACGACCCCGGACGCGTCGGCGCCGGCATCGGCCGCGAAGGCGTTCGACCCGAAGGTCGTTCGTCGCGACTTCCCGATCCTCGACCAGGTGATCAACGGCCACAAGCTCGTCTACCTCGACTCCGCGTCGTCGTCGCAGAAGCCGCAGGCCGTCATCGACGCCCTCGACACGTATTACCGCGAGTACAACGCGAACGTCCATCGCGGGATCTACACGATCGGCGAGAAGTCGACGGCCGAGTACGAGAAGGCGCGCGCCCGGGTCGGGCGGTTCATCAACGCGCCGGACGCGCACGAGGTCGTGTTCACGCGGAACGCGACCGAGGCGATCAACCTCGTCGCGTATTCGTGGGGTCGCCGGAACATCAACCGCGGCGACGTCATCGTCCTGACCGAGATGGAGCACCACGCCAACCTCGTCCCCTGGCAGCTCCTCGTCCAGGAGCGGGACGGCGATCTCGAGTTCATCCCGATCACCGACGATGGGATTCTGCGGCAGGACGTCTACGAGGTGCTGCTGCGCCTCAAGCCGAAGCTCGTCGCGTTCACCCACGTGTCGAACACGCTCGGGACGATCAACCCGGTCCGGGAGATGGTGGAAGCGGCCCACGCCGTCGGTGCGCTCGTCCTGATTGACGGCGCCCAGGCCGTGCCGCACGTGCCGGTCGACGTCCAGGAGCTCGGCGCGGACTTCTACGCGTTCAGCGGCCACAAGATGCTCGGCCCGATGGGGTCCGGCGCGCTGTGGGCGCGGCGCGAGCTGCTCGAGGCGATGCCGCCGTTCCTTGCCGGCGGCGAGATGATCCGCGAGGTCCACCTCCGCCGGAGCGAGTGGAACGACATCCCGTGGAAGTTCGAGGCTGGCACGCCCGCGGTCGCCGATGCGATCGGGCTGGGCGTCGCGGCGGAGTACCTCCGCGAGCTGGGCATGGACGCGGTCCGGGAGCACGAGCGCGACCTCGTCGCGTACGCCCTCGACGTCCTGCCGCGGTCTGTGCCGGGCATCCAGTTGTACGGGCCGATGTCGGCCGAGCTGCGTGGCGGGGTCGTGCCGTTCAACCTGCCGGGGATCCATCCCCACGACGTTGCCCAGGTGCTCGACCGATCCGGGATCGCGGTCCGGGCCGGTCACCACTGCACGATGCCGCTCCACGAGCGGCTCGACCTGGCGGCGACGGCGCGGGCCTCGTTCAACGTCTACTCGACGCGCGAGGACATCGACGCCCTGGTGGCGGGGCTGCTCGACGTCCAACGCGTGTTCGGGACGGGCGCCTAAATGGATAGCTGCCTGGGGAGGCTCTTCGGGATCGCGATCCTCGGCGTAGTTGCCGTCGCGGCGGTGGTGGGATTCCTCGCCTGATCCCCCGAGAAATCACACTCTCCTTCGGCATTACTGTTGACGCATATCGACGACGGTTGCCCGGGCCTGACGCACCGGACATGCGCCTACGGGAATACCAACCAGATGTCTATTTCGGCGGCGCGGTCGCGTCGCGGGGCGGGATCTCGCTTCCGTCCAGCAGCTTCCGATCCCCTAGCGGCTCGGGCAGCTGGATGAGCGTCGCGAACTCCGGGTTGCCCTGGCAGTCCTGACCTCCGCCGGGCGCCCGTCGGACCCAGAAGGTGACCAGGACGGCGTCCTGGCTCGAGAAGATCAGTGGATCCAGGATCCGGCCTTCGGGCGAACGTCCGCTCGCGCAGGCGACCTCTCGGAGCTGCACCGGAATGACCGTCGTCTCGGCGGGAAGCGGTAGCGCCGCCGGCGCGACCCACCACGACGCCGGCCCGACGCGACCCTCGACTTGCTTCTCCGGCGTCGGAGCCGACTGCTGGACGACGCTCAGCGCATCGGCCGATACGATCGCACCCGGCTCCTTGTTGCCGGGCCACCAGACGTAGAACCAGCCTTCGGCTTTCGACGCCTCGATCCACGTCTCGTCGTTGAACCCGACACTCGCAGAGAACGCCTTCGGGCCGACGCGGCCGATGAGGATCGTTCGCGAGCCAGTCTCCTCGTCGACGCGGGTGTGGCTGACGACCCGGATGCCGTCCTCGTCCACGGGCGTCGTCGAATCGGGAACGAGCCGCGTCGGGCCGTCGAGGATCGTCGCCCCCAACCCCTCGCCGACGATCTCGAGCTTCACACGGCACTCGAAGGCGACGTTGTCGTCAGCGAGGATCACCGATGCCAATGCGCCACCGCGTGCGTCGACCACGGCGACCGGCAGGTCGGCGACCGCGGCCATGACGTCCGGATCCTCCTGGTTCTTGCAGACGAACTCGATGGAATCGAGCAGGTTGTCGGGCACGAGCAGCGGAGCCGGGCGCCAGGGCTCCAGGAGGAGCGCTTCCGCCTGGGACGAAGCGTCGACGGTGGCCGATGCTGACGGCGAGGGCGTCGGCGTGACGACGACCTCGGCCGGCTCGCACGCCGCGATCACGAGCCCAAGTGCGGCGACGACGGCGAATCCCCGTAGCAATCGCGGGCCCATTACCAGCTCGTACACAGGCTGCGAGTCCGAGGTTCAAAACGAGATGTACGCGAGACGGGGCCGTGGGACGCTGAGGTGTCGCGCGGCGCAGGCCTCGCCGACCTCCGGGACCACCAGCCGCGCCGAGTGTTGCCGGGGGATAGGAGGCTGCGATGCGTCGGCTGCGAGTATTGGTCGCGTCCATCGGAGTGTGCCTGGCCCTGGCCGGCGTTCTAGCCGCGCCGGCCGGTGCCTACGGGGGCGGCGCCGGCCACGACATGTGGCAGGTCGGCATCTCGTTCAACTGCAACAACCCAGACATCTGCGGTCCTGCCCTTGGTGGATTCTGGGGCTGGGCCGAGTTCGACCGGTCGCCGGACGGCCTCGTCACCTGGGGCGATGCGGAGCTCACCGGGTGCAGTCACATCGTGGGCGGCGGCGGTCCGGGTACAGCCGGCGCTGGCCACATCTCGATCGAGATCGAGAGCTGGACGATCGCCCCCGGCTCGGCGGGTCCTCAGACGTTCTATGTGTCCGGCGAGCTGACCCAGGTCGGGCACGGGGCCAAGGTGACGACCGACTTCAGCAACATGGACACGGGCATTCCGGCGCAGCCGGGCCACTACAGCACCGTCGACGTGTTCGGGTTCACGGCGCCGGGGGTGGCGGTTCAGATCCAGGTCGCCTTCCGGGCGGCACGGTAGTCGCGATTTGCGGGCCGCTCTCGCCAATTGGCGAGAGCGGCTATCGCCCTTCCTTCGCACGATCGACGATTGACGACGCCGCGAACGCCGCCTAGATTCCAATCCCGACGAAAAGAGTCGGAATTCGAATTCGGGCTAAACTTGGCGAGCGCATGGACGACCTGTACCGCGACTACATCCTCGAGCATTACCGGCGGCCCCATAACTTCGGGGTCGTTGAAGATGCGACCGCGTCGTTCGAGGGCAGCAATCCCCTGTGCGGCGACCGAATCACGATGATGCTCGGGATTCGCGACGGCGTCGTCGAGCGCGTCGGGTTCACCGGCCGAGGCTGCGCGATCAGCCAGGCCAGCGCGAGCCTCCTGACCGACGAGATCAAGGGCAAGCCGATCGCCGACGTCGCGAACTTCCGCGCCGACGACCTCCTCGATCTCCTCGGGATCGACATCAGCCCGGCCCGCCTGAAGTGCGCGATGCTCAGCCACGAGACGCTCCAGAAGGCATTGGCTGAGGCGGATGCGTCGGTCTCGGCGGAGACCTCGGCGTGAAGAGAACGGGCAACCTCAATGGTGAACCGACGTACGCCCTCCGAGGTCCGAGGCGGAGCTCCGCGACGCCATCGGCCCGAGGATTCGAACGCGTGACCGCGCAGCGCTGCTGCATGTGTCGCCGGCCGGCTTAGCCGGCTCGCACCCCAGACCCTCCTCTCCGCCCTGCCGCGGAACCCGCGGCAGCCCGTCGATCATCGGAGCCCCAAACGCCCATGCCACGAACCTACGCCGACCTCCTCCGTGAGGCGCGCGAGACGATCCGCGAGGTGACCCCGCAGGACGTCAACGCGCTGTCCCCGGGCGCCGCGACCGTCATCGACGTTCGCGAGGCGTCCGAATGGGAGCAGGGCCACCTGCCCGGCGCCGTCCACATCAGCAAGAGCTACGTCGAGC
>Ga0070699_100006018_pt1 | contig 10606 bp, 7 predicted proteins | sample KBSK1503metaG_FD_65473 | JGI IMG/M metagenome (GOLD analysis project Ga0070699, IMG submission 65473) | Corn, switchgrass and miscanthus rhizosphere microbial communities from Kellogg Biological Station, Michigan, USA - KBS K1-50-3 metaG | ecosystem: Host-associated > Plants > Roots >...
ATGCGCGTGGACGTGCCGGGCTTCAAGGGCGGCGACCGCACGACCATTGATCTGCCCGCGCCACAGGAAGCGCTGCTCGAGCGTATCGTGAAGGTGGGCAAGCCGACGGTGCTCGTGCTCATGAGCGGAAGCGCGCTCGCGGTGACGTGGGCCGAAAGGCACGTCAACGCCATCGTGGAAGCCTGGTATCCCGGACAGGCGGCCGGTTCCGCGATCGCCGATGTACTGTTCGGCGATTACAATCCCGCCGGCCGGCTCCCGGTGACGTTCTATCGGAGCACGGATGATCTTCCTCCTTTCGATCAGTACGCGATGTCCGGACGTACCTACCGGTTCTTCACGGGCAAGCCGCTGTATGCGTTCGGCTACGGCTTGAGCTACACGAAGTTCAAGTATTCGCACCTGACCACCAGCGCGAAATCGCTCTCCGCGTCGGACAGCCTCACGGTCGCGGTGGACGTGAAGAATGACGGGAAGGTCCGGGGCGATGAGGTCGTGCAATTGTACGTGCGCCACGAGGGATCCCGGATTCCCCGACCCCGACTGGATCTGCGCGGCTACAGGCGCATCACGCTCGACCCGGGCCAGTTGCGGCGCGTGACCTTCACCCTGCCTGGTGCCTCGCTCGCCTGGTGGGACTCCACGGCGCAGCGCTGGACGGTGGAGCGGGATCGCGTCCGCCTGCAGGTGGGCGGATCGTCGGATGCCGATCGCGCGCACACGACCATTTCCGTCACGCCCTGAGGCGTTGTGCACCGCATTCACGCTGTCATCCGGCATCTGCTCGGCTCGCCGGAGACCGGACTGACACTCGTCGTGCTCCTCCTCGCCTTCACGCTCACCATGCTCGCGGGGTCGCACGTGGATCGGCGCACGGGCGAGATGGTCAACAACTTCCTCAACTCGAACACCCTCATCCAGACGGCCACCGACGCCAGCTTCTTCGCCATCATGGCGATCGGCGCCACGGTCGTCATCATCTCCGGCGGAATTGATCTCTCGGTGGGTGCCATCTATGCGCTCTCGGGCGTGAGCATGGCGCTCACGCTGCGCGCCATCGGCCCGCTGGGGAGTGGCGCGAGCGTGCTGCTCGGCCTTGCCGTGGCGCTGGGCGTGGGACTCGTTTGCGGTGTGCTGAACGGGGCGCTCGTCGTCGGGCTCCGTGTCCATCCCTTCATCGTCACGCTGGGCACGATGTGGGTGTTGCGCGGAGTCGCATTCGTCATCACGCACGCGGAAAGTCTGCTGGTGCCGAGCACGCTCACCGCTGTCACGAAGGCATCGCTTGGCCTGGGTGGCGGTCTGTATCCGGTGCCCATGCTGTGCATGCTCGTCATGACCGCCGCGGGCGCGATCTATCTCACGCGAACGGTGATGGGGCGCCACATCTTTGCGTTCGGCGGGAACCTCGAGGCCAGTCGCTTTGCGGGTCTCCGCCTGGACCGGATCCAGATCGGCGTGTACGCCGTGTCAGGGCTGACGGCAGGACTCGCCGCGTTTCTGGGCGCGAGCTTCTACGGATCCAGCTCGTCGGCGGACGGCCAGGGCTACGAGCTGTACGTCATCGCGGCCGCGGTGGTGGGCGGCGCGAGCCTCATTGGAGGAAAGGGGAGCGCCGTGGGTGCCATGCTTGGCGCCATACTCATCGTGCTCATCCGCCAGTCCATCCGGACGCTGCACTTCGATCAGAACTACGAGTGGATCGTCATCGGCTGTGCGATCATCATCGCGGTGGTGGTGGACCAGTGGAGCACGCGGCTCGCGGCGCGCCGGCTCACGCGCGCCGGTGCGCGGAGACAGGCGGCGGCGTGAGCGATTTCAATCGGGAGAGAACCAGATGATCATGGGAACCGTTCGGCGGATGTCCGGTGTGATGATGGCCGGCATGGCCATGCTGGCGTGCGGCCGCAAGGCAGACGCGCCGGCGGGTACAGCATCGGCTGCGAAGCACGCGAACGCGATCACGATCGCGATGATCGCGAAGAGCTCCACGAATCCGGTCTTTCTCGCGGCGCGGACGGGCGCCGAGGCCGCGGCGAAGGAGCTGTCGGCAAAGGACAGCATCCGTGTGGAAGTGCAGTGGCTCACGCCGCCCGAGGAGGACGGGCAGGTCCAGGCGCAGCGCATACAGCAGGCGGTGAACAGCGGCGTGGATGCAATTCTCATCTCCTGCTCCGACGCCAGCAAGGTGACCGGTGCAATTGACGACGCGGTGAATCGCGGCGTCGCGGTCATGACGTTCGACAGCGACGCGCCGCAGTCGAAGCGCTTCGCCTACTACGGGGTGGACGACAGGAAGACGGGCCAGACCACGATGGCCGAGCTGGCGAAGCTGATGGACGGGAAGGGCAAGGTCGCGATACTGGCCGGCAACCAGAACGCGCCCAACCTCCAGAGGCGTGTGCAGGGCGCGAGGGATGAAGCGGCGAAGTATCCGGGCATCACGATCGTCGGCACCTTCAATCACATCGAGACACCGCAGGATGCTGCCGCCGAGGTCACGCGAGTGGACAATGCGTATCCCGGCATTCAGGGATGGGCGATGATCGGCGGATGGGCGCTGTTCACGCGCTCCCTGCTCACCGATCTCGATTCCGCCCGCATGAAGATCGTCTCGGTGGATGCGCTGCCGGCCCAGCTTGCGTACGTGGACAAGGGGATCACGCCCGTGCTGCTGGCGCAGCCCGTGTACAAGTGGGGCTACGTTGGCGTGACGACGATCGTCGAGAAGCTGCATGACGGCAAGCAGCCCCCCGCGATCATTCCCATGGATCTCGTGCGCGTCACGAAGGACAACCTGGGTCCGTGGGCGCGCCAGCTCAAGGCATGGGGATTCTCGGACGTGCCGCAGCAGTATCTGGACATGAAGTAGCGCCGTGAGCGATCCCGCCGTCGTGTTCTCGGGGATCACGAAGCGCTTCCCCGGCGTGCAGGCGCTGGGTGATGTGTCGTTCGAAGTGGCCGCCGGCTCCTGTCACGCGCTGTGCGGTGAGAACGGCGCGGGCAAGAGCACGCTCGGCAGGATTCTCGCGGGCATTCACGAGCCCGATGCGGGGCGCATGCAGGTGTTCGGCCGCACGGTGCGCTTCACGGGGCCGCGTGATGCGCTGACCGCCGGCGTCGGCATGGTGCACCAGGAGCTGGCCTTCTGCGAGAATCTTTCCGTGGCGGAGAACCTCTGCCTCGGCGCCATGCCGTCGCGACGTGGCCTGGTGTCGCGTGGCGAGATGGCGCGGCGAGCGGGCGCGATGTTGCGTGAGATTGACGACGCGGTGAGCGTCGAGCGGCGCCTCGGCGATCTCACGATCGCGCAACAGCAAGTGGTCCAGATCGCGGCCGCCGTCGGGGGTGGCGCACGCATCATCGTCTTCGATGAACCCACCAGCAGCCTGAGCCAGATGGAAGCGGATCGCCTCTACGCGCTGATCGGGCGGCTGACGGCGCGTGGCGTGACGTGCATCTATGTGTCGCACCGGATGCCGGAAATCTTCCGGCTGTGCGACACGGTGACCGTGCTGCGCGACGGCTGTCACGTGGCGACGCGCCGTGTGGCGGAGCTCTCCGAAGGCGAGCTGGTACACATGATGATCGGTCGCTCGTTGTCCGAATATTTTCCCGACCACGTGTCCGCCACGGCTGGTGCGGAGCTGCTGCGGGTGGACGGCCTCTCCTCGCCGCGCAAGTTCACCGACATTTCGTTCTCGCTGCGCGCGGGCGAGGTGGTTGGACTTGCCGGCCTGGTTGGCGCGGGACGTTCGGAGCTGGCTCGCGCCATCTTCGGTCTGGAGCCGCCGGCGCACGGGCGCATCACCGTAAGCGGACGTGTAGTGCGGATCGCGTCGCCGGCCCAGGCGATCCGGCTGGGGATCGGCCTCGTGCCCGAGGATCGCAAGCGTGAAGGGCTCGTGCTTCCGGCGAGTGCGCTGCACAATACCTCGCTTCCCATACTGCGGCGCCTGTCGCGATTCGGCTGGGTACAGCGCGCGCGCGAGCGACGCCTCGGCGTGGAATATTTCGAGAAACTGCGCGTGCGCGCGCCGAGTGTGGATGCGGTGGTGGCGGGGCTCTCGGGCGGGAATCAGCAGAAGGTGGTCGTGGCGCGCTGGCTCGCGGCGGCATCGCGCATTCTCATTCTCGATGAGCCGACGCGCGGCGTGGATGTCGGAGCGAAGGCCGAGATTCACGCGCTCATTGACCGGCTGGCGACGCAGGGGAATGCGATCCTGCTCATCTCGAGCGAGCTGCCAGAAGTGCTGAGGCTGTCGAGCCGGATTCTCGTGTTGCGCGAGGGACGGCTTGTTGGTGAGGTGGGGCGGCAGCATGCGACGCAGGATGGGCTAATGCGGCTGATGGCGGGGCTGAATAATGCGAACTGAACGTGGCGTACGCGCGGTGATCGTCGTCATTGCCACCGCGTTTGCCGCCTGCGCGCTCACGCCTCGCGGCATGGCGGCGCAGGCCTCCGATACCATCCCCATCGCCCGCCGTCAGGCGCGCCAGTGGTACCAGGACGCGAAGTTCGGAATGTTCATCCACTGGGGTGTCTACAGCCTGCTCGGCGAAGGCGAGTGGGTGATGCAGAACCGTGAGATTCCCGTTTCGCGCTACGAATGGCTGGCGTCGACGTTCAACCCCGTGAAGTTCGACGCGCACGAATGGGTGGCGCTCGCGAAGGCGGCGGGCGTGCAGTACATCACGATCACGTCGCGACATCATGATGGCTTCTCGATGTTCGCGACGGCCGCCACGAAGTACAACATCGTGGACTGGACGCCGTTTCATCGTGATCCCATGAAGGAGCTGGCCGACGAGTGTCACCGCCAGGGGATCAAGCTCTTTTTCTACTATTCGCAGCTCGACTGGCACAATCCGGATTACTGGCCGCGCGGCACCACGGGACACAACACAGCGCGCCCGGACTCCGGGAACTGGCAGCACTATCTGGACTTCATGGATCAACAGTTGACCGAGCTGCTCACGCACTACGGCCCGATCGGCGGCATCTGGTTCGACGGCATGTGGGACAAGCCGGACGCCGATTGGCAGCTCCCGAGGACGTACGCGCTGATCCACCGTTTGCAGCCGGCCGCGCTCATCATTCCCAACACGCACGAGCCGCCTCGTCCCGGCGAGGATGTGCAGACGTTCGAGCAGGACCTGCCGGGCGCGAACAGTGCGGGATTCAACACGAAGACCATCGGCTCGCTGCCGCTCGAGACGTCACTCACGATGAACAATGCCTGGGGATTCAACATCGCGGATCAGCACTTCAAGTCCGTGCCCGAGCTCATTGGCTATCTCGTTCGCGCTGCCGGCAACAATGCCAACCTGCTGCTCAACATTGGCCCTCGTCCCGATGGGACCATTCAGCCCGAGGCCGTGCAGCGGCTGCGTGTCATTGGCGACTGGTTGCGCACGTACGGGACGTCCATCTACGGCACGCGCGGCGGACCGGTTGCGCCGCGCGACTGGGGTGTCACCACGCAGCGCGGCGATTCGATTTTCGTGCACGTCCTGCACTGGCCCGATCGCATGCTCGCGCTGCCTCCGCTCCCGGGCACCATCAGGCACGCGACAATGCTCGCGACGCAGTCCGCCGTGGCGTTCCGCCAGAGTGCTGTGGGCGTGTCGCTCACCCTGCCACCCGCCGCCGACACGGTGGACCGCGTGGTCGTGCTCACCATGGCGAAGGCGCGGTGACTTGACTTCGCTGAACGGACGCTGATCACGGCTCCCTTGCTCCGAACGCCGTGCCGCTCCGACAGTAGTGGTGGGACAGGATTGCTGGGCAGCCTGATGCATCCGTGGTCGCGGGCAGTCTGCTACGTCCCTGCTCAGGGGTGGACAGGATTTCAGGATTGACAGGATTGACAGGATTCACACGGTGCCGTTCCCAAAGCAGTTGACGTCGTTCAGCAAACGCACAGACACTTGGCAGTTCGGCTCCCAACAATCCTGTTCATCCTGTCCATCCTGTAAATCCTGTCTTCTCCCGGAAGACGGTGCCGCCGTCACCCGCATTCCGCGAGCATGTTCAATTCGGGCCAGACCCCGATCAGTCGCCGCCCGCGAAGAGCGCGAGCCGCACGGGTCGCGGTGCGGCCACCGCGTCATCGATCGAGAGACGGACGCGTCGCACGCGCACGGGGGTGAACCGGTCCAGCTTGCGCGAGCCGATGGTCGTGCCGCGTGTGAGCAGCCGCCAGGCATCGCCGTCCGTACCAGTGAGTGTGTAGCGCGCCACGGCCTGGCCATGCGTGATGTCCTCGCGCAGATCCGCCACGGAAACGAAAACCGTGCGCCCGAGATCGATGTCGAGCACCGCGGTCCGCATTCCGGTTGCGCGCCAGGCCGCCCTGCGATGGGCGGTGAGGTTTGTGGCGGAGACCGCTTGCAGGCGCCGGTGCATGCCCGAGAGGTTCGCCACGTCGCCGTCGCGCAGGAGGCCGGCGCGCGTTGGCGGCACGTTGAGCAGCAACTTCGAGTTTCGCCCGACGGACGTGAAGTACAGCTCTACCAGCTCAGCGGGACTCTTCGCACGCGAGTCCTCCGCGGCATGGTAGAACCAGCCTGGGCGAATGGACACATCGGTCTCGCCGGGGCGCCACACGCTGCCGCGTGGATCGCCATGCTGCAACATCTGCGTCACCGCGTCTCCGCTCGCGCCGGGGTATGGCACGACTTCGGGATCCACGGTAGACCAGTTCGGATCGCCGGCGACGCCGCGCTCGTTCCCGATCCATCGGATGTCCGGACCCGCGTCAGAGAAGATGACCGCCTCTGGTTGCAGTCGCCGGACCAGCGCCCAGGTGCGCGGCCAATCGTACACCTGCTTGCGTCCGCTGGGGCCTTCACCGTTGGCGCCGTCGAACCAGACTTCATGAATGCGACCGTACTGCGTGAGCAGCTCGGTGAGCTGCGCGCAGTAGAAATCGTTATAGCGGGGCGAGTCACCGTACGAATGCTCGTGCCGGTCCCACGGAGAAAGGTACAGTCCAGCCCTGAGCCCCTCCGCCGCACACGCGTTCACGAACTCGCGCACGACGTCGCCCGCGCCGCCTCGCCAAGGGCTTCGGGCCACGCTGTGTTCTGTCGTTTTGGTTGGCCAGAGACAGAAGCCGTCGTGATGCTTGGCCGTGAGGATCATTGCGCGGAAGCCCGCGCTGCGCGCGCTTCGCGCCCACTGCCGCGCATCGAGGTCCGTGGGCGCGAACAAGGCGGGATCCTCCTGTCCGTCACCCCATTCGCGATCGGTGAAGGTGTTCATGCCAAAGTGCACGAACATCGCCAGCTCGTCGCGCTGCCACTCGAGTTGCGCGGCCGTGGGGTGCGGCCGTGCGCCGAATCCGATCCGTGGGAGGACCAGCGCCCCCGCGATGGCGGCGAGGAACTCCCTGCGGCTGGTGGTCGTCATGGGTGGAGGAGGGGGATAGGGGGCTGGGGGCTAGGGGGCTAGGGGCTAGACGGGCAATTGGATCAGAGTCGATTCGGATCGATTCCGACACCCCCAGCCCCCCAGCCCCTAGCCCCCTAGCCCCCTAGCCACCCGCTCACTTGCCTGCAGCGAGATCCCGCACCGCTCCCGCGAGCAGCTTCACCTTCGCGGCATCCTGCGCGCCGGCGCCATCGTGCTCGAGCTGGGTCGCAAGCTGCGTGAGTGCCTGCTGCCGCGCCGCGCCGGACGCCTGCTCTGCACCAGCCAATCCCGTGCGCGCCGCCGCGATGCGATCGGAGGCAAGGCCGTTGGAGCGCTGGAGCTGATCCAGATACGCGCCCGCCAGGGCGAAGCTCGCGGGCCACTCGAACTTCGGCTGTCCCTGCGTATTCAGATAGTCGAGGTGCACCGTCTTCGCCGCGTCGATTTCATTCTGCGACAGGTACTCGCTCGGCTTGAGCGCGAAGATGTCGAGCCCGCGCGCGATCTCCGAGCTCACGATCACACCATTGTACCAGTAGGCCGACCAGGAGCCGCCGCCCACCATGCGCGTCGAGTCGATGGGGCCGCGGTCGAAGTACGCGATTTCGTGCGGGTGTGCCGGGTCGGTCCAGTCGAACACCGAGATGCCGCCCTGATACCACGCCTGCACCATGACGTCGCGCCCCGGAATGGGAATGAGCGAGCCATTGTGCGCCACGCAGTTCTCCTTGTCCGTCTGCGGCGCCGGGAGCTTGTAGTAGCCCTGGAACTGCATCTTGTCGTTCGCGATCGTGAAGAGCGCATCGGCGCCCCATTCGCGCCGATCGGTGGCGCGGCACTTCGGCTGACCGCCGCCGCCCCACTCGTCGGAGAACAGCACCTTCGTGCCGTCGTTGTTGAACGTCGCCGAGTGCCAGTAGGAGAAGTTCGAGTCGGACGCGGCATCGAGGCGGACCGGGTGCGCCGGATCGCGAATGTCGAGCAGCATGCCGTAGCCCTCGCACGCGCCGCCGGCAAGCCCGACTGCCGGATAGACCGTGATGTCATGGCACTGAGTGGGCCCCGGGCGCGGGCCATTCCCGGCGTCCTGCCGGCCGCCGAACATCTTCGCGACAATCCCGGGCAGCGCCTGTCGCAGCGTGGCGCTGTCGGCCGCGGTGGCGGGGCCCGTGCCACCGCGCGCTTTCACGATGCTGTCCAGCATGGGCTGCGTGAAGCGCGACGGCAGCGGCCGCTCCTGTCCCATGATGTCGGCGGTGTATTCGCCCTTTGCCTTTGCTTCGGCAAGGGCCTTCTGCGCGGCCGCGATGTCCTCGGGCGCTTCGCCGTGACGCGGCGGCGCGACCAGGTTGTTGAAGATGCGCGGCGAGCTCACGATCGCGGCCTGCTCCGGATGCGCGAGCGGCACCTTGATGACCTCGATGCGGAACAGCGCGCTGTTGGGATCCTTGTCCGGCGCGGCACTCACGCACCCCGCGAGCTCGTTCGGCGAGCGCACGCGCGCCGAGCCCGAGATGTACACGTACACGTTCTCGCTGTCCTTCGGATCCACGAGCACCGTGTGCGTGTGCGAGCCACGGCACGTCTGCACGTTGCCGACATTCTTCGGATGCGCCATGTCGCTGATGTCGAAGATGCGCAGTCCGCGCAGCCGCTCCGCACTCACCGTGTCCTTCACCCCTTCGGTGCCGCAATCAATGCGACCCGAGAGTCCCTCGCCCGACACGAAGAGCAGGTTCCGGTAGACGGACACGTCGCTCTGCGACGCGGGACACAGATACGCCGTTTCCAGCCGCGGCTCAGCGGGATTCGAGATGTCCCAGATCTGGTAGCCGTTGTAGCTGCCCTGGATGGCGTACTTCCCCGTGAAGGCGAGGTCGGAATTGGTGATGCCGGCAAACTTCTCCGTCGGTTTGGTCTGCGAGAGCACGGTGAGATTCCACGACGCTTCGCCGGCGTCGTAGAGTCCCGCCTTGAGCCCGACGCGCGGGTCGGGATTCGGCTCGCCTGCCGACATGTTGCGTGCCGGCACGACGGACGATGAGTGCAGCGCCGAGGACGTGGTGGACGGAGCGCACGCTCCGGCGGACCCGACGCCAAGCGCGAGCGCAAGCGACATCAGCGTGGTGACGCGTGTCCGCGCCGCCGGACGGTGTTGCGGATACTCGAAAGCCATGGATGATTCCTCAGGTGGAGCGGTGTGCTGCTCAGGGGTTGCTGGCAGCGGGGTGATCGGCAGTCGTGTCGCTCAGAATGAGCGCGGCGAGCATGCGCTGCATGCGGGCGATTTCGGTCGTCTGATCGACGTTGATGTCGGAGGCCAGCTTGAACGTCAGCTCGTCCTGCGCCGCGCCGTACGAGTTGAAGAGATCCTTCACCATCGAGACCGCGCCGGTGTGGTGCTGGATCATGAACTCGAGAAAGAGCCGGTCGAAGTCCGGGCCGTGCGCCGCGTCGAGCTGCGTCATCTGCGCCTCGGTGAGCATGCCCGGCATCAGCATTTCCTGCTCGACGCCGTTCATCATCATCCTCATTGGCTTGGGCGTGGCTTCCGGCACTGGCTGCTGCCGGTCGCGCAGCCACTGCTGCATCGTGCGGATCTCATCCTGCTGGGCGTTGATGATGCGCGCCGCCAGCGTCCGCAATTGTGCGCTGGCGCCGTGCGACGGCGCCCACCCGGCCATCACGATGGCCTGCGCATGATGGCCGATCATGCCCGACATGAAGTGGACATCGGCCTCCGTGTACGGATGACGGATGCTGTCGGCGCGCGCCCGGGCGATGGCGGCCGCCTCGCCCGGATCTGCCGTCACGACGGGTGACGCCGTCTGCGCGGTCGCGGTGGCGCAGGCGCTCGACACACCGGCGATTCCGGCGAGCAGCGCGACCACGAGGCGCGGGAAGTGCGGTGATCTCATGTTCGTCGTCGGTGTCAGTGAGGCGGCCGGAGCCGCACTCGGCGCTGAGGGATCGAACGAAGACAGCAAGCTAGCATGGCGGAGGCTGCCAGCCAACGTGCTGCCTGACGCCATCCATACGCGCGCACGGCCGGGGTTGCTGCGTGGCGGGTGCGGGCGGGCAGGACCCGCGAGACGCCTCTTCCGGCCCCGGGCCCGCTCAATCAGAATGTGTGTATACCATCCGCCGGCGGTAACCATGCCACCCGTAAGCGTTCGCTATATCGTCCAC
>Ga0070699_100006019_pt1 | contig 10605 bp, 11 predicted proteins | sample KBSK1503metaG_FD_65473 | JGI IMG/M metagenome (GOLD analysis project Ga0070699, IMG submission 65473) | Corn, switchgrass and miscanthus rhizosphere microbial communities from Kellogg Biological Station, Michigan, USA - KBS K1-50-3 metaG | ecosystem: Host-associated > Plants > Roots >...
GTCTGCCCCGTCCTCGACGCCCGCAAAGGCGAGGTCTATGCGTCGCTCTACCGCTGGGACGGTGCCGGCATGCGGCGCGAGTGGGACTACCTGGCTCTCGCCCCCGCCGAGCTCGCGGCGCGACTCACCGAGCCCGTCATCCTGCTCGGCGACGGCGCCCCGGCCATCAGCTCGCCGTTCGCCCGGAAGGTCCCCCTCGCTCGTCGCCTGCCGTCGCCCGCCTGCGTCGCCGAGCTCGGTCACGACCTCCTCGCGCGCGGCGCGGGCCAGCCGCCCGCGGGACTCGCTCCCCTTTACCTGCGGCCGTCGGAGGCCGAGCTCAAGCGTCGCCGTGCCGCCGCTCTCGCTTGAGCCGATGCGGCGGGCCGATGTCGACCCCGTGGTCGACATCGAGCGCGACTCGTTCTCGATGCCGTGGTCGCGGGGCGCCTTCCTCTACGAGGTCGAGCAGAACCGGGTGGCGCGCTGCTGGGTCTGCCGCGCCGACGGCGCGCTCGTGGGCTACCTCTGCCTGTGGGAGATAGGCGGGGAGATCCACATCACCAACATCGCCGTCGCCCGCGCGCACCGCCGCCAGGGAATCGCGCGGTGGATGCTGACCGAGATCCTGGAGGACGCGCGCCGCCGCGGAGCGCGCACCGTCTTCCTCGAGGTGCGCCCGACCAACACCGAAGCCCTCGGCCTGTACGAGGCCCTCGGCTTCCACGTGATCGGCCGCCGGAAGGGCTACTACTATGACACCGGCGAGGACGCCCTCGTCATGGAGGCGGGCCTGGCCGCGGCCGAACCCGGGAGCCGCGCGTGAGCCGTTCACCTTCCACCCGATCGCTCGGAGGCCATATGCGGTGCGCATTGAGCGTGGTCATGGTGCTTCTCGCAGTGTTCGCAGGAGGCCTGGCGCAGGCGTACAGCGGGGGGCCGACCTTCATCGTTTCGGACCTCACCACCACCTGCGCGTCGTGCCACGCGTCGGTGCAAAAGGACCAACTGCGGGTCGAGAAGGAGGCCTTCGCCGCCGCCCAGCTCGTCGAGAGCAAGCACTACAAGGCGATCGAGGAGGGACGCGGCAACTACAAGGAGATGAGCCCCGAGGAGCGGCAGAAGCTCCTGGCGGACGTCAAGCTCATGGACCAGAACGCGTCGGTCACGGTGGCGGCGCCGGCCGGCGCCCACCCCGGCCAGGAGATCCAGGTCACCGCGGAGGTCCACGGCGGCCACGGTGTGGTCGGCGTGTTCCTGATGGAGAGCGACCTCCGCTTCCAGGGGCGCACGATCTCGACCGACGGCTGGCTCGTGGTCGGGGCGCCGAAGGTCTGGGGCGCCGACGGTAAGGAGCAGACGAAGTGGGTCGACAGCCGGGGCGCCGACCTGAAGAAGAACCTGAGCGGCGTCCTCATCTTCGGTCAGGACAGCGACCTCGCGGCGAAGAAGTTCCCGGAGGGGAAGGTGACGTGGACGCTGCGGGCCCCGCAGGCGGGCGGAGCGTACCCGCTGGCCATCGCGTTCGTCTACGGCACCGAGAAGGCCTCGCCGGTGGGGCGCGTCACGACGCCGTCGGGCGCGGTGGCGCCGCGCGGGGGCGGGCTCGGCCCCTCCGGCCACATCCTGTTCTCGAAGGTCCACACCGTCATCGTGCGCTGAGAGCGGGCGGGCGGCCCCGTGCGCCGGAAGCTCGCGCTCGGAGCGGGAGCGCTGGCCGGGGCCGCCCTCGTGTCCGCTCTGTTCTTGGCCGGTCTCGCCGCCAGGGAGCGCGACGACCGCTTCTGCATCTCCTGCCACCTGCACGAGGCGAAGTTCACGCGCTTCCGCGCCGCACCGCCCTCCGACCTCGCCGGGCTCCACCGGTCGCGGAAGGGCGTGCGCTGCATCGACTGTCACGGCGGCGCCGACCCGGTCATGCGCGTGCGCGTGTGGGCGGTCGCGGGCGTCGACACGCTCCGCTTCCTGGCCGGCGCTTACGGCGAGCCTGCTCACATGCGGCTTCCGCTCCGCTCCGCCGAATGCCGCCGCTGCCACACCCCGATCCTGGCGGATGGCGGCGGAGGCGAGGAGGAGGGCGGGGACGGCGCCGGTCGTTACCACGCGATCCGCGACCACGACAGCGTGTCGATCACCTGCGTCCGCTGCCACGGCTCGCACACGACCGACAGCGACGCGAAGCTCGAGTTCATCTCCCGCGCCCGCGTGCAGCCGATCTGCCGCGAGTGCCACGCCACGTTCGGCGAATAGTCGTCGGGTCCCGAGCCCACGGGTCCTCTCGCGGCGAGCTGTAGAGAGCCGCTCTCGCGGGAACTATCGCCCGCGGTGACGGCGCGTGAGGCGGGTCCGTTCCACTGTGTGGTTAGATGCCAACCCATGTGACCTCGCCACGCTTGGCGATGGGCAGAGCCGCGAGCAACTGCGGAACGAGGCGGCGCAGGTCGGCGACGCGGTTCGATGGAGCGCGCAGCACGATCACGGCAATGGAGAAGCGTGACAGATCTTGCTGCAATGGAAGGTTGCGGTCGACCGTGACGAAGGCGTCGAACTCGTGTTCCGCTCGCGCCAGGAGGTCACCGTTCCTGAGCGCACCCAGCCCGCTTCCGGCACCGTCCTCACGTCGTGTCCCAGGATGTCCCCCGCGAGGCGTCGATCGACGCACTCGTCGAGAAGCACCCTCACGACGCCCTAGCGACCACTCGCGCCATGGCCTCCTCGAGGAATGCCACGACCTGTTCTCGCTTGACGGTCGGGAAGCCCGCCAGGAAGTCATCGATCGTCTCCCCGCCCTGCAGATAGTCGATCAGCGCCCGAACGGGCACGCGGGTGCCAGCGAAGACTGGTGTTCCGCTCAGGACGTCTGGCGAGGACACGACAATGCTCTGCCCCATAGACCCCACCTTACCCTCGACTGGTCCTGGGCTCAAGGTATCTTACCCCCTCTCGGTCCGCTGCGGATGGCTGGGGCGCCAGCTGGCGGCGCCGCCCGCTCGCCCGCGCCGCGCGTCGACGCCGAAATACCGGTAAGCAGTTACGCCACGCGTCTCAGGGCTTAGCGGACGTCGATGACGATCTCGCGTTCGCGCGGGCCGTCGCATTCGACGAGCGCGATGCCCTGCCAGGTGCCGAGCAGGAGCTGCCGGTCGCGGACGGGAATCGTCTCCGACGGGCCGAGGAACGCCGCCTTCAGGTGGGCGGCGCCGTTGTCGTCGACCTTGTCGTGCTCCCACACGCCCTCGGGAAAGAGCTTGTCGAGCGCGGCGACGACGTCGAGGCGGAAGCCGGGATCGGCGTTCTCGTTGATGATGATGGCGGCGGTCGCGTGCCGGACGAAGACCGTGCAGATGCCCTCGCTCACGCGCGCCTCGGCGACGGCGGCCGCCACCTCGCGCGTGACGTCGATGACCTCGAACTTCTTCCGGCTCCGGACGCGGACGCTCCGCTGCATGCCCGCCCGATTGTAGCGCGGCCGTCCGCCAGGGCGTTCGCGGGGCGCAGGGCGGGCGCGGCCCGGGGTAGAATGGCGGAGGTGAAGCCCTACGACATCCACGTCTTCGTCTGCATGAACCGACGCGATCCGTCGGATCCCCGCGGGTGCTGCGCCGAGAAAGGCTCGGAGGCGCTCCGCGACTACTTCAAGAAGGCGGTGAAGGACCGGGGCGTGCCCGGCCGCGTTCGCGTCAACCAGGCGGGCTGCCTGGACCAGTGCCAGTACGGGCCGTCGATCGTCATCTATCCGGCCGGGATCTGGTATACCGTGCGCACCACCGAGGAGGTCGACGCGATTATCGAGGAGCACCTGGTCGGCGGCAAGCCGGTGGAGCGCCTCCGCATGGGCACCCGCTGAAAACAATCACGCGGCGCGCGTCGTCGGCGGCACCCCGCGAGCGACTCGCGACTCGAGTTGTGAGACACAACACTAGTCAGTGGGCGCGACTCCTGTCAACCGCGTCCCGGTCGGCCCCGCGTCCGCCGAGGTACGCCTCGCGCACCTCGGGGTTCCGCAGGAGCTCGCCCGCCGCGCCCTCCAGCGCGACCCGCCCCGTCTCGAGCACGTAGCCGCGCGCGGCGACGCGGAGCGCCATGCTGGCGTTCTGCTCGACCAGCAGCACCGTCGTGCCGAGCTCGCGGTTGATCTGCTCTATGGTCCGGAAGACAGACTGAACGAGGATCGGCGCCAGGCCGAGCGACGGCTCATCCATCAGGAGCAGCCGCGGCCGGGCCATGAGCCCGCGGGCGATCGCCAGCATCTGCTGCTGACCGCCGGAGAGCGTCCATCCGAGGGCCCCCCGGAGCCGGGCGAGGTCGGGGAAGAGGGCGAACATGCGGTCCATGTCCGCCGCGATGCCGCTCGTATCGCGGCGGATGGCGGCGCCGAGCCGCATGTTCTCGCGCACGGTCAGACCGGGGAACACCCGGCGTCCTTCGGGGACATGGGCGATCCCGAGCCGGATGATCGCCTCGGGCGGGAGCCGGCGGAGTGGGCGGCCCGCGAAGGTCGCCTCGCCCTGCGTGGGGTGGACGAGCCCCGAGATGAGGCGCAGCGTGGTCGACTTCCCGGCGCCGTTGGCGCCGAGGAGCGCGACGATCTCGCCCTCGCGCACGGCGAGTGAGACGCCCCGGAGGGCGGCGACGTGGCCGTAGCCGGCGTGGACGTCCGTCAGCTCAAGCATGCTCGCGTGCCAAGCCGAGGGCGGCGTCCCGGTTGCCGAGGTAGGCCTCGACGACGACCGGGTCGGCGAGCACGTCGCCGGGCTTGCCCTCCGAGATCTTCTTGCCGAAGTTGAGCACGGTGATCGCCTCGCTCAGCTGGTTCACGAGCGACATGTCGTGCTCGACCAGGAGCATCGTGAGTCCGTGCGCGTGGAGCCTGCGCAGCAGGTCGACCAGCTCCTGCTTCTCGGTCTGGTTGAGCCCGGCCGCCGGCTCGTCGAGCAGGAGCAGCTCGGGGGTACCGGCGAGGGCGCGGGCGATCTCGACGAGCTTCTGGGTGCCGTAGGGGAGATTCCGACACCGCTCGTGGGCCCGCGCCGGGAGCCCGACGAACTCGAGTGCGGCCGCCGCCCGCTCCCGTACCGCTCGCTCGCCGCCGCCGGCCCGCTGGGCCCCGACGAGGACGTTCTCCCACACGGTGAGCTCCCGGAACAGGCGGATGTTCTGGAACGTACGCGCCATGCCACGGCGGGCGATCCGGTTGGGTCGGACGCCGGCGACCTCGCGTCCGAGGAAGCGGATACCGCCGAAGGAGGGGCGGTAGAGACCCGAGATCAGGTTGATGCAGGTCGTCTTGCCCGACCCGTTGGGACCGATGAGCGCGTGGATCTCGCCGCGTCGGACCGTGAGGTCGACGCCGTCGACCGCCTTGAGGCCGCCGAAATGCTTGCCGAGGTTCTCGAGCGCGAGGATCGGCTCGCCGGCTTCGCCGCGCCCGCCGACGGCGAGGGGGCGGCGGGCGCGCCGGGGCGGGGCCGGCCGCGCGAGGCGCCGTCCGGCGAGCCGTGCCCAGCCCCAGAGGCCCTCGGGCATGAAGAGGATCACGAGGATGATCACCGCCCCATAGACGACCAGATAGATGTTCTTCAGGTCGCGGAGCCACTCGGGCAGGAAGGTGAGGAGGAACCCGCCGAGGATCGAGCCCGGAACCGCCTCCGAGCCGCCGGCGAGGACCATCGCCAGGACCTCGATGGACTGGTCGAGGCTGAAGGTGTCCGGACTGATGTAGCGGAACCCGGAGGCATAGAGGGCGCCGCCGAGGGCGGCGATCACCGCGCTCAGGGCAAAGGCCGTGACCTTGACGCGGAGGCTGTCGACGCCGAGGGCCTCGGCCGCCAGCTCGTTCTCGCGGACCGCCCGCATCGAGCGGCCGAGGGCGCTGTCCTTGAGGAGCCAGACGGCGACGCCGACGAGGAAGAGCGCGCCGAGGGCGAACCACGCGTACTGCTGCGCCGTGTCGAGAGGGACGAGGAAGCGCGGCCGCCGGATCCCGCTGATCCCGTCGGGACCGCCGGTGACGGCGACCCAGTTGATGGCGATCTGGCTGAAGATGATCTGGAAGCAGATCGTGACCATGGCCAGGTAATGGCCGCCGAGCTTGAGAGTGGTCATGCCGAGCACGACCCCCGCCGCCCCCGCCGCCGCGAGCCCGATCGGGAGCGCCAGCCACCAGTCGATGCCCCACCGCGAGGTGCCGAGGGCGACCGCGTAGGCGCCGATGCCGAAGAAGGTGGCCTGGGCGAGCGAGATCTGCCCGGTGTAGCCGAGAAGGACGGTGAGGCCGAGGGTCGAGATGCTCCACGCGGCGGCGAGGATCAGGAGGTTCGTGCCGTAGCGGGTCGTCACCGCGAACGGCAGTGCCGCCACCAGAGCGAGCCCGAGGGCGACCGCAGCGGCACCGGAGCGCCCGCGTCCCATCGCTTCCCTCAGGCTTTCTCGGCGACCTTCTCGCCGAAGATCCCCTGCGGGCGGATGAGGAGGAAGACGAGCAGCAGCAGGAAGGCGAAGGCGTCCTTGTAGGCGACGGAGACGTAGGCGGCGCCGAAGGTCTCGATGACCCCGAGGGAGAGGCCGCCGACGACGGCGCCCCGCACGTCGCCGAAGCCGCCGGCGATCGTGACCGCGAACGCCTTGAGGCCGAGGACCGCGCCCATCTTGTGCGTGACGAAGTAGATGGGGCCGACCAGCATCCCGGCGAGGCCGCCCAGGACCGTGCTGTAGACGAAGGTGAGCGCGATCATCAGCGTGACCGGGATGCCGAGCAGGCGGGCCATGTCCTTGTCCTGCGAGGTCGCCTGCATCTTCTTGCCGAGCAGCGTGTACTCGAAGAACGCGTACTGGGTCACGACGAGGACGAGCGTCACGCCGAGGATGACCACGTACTGGTAGTCGAAGAAGACCCCGCCGAGGGTCACGCCCCCCGTCGGACCCGCCTCGATGACGGGGCGGACCTTCTCCGGGCTCGGGCCGAAGACGGCGAGGGCGCCGTTCTGGAACATGATCGACGCTCCGATGGTGGCGATGATCACGGGCAAGAAGCTCCGGTTGCGGAGCGGGTAGTAGAGGCCGAGGGCGAAGAGCAGGCCGAGAACGGCCATGAGCACGAGGGCGACCGCCCCGGCCAGGAAATAGTCGAGCCCGGCGCCCTGCCAGAGGAAGACCAGGGCATAGGCGCCCAGCATGCAGAACTCGCCCTGGGCGAAGTTCACGACGTTCGTCGCGCGGTAGATCAGAACGATCCCGAGGGCGATGAGGGCGTACACGCCCCCGATCGCGAGCCCGGTGAAGGCGAGCTGGCCGACTACCGCCACCTAGCGGCCTGACCGGTTCTGCCGCATGCGGGCTAGCTGCGGGGCACCCGGATCGTCTTGAAGAGCTTGATCGTATCGTTCTCGTTCCGGACGATGTGGTAGTGGTCGAGGCCGTCGCCGTTCTCGTCGAAGTTGTAGAGGAACTCCGATCCCCAGAAGTTCCGGATGCCGAGAATCGCCGTCCGGACGCTGTCGGGACGGAGGTCGGGCGCCTTCTTCATCGCCTCCGCCAGCACGAGCACCGCGTCGTAGAAGGCGGCCGCGTAGAGATCGGGGGCGTTCCCGTGCTCCGCCTTGTACGCGGCGGCGAACTCCCTGGATTTGGCGCTCGCGTCGACGTGGAAGTCGGTGACGCCGTAGGTGCCATAGAGGGCGTCGCCGGCGAGCTTCCGCCCGTCGATGGCGGTGATCGACGGCGAACCGAGCCAGGTCGCCTTGATCCCGAGCTGCTTGATCTGCTTGGCCATGATGCCGACATCGGTGGAGAACGTCATGTAGGTGATGAGCCCGTCGGCCCCCGACTGCCTCACCGCGGTCAGCACGGCCGTGAAGTCCTTCTCGCCGTTGTTGTAGGCCTGGACCAGGACCGGCGGGTGCCCGAGCGTCCGGAGCTCCTGCACGACGAGGTCGCGACCCCCGGAGCCGAACGCGTCGGTCGAGTGGATGACCGCCACCTTCTGGAACTTCAGGTCGTCGACGGCGAACTTCGCGATGACCTTGGCGCTGAACCCGTCGTGCGGCCGGGTGCGGAAGACCCACCGGCACCCGCTGTGGGTGAGGCCGTAGTTGGAGCCGCCGATCATGACGGGCAGGCCCGCCTCGTTGATCGTCGGAAGCAGCGCCTGGATCTGGGTGGATCGGATGGGGCCGAGGATGGCCGCGATCTCCTTGTCTTCCAGGAGCCGCTGGAGCGCCGCGACCGCGCCCGGGTTCGTGGTCTTGTCGTCTTCGAACACGAGCTGGAGCGATCGCCCCTTGACCCCGCCCGCCTTGTTCACCTGCTCGACCGCCAGCTCGGCGCCCCACCGCATGTACCGGCCGGCCTCGGCCCCCTCGCCGGTGGTCGAGACGATCTGGCCGATCTTGATCGGCGCCCCCTTCGGCTGCGCAGCCGTCGGCGAAGCGCCCGCCGCGACGGTCGCGACGCCGGCCAGGAGCCCGGCCAGCGTCCGCAAAGATCCCTTCATGTGCCCCTCCTCCACCGCGCGCTCGCCGGCAGCGCACGAGGCGCAACTATAACGACTTCGGGCCTCCCCTTCAACCCCGCCCGCCGTGGCCACGTCCGTCGGAGCGCGAGGCCGACCGTGCTAATGTGAACGCCATGACCGGCGTGCCGTTCCGCGACACGTTCTGGAACGTGCCGTTCCCGGCGGAGGTGCTCCTGTACGTGGGCGCGCTGGTCGCGATCGGCCTCTTCGCCCGAGGTCTCTGGCAGCGGATCCGGCTCTGGCGCGGGGGCGGGCCCGAGCCGCGCTGGGACCGCCTCGGCGAGCGCCTGCGGCTCGTCGCCCGAGAGGCCCTCGGCCAGGCGCGGACGCTCTCCCAGGCCTACCCGGGCGTCATGCACGCGATCATGTTCTGGGGATTCCTCGCGCTCTTCATGGGGACCGTGCTGGCGACGATCGACTGGGACATCACGCTGCCGCTGTTCGGGATGAAGCTCCTCCAGGGCCCGCTCTATCTCTTCTACGAGACCGTGCTCGACCTCTTCGGCCTCTTCTTCGTGATCGGGCTCGGGATGGCCTTCTACCGGCGCTTCGTCGTCAGGCCCCGTCACCTCGATCCGGCGGCGCGGTTCGTCGGCGCCCTCGGACTCCTCCTCGCGATCAACGTGAGCGGGTTCCTGGTCGAGGCCTGCCGGCTCGCGGTGACGCGGCCCTCGTGGGGGCCGTGGTCGCCGGTCGGCTGGACGCTCGGCCAGGGCCTCCTGGCGGCCGGCCTCGGCGACGGCCCCCTGCGCAGCCTGCACCTCTCGCTCTGGCTCCTCCATGCGGCGCTCGCCCTCGGGTTCGTCGCGCTGGTCCCGTACTCGTACTTCATGCATTTGATCACGACGCCGCTCAACATCTTCTTCGCCAAGCTCGGACCCCGCGGCGAGATCCGGGAGATCGCCAACATCGAGGAGGCCGAGCGCTTCGGGGTCTCGACGCTCGAAGAGTTCTCCTGGAAGCGGCGCCTCGACTTCGACGCCTGCCTCGAGTGCGGGCGCTGCCAGGCCGCCTGCCCCGCCTACATGGCGGGCACGAAGCTCTCGCCGAAGCAGATCATCGTGAAGCTCAAGCGCCACCTGCACGGCGAACTGCCGGGGCCGATCCACGGCGGGCTGATCGAGCCCGACGAGCTCTGGGCCTGCACCACGTGCATGGCGTGCGTCGAGGAATGCCCGGCCTTCATCGACATCGTCGACACGATCATCGACCTGCGGCGGTACCTCACCCTCTCCGAGGGGGCGCTCCCGTCCACCGCGCCCCAGTCGCTCCAGAACATCCAGCGCGCGGGCAACCCGTGGGGCCTGCCGGCGGCCGATCGTCTCCGGTGGGCGGACGGGCTCGACGTCCCCGTGCTCGCGGAGGGCCGGGAGGTCGAGTACCTTTATTGGGTGGGCTGCTCGGCCTCCTACGACCGGCGGAACCAGGCGATCGCCCGCGCGGTGGTGAAGATCCTGAAGGCCGCCGGCGTCTCGTTCGCCGTGATGGCGGAGGAGCGGTGTCACGGCGAGGTCGCGCGGCGCCTCGGCGAGGAGTACCTCTACCAGACGGTGCAGCAGGAGAACATCGGCAACCTCAAGCGGTACCGCTTTCGCAAGGTCATCACCCACTGCCCGCACTGCTTCAACACGATCAAGAACGAGTTCCCGCAGTTCGGCGGGCGCTGGGAGGTCCTCCACCACTCGGTCGTCATCGAGCGCCTGCTCCAGGAAGGCCGGATCAGGCCGACGAAGCCGATCGACCAGCGGGTGGCGTTCCACGACTCCTGTTACCTCGGGCGCTACAACGGGATCTTCGAGGCCCCGCGCGCCGTGGCCCGATCGGTGCCCGGCCTCGAGCTGGTCGAGCTGCCTCGCAACCGTGCGCGTGGGCTCTGCTGCGGGGGCGGCGGGGGCCACATGTGGATGGAGGTGCGATCGGAGAAGCGCGTGAACCTGATCCGCGTCGAGGAGGCGATGGAAGCGAAGCCCGACGCCGTCGCCACCGCCTGCCCGTTCTGTCTCGCCATGGTGGACCTCGGACGGAAGGTGCTGGGCGCGGAGGAGACGCTCGCCGTCAAGGACGTGAGCGAGCTGGTCGCGGAGAGCCTGCCCTGATTCCCGACGCGGATCTCG
>Ga0070699_100006020_pt1 | contig 10605 bp, 9 predicted proteins | sample KBSK1503metaG_FD_65473 | JGI IMG/M metagenome (GOLD analysis project Ga0070699, IMG submission 65473) | Corn, switchgrass and miscanthus rhizosphere microbial communities from Kellogg Biological Station, Michigan, USA - KBS K1-50-3 metaG | ecosystem: Host-associated > Plants > Roots >...
GCGGCGGCCCGCAGCGCCAGCCGGGTCTTGCCGACCCCGCCGATTCCGGTCAGCGTCACCAGCCTGGAGTCGGCCAGCAGCCGCTTGACCTCGGCCACCTCACCGCGACGGCCGACGAAGCTGGTCAGCTCCGCCGGCAGATTCCCGGGTGCGCGTGCCCCCTGTGCCATGACACCAGCATGCGCCTCACACTCGGACTCCGGTCCGGTCGGCTGCGGTCTTCGGCTCGTGCCGGACGTCACCCGGCTGGCCCATGGCCCGCCTCCAGCACGCGAACTCCAGCACGATTCCGTCCGGGTCCTGGAAGTAGAACGACCGGACAAACACCCCGGGGTGCAGTTCCCTCGCCACGCCGAACTCGCTGTCGTCGTGGTCGAGGATCGGGCTGACGCGGACGCCCTTGGATGTGAGCTTCTCCCGGTATTCCAGGAAGCGTTCCTCGGGAACGTTGAACGCGACGTGGTTCATCGAGCCGACGGCGCTGGTCCATTCGCCAAGACCCGGTGCGTTAACGGGCGCCGACACGCCCGGGACCGGGTCGGGCGCGTCCGGGAACCAGAAGAACGCCAGCGCGTTCCCGCCACCCATGTCGAAGAAGAAGTGCTGGCCCATGCCGGCGGGCAGGCTGATCGTCTTGATCAGACGCATGCCGAGCACCTGGGTGTAGAACTCCACGGTGCGCTTCATGTCCGAGCAGACCAGCGCGAGGTGATTGACGCCGCCGAGATCGAACTCGCTGTTCCGCCACTCCATCTGGACCTCCTGTGCGCCTGGCGCCATCCTAGAACCGATGACGACCGTCAGGGAGTTCGTGGGGCTGCCGTCACCCGTGGTCGGCCGGGCCGGCGCTGGCGGGCATCCCTGCCAGGGCGTCTACCACCGCCAAGCGCAGAGCCGGCCGCAGGTCGCGTTCATCGCCACCCACTACAACGTCGACTTCTCCGAGCACTACCTGGCCGAGCTGATGGCCGAGCGCGGCTTCGGGTTCCTGGGCTGGAACACGCGTTTCCGCGGGAACGAGGCGCACTTCCTGCTCGATCATGCGCTGGCCGAGATCGGCGTGGGGGTTCGCTGGTTGCGGGAGCAGGCGGGTGCCGAACGGATCGTGCTGCTCGGCAACTCCGGCGGCGGTTCACTGATGGCCGCCTACCAGTCGCAATCCGTCGAGCCGGTCATCCGGCCGGCCGCGGGCATGCGCCCGCTGCCCGCAACCGAGAAGCTTCCACCGGGAGATTACTTCGTGGCTCTTGCAGCCCACTCCGGCCGACCCGAGGTGCTGACGAACTGGCTCGACCCGTCGGTGACGGACGAGGGCGATCCCCTGGCGGCCGACCCTGACCTCGATCCGTTCAACCCGGCCAACGGTCCGCCGTTCAGCGAAGATTTCCAGGCCCGGTACCGGGCCGGCCAGCGGGCGAGGAACGAGCGCATCACCGACTGGGTGCAAGGTCAGCTCGCAGCGCTCGCCGGAACCAGGGCCAGGGACCGGTTGTTCCTCGTCTACCGTGGCTGGGCGGATCTGCGCATGATCGACCCGGCCATCGAGCCGTCAGACCGGAGGCCGAACTGGTGCTACCTGGGCGAGCCGGTCAAGGCCAATTACGGTGTCTTCGGCGTTGGCACCGTCAGCACGCTGCGCACCTGGCAGTCGATGTGGAGCCTGCGGACCTCGCAGTGCATCGCGGCGCCGCACCTGGCCAAGATCACGCTGCCGTCCCTGGTCCTGCACGCCACCGCGGACACCGGCGTCTTCGACAGTGACGCCCGCGCTCTGCTGCACGCGCTCGCGGCCGCCGACAAGCGGCTGGAGTTCATCAAGGCCGATCACTACCTGGCTGAGCCGGCGCGGGCGCGCGAGGAGGCCGCAGATCTGATCGCGGAGTGGGTGCGCGAGCACAGCTGACGGCCCGGACACCGCGCCTCAGTCGGCGGCGATCGCCGGCGGCGCCCGGCGGCGCCCGGCGGCGGACCTCGGCCCGCTCGCTGGCCGGGATTGCGAGCGATCTCGGTTCAGGCCGCGCGGCATCCCCGCACGACGAACCGCGGCCGGTTCGGCTGTCCCCTCCGCAGCCGGATCGGCCGTGTCCGCCGCCTGTGCTCTGGGAGCCCCATCCCCATGCGGGCACGCAGACCTTCACAGTGCGATAGGACGACTTACGCCGCAATGTCAGTTGAGTCTCACTTTGGTACGCTGGCCATATCGCAGTCCGGCGCTGCCGCTCGCGCGAGCCTGAATACCCACCGCGAGCAGGGATAAGGCAATGGAAACCGATCCGCCGCGCCGGACACTTGCCGCCCGGCTGGAGGACCGGGATCGCCGCCGGTTCACCGGGCGGGACGCCGAACTCGCGTTCCTGGAGCGCTGCCTGGACTCTGGCGACCCGCCCGCCAGCGTGGTGCTGGTCAGCGGGCCCGGCGGCATCGGCAAGAGCACGCTGCTGCGCGAGATCGCGCGCCGCGCCGCCGACCACGGCCGCAGCGTCGTCTCGATCGACGGCCGGGAGCTCGGGCCCGATCCCGGCCGACTCGAAGCGGCACTGCGGGACGCCGCGCGCCATGACCGCCCGCTGGTCCTGCTCGACTCCTACGAACGGATGACCGCGCTTGACCCCTACCTCCGCAGTGACCTGCTGCCCGCGCTGCCGGACCAGGCGCTGGTGGTCATTGCCGGACGAGGCGCGCCCGACCCCGGCTGGTTCGCCGGCGGCTGGGAGGCGCTGACCGCGCGGCTTGACCTCGGCGCGCTAACGCCGCAGGACGCGCGCCGCCTGCTCGCCGCACACGGACTCAGCGACGAGCGCGTCCCGGCGATCATCGACTGGGCCGCGGGCTCACCGCTCGCCCTGGCGCTGGCAGCCGACGCTGCGATCGCCGACCCCGGCTGGAACGCGGCCAGCGGCCCGGACCGACCCGACATACTCAAGTCGCTGCTGCACCGGCTGGTCGAGACCGAGCTGCACGACATCCGCCCGTCAGCGCTCGGCATCGCGGTGGTGGCCCGGACCACGACGCGGGAACTGCTGCGTGACCTGCTGCCCGGCGAGGACGCCGAGCTCGGCTACCGGCAGCTAGCCGGGCTCACTGTCGCCGAGCCGGTCGGCGACGGCATCACCATGCACGAGCTGGTCCGCAAGGCTCTCCTGGCCGACCTGCGGCAGCGCAATCCCGAGCTGGAGCGCACCCTGCGCCGCCGCATCGTCGACCACCTGTGGGCTCGGGCCAAGGCCGGCGGCGACCCGCTGCTGTTGATCGACATGGCGCACCTGGTCGAGGACCCGCTCAAGCGCTGGGGCTTCGGCTGGGCCGGCAACGTGAGCTTCCGGATCGACGCCGTGCGCCCTGGCGACGCCGATCGCATTGAGCGCGAGCACGGCGCGGGCCAGCCCCGGCTGTGGTGGCAGCTGACCCGGCGGTTCTTTGAGCAGGCCCCGGACCGGGTGGCGGTGGCCAGGGATCGTGACGACCAGATATGCGGCTACATGGCATGCGTGAGCCTGGCCACGGCGCCCGACTTCGCCTACGCCGACCCGCTGACCGGGCCGTGGCTGGCCCACGCCCGCCGCGATACCGCCCGCGGCGACGCGGTGCTCTGGCATGCCGCCGTCGACTTCACCGGCCAGGCCAAGGTGCAGGCCATGCTCGGCATCGCCGGGGTGCTGCGGTCCGGGGCCGTCCATCCCCGCTTCGCCTACCTGCCCATTGACCCCGCCTACCCGGGTGCCGTCGACTTCGCCCGCGCCGTCGGCGCGGATCACCTGGCCGACCTCGACGCCGATATCGGCGGCCAGCAGGTCCAGTGTCATCGGCTGGACTACGGCCCAGGCGGCTTGATCGACCATATTCGCGCCCAGGTATACATTGAGCTCGGCCTGCCCGCCCCGGCGCGGCCAGAGCCGCCGGCCGTCGACCTGGACACGGTGCGCGATGCGCTGCGGAACTTCCGGGTGCCGCGCGAGCTGGCCCGCAACCCGCTCGCGGAAGGCGACACCGTGGCCGGGCGCGCCGAGTCCGTGCGGCGGCTGCTGCGCCGGGCCGCCGACGATGCATTCGGCGACGGCGAGACGGAGAAGCTGCTGCACCGGGTGCTGGTGACGGGGTACCTGGAGCCGCTGCGCAGCCACGAGGAGGCGGCGACCCGGCTCTGCCTGAGCCGGGCGGCCTACTTCCGCCGGCTGCGGACCGCCGTCGAGCGGCTGGCAGAGCACCTGGCATCGGCCGCGTCGCCGGACTAGCCGTGGATTAGCCCCGCCCGCGGCTTGTCGACGTATTCCGCCGCCCAGGGAGCGCCCGCAGGGTTCCGCTTCTTCCGGGCGCTTGCCTGGTTTTAATCCCGGGTAAGGACGCCAAGTCTGATTGCGAGGGCCGGAAGTCAGTACGGGAATGTGGGGGCATGGACGTGGAGATCACACTGAAGGCTGACGGGACGGAGCATCGGATCGCGGTGGATCCGCGCACGACACTGCTCGACGCTCTGCGCGAGCGTCTCGGTATCTACAGCCCCAAGAAGGGCTGCGACCACGGCCAGTGCGGCGCGTGCACCATCTTGCTCGACGGCGTCCGTGTCAACAGCTGCCTCGCGCTCGCGGTAGCGCATGACGGAGCGGAGATCATCACGGCCGAGGGGCTGACCGCCGGCGGCGAATTGCACCCGATGCAGAGGTCCTTCATCGAGCATGACGCGTTCCAGTGCGGTTACTGCACGCCCGGCCAGGTTGTCTCCGCGGTCGGGATGCTGGCCGAGGCGGAGGCAGGATGGCCCAGCCACGTAACCAGAGACGTAAGCGCGGGGGAGATGCCACTCACCGACGAGGAGATCCGGGAACGGATGAGCGGCAACTTGTGCCGCTGCGGCGCCTACGCGAACATCCTGCCCGCCATCCGCGCCGCCGCCGACGGGGGGAGGCTGCGGTGAAGCCCTTTCGTTACGACCGAGCCGAGGACATCTCGGGGGCTGTCGCCACGCTCGCCAGGGAGCCGACCGGGATGTTCCTAGCCGGCGGGACAAACCTGGTGGACCTGATGAAGCTGGACGTGGTGAGGCCGGATGTGCTCGTGGACGTCAGGCGCCTGACCTCCGCAGAAATCGAGGATCTGCCGGACGGCGGGCTGCGCATCGGGACCGCGGTGACCAACAGCGAGCTGGCCGCCGACCGGAGAATCCGCTCCCGCTATCCGGCCCTGTCCCAGGCCCTGCTCTCTGGCGCCTCCGGGCAGCTTCGGAATCTGGCCACGACCGGCGGGAACCTCCTGCAGCGCACCCGCTGTGCCTACTTCTACGACACGACCACCCCATGCAACAAGCGGGAGCCGCGGTCGGGCTGTTCGGCGCTAGAGGGATGCAACTCCGGCCATGCGATCCTCGGCGCGTCCCGGTACTGCGTCGCCACCCACCCCTCGGACATGGCGGTCGCGATGACCGCACTCGACGCGATCGTGCATATCCATGGGCCGCGGGGGCAGCGGCAGATCCCCATCACCGAGCTTTACCGCCTGCCAGGGCAAGAGCCCCAGCACGACACCAACCTGGAGCACGCAGAGCTCATTACAGCGGTGGATCTGCCGCCGGCATTCTCGGCGAACTCGAAGTACCGCAAGGTGCGTGAGCGGGCCTCGTATGCGTTCGCGCTGGTTTCTGTCGCCGCGGCGCTTCAGGTGCGAGATGGCGTGGTGCACGACGTGCGGATCGCCCTGGGCGGAGTCGCGCACAGGCCGTGGCGCGCGGAGAAGGCTGAGGATGCCCTGCGCGGCAGGCCGGCGGCCCACGAGAGCTTCCGCGCCGCGGCCGAGGCCGAGCTGGCGGGCGCAGCGCCGTTGCGCGAGAACGCGTACAAGGTGCCGCTCGCACGCAACCTCATGACCCGAACGCTGCTGGAACTGTCGGGTGAACGATGACCACGATCACGGAGCGCAGGGCCATCGGCGCGTCTTTGGACCGCAGGGACGGGCCGCAGAAGGTCACCGGGACGGCCGCCTATGCCTACGAGCATCGCTTCGACAACCCGCTATACCTCTTCCCGGTGCAGAGCCGCGTCGCGCGGGGCCGGGTCACGCGGATAGATGCAAGCGCCGCCGAGGCCCTCCCAGGCGTGCTCGTCGTCCTTAGCCACGAGAACGCCCCGAGGCTGGCGGATGCCAGCGACCGGGAACTCGCCGTGTTCCAGGCAGCCGAAGTCGACTTCCGCGGCCAGTACGTGGCCGCCACGGTCGCCGAGACGCTCGAAACCGCCCGGTATGCCGCGAGCCTGGTCCGCGTGTCCTACAGCGAAGAGCCACACGATGTGGAGCTGCGGGCGGACCGGGACGACCTGTACGCGCCGGAGCGGGTGAACCCGGACTACCCGACCGACACCGAGGAGGGTGACTTCGACCGCGAGTTCTCCTCCGCGGCCGTGCAAATCGACGAGACCTACACCACGCCGATGGAACACAACAACCCGATGGAGCCGCACACCACGGTCGCACTGTGGGAGGCGGGAGACCTCACCCTCTACGAGTCCACGCAGGGACCGCACTGGACCCGAGGGCCGCTCGCCCAGGCTTTCGGGCTCGACCCGGACCGTGTGCGCATCATTGCGCGGTACGTTGGCGGCGGATTCGGGTCGAAACTGCTGCACGCCAACACCATCCTCGCGGCGCTGGCCGCGCGGATGGTCCAGGGCCGTCCAGTGAAGTTCGCACTCACCCGCCAGCAGATGTTCTCCGGCGTCGGCTACCGTACCCCCACCATTCAGCGGATCCGCCTGGGCGCTGGCCAAGACGGCCGCCTCACCGCCATCTGCCATGACGTCATCGAGCAGACCGCGAAGTTGAAGGAGTTCGCCGAGCAGGCAGCGGTCCCGACCAGGACGATGTACGCGACCCGAAGCCGTCGCACCACTCATCGCCTGGCCGCGCTCGACGTGCCGGTGCCATCGTGGATGCGTGCCCCCGGGGAAGCCCCCGGGATGTTCGCGCTGGAATCGGCGATGGACGAGATGGCGATCAGGTGCGGCCTGGACCCGGTCGAGTTCCGCATCCGTAACGAACCCGAGATCGACGCCGAGCTGGGGCTGCCCTACTCCAGTCGCAACCTCGTTGCCTGCCTGCGCGAGGGAGCGCGCCGCTTCGGATGGGCCGGCCGCGATGCGCGCCCGCGCTCAGGGCAGGAGGGCCGCTGGCACGTGGGCACCGGGGTAGCGTCGTCCACCTTCCCCACCATCAGGCTCCCAGGTTCGGTGGCAAGGATCAGCTACGCCGGGGACGGCCGCTACTTCGTGGAAATCGGCGCCGCGGATATCGGCACCGGAGCCTGGACGGCCCTCACCCAGATCGCCGCCGACGCCCTGGGGACTGGCGTTGAGGACATAGACCTGCGCATCGGCGACACCAGCCTGCCCCAGGCTACGGTCGCCGGTGGTTCCTCCGGCATCACGAGCTGGGGGTCGGCCATCTTCGAGGCAGCACGCGTCTTCCGCGACCGCCACGGCCGCGGCCCGTCCGAAGGCGACCAGGCCGAAGCCGCCGCGCCCGACAACCCTGACGCGGGAAACTACGCGATGCATGCCTTCGGAGCCTGCTTCGCTGAGGCGCGAGTGGACGCCGACACCGGGGAGGTCCGCATCCCTCGGATGACCGGGGTCTTCGCCGCCGGGAAGATCATCAACCCCAAGACCGGCCGATCACAGATCATCGGCGGGATGACGATGGGCCTGGGCATGGCGCTGCACGAGGAGAGCTTGGTCGACGCGCGGTTCGGGCACGTCCTTAACCACGACTTCGCCAGCTACCACATCCCGGCCAATGCCGACACAGGCCAGTTCGACATCGCCTGGATCGACGAGGAAGACACGCACGTCAACCCCATGGGCTCCAAAGGCATCGGTGAGATCGGTATCGTCGGCACCGCGGCCGCCATCGCCAACGCCGTATATCACGCCACCGCCATCCGCGTCCGGGACCTGCCGATCACGCCCGCCAAGCTCCTGCGCTGACGCCCAGCGGTCGAGATCTGCGAGCCCGACCCACTCTGATGCTCATCGGTCACGCCTCGACACCAGGTACCTAGGGTCCGCCTCGAAGTCCGGTGTGACGGGTGTGTCGCGCGCGCGTTCTTTGCCATCCCGCGAGAAAGTGACGCCCTCAGGCCGGGGAAGCAGCAGGTATGAGCGCGTCGCATCCTGGCGGGTCCGGCACCGGCCCGCCGGACATCGTGGCCAGCGGCAGCGGGCGGAGCCATGACGATCGGCCGGCTGACCTGAGTGCTGCCCGCCGGGTCGCCGCCATCGCCGCTGTGGCCGTCGTGCTGGTCGCGGGCTGGGCCGGCCGCGACTACCTCACCGGCAGCTGGCGGTACTGGGCCGAGCACCGCAGCCCCCTAGCCCCTGGGCTGCTGTGCCCGACGTTCCCTGGCCAGGCCAAGCCAGGGCCGGGCCTGCTCGCGGCCATCGCCGACCTGGGCCGGGGCATTCCGGCTGCTGCCGTTGCCCGGCAATACGGGTGCGAGCCCGCGTCGAGCATCTTCGGTACCCAGGGCCGCGCGCCGCTGCCGCGCGGCGCACGACTGAGGTAGCCGACGGACTGGGATGGCAACCGGCCGCCGCGCCGAACGGCGGTTCACGTTCACGTCGAGGTCCAAATACCGGTTCAGTTAGTTTCTACTGACCATTCTGATGTAAAATTCCGTGGTGGATATACAGGCTTTGCTTGCGCCCGAGACGGGCGCCCGGCTCGGCACCAGCCGCGCTCGGGTGCTGGACCTGTTGCGCGCCTCGACGGGCCCGCTTGGTGTACAGGAGATCGCCCGCCAGGCCGGGCTGCACCCCAACACCGCCCGGTTCCACCTCGACGCCCTGGTGCAGGCGGGCCTGGCCAGCAGGGAGCGGCAGCGGCGCGAGGGCATGGGCCGGCCAAGCATGGCCTACTCGGCCACCGGCGAGGACGGAGCGGGGGGGCGAAGGCGCTACCGGCTGCTCGCCGAGATGCTTACCGGCATGATCGCCGCGGTCATGCCGCAGCCCGGCGAGGCCGCGGTCGAGGCCGGGCGCGAGTGGGGCCGGTACCTCACCGGGCCGCTGCCGCCGTACGAACGGCTGGACCCCAGGGAGGCGATCGAGCGGCTGCGGGCGACCCTGGAGGATATCGGCTTCGCCCCTGAACTCACCGCTGACGGCAGCCGGTACCGCGTGCTCCTGCGCCAGTGCCCGTTCCGTGAGGTAGCCGAGCGCCACCAGGATGTCGTGTGCGCCCTGCACCTCGGCCTCATGCAGGGCGCCCTGGCGCAGATGCGGACGCCGGTCACCGCCGGCAGGCTGCAGCCATTCGCCGAGGCTTGGGGCTGCACCGCCGAGCTCGCTGTTGATCAGGCTTCGGGAACCGACACGCGACCAAGCGACCATCACTGAGGCCTCCCGACATCCGCCGGGCGGCCAGCAGGCAGCGGCGCTTCCGGGCGAGTCGCGGGCTCCTATCCGGCGACACGGTCGTCGCGCGGCTGGTCGGCGGGCGAACGGCGGGCCGCAGCGCGCTGCCGACGACGGCGCAGGCTACGACGCTCGTCTTCGGTGAGCCCGCCCCAGATCCCGTAAGCCTGGCCAGTGCTCAGCGCGAAGTCCAGGCATGCCTCCCGCACCGGGCACCGGGCACACACCTCTTTAGCCTCCGCTATCTGCGCCAGCACGGGGCCCGTCGAGCCGATCGGGAAGAACAGCTCCGGGTCTTCGCCACGGCAGGCCGCGCGATCCCGCCAGCCGCCCTCGTCCCAGCCCGGACCTTGCTGCTCGTCAGGCCGGGGGGCCGGAGCCTTGGCGTTGTCCATAGCCACCCCCCTGTATATCGCGACGCTGATAGTTTTTACTAACGCAATCGTGTTCAGATTGCTTCCCGACAGCGGGCTAGTGCTCGCTGTCCGGGTGGCTGGGCGAGGCTGGATGCTGCGTGATGCAGGCGGTCTGCCCGGTCGGCGATGGTGGTGACCTCCGCCTGGCGCGGGAACACCTTGCCCAGCACCACACCGCTGGTAGCGATACCCGCCAGCACCAGGTGGCCAGAACCGCGGCGCGCAGCAGCACCTCAAGATCACTGTCGGCAAACGCGGACACCCGGCGCTTGGTCTATCAGGGTCTGCTGGCTTACCGGGCTTGCGCCGACCGTGATGCCGGCAGAGCCGCAGCACCCCTGGCGCGCCGCAATTTGACACTGCCCGGCCGACCTTCGAGATGATAGGGGAGGAATGAGCAAGAAGACACCATGGATATTCGTCGACTGCGAGGCACGCGGGACCAGTCCGGTGCACGGCGTGCTGACCGAGTTCGGCGCCGTTCATTACGACACGCGTGACACCTTTCACGGGCGCCTGTTCGACGCGACCCCGGACCCGGACAACCCGGCGATCAGCATCGTCGGCGAGCGCATCGCGTCCGACATAGAGGTTGCCGAGAGCTTCGCGGCCTGGCTCCGGGAGCACCTCGGCAGCAGGCGGCCGGTCTTTGTGAGCGACAACCCTGCTTACGACTGGCAGTGGATAGCTGGCATGTTCGATCGGGCTGGAATGGATAATCCGTTCGGGCACTCTGGCCGCCGCATCAGCGATTTCTGGGCCGGCCTCAACCGGGACTGGAGCGAGACGCA
>Ga0070699_100006021_pt1 | contig 10602 bp, 14 predicted proteins | sample KBSK1503metaG_FD_65473 | JGI IMG/M metagenome (GOLD analysis project Ga0070699, IMG submission 65473) | Corn, switchgrass and miscanthus rhizosphere microbial communities from Kellogg Biological Station, Michigan, USA - KBS K1-50-3 metaG | ecosystem: Host-associated > Plants > Roots >...
CGCACAGCACTTCGGCCATCTTTTCCGCAAACTCGGGATCGCGCTGTTCCAGGTAGTAGCGCACCTTGTGCGGCTTCACTTCCTCTTGATCGAGAATCTTGCATACCGTGCCCTGGGCCATCTATCTTCAGTTGATTGAGCAGCCCTCGTGCGCCTGGACGCATGAGTTTTATCTGCGCCCCTCAGTCGAGAAGTTTTAGGAGCTGTTCATGCACTATTACGTAGCGGAAAAGCTGAACGCCGACTTGAGCAAGCCGGCTGTGGTTCACTCCAACAACCTGCCATGGACGCCGTCGCAGACGCCCGGCGTCGAGCGCCGTTTCCTTGAACGCGATGGCGGCGAGGTTGCGCGCGCGTCATCGATCGTGCGTTACGCGCCGGGGAGCGCGTTTCCGCGTCATGTGCACGATAAGGGAGAGGAATATCTCATCTTGAACGGCGTTTTCTCGGATGAGCATGGCGATTTCGGAAAAGGCGCCTATGTGCGCAATCCGCCTGGAAGCACGCACGCGCCATTTACGAAGGACGGCTGCATCATCTTCGTAAAGCTCCGCCAGATGCCCGCCTCGACGAAAGACGCGCTCGTCGTGCGGACCCTTGACATGAAAGGCGCGCCGACTTCCGTTGCGGGCGTTACGCGAACGACGCTGTTCGAATCTGAAACAGGCGAAACCGTCGCGGTCGAGACCTATGCGCCGGGTGCGCAATGGCTCGATCGGGCGACGCATAAAGGCGAGGAGTTTCTCGTCCTGGAAGGCGATCTTCTTTATGGGGATTACGTATGCGAGGAGGGCGCATGGCTGCGCTTCCCGCCGGGACGGGCGCTGCCGATCAGATCGAAAACAGGGTGCAAGGTCTGGGTGAAGCGGGTCACCTGCTGGCTGACGGCACCTGGCGTGACGCAAAGTTCATCCGCTGCGCGCTTGAAGCTCATGTGCCGCGCGGCTGCCTCGAATGCGCGCAGGCCGTTCAATGGAGGAAGCCGGTAGCTCATAGCGGATTGATTGTCAGCTGCCCGCGATGATGGATTCTTGAGCCATAGATTTTCTGAGTCAAGCGATCAGAAATACTGGTTTGATCCGGCACGGGTTCTCAGTGCACGAGGAGCCAAGTTTACTCTCTCCCACTGAGGCCTGTTATGCCCGATACCCACGAGATCGCCATCACCCATCTGCAGAGGCGGAAGATCGAAGGCCGCGTGCTGATCCATTTCATCGAGATTTTAAGGGAACGGGTCGGAGAGGACGCCACGCAGCAGATTGTGGACGAAACAATCCGAAAGCTGGCCGCCGAGGACGGCGCGAGGTGGGCCCAGACCTATGGTCGGAGCACGGATTCGCTACGGCGGGTCGCCGAGGAGGTGTGGGCAGGTGGCGGTAGCATGGACGTCGAGATCGTGAGGCAAACTGATGATCATCTCGACTTCAACGTGACCCGCTGTGGGTACGCCGAGTTCTACCAAGAGTTGGGGCTCGCGGACATCGGATACAGGCTCCACTGCAATCGCGACCACGCCATGGTCGTGGGTTTCAACGCCAAACTTGAGCTGCACCGTAGCCAGACGATCATGGAAGGCGCGGCCTGCTGCGACTTCAGGTTTCACAGGAAAGATCCACCGCTTCCCCGTTCACCGATCCGGGAACCTTCGGGTCAAAATGCGAAAACATCGCAATGAGCATATCTCGGCCACCCTACCCCTGATAACGGCGCGGTTGGCACGGCAGAAAATGCCAATTCCGGCCATCCAAGATCGCGACCGCGGTGGCGATGTGGCTGTTTCACGAATGCGCGGCCTTCTTCGGTCGCGCAGCCCCATCCGGGCCGGTGACGCCGCGGGCGAGTTTCTTCGGTGCTTGCGCACGGTAGCTTTCGTCAATCCACGATTTGAGCAGGTCGAACGAAGGCATCTGTCCCGGGCCCGGTTCGACGGTGACCCAGCCGCTCTTGCCGAGGCCATAGCCGGTTGGCTTGACGAACGGTAGTTTGAGCGCCTCGTATCCTGTATAGGGAAGCTTGACCGAAATGCTGAAGGGATCGCCCTCAGCGCTCAGATAGGCGAAGGTCTTGTTGTTCACCGCCAGGTCGTTGTGGCCGGGCCAGGGACTTTTCGCGTGCGCCCCCGGATAAGTGGAGCCAAACGCCCGCAGCTTTCCAAGGATGGCATCATACGTGTCCCTTGACCTCTTGCTCATTTCATCTCTCCGGGCGTGAACCAAGCCAGCCAGTCTCCGAGCACGTCGCGCAGTCGCTCGCGCTCGAGCGCATACACTCGCTCTCGGCCGCGCTTGACAACGGAAATGAGCTTGGCTTCTCGCAGGATGTTCAGATGTCGTGTCGTCGTCGGCCAGCTGCAGCCGAAGCGTTCTGCGATTTCTCCCGCGCTCATCTCGCCTCCTCGAAACTGCAGGGTGAGCAGAATATGACGGCGTGACGGGTGCGCCAGCGCCGCGAACACGCGCTCGGTGGCTTCGACCGCCTCGGCGGCATCAGGCATCGAGATGGAGCGGCCGGTAGTTGGGAAACTCCATCGCGGGGCGCCCATCGCGCGCTTCGACCAAGGCGCCCATGGGCTCCCAGACCGCCATGACGGCCGGCATATTGTGCGCCAGCTGCGGAGCGTCGGAACGCGACCAGCTGAAGATCTCCACGAATGTCGTCCCGGACTCGTTGTGCCGGCTCTCGCCGCCGACCACGGCTTCGAAGTGGAGCGCCGGAGTGGCCGTGGCCAGTCCGGCATCTCGAAGCGTTGGCCAATGCTTCCGCAACAGCTCGATGAACCGGTCGCGGGCGCCGGGTTTGACGCGATAGGTGCAGATGTTCGTGTATTCGTTCCAAGTCATGGTGCGTGCCTCGCCTTTGAAAGTCGATGATTAGCACATTCGCTAAATATAGGCAAGACATTTCGCTTTTTTGCTAAGCGATAGCCTGGGCTGGATCGTCTGAGGCCGAGACGCGAAGTGCAGCCGCCGATCACGAAGGACAATTCTGTGGACCGCTCGCAAATATTTGCGGTGCGGGATAATTCCAACACGACCTTCAATTTCACTAAGATTGGAATCCAGCATCAGGGGCTACGTGCTCACCATGACGCTCGATTTTCTGGTCTCCAGCTTCGTGACGCTGCTCGTGGTGATCGATCCGGTGAGCCTGGCACCCACATTTGTCACGCTCACGCGCGGCCTGCCTGCGGCCGAGCACAAGCGCATCGCGCTCAATGCTTGCCTGCTGGCGGGACTGATCCTGGGCGGCGTCGCCCTCGTCGGCGATTGGCTGCTCGCGCAACTCGGTATCACCCTGCCAGCATTCCGCATCGCCGGCGGCCTGCTCCTGTTCGCAGTCGCTTTCGACATGGTGCTCGGCTGGCGCGGCGAGCGCGAGGGCAAGGAGGTGGAACAGGCCGTTCATAAGGACCACGCCCGCCGCCTCGCTGCATTTCCGCTCGCCATTCCGCTGATGGCAGGCCCCGGCGCGATTACTGCGACGCTGCTCATTGCCGGCCGCGCCGTTCGCGGTCTATCTGTCCGCCGTACGCCTCTCGCGCCTGCTTGGCACCACGGCAAATCTCGTGTTTTCTCCATTGCTGGGCGTGATCCTCGCGGCGCTCGCCGTCCAATACGTCGTCGACGGCGAGCGGACGGTCTGGGGAACGTAGATTAAACGCTCCACGCACGCTGCGGACCCAGAAACTATGCGGCGCGCAGGGCCTGCTTAAACACCGGAAGCGCGGCGGAACCGCGCCATTCGGCGCCATGCCCTTACCCCTGAATTCCTTGATCGCACTCTCATTCTTCGGAAGATGCGTCAGTCTCATACCGCCGGCATAGGTGGAACAGCCAGCGTTCAGCCGCGAGCCGCCTGGGAACCCAGAAAAATCCCAAACGTTGAGGTCGATATGCTCACGCTGCGGGGGCGCTCATGATGAACAGCGAATCCCAGCCATGACTCGCGCCACGCTTAATCCAGCCACAGCCATTCGATCACCTCGTCGGCGCGCAGGAGATAAAGACTCCGGAATATTCAGGCCAAGAGCTTTCGCGGTCCTCACGTTGACAACGAGCTCGAATTTGGTCGGCTGCTCAATGGGCAGATCAGACGGCTTCGCGCCCTGCAGAAGAATGGTAGCCGTCGGGACATCGGAACAGCTCAACGGGTCAGGTGCTTCCCGCGAGTCTCCGGCAGGAACAGCAGGGCGACGAGGCAGAGCACGTAGCTTGTGGCCGCCAGCGCCAGCGCGTCGCTCAGCCCGCGACCCGCGCCGCCGCAACGCCAATCGCGGCCGGCCCGACCGCGCCGATCCCACGCCCGATGTTGTAACCGAACCCTTGTCCTGCGCCGCGCAGCTCGGTCGGATATAGTTCGGCGAGGTAGACAGCCAACCCGCTGAAGATGCCCGAACCGAAGAAGCCAAGCGGGAAGCCGATGGCGAACACCAGCGTCAAGCGGCAGCACGACGTAAGCCCAGGCGGAGAGCGCGCTGCCGAGCGCGAACAGCGCCAAGCCGCGGCGCCTGCCCAGCGCGTCCAGCACGTAGCCGGCGCTGACACAGCCCACGAACCCGCTGAGGCCCTCGACCGTCAGGTGGCGCACCTGCTCCAGATAAGGTGGGCAGCCAGACGACGAGCCCGGCGCCGATGACGCCGACCGAGAGCAGCGCCGACGCCAGGGTGACGCGGAGTTCGCCGCGGCGGAACAGCCCGAGGAGCGCGCTGCCAGGCTTGGCGCCTGCCTGTCCTGTGCCGGCCCCGCGGGCCGCTACCTCGGCGCGGTATACGGGCGACTCCTGCAGGCCGGTGCGCACCCACACCAGCACGACGGCCGGCACCGCGCCCAGCCAGAACATCATGCGCCAGGCGAGTTCAGGCGGCGCCAGGCTGAAGGCGAGGGTGTTGGCGATCAGGACGCCGGCATAGCCGGATCGACCAGGCGCTCTGGACGGCCCCGATGACTCGCCCGCGCTGCGTCGCCTGGGCGTACTCCGCCACGAGCACCGCGCCCGCGGCCCATTCTCCGCCAAACCCGAGGCCCTTCAGCGTGAGGAAGACCAACAGCTGCTCGTATGACTGTGCGCAGCCGGCCAGGAGCGCGAACAGCGCGTACGACCCGATGGAGAGGATCAACACCCGTACGCGCCCGATCGCGTCGGCCAGCGCCCCGGCCATGGCGCCGCCCACCGCGCTCGCCACCAGGCCGACCGTCCCGAGCAGTCCCGCCTGCGTGGTGGAGAGCGCAAACGCGGTCGTCACGGCGGGCAAGACGAAGCCCACCGTCATCTGATTGTAGGCGTCGAGCGCCCAGCCACCGAAGGTCGCCCAGAACGCGGCGCGACCAGGCGGGGAAAGCGTCCAGTACCAGTCCAGGTGAGAGCTGAGGCGGGCGAGAACACCAGGGGCAGCCGGGGCCGACTGAGGCTCCATCACGCCCTCCTCGTGAGGTTCTGGCCGTCGATAGAGCCTTTCTCTTTCACACCCTGCCGGAACGCAGCTGCCATGTGGGTGAATCCGGTGATCCGCCGTGTAGGAAACCCATCACCGGTGTCGTCGGCTGCTGCGCGCGTCCACGCCGCTGCCGCACCGCCGAGCAGCGTGATGAACTCGCGGCGCTTCATTCGATCAGCTCGCTCTCTCCGTCACACCACCAGTCATGCCGGTGCCTTCTCGGCCTTCTTCTTGTTGTAGCGACCGACCCCGACAATTTCGGCAACCGTGCCGTCCGGTGCGGGAATTTCAATGCGCTCTCACCGTTCATCTACGGCTTCATTCCCGCGCACGCGGCGTCGTTGACCCGGTCCAGCCGGAACACGCGGTCGTCTTTGCCGCCGGTCAACTCCTGTGCGGAGTCCTCATCGCACGCGGGCCCGCTGATGCGATCAAGATACATCGTGGCGTCACGGGCACGAGGGACCACGTCCACGCCGCCGCCGTCGCACTCGACCAAGCAGCGCAGGCCTGATGCCTTCTCATTACATATTCCGTTCGTGCGCAAGGTCTCGTCTTTCCCGCGCAGCCTGAACTGCGCGAGGAACCAGTACTTATCTGCATTTCCGGGGGGCGGTCTATGAATGCGCAACTTGACCGCAGTGACGACCTGGTCAGGATGTTGTGCCAAGTGGGCGCGGTCATAGGTGCGCGTGAAGCATCCGAGCGCGTCGGGTCCAGCGGTAGCGGGCACCGCAAGCATCAACAGGACTCCAGCGAGCGCGATCCTGTTCATTTTTCCCTCCCCTTGTTTTGACGCCACCATCGTACCGCCAACGAGCGATATGAACCGCCTCATTCGATCACCTCGTCGGCGAGCAGTTGCATCGAGTTGGGGATGGTGACGCCAAGCGCCTTCGCCGTTTTGAGATTGATGACGAGCTCGAACTTCGTCGCCTGCACGACCGGCAGGTCCGCCGGCTTCTCGCCTTTGAGAATTCGGCCGGTATAGACGCCGGCCTGGCGAATCGCCGCGGCAAGGCTGGTTCCGTAGCTCATGAGGCCGCCGGCCTCGGCGTATTCACGGTCCGCGTACATCGCGGGCATCGCGTGACGGACCGCCATCGCCGCGAGTTGTTGACGCCGGCTGTAGAAGAGAGGGTCGGAGCCGACGACGAGCGCGCCGGCGCGCTGCTCGGCAAATGCGGCGAAAGCGGCCTCGAAGTCGCGTTCGCTGCTGGCGTTCTGGACAACGATCTGCAGGCCAAGGGTGCGCGCTGCCGCCGGCACGTCCTTCAACTGGACCTCAGCGTTCGCGCTGGTCGGGTTCACGAGCAAACCGATCACCGCCGCCTTGGGCACCAGTTGGTGCAGCAGTTCGGACTGCTTCGCTATCAACTCGCTGGCGATAAAGGACACGCCCGTGGCGTTGCCGCCCGGACGATTGAAGCTCGCGACAAGGCCCAGTTGGACCGGATCGCTGGAGCTCACGAAGACGATCGGGGTCGTGGTGCTCGCGGCCTTGGCCGCAAGTGCCGCCGCGGGTCCGCCGGTGGCGAACACCGCTACCTTGCGGCGAAGGAGCTCGACCGCCAGCGTCGGCAGCCGATCGCTGTGACCGTCCGCCCAGCCATATTCAATGGTGACGGTGCGGCCTTCGGCGTGGCCCGTTTCGTTCAGCCCTTGGCGGAATGCGGCCAGCGGTTGTGCGGCCCGCTCGGCCGAGGCGGGGTTGAGAAATCCGACCACCGGCATCGCCGGCTGCTGCGCGCGCGCCGCGAGCGGCCAAAGAAGCGAAGGAGCGATCGCCGCGCCGCCGAGCAGCGATATGAACTCGCGGCGCCTCATGCCAGACATCGGGGCCCCTCCCAGGTTGGCGCCGCCGGTCGATCTACTGCACGCTCAATCTGTCGCAGAGGCGCGGGCAAGTCCTTGGGCCAAAGCTGAATCGTCCTGAATCGCGTGATGAGCTCACGGCACGATCAGTTGAGCCGGCCGGCTCCCGTCAGCTCCGCGACTCTCCTGATATGCGCGATCGCAGCGCTTGCTCCCGCCGTCTTGGTTAGTAGGTCGAGCGTTGCATCATTGTCATCGCCGACCGGCGTGAGCGCCGGATCCATATAGTCTGGCGCGTGGGGATCGCACTCGATGGCAATCTTCGAAACGAACAGCCCCGCGATCACGCCGGCCAAAATCACATGCTTGTAGAGAGTCTCCCACACGAAGCGCGGCCAAAAGATCCAGACGCGTTCGCGGGGCAGGCCCGGCCGGCGTTCCGAGGGATGTTTCAAGCGGAGAAGGCCGCTCTGGAGCGGGTGGACGTTTTCGAGACGCACCATAGTCGCGAACGAGACCAATAACTTGAGGAGGCTCCCCATCGGCACGCCTGTCGCCGCCGCGCGGCGCAGAAGCGTCTTCATGTGCTCCGGCGTGTAATAGAGTGACCATGCTTCGCGGTAGATCGCCTCCCACTCCGCCTTGCTCATCTTGGCGTGGGCGGTACAGACATGTTCCACGTCATATGCATTGAGCTCCGGTTCCATCGGAACGCCCTTCTTCCAGAGGATCTGATGATCCTCCGAACCGGGGAGCGGAGTGAGGCAGAAAAATTCGATAACGTCGAGCGGGAGCTCCCTCTGTATGATCGCGATATCACGCCTGATGCTGTCGGGTGTATCCGCCGGGAAGCCCAGGATGTAGCCCGCAAGCGTGATGATGCCCTGCGCCTTCCAGGCGAGCAGCATCTTGCGATATTCGGTGATCTTGTTCTGGCGCTTCTTTGCCGCGGTGAGATTGTCCGGGTTGACGTTTTCCAATCCAATGAACACCCGCGTGACGCCGGCCCGCTTCGCCTTCACGATGAAGTTTTCGATCTTGTGGCAAAGCGTGTCGACCTGGATCATCAGGCCGAGCGGAATCCCGCCCTTCTCCCGGAGTTCGATCAGGCGATCGAAGATCGCCTCCCACTCCTGGTTGCGCGCGAAATTGTCGTCGGTAATGAAGAATTTGTGGATGCCCTGCTCCCAATTGAGGCGCACGAGGTGCTCCACGTCGTCGGCCGAGCGGTAGCGCGACTTGCGGCCCTGCACGTTGATGATCGTGCAGAACGAACACTGGTACGGGCAGCCGCGGCCCGCATCGAAACTCGCGCTCAGACCGAGAGTACGTTCCACATACCGCTTTGGCAGAAACGGCACAGGCGTGTCCTCGATACTGGGCAGGTCCTTCATGAAATCGTACAAAGGCGCAAGCCGGCCATCGGCGGCGTCTCGCAGCACCGTGTCGAGGCGGTTTTCGGCCTCGCCGGCAAACATGGCGATGCCCATGTCGCGGCACGTATCGAGATCGACCGCACGGCCATCCAGCATCGACAGGCATCCCGACACATGGAAGCCGCCCATGGCAACCTGGATCCCGGCCTCGCGGAACGGTCGCGCAATATCGAGAGCGCGAGGATACTGGTTCGACTGGACACCGGTCAGCGCGACGAGCCCGAAGTTACTGTGAGATCGGAAGCGGGCGAGGAGCGTCGGCACGTCGATGCGCGTGTTGGTCTCGTCGATCACCTCGATGTCGATGGCGACGTCCGGTCCGAGTACCTGCCGCTCGGCGCAATCTGCTGCAATTCCGTAGACGGCGGCGAGCGAGTTCGAGGGGATCATCGCCCGCCACCAGCGAATGACGTATCCGTCGTCATCGTAGTGTGATGGCTTGATCAAAATGAGTTGAAAGCGCCGCTTCGCGGTCATGGAACATTCTAGCACAACAACCTTGTAGCGTGGCAGCCACCGACAACATAGGGCGCGGAAGGCCGCTTGGTGGCCGTAAGGCAATCAGGTCAGCTAAAACCTCACGCCGAGCGTATCTTGTTACCCCCCGAAGACGGACATGGCAGCGCTTTATGAGTACACGCCCTGATCCGAAGCCGATGTCGTCGGCAAAGGGCCGCTCACATTGCTCGGCGTGCGCATAAGGCTCGCAATTGGGATCGGTCGTCCCCATCTAAAGGAGACCACCAATATCAAGAAGAAATCAGGGCCATCGGTGGCTGAGAGACATTGCGCGCGCTCCCGCCCTCGACCGGCAGGAGGAAACGTATGGTTTCAGGTCAAGATTATCGCGCCAAAGCGGCAGAATATGAGCGGCTCACTCGCGTGACCAAATCTCTGAGAGAAAGCCGCAACTACCGCAAGCAAGCTGAAATGTATCGGGCGCTGGCGCTCGGCGAAGAACCGGACATCTCGCCCGCTCCAAGGGCTGGCGCCAATCGATGTCCAAACTGCGATGCCCCGATCACGGCACCATTCGAGTCGAAGTATTTGTCGGGCCACCTCGTGGAACATCATTGGAGATGTCAGGGGTGCAATGTCTCCTGGCAGAGCCGGTTCGATCCTATGTTGGCATAGGAGGGCCGGTCGCGGGCCAACGTGATCGTGGTTCGCAACGCCGCTGTCCTATTCTTCCACACAGGTCGCTCTTTTCGCCGAGCATGGGCGGCATGACTTCGCATGGAGCAGAATGATCCGCACCGAGCGACGCGGAGCATCGCATTGGCTTGGATGCGCACCGAAAGTTAATCCGGCAAGGCAAATTATCGCGTGCCCCGAGAACGGCCTTGGTCTATGGTGCGGACGTTCATCTGTGGGTGGATGCGAATGACTTGGACTGCGATCCGCGAGTGGCGCCAAAAGCGAACGCTGCGTGCGATGCTCAAAGACCCCCGATCTGCAAGGGGGTTCCGGTCGACCGGGCAGCTCGAGAAGGGAATCGGTGCCGACCGATCCACGACGGAGCGCCTGCTTCTGGCAGTCGGTGCAAGAAAGTCCGACGTCGCCGAAGAATGGACGCTGCGTCCGCTTTAGGGCGTGCCGGCAGATGTGACCTCCAGGAATATCCGCTGATGGGGGGCCGGCCGTGCTCCGGCCCCGCCAGCAGGCGAAGTCCTCTTGCAACGCACGGCCGTGAGCGAATGTTTTCGGGTTTGCCCCCGAAAGCGAGCTCCGATGTGCGCGCTCCTGAGTACGCGCCCTAAATCGGGGCGCGGCGGCGCGCCGCCATCGAACGGCGGGCCTCTCTGCCAGCTCGATCACCGTTTCGCCGGTCGGTGAGTGCAACGAGGAAGGCGATCCATCCGACATCGTTCTCCTCGATATTGCCGCGGCGGATGGCTTTGGCGCGTGATGCCCGC
>Ga0070699_100006022_pt1 | contig 10601 bp, 10 predicted proteins | sample KBSK1503metaG_FD_65473 | JGI IMG/M metagenome (GOLD analysis project Ga0070699, IMG submission 65473) | Corn, switchgrass and miscanthus rhizosphere microbial communities from Kellogg Biological Station, Michigan, USA - KBS K1-50-3 metaG | ecosystem: Host-associated > Plants > Roots >...
TGCAGAAGATGCAGTCGTCACTCGTGGGTCCATTCCTCCTCCTTGACCTTATCCCGCTGGTTCGCCCATCTCGCCAGATCGAAAAAGAGGCTTGACAACCGGTTCACATACGGAATCACCTCGGGATTGATCGCCTCTATCTTGGCTAGGGCAGTGATCCTCCTCTCAGCCCTACGACAGACAGCTCTTGCAACATGAAGCTGGGCACCCGCAACACTACCCGTCGGAAGAATGAATCTGCGCAACGGCTTCAGTCTTTCGTGAATTGAATCAATTGTTCTCTCTAAGTTCTCAACATGGGTCTTACTGATGCGTGGAACGTTTGCGCTGACAAGCTCCGACGCAAGATCCCCACCTAGCGTGAAGAGATCCTCTTGGACGTTCTTCAGAATCTTCCGGGTTTTCGTGTCCTTTACGATAGCCCGAGCCAGTCCAACCTGAGAATTCAGCTCGTCAACCGCCCCGTATGCTTCGACCCTCGGGTTCTCTTTCCCAACCCGGGTTCCACCGTACAGACCAGTCTCTCCCTTATCGCCTGTCTTTGTGTAGCCTTTCATCACGCGTGAGAACCTACGAATCGATCTAGAACAGATTGTTGCTTATAGTAGCTTAGCAAGCGACTCGCCTCGGCCCAGTTTCGGAACGGAATGAGGAGTCTCTTCCGCGCTTCCAAGAGGCTTTCCTCAAGAGTGGTAAACCGGGAGGGGCTTCCGGTCAGCGCTCGCCTGGTAAGTTCTCTGAATCTCCAAACTCCAAGGGGGACCCATTCCTTTGTGACCTCGAGAAAGACGATTGCTCCAGCTTGTCGTCGAGTCTTGTTGAGATATTCTAGGACTGGAAGACGTGACGCGTGATAGGCGCCAGCAATGTTGGTAGGATAATCCTTCCTTCCCCTGTTGAGCTCGTAGTCACCGAAAACCTCCGGTCTCGGCCCCGTCAGCCAACCTTCGAGGGCCTCGAACATCCAGCTTGTCGGGAAAAGAAGAACATGTACATTGTTCCCGACTGAATGGTCGCTGAAGAGACGAAACTCGTCGAGCTGAGAATAGTCTAGTACTTCTCTTCGAAGATCTTTCGACAGAATATCATCAATCGCGGTAATGCTCCATTCGGTCGGGACTAGTCTACGGTTCTTGCTAGCTCCAAGGAGACCGATGGAGAACATTCGGACAATGTGTTGCTGTGATACTCCATTCTGGTATAGAGATTGAGCACCCTCGTTCGCAGGAAGATCGGTGTCAGATACGACCTTGTCGATTTGTCGCGGTACGTCCGGATTACTCGCTAGACTGATCCGTTCCACAACTCCTGAGGGTCCATGGGGCGAGCTCCTTGTCAAGAGATTGATTCTCACGAACGGCTTCTTTTTCAGGACAAGCTCAGTGTCGGTTGGAGTCTCGGACATCACAATCTCCTGGACCAACGACAGAGTCTTGTCCGGGTTTCGAGCATCCTGCACTTTCACGGTGGATTTCCCGCGGACGAGACCAAACCGGTATCGCAAGAGCTCGTTGATCGACTTGTCAAGCCATCTGTCCGGGGCGTCAAGCAGAGAGGGGTCAGGCTCGTGCAACACCGGGACCAGGGGGCCCGCTAAGAGATTGGGATAGCCATAGCTCCCCAGGAAAACGCTTGGAGGAGAGGCTCCGAAGAACTCGGTTCTTCCAACCACCTTCTCAATATCGACTAGACTCTTTGCTCGGAGAAAGACAGGGCAGCGTGAGGAGTTCTGAATACAGACAAGCCGGTTGCCCTTGCAGACCTCACACGATACCTCGTGGCTCGTTTCGCTCCTGGCAGGCCGATAAAGTGTGTCCTGCAATCCTACCACCTACCGGGTGAAGAAAGTAATTTCAATGCGATAGAGGTCATTCTATAACTAGCCAAAGCCGGTTCAAATCCGTTTCCCGTCAGTTTTGGTGGATATCAACGATCAAGGAAGCCCTCCTCTACCAGCCACTGGCCGATTCAAGGGTCCGATGCACAGCATGCGCCAGATACTGTAACATACCTGAAGGGAAGGTGGGACTTTGCGGGGTCCGACAGAACATCGGCGGAAAGCTCCAACTCTTAGTCTATGGAAAAGTGATCACGGGCCACATCGATCCTATCGAGAAAAAGCCCGTGGTCCACTACATGCCTGGGTCCAAGATATTCTCAATCGCCACGACTGGTTGTAACTGGCTCTGCTCTTATTGTCAGAACTTTGACATCAGTCAGAGGAGAAAGGTGGCGGGAACGGATCTCATGCCTCCTGATGTAGTGAGTATGGCGCTGAGTCACGGCTGTCAGGGGATCGCATATACTTACAATCAGCCAACAATCTTCATGGAATTCGCTCGAGACATCGGCGTTGAGGCCCGTAAGAACGGGCTCATCAACATATTCGTCTCCAACGGATTCGATACACCCGACACTGTCGCGATGATGGATGATTTTCTCGATTGTATAACCATTGATTTCAAAGGAAGCGCAGAGACCAACTTCGTGAGAAAGCACATCGGAATACCGGACGCACAACCAATTTTCCAAACAATACAAGAAATCAGGGACCGAGGCAAGACTCACATTGAGATCACAGACCTCATCATCCCTGAGATCGGCGATAACCTCGATGAAGCGCGTAAGCTGAGCCGCTGGCTCTACGATAATCTAGGACCCGATGTGCCAGTTCACTTTCTACGATTCCATCCTGACTACAAGCTCATGCATTTACCAAGTACTCCAGTGAAAACTCTCGAGGAGCACTGCAGAGTAGCAAGGGAAGAGGGACTGCGATACGTCTACGTCGGCAACGTCCCAGGACATCCATGGGAGCATACTTACTGCCCGGAATGCAAGAACATAGCGATCAAAAGATACGGATTCGACATTACCGGATGGAACCTAGATGACAGGAACAGATGTACAAACTGCGGATACCAGCTCCCAATATTCGGCCAGCTCAGCTCCTCAGTCAGCGAAGACAGATTTCTACCCGTCGTCAACTAGGTGCTGCTCAGGCTTTCGAGTTCCAATTCAGGATATTTGTTTCGACCTAATTCGTGGTTAGTAGCAGAGAGCAGAATCCGGACTAGTTCATCGGGGGCTATCCGTCTAACTCCCTTCAGGTGATGGAGCAGGAGTTCCACCCGCCCTGGTTGGAAGGTTAGCCTTACCAGGTACTGGTCCTCGTGGACCTTGTGCCTCTTACCATCATTGACAGAGTAGTGAAGATGAAAGACTAGATCCAACGTTCCGAACGTTCCTTTCTCCTCTATCCGTTGAATCACTCTCTCGGCTTCCTTGTTGTCAAGAATGTCGAACCCGTCCTTGTTACCAACTCCGAACTTGAACGCGACTCCTCCAGACTGGTAGCCGGGAATGTCCGCGACGGTGATTTCTAGAGATTTTTTCCCTTGAGCGAGGGAATGGAGACCTGAGAAGATTGCCTTCTGCAAGCTCTCGGTGTTGATATCGTAAAGCCATGAAGCCCGAGCGTGGTATATTGTGGGAAAGCGTTCCAGGGTCCCGAGCCAGGGATCGTCGTCTGGACTTTGGTTCATGACAAAAGGCCGCCGAGACCCTGAGGGTTACGATGAGACTTGTTCACGATTAACCATTCTACCCGAACCTGGATCGCTTGGGTTCTGCGGTAAGGTAAAAAGGCGCGACCTCACTGTCATAGAGGAGTCGTCTTTGTCAAAGGAAGTTGGAGATTTCGAGTTTCGCGACATACTGCGGCATCTCGACCGGGAATCCGCCCATTTTGTCATCAGGCTGGAGACGCATCCTCATTCGGGAAGGCCCGTGACGACTGTCCAGCCTCACGATCTGATTCGAGATAGCATCGATCTGGCGGGGCTTGCGCACAAGCTGAAACAAACCCTAGGAACCAGCGGCGACGTAGAAAACGGGCGAATAATCCTTCACGGGGATCATCGAGACCAAGCCAAGAACGAACTCCTGGAATTAGGCATCCTCGCTGACAACATCGAAGTAATCTAGATCTAAGAGTGGATCTTTATCGTGTTCCCGGATGGGCGATTGGAATCTTCCAGCCTCTCCAAACACTAACCATTCGAAGAGCGAATGTTGCTATCGCCGCCATGATTTCGATCGTTGGTCCGAGGGCTTGGACTTGATTGGCCAAAGCGATTATGATCGCGCCAAGCAGCGAGGCGACTGCGTAGATTTCGCTCCTCAGCACAAGAGGTACCTCTGCCGCCAAAATGTCCCTCAAGGCACCTCCACCAATCCCCGTAAGCATTCCTAGTAGCGAGGCCGGCACTGGGCCCAGCCCAGCCCCGAGAGCTATCGTGGTGCCTGTGACAGTGAAGATGGCTAAACCTGCCGCATCGAAAGTCGTGACGAAACGGCTCCATCGCACGATCTGGCGGAAATCCACGAAGACCAAGAGCCCCGCGACCCCGGCAGCAGTGAGATAGCGCCAATCAACGAGGGTCGTCGGGGGAGTGTGTCCGAGGATCAAGTCTCGCATTATTCCACCACCAAGTCCGGTTGCAACTGAAAGCACTAGGACCCCGAACAGGTCCATTTTCTTCCGGACACCAAGAATTCCACCGCTTAAGCCGAACGCGAAAGTTCCTACAAGGTTGAGTACCAGCGTCTCATCCATTTTCTTTCACTCTCTAGAAGGTTCTCATCTTCAAAGTATCACATAACATCGACAGGATTTCTAGTTGAACGAGTCTAGTGGGACAATACGATCCACACGGGGCAGTCTATTGGTCGCGAAGGTCGAGAGGTCCTACTATAGGCTCTTATGGACAACTCTGAGGCAAGCATTCATCACGTAGGGAATCTTGTTCGTCGAAAGCATTTTCTTCGCTTCCTCGTTTTCGAGTCCGAGCTGGGCCCAGAACGCGTAGGGTCTACCATACTTCTTCCGCATCTCGATCACCTGCTGTGCGACCTGTGGAAGTTCTTCGCTGGGACGAAAGACATCCACGATATCGACCTTTTTTGCCAGTTCCGGCGGCAGGTCCATGAGGCTCTTGTACGCTTTCTCGCCGAGAATCTGATCAGCAGTCGGATTTACAGGGACAATCGTGTACCCATGTTCTTTCATGTATGCCGGAACAGTGTAGGCCTCCTTCTCAGGGCTCTTGGAAGCCCCTACCACAGCAATCATATCGTATTTTTTCAGAATTTCTCTCGGGGATATCGTCGCACTGGGGCTGTGGGTTTGGGACGTAATGCTGACCTCTGATCTGAGCACATGACGCTGTGGCTAAAAAGTTGCTTCAAGAGCGAAATTGGGGCTAACTCTGAGGTCGAATATTCTTGAACTGCGTATAGAACAGCGTGATGGATATCGCATAGAATATCGTGGCTAGATAGAAGGGAATGTCGAACCTCCCCGTTGCCAAGATCAAGCCCCCAATCACGGTGGTTATGCTGTTGGGGATTCTCCAGATGACTGTGTTGATGGCGCTCGCTAGTCCCCTCTCGTCTTGGGACATTATTCCCATGAGGTAGGAGTCGCCTAGGGGTCCTGCCATGTTCATCAGCGCCGCACGAATAATGTAGAGTCCGCCGGCCAGTCTAACGTCCGGGACGAAGGCAAGGCTCAACATGAAGACTGTCGCGAAGCCTTGCGTCATGACTATTGCTTTGAGGAGGCCAAACTTACTGGAGAGCCTGGGACTTCCTATCGCGGCAAGTGCTATCGTTAGGTTGGACAGGGAGAGTAATGGACCGCTAAACGTGTCCGGTGTTCCGAACTTAAGAAACAGCCAAGTTGGTATCAGGGGGATGATGAATCCTGCTCCGAGCCCGATGAGGCTGTTTATCCCTGAGAACTTCAGCAGGATTGGGAAGTTCTTGCCTCTGATCAGTTTTTTCGGGTTCGGCGTTTCCTTGTAGTCCTTGAGAATTCGCAGTAGCCAAATTGGTGTGATGATTGAGACTATGCCCAGAAGTACCAGCAGTTCTCTGTGAATTGTAACCGAATCGAGTCCCGTTAGAGATTGGAGGCTTGGGATGAATGTTGGGAGGAGAAACCCGAGCGCGAACGCTCCATTCCCGAGGATGAAAGAGAGGGAGAAGGACGCGTCCCTGTTTTCCAGGCTTGTCTGATCCGCGATGATCGCGTTGTACGTTGACAGCGCGGCCGACTCGGCTATCCCAAGAATTACGGCGGCGACAACGAGGAGAGCAACGTCGATGCTGAGAGCGATGATTACGATTGGAATCGGGACCAGAAGCGTCCCAATGAGAAGTAATTTCTTCCTGCCTCTTCTGTCCGAGAGTATTCCAAGGGGAATCGAGAGGAGGACCATTGCTCCTTCTAGCCCTAGAAGTAGGCCGACGACGCCGGCGCTGATGCCTAGTTCGGGAAAGAACCCTGTGAGATAGACGAAGAGATAACCTATCGCGACGTTGTTGAACACGAGGGCGGCGATGAGCCATTTTAGTTTTCTAGGAATCTTGGAGAAGAACCCGGGTTTCTTCTCGACCTCAGGATCCCCATCACAGGCTCACTAGCGCCGGCTGGGATTGATCTGGGGTTATTTGATCGGAGCCGGAACAGCAGGTCCGGAATTAACAGATTGTCGACGTTGGGCTTGTTCTCTCAGAAAGAGTTGTGAGAGCACCGCGGAGCTTAGGGCTGCCGCAAACGCGAAGAGAATGACGGACTGGAGTTGTGTTGCGTCCGCGATCACTCCGCCGATCAAGGGTCCAAGACCGCCACCGAGGCTTATCGCCGATTCTAGTATTCCCAGTCCTTTTCCTCTATCAGAGATCGACGTGTAATCTGACATCAATGCTGCGGCTGAGGCTTGGATCAATGGATAGATCGGAAGCGTCCAGAGAATCGTCACTACGACTGTGTTGGTGACGAAGTAGATAGTGGCGAAATAGGCCATGTACCCGGCGGCTCCCAGGATGAACATGGGTTTCCTGCCAAATCTATCATCTAGAGGGCCGACGATCCGGAAAGCAATCGCTCCGAGGACTGTTGTAGCGGTAGCAGCGAGACCCGCCATCAATCGTGACCCGCTGAGAGAATCGACCAGGTATATTGTGAAGAAACTGTTGAACGATGAAGATGAGACGAGTGCTAGAATTGAGACGCCGCAGAGAATCAGGACATTCCGTTGCCTGAGAAGCTTCCAATATCCCTCCGGGCGGATCACGGATTTCACGATAGTTAGTCCTTCCTTGGTTAGGAGGGATACGACTAGGAGTCCGAAGTAGCCATAGAGAGCACCTAGGACGTACAGATAGATGGGATTGAAGAATTGGAATAATACGCCACCGATGAGTGTTACCGACGCGTAACCTAGTGACGCCGCTGTCCAGAATTCTCCAATAGCCCGCCCGTATTGGCCGGATCTCTCTGTCGCTAGTGCCGCAAAGATTGGAATGAAGCTGGAGGAGAAGAGGCCCATCAGTGCAACTGCGAACACGAACTGTGCAGGGTCCCGCAGGAATGGGAAGAGGGTGAATCCAACCGCCTGGACCAGAAACGCGATAGCTAGAATTCTCGTTCCCTTTCCAGTAGAGTCCAGGAGTCCTCCCCAGACTGGAGATAGGGCGATCGTCTCAATCGCTGGGATGAACGATACTAGAGCGATTAGTGAGAAAGATGCTCCAAGCGAACGAAGCTGGATCGGGAGGAAAGCCCAGATTATTCCGGTGGGGCCGAAGGCGAGGGCGGTTGATAATTTAACAGCGATTCGCTGGTCCGTAACGACCCGCCCACAAGTTGGCGCAGAAGCGATCTAGAATACTATTTTGAAGGTGTCGTCTGGATGAGGCGTCTGATCTCTTCGCTTATCTGCTTACGTTCGTTGTCGTCTTTCGCCATCATCCATTGAAGTTTGAGCTTGAAGACGCGATCCTCTAGGCTAACGTTTTCTTTCTGCACTGTGTTTACCATGCTTGTCGGCGCCATCGTCCAGTAGCAAGCTCATTCTCGATCGATGGAATATAACAAGATCTGAACCTGGGAATCACTCGCTATAGCCCAGCGAGTCCCCCGATTACAAATCCGACGATCGCGAGTAGACCAAATGCGAGATGAAGAAATATCGTGTTCGCGTTGGCCGGAATTATCGCGTGCGGATCTTTGTAGTTGGCCCGTAGTATTCTGACCGCCTTCAAGGCAAAGGGTAGACTGAACAATGCGATGAGGGTCGCGAAGCTTGTGATAGGGAATGAGACGAAGACTTTCAGAACTGCGTAGAGGAGAATTAGGAAGTATGATGTCGCCAATAATCCCACGTAGACTGCGACGGACCTCATGTAGCCTAGCCTCAAGACCAGCGTCTTCTTTCCGACCGCCTTGTCCGCGTCCATATCGGGAAACTCGTTGATCCACAAGACCGCGGCGATGAGCAGTCCGACTGGAATTGAGGCAAGCAAAGGCACGGTCGCGCCTGCGAGGCTTCCAGTTTGGACGTAGAAGGCGCCCACAGTCATTACTGGCCCGAAATTTAGTCCAACGAGAAATTCTCCAACTCCTCGATAAGCCAGCTTGAATGGAGGGCCGACATAGAAGTAGGTGGACACGACGCCGATCAGTCCGAACCAGAACAACTGGTACAATCCCAATTGGAGGATGAAGTAGAATCCTATCAGGGATCCCAGTACCAAACAAGAGGTGGACACGATCAAATGGGTTGATGGCTTGATCAAGCCTGCTGTCAGTATTCTCCCACCCCCTGCGAACGGGTTCTGGTGTCGAACCTGAAAATCATTTCCGCTCTTGAAATCAAAATAATCATTGAACATGTTACTGGCAATCTGGATCAGACTCGCACCGAGCAACGTGAGTAGGAAAGTGCTCCAGTTGAAGACGCGCAGTGTTTCCCAAGCGATCACCCCTCCAAGTATGATTGGCACAAAGGTCGCTTGCAAGAACGGGACCCGCATCGCCTTAAGCCACAACCCGATGAACGGCGGCTTTTTCGCATCGATGCTTGGGTTGGATGACATTACGTGGCTATCTCCCGGGTTCGAAAAAGTCGAACTCGCCGGAGGTGATATAAGCCTAATTCCCGGATTAGCTTGAGCTAAGAGGCAAAAGGCTAAAGCGTGTTCAAGAGTCCGCAAAGGACTACGAGCGCTGTGGAGAATTTGGCCGAAAACTGGGACGTAGTAGTTGTTGGTGCCGGCATAGCGGGCTGTATGACAGCCGGCACGATAGCCCTGAAAGGCAAAGGCAAGGTAAGCGTTCTCCTCATGGATAGGAACCCGCCAACCGAAGCGGGTAAGAAAACAGTTCTAGGCTGGGTCTGCGGCGACGCCGTCGGCGAGCACCACATCAAGTACATTCACGATCATATCGGGACGACATACGGGAAGCCTGAGCTGGAAAACAGAGTAACCGCCGTCTACGTATACTCCCCGGACATGAAGGTCAGGGTCCCGTTCGAAGGGCCCGGATATGTTCTCGATAGGCCGAAATTCGCGAAACGATTACTCGATGACGCCTTGAAAGCGGGCGCTGAATTCCGTGGAAACGTCCAAGCAACCGATCTAATTCAAGAGAACGGAACAATAGTCGGGTTGCACGGCCAAACCGTGGGACCTGGGGTAAACCAACCGTTCGAGATTCGATCCAAACTCATCATTGATACATCGGGAATGTCCACTAAGCTGCGTCGGAACCTTCCGATTCCGAGTCATATTGAGAGAGAGATCAACAAAGACGATGTAGAACCGACATCGCGTCTTAACGCGAAGCTCAGAGACGGCGTTGAAGTGGAACCGTTTCACTGCGACATCTATCTCGACGCGGAGAAAGCGCCAGGAGGGTATCTCTGGCTCTTTCCAAAATCCGAAGACAAGGTCAACATTGGGCTAGGGATCCAGCAGAAGAGAAGCTCGAAGCCGCTCAGCGCGCTCTTGAAAGATTGGTTGGCAGCGGATGACCGCTTCAAGGATATTCAACCGTTGAGCGATGACAGCAACCTAACGGGGTCCTGGCAGGTCTCGGTTAGACACCAGAACGACTGCCTTGTTGCGAACGGGTACATGATTTGCGGGGATGCAGCGTGGTTTCCCAACCCGATCAGTGCCGGTGGTATCGGTCCAGGACTCATAGGCGGAATCATGGCCGGCGAAGCAGCGGTCGGGGCCATCGAGGCGAACGATTTCAGCGAGAAACAGCTTTGGCAGTACAATCTAGACTTCGTCAATCACTACGGCAACAAGACAGCGGGTCTGGAAGTATTCCGAATGTACCTGCAGACACTAAACAACCAACAAATCAACTATGGAATGAGACACTTTCTCTCCTCAGACGAAGCCACAGAAATCTCGCTGGGAGAAATGCCCCATCTTTCGGCAGCCAAGAAGATAGTCAAACTGTTCAGAGGTCTCGGATCGTACAAGGCATTCAGTGGACTTGTGTTCACGATGGGCCGGATGCGAGCGCTCAACGAATTATACCAGAACTATCCGAAGGACCCCGAGCAGTTCGACGCGTGGAAGGCTAACGTCGATTCGATACTGGCTCAGGGCCGAGCCCGTTTCCACTAAACCACGAACAGTAACATCGTCAATAAATAAGGGCCGGCGGACAGGGCCCAATTAGAAACGATTGCCTTCTCCAGAAATCGGCCCATCCTTCGACTCGAGACCCCCAG
>Ga0070699_100006024_pt1 | contig 10599 bp, 11 predicted proteins | sample KBSK1503metaG_FD_65473 | JGI IMG/M metagenome (GOLD analysis project Ga0070699, IMG submission 65473) | Corn, switchgrass and miscanthus rhizosphere microbial communities from Kellogg Biological Station, Michigan, USA - KBS K1-50-3 metaG | ecosystem: Host-associated > Plants > Roots >...
CGGTCTGTCCATGCCGAGATGAATGATCGAGCGAGCAGCAGGACCGATCGCAGCAGTTGATGACACGGGTAGGTCTCACCAGCGGCCCACCACCTTCTTGTACCCCATCCGCATGAGCGTCAGCAGCACTTTCGAGTACGACCCCCAGGAGTACTATCGCGCGCTGCGCACCATTACGACGCTCACCCCGCTGCGCTGGGTCGTCCCTCTCTTTGCGATCGGCATCCCGGCAGGCATGATCGCCCTCGAGATCGTCGTCGCTCACCGGCATCCTGAGCGGGGCCTGGTGACCCCGGCTCTCAGCGTGCTCCCCTACGCGTTGCTGGGGGCATTCTGGCTGGCGCTCATTCCCTGGTCGCAGCGCCGTCGGGCGAAGAAGTTGCCGAAGCTCAATCCCGGTGTCCGCGGGCCCCAGGAGCGCTGCATCGACGCGGAGGGATATCACTCGCGTGGGAACAGCGTGAATCTGGATGTCCCGTGGCATGTACTGCGGAAGGCCGTCGAGACGGAACAATTCTTCCTGTTCTTCTACAACTGGCAGTGCGCATACTTCCTCGCGAAGCGGCCGCTCAGTCCAGAGCAGGTTCGCGAGGTGCGCACGCTCACACGATCCGGGCTCGGCGAGCGGGCACGCTTACTGGAGGGCTGACATCGTGGGCCCGCTGCCCAACGCTGCGCTCCGGTTCGCGCGTGCTTTGCGACGCGTGCGCCCGGTGGTCATGCTTGTCTGACCCGCTCGCAGCGGAGATTGACCCTTCGCCATCATCCATGATGTCATGGTCACTCCAGAGGATTTCGCGCCACCACCAGAATTGGCCGCTGCCGGAGGCACTCGTCCCCGTTCGGCCTGACATCCCGAACGAGCGCGCGTTCAGTTGGCAGACATTCGGTTTGCGCATGACGCGCCCGGAGATCAGTTTCTGCTTCGGGATGCACATGTCTTCCGCCTCGACGATGTGCCCATGACGAACCACCGCGCCATTCACGTTCTCATCTTCGACGGGTTTGCCGATTGGGAGCCCGCGCATGCGCTCGCAGAACTGCGGCGCTCGGCCAGGCGCACGATCCGCACTGTGGGCTTCACTGACGCGCCCATAGTATCGATGGCCGGGCTGCGCGTCATGCCCGATCTCGAGCTTGCCGCTGTTCGCCCCGACGCTGTGGAGCTCCTCATTCTACCGGGCGGCGATCTCTGGGAGCGCACTGACTACCCGCGCACCGCGCTGGAATCGCTCATTACCGCATTGCTCGCGGCGGAGACGCCTGTCGCCGCGATCTGTGGCGGCACCCTGGCTCTGGCGCGCACACATGCGCTGGATGACAGGCGGCACACGAGCAACATGCGGAGCTATTTGCCGGCTTACGCGAGCGAGTACGCGGGTGAAGCGCACTATGTCGACTCACCGGCCGTCCGTGACCGTCACGTGATCACGGCGAGCGGGCTTGCCTCCGTCGATTTCGCCCGGGCGATTTTCGCGGAGCTCGGTGTGTTTACCGCGCAGGACGAGGCCTTGTGGTTTGACATGTTCAAGCATGGCAGGATTCCGGAGGACAACATCACGCGGGGCGAGAGGAGACGGCAGGGATGAGAAAGCTGGTGGTGGGTACGTTCCTGACGCTGGATGGCGTCATGCAGGCACGCAGAGGTCCCTAATGAGGACCGCGACGGCCGCTGCCAGCACGGCGGCTGGCTGGTGCCGTGGTTCGACGAGAAGTTCGGCGAGATCCAGGTCCACGGCAGCGGCGACCTCCTCCAGACTCTGCTCCGGCACGATCTCGTCGACACGTTCAGCATCTGGCTGTTCCCGGTGGTCATCGGAACCGGCAAGCGCCTGTTCGGCGCGGGCACGATCCCGCGCAGCTTCCGGCTCGTCGACACACAGCAGATCACGACCGGTGTCGTCCTGCACGTCTACGAGCGCACTGGCGACGTCAGGCATGGCGAAATCGAGGTCGGCCGGGAGATCGCGGTCTTCGATTGATGAGCATCCCGCTGGCGGCGCAATCTGGCCCTTCGTGGGACTCGCTGGCCACGTTCCGCATCTCCGGCGCCGAGAGCGTTCGGAACACGTTCGAATACAACCGCGGCAGTGATACGTGGAGATGGCACATTGATAATGAGCACCATATTCGATCTTCGCAGGGGCCCCGATGCACTACATGATCATCGAGACGTACAGGAATGGCGATCCCGCTCCGGTGTATCGCCGGTTCATCGATCAGGGTCGGTTGATGCCCGACGGCCTCGAATACAGGGGGAAGTCGGGTGACGAGTGATCTCGGACGCTGCTTTCAAGTCATGGAATGCAGCGAGCGCCATCTGCCGGATCAGTGGATTGCCTGCTGGAACGACATTGTCGACTTTGAGCTCATCGGTCGGGACGCCGGGCGACGCGTATCATTGCTGACAATCCACATTCCATGAAGAGAGTGATGAACATCAAGATCTTCTCCGGTGGCGTCCGACATACTGCCGCGTGCTTGCATTTCCGCAGGGATGGTACGGAAACCGACCTGCTCGGTGGAGACGCACCTTTCTCCCTTTATCGCACTCACTCCGATGCGCTCTCCCGCCGATGTGCCGCACTCCCGCTGGATGGATCGATGTGACGAACTGGCCCAGCAGGCGAAGCGAGCAGGCAACACAGCGGTCGGTGCCGTCCTCGTGCTCGACGGCGTAGCCATTGCGGAGGCTGCTGAGGAGACTCCCGCCGGTCCCAGGCCCTTCGCCCACGCCGAGCTCCTGGTGGTGGAGCGGGCGCTGATGCTGCGGCCACGCCCTGACCTCCGAAACGCCACGCTGTATTCGACCGTCGAGCCGTGCGTTCTCTGCGGCTTTGCGGTGCGCGAAGCGCGAATCGGGCGACTCGTGCTCGCTCGCTCAGCGGGGGAGATCGGAGGCACTGATTCACGATTCCCGGTGCTCACCGCGAACTGGGTCACTCGCTGGGGTCCGCCGCCCGAGATCGTGTGGTTCAGAGCGGATACGTGATTGGTCCGCAGTCGCGGAGGATGGCATCATCCGTGTCGAGTTTGACATCTTCGCCAGTGACGACGCCGCTCGGCAAGCCAACTTTGGGCGTTGCATCCCTGGTTTCAATTGCTGATGGCACCACCAGTCTGTATTTCAGCACTGGCGGCGGCATCATCGGAGCCGGCCAGCATCAGAAGGTTCGAGATGCCTCAGCGCGCCTCATTGCCCTGAAGTCTGAAGCTTCGCGCCGCGCACGCGGTGTCTGTGTTCGCACGGTGAGCTTCATCTGCGCGCCCACACTCTCCTCAGCGCGCCGGCATTCCCAGCCGCGCACGAATTCTCGCGTAGCGCGGGTCCGCGCGCAGTGCGTCGAACCCTGGAGAGCAGTTCAGGGTGACGAGTGCGGGGAGTGACCAGTCGTGCACGCGATCCAGCCAGGCGAACGCGCTGTCGGTCTCGCCCAGTGATGCATGGTAGAGTCCGCGGTACATGGCGTACTGCGGGTTGGTGGTGTCCGCGCGCGCGAACGCGGCACGTGCGCTCGCGGTGTCGCCCACGCGCAGATACACACGCGCGAGGTCCAGCAGGGGGCGTGGATGATTCGGGACCACCTCAAGTGCACGCTGAATGAGGCGCACCGCCTGGTCGTGCCGTCCCGTGGCCGCCACGACAACTCCGTAGTTCGAAAGCACCCACGGATTCTCGCGAACCCACGCCGAATCGGGCTCGGCGTTCACGGTGCGCTCGAACTGCCGCACCGCGCCCTGCGTGTCGCCCGCGTCGCTCAGCATCGCGCCCAGCATGTTGTTGATCTGCACCGAAAGGGGGTCGAGCCGCGCCGCCACCGCCGTCTGCCGCGCCGCTTCGCCGGGCCGGCCGAGGTATGCGAGCAGCAGTCCGTACCACTGGTGCACGGTCGGGTTGTTCGGCGCTACCTCGAGCCCTCGCCTGTACGTCGCCTCCGCGTCCGCCCAGCGGTGCTGCCACGCGAGTGCCTGTCCCAGCGCGGCATACGCGTCGCCGTCCCGCGGGTCCAGGTCCATGGCCCGACGCGCGGCCGCGCTCGCTTTGGGGAACATCGCATCGCCTGGCTCGAAGCCGAAGTAGCCCAGCATCGCGTACGCCTCCGCGAGTCCGCTGTACGCGGCCGCGTATCCCGGATCGCGCTCGGTCGCCTGTCGGTACAGCACGACGGCGCGCTGCAGACTCTCGCGGTTGCGATTGTCCCATTCCATCCGGGCACGCATGTAGAGCTCCCGTGCCTGTGGATCGGCGCTCTCGATCATTGCGGCTGACCAGGGATGCGGGTCGGTCGCGCCCGAGGCGGCGCGTGGAAGAGAGTCCGCGGGTTCTGGCGCTGGCTGCCTTCCGCTCCGAACGAACAGCTCTCCAGTGGCCATGCCGAGCGACACCAGGACGATCAGTATCGTGGCGGCGGCGAGCCACGCACTCCGCGACCTCAGGACACGCCGCGTGATCGCCGTCGCCGGTGCAGTCTCGCGGGGTCCGCCAGGCGGCGTATCTGCCGCGGGCACCGGCTCGACCGGTTCTGTCTGCGTCGGGGCGGTGTTGGCAGCCGCGCGCGTCGGATCGCCAACAGGCGGTGATGCGCACAGTCGCTCGGTGAGTTGAAGCACAGCCGGGTCCGGCTCCGTTTCGAACTCCGCGCGCACGAGGGCGGCGTGTACGCGACCATGCTGGATGGCTCCAGCGCGATTGCCTGCCGCGGCCAGCGTCTGCATCAGACGGACGGCCACACGCGAATCGAACGGGTCGCACACGACGCGCCTGCGCCACCACTCGGCGGCGGCCGCGAGCTCTCCGGCGGACTCGGCTTGGGTGGCTAACTCCTCCACGGCTGTGGCGAAGCGGCGCGCCAGCCGCGCGCGCTCGTCCTCGATCCACTGCTCGAGCTCACGGGCGCCCGCGACATGAAAGCCGTCCAGCAGCGGGCCACCATAGCGTGCCACCGCTTCGCCGGCATCCCCCCGCTCCAGTGCCGCCTCGAAATCCCACAGGTCGCATTCAACCAGCGCCGGGTTCAGGCGCAGCTCGTCGGCTTCGGCGATCAGCAGCTCGGACGCGATGGCGCGACGGATGTCATGCGTGGTCGCGGCGAGCTGGTGCCGGGCGCGCTCGGTGTCGTACTCGGGCCAGAGCAGCGCAAGGATCCGGTCGCGCGCCAGTGAGCGGCCGCGTGCGGTGGCGAGCAGGCAGAGCAACGCGAGCCGCTTCCGCTGCGCGGCGCGCGCCGCCAGCGGTTCGCCGTCAAGGCGCGCCTGGAGTCCGCCGAGAATCTGAAGGGAAAGAACCATCGCCCAGTCGTGATTCGAGCCGTTCCGGATATCGCGCGGAGATTCGGGGGATAGGCCGCCCTCCGAATATACGCGCGACGCACGAACCGGCGAGCGACGTGGCTCGACCCGGCACCCAGACTCACCCTCCCACGAAGGAGATAGTCCAGATGCACCGCTCCAACCTTGATCTCGTTCCGCTCCTCGCCGGAGTCGTTTTCCTGGCCGCCTGCACGGACCAGCAGCACCCCGTCGCGCCGGACCCGGAATTGTCCGCGGCGATTGGTCAGCCGGGAGCCGGCATGCCCTGGAGCATCGCGTTCGTCAGCACCCGCTCGGGGAATCAGGACATCTTCGTCATGAATCCCGGCGGGACCGATCAGGCCGGTCTGGCCGAACCGCGGAATCTCACTGCTGGCAATCCGGGCGCCGACAACTGGCCGGCGTTCTCCAGCGACGGACGCATTGCGTTCGCGAGTGCGCGAGACGGTCACACCAACCTGGAGCTGTACGTCATGCAGTCCGACGGGAGCGATCCGGTGCGCCTCACGACGACCGCGACGGCGAACATCCAGCCTTCCTGGTCGCCGGACTCGAAGGAGATCGCCTTCGTGCGTGGTGCCGGACCGACGGACAACCCGTTCGTCCAGGGCTCGCGCCAGATCTGGGTGCACGACATGACGAGCGGTGCTGAGCGGCAGCTCACGCACGCGGGTGATAACTACCACCCCGCGTGGTCACCTGACGGCAAGCAGATCATCTTCTCGAGCGATCGCAACGCCGACTTTTCCACGCCGGCTCCCGAGAAGAGCGCCAGCCTCGGACTGCACGACATCTACATCATGGATGCGCAGGCCGGCGATGCGATACTCACGCGGGTGACGAACAATCCGACGTCGCTCGACGGCGAGCCTTCCTTCTCACCCGACGGTCAGCAGATCGCCTTCCGCACCCGGCGTGAAACGGCGGTCGATCCGGACGGTGTGCTGCGTCACTGGTGCAGCATCGCGGTCGCGAACGTGGACGGTAGTGACATCCGCTTCCTCACGCCCAAGCCCGCCAACGTGCTGTCCACGCAGTGGTGCAACGCCTTCCCCGCATGGTCGCGCGACGGGAAGGAGATCTACTTCCACTCGGCGCGGAACGGCATCCCGCTCGACATCTACGCCGTCGGTGTCGACGGAACCGGACTCCGTCGCCTGACATTCAACCCGGCCGCCGAAACGGCACCGGCGGTGAGGTAGCGAGCGCACACCAGCGAGCTGGGGTCAGGTCTCGCGTCATTCGCACGACGCAGGACCTGACTCCGCGCCCGCACGCTCCTAATCCTCCCCCACGTGCTTCGCGTACTCGTCCGGTCCCAGCAGGTTGTCCGTGTCGCCGCTGTTCCTGAGCCGAAGCCGAAGCATCCAGCCATTGCCGTAGGGATCGCTGTTCACGAGGCCGGGTTCCTTGTCGAGCCGCGCGTTCACGGCGACCACTTCGCCAGCGATCGGCGCAAACAGCTCCGACACGGCCTTCACGGCCTCGATCGTCCCGAACGTGTCCGACTTGCCGAATGCATCACCCGGCTTGGGCAGCTCCACATAGACCACGTCGCCCAGTTCGCCCTGCGCGTAGTCCGTGATCCCGACCTGCACGACGTCCGGTTCATCGGTGCGCTTCACGTACTCATGCTCTTCGGTGTACAGCAGATCCTTGGGGATGTTTGACACGCGCGGCTCCACGCAAAGGTGACGTGACGCGCGTAGTCTATTCCGCGCCCGGAAACGAGTCAAGCGAAGCGCATGGGCATCACGCCATGCGCTCGAGCGACCTCCAGACTTCGTTCACCCGTTCCTCGAGCGCTTCCCGCGTGCCGTCATTGTCCACGATGAAGTCAGCGCGCGCGCGCTTGAGCTCGGCCGGCATCTGCGCGACGATCATGAGCATCGCGTCGTCGCGGCTCAGTCCGCGATCGCGCATGAGTCGCTCCAATCGCACGTCCTGTGGCGCGTCCACGAGAATCACCCGGATGAACTCGTGCTCCATGGCCTGTTCGTAGAGCAGGGGAATGTCGCAGACGACGACCCGGTCGCCACGGGCGCGCGCGGCGGCAACTTCCTCGTCACGCAGTCGCCGTACCTCGGGGTGAACGATGACGTTGAGCGCCTCGAGCTCAGCCGGATTCTCGAAGACAATCCGCCTCAGCGCCGCGCGATCCAGCGTGCCGTCGCCCGAGAGCAGTCCGTTGCCCCAGCGCCCGACGATCGCGCGCAGCGCCGGTGATCCGGGTTCTACAGCACGCCGCGCCAGCACATCGGCATCAATGATCGTTGCGCCACGCGCGGCAAGGAGCTCCGCAACCGTGGATTTTCCGCTCGCGATGTTCCCGGTGAGCCCAACCGGAATCACGGGCGGCGCACGTCGCGCTGCCGCCGGAACGTCGCGAACACAGGCTGCGTGCAAGTGCCCGGCACATCGCAGAACAGCCCCATGCCCGGCTGGCCGTTCGGGTTGATGGGCACGACGATGACGGACGCACTCGCGAAGGGAACCTGTCGCCCACAGGCAACGCGTGCCGCCGCCGGATTGCTGAATCGCCCGCCACACACGAAGTAGATCGAGTCCCCCGCGGCCTCGTCCGACGGCAGCCGGTTGCGCACCACCACCTCTGCGCTGTCGGCAACGCCAATCACGTCCTTGAACGTCATGACGACCGAATCAGCCGTGAGCGAGGTAGTGAGCGAGTCCACCATGCCGTAATCCAGAATGGCCCGGGAAACCTGGGTGGTGTTGTCGCTGCCGCTGCTGTTGAATTTCGTGTCGGACAGCGTCACCGACGCGATGAACGAGTCCTGGTTCTGCTGGCCGAGTGCGAAGACGGTTCCAGAGAACGACGGCACCGGTAGCGGAAGTGTCGTGATCGTCAGGACGGACACGCCTGTCTGGCCCGCGTCGGCGTTGATCTCCACGGACGAGAGGTCGCCATCCGGGTCGGAGCCGCCAAGCTGGAAGCGGAGCAGCCCGGGCTCCACTTCGATCGCGGAGCTGACGGAATCCAGCACCGGCGGATTGTTTCCCGTGACGAGATAGATCGGACTCGCCTGCGTCACCTGTCCCGGACGCGCCAGGTACGTCTGGCCGGAGCTGCTCAGCGCCAGCGTGTCGCCCTGTGCGCCACGCAGAATGCCGAACACGCCAATGGGGCAATATGGCCCATTGGCATCCGGCGCGTTGAGCGCGAGGCACGGCGTCAGATCGAACGTGATGGGCACCTGCTGCAGTCCGGTCGTCACGGGGAACGTGCCATCGAACAGCGTGAGCGGCGGCAGCTCCTGCTCGCTCGAGCCGCCGAAGCCGAAGACTTGCACCTCCACGGTGGATCCCGCCGGCGCCTGCTGCATGTTCACCCGCAGCGCCAGACTCGCACGGGTGGACGGCTGAACCGGGGAGTCGCTCTGACAGGCGGCGAGAATGAGCGCGAGCGCTACGAGCAGCGGGAGGGGGACGCGCATGATGGCAACCGGGGTGGTAGCGGACGGAGTGTGCGAAGCTAGGGGACCACGGATGTCGCTGTCAACAGCACCGCACCACTGATCACAGGAGCGGAACCTGGTCCTCGTCCAGCCGCGGGAGCTGATGACAATGGCGACAGCGTGCCTCATAGGACTCCCGACCCCCCACCATGATCACAGGCGAGTCGTAGCGGGCGGGCTTCCCTTCGATGAGTCGCTGATTGCGACTGGCGGGACCGCCACAGATCACGCAGATCGCGTGCAGCTTGTCCACCACATCGGCAATGGCCATGAGCTGCGGCATGGGGCCGAACGGCTCACCGCGGAAATCGGTGTCGGTGCCTGCGAGAATCACGCGGATGCCGCGCGCGGCGAATGACGCGGCGAGTGGCGTGATACCGGCGTCCAGGAATTGCGCCTCGTCAATCGCGACGATGTCGGTCAGTGCATGCACCTGCTGCGCGATCTGGAGCGACGAATCCACGGGCAGGGCTTCAACGGTACGTCCGTCGTGGCTCGAGATGCTGAACACTCCGTGGTAGCGGTCATCGAGGTGCGACTTGAACACCTGCACCTTCTTCCTGCCAATGACGGCGCGACGCACGCGGCGAATGAGCTCCTCGCTCTTGCCGCTGAACATCACTCCGGCCACCACCTCGATCCAACCGGTGCGCGCGCCGTTGTACATCTGCTCCGTCATCGATGCGGGGGGCGCGGTGGACGGGATGGCTGCGCCGGCCGCGGCGGGCGATCATTGCGTGATGGACGCGCACCACGCTCGCCGCGGTCGCCGGATTCACGACGCTCGCCGCGCTCACGGCGCTCCCCACGCTCGCCGCGCTCGCCACGCTCGCCACGCTCGCCGCCTTCGCGATCCATCCGCGCCAGCAGCCGGCGGCCACGCACCGTGACGCCGGTCAGGCGCGCCACCACCTGCTCCGCCAGCTCGGCGCTCACTTCCACGATTGCGTGCCCCTCCCGCAGCTCGATGCGCCCGATCCGGTTGCCGGGCACGCCGGCCTCATTGGCGATCGCGCCCACCAGATCGCTGGCGGTAACCTGGTCGCGTGTGCCGGCGTTGACGAATACGCGCCGGGTCGCGGTTGAGGCAGCGGCGTCCGCCGCCACGGGTGCATGCGTGGGCGCGTCCCGCTCCCGCTCCAGCAGGCGCAGGGCGGCCGCAGCCAGCTCCGCCCCGTCGTATTCCTCCAGCAACGGCTCGAGTGCCAACAGCTCCCGCGCGGGCACGCCGGCCCGCAGGACGTCGCGCAGCTCATCACGCACGCGGCGCTCGCGCGTACGGGCCCGGGCCGCCGCCTCCGGCAGCCGGTAGGGACGCAGGGTTCCCGTACCGGCCAGCAGCCGCAGGGCGGGGAGTTGTCGCGGCGTAATGAGCGCGATCACGGCTCCGCCCGACGCCACGGCGCGCAACGCATCCCGCGTTTGCGGCAGCTCGGCCAGGATCACGAGATCGGCCGGTTGGACGACATCGCCGCGCGATACCACGAGGCCGGCGTCCTCACGCTGAAATCCGCGTGCGCGCGCGAAGGATTCCAGCGCGCTTGCACCGGCATCACTCGCGGCGTACAGCACGGCGCGCTCGGGGTCGAGATCATCCAGCAGCTCACCGAGCGCGGTCGCGCGCGAGCCCGCCGCGACGAGAACATAGCGGAGGTTGACCGCTTCACCGGTCGAGGGGTCGGCTTCGGCCGCACGCCGCGCGCGGCGCGCATACCGCTCCACCACGGCCTCGACCGCCGGTGTCATTTGCGTGGCCACCACGGCGCGCGGCATGTCCTTTGGTACCTCGGCCAGTACGGCTTCGAGCGCGCTG
>Ga0070699_100006027_pt1 | contig 10598 bp, 9 predicted proteins | sample KBSK1503metaG_FD_65473 | JGI IMG/M metagenome (GOLD analysis project Ga0070699, IMG submission 65473) | Corn, switchgrass and miscanthus rhizosphere microbial communities from Kellogg Biological Station, Michigan, USA - KBS K1-50-3 metaG | ecosystem: Host-associated > Plants > Roots >...
GGTCGACTTCCCCGCGATGGCGCTGCGCATCGATAATCTGATCGCCGCCATCGACACGCTGCCGCTCGCTTTTGAAGAGCGCGCCGAGCGCACGGCGGAGCCGAGCGAGCCCGCGCGCGAAGGCGGGTTCCTCGCACGCCTGGGCGCCGAAGTCTGGAAGGAGGTGTCGCAGCTCGTCATCGTGCGGCGCATGGGCGCGGCCGAGCCGCCGCTGCTGCCGCCGTCGCAGGCGTACTTCCTGCGCGAGAACCTGCGCCTGCGGCTTCTCAACGCACGCGTATCGCTCCTTGCGCGCGACGAAGCCGGCTATCGCGAGGACCTGCGCGCCGCGACCGCCTGGCTGCAGCGCTACTTCGATGCCCGCTCGAAGCAGACGGCCGAGGCGGCCGCGCAGCTCAAGCAGCTTTCGGCCATCTCGATCAACTTCGACATGCCGACGATTTCGGAGAGCCTCGACGCGGTGCGCGCATACAAGGCGCGCCGCGAGCGCACGCCGGGATGAAGTCTCTTTTCTGGTTGCTGGCGGTATTTGCCGCCGCGGTGGCGCTCGTGGTGCTCGGGCGCGTCGATGCCGGGTATGTGCTCTTGGTCTATCCGCCTTATCGCGTCGAGGTGACGATGCTCTTCTTCGTCATCGCGGCGGTCGGCGTCTTTCTCCTCGGCTATGCGCTCGTGCGCCTCGGCGGCCACGTGCTCGCGCTGCCGGCGACGGTGCGCGCCTACCGCGCGCGGCGCCGGCGCGAGCGCGCGCATGGTGCGCTCGCCGCCGCCCTGCAGGCGTATTACGAGGGCCGTTACCGCCGTGCCGAACGCGAAGCGACGCTCGCCTACGAGACCGGGCCGGTCCCGGGGCTCGCGGCACTCCTTGCGGCGCGCGCGGCGCACCAGATGCGCAATTTCGAGGGCCGCGACCGCTGGCTCGAGCGGGCGGACGCGGCCGGAGAGTCGCTGCAGACGGCGCGCCTGGTGAGCCGGGCGGAGCTTGCGCTCGAGGAGCGGGACTTCGGTGCGGCGCGCGATGCGCTGGCGCGGCTGCAGAGCGCGGCGCCGCGCCACATCGCGACGGCGCGCATGCTGTTGCGCGCGGCGCGCGGCGCCGGCGCCTGGGACGAGGTCCTGCGCCTCGCCGGGCAGCTCGTCAAGCGCGATGCCATCGCGCCGGCTCTCGCCGAGGAATACAAAGTGCAGGCGAACGTCGAGCTGCTGCAGCGCTCCGCCGACGACATCGAGGAGTTCGAGCGGCGCTGGCGTGCGATCCCGGCGCGCGACCAGCTCCATCCCCGGGTCGCCGCCGCGGCGGCGCGTCATGCCACGGCGCTTGGCAAGGCGAGCCTCGGGCGCGAGATCGTGGAAAAAGCGTTGTCGGCGGAGTGGAGCTCGAGGCTGATCACGCTCTACGGCGAGCTGCCCTCCGGGCTTAACGCCGAGGAGCTCGCCGAGGAGGCCCGCATCCGCATCGAGCGCGCCGAGCGCTGGCTTGCCAGCCGCAGCCGCGATCCCGAGCTCCTCTCGGCGCTCGGGCGCCTCTGCGCGCAGGCCGGGCTCTGGGGCAAGGCGCGCAGCTACTTCGAAGCGAGCCTGTCGTTCGAGGAAACGCGGGCGGCGCACCTTGAGCTCGCCCAGCTTGCCGAGCGGCTCGGCGACGGTGCCGCGGCGCAGCGCCATTTCCGCCGCGCCGCCGAGCTGCCCTAGACCCAGTCGCGCGGCACGAGAAAGTCGCGGTAGAGCGCTTCTTCGGCCGATCCCGCCTGCGGCTTCCAGTCGTAGCGCCATGCGGCGCTCGGCGGCATCGACACGAGGATCGACTCCGTGCGTCCGCCCGACTGCAGGCCGAACAGCGTGCCGCGGTCATAGACGAGATTGAATTCGACGTAGCGTCCACGCCGGTACGCCTGGAACGCGCGCTCGCGCTCGCCGTAGTGCATCGCCTTGCGCCGCTCGAGGATGGGAATGTACGCGTCCAGGAACTGCCCGCCGACCGAGCGCGTGAGCGCGAAAGAGAAATCGAAGTCGCGCTCCGCGAGGTCGTCGAAGAAGATGCCGCCGATGCCACGCGGCTCGCCGCGGTGGCGCAAATGGAAGTATTCGTCGCACCAGCGCTTGTAGCGCGGGTAATACTCGCCGCCGAAGGGCGCGAGTGCATCGCGGCAGGTCGCGTGAAAGTGGCGCGCGTCCTCGGCATAGCCGTAATACGGCGTGAGGTCCATGCCGCCGCCGAACCACCACGCGTCGCCCGCGCTGAAAAAGCGCAGGTTCATGTGAACCGTCGGGCAATACGGATTGCGCGGATGCAGCACCAGCGAAAGTCCCATCGCCTCGTACGCGCGCCCGGCGAGCTGCGGGCGCGCGGCACTCGCCGACGGCGGCAGGGTGCTGCCGCTCACGCGCGAAAGGTTGACGCCCGCGCGTTCAAACAGCGCGCCATCCTCGATGACTCGGGTAACGCCGCCGCCTTCCGCGCGCTGCCAGGCCTCGGTGCTGAAACTGCCGCCGTCGGCCGCTTCGAGCGCCGCCACGATGCGCGCTTGCAGCTTCGCCATGAAGTCGTGGACCGCCGCATTCACTCCCATGGCGCGCACGCCTAGCGGCTCTTCTTCAGGCCGCGCACGCCGATGTCGCGGCGATATTGCATGCCGTCGAACCGGATCTGCTCGACCGCGTCGTAGGCACGGCTGCGCGCGATGCGCAGCGAATCGCCAAGCGCCGTGACGCAGAGCACGCGTCCGCCATTGGTCAGCACGTTGCCCGCGTCGGCGCGCGTGCCGGCATGGAACACGCGGCAGTTGGCCGACGGTGTCGGCACGCCCTGGATGCGATCGCCGCATCGCGGCTCCTCCGGGTAGCCCGCCGCCGCGAGCACGACGCCGAGGGCGCAGCGCCGGTCCCACTCGGCTTCCGCGCGCGCGAGGGTGCCGGCGAGCGCATGCTCGATCAGCTCGAGCAGGTCCGACTTCAGGCGCATGAGGATCGGCTGCGTCTCCGGGTCGCCTAAGCGGCAGTTGAACTCCAGCGTACGCGGATTGCCGGCGCCATCGACCATCAAGCCGGCGTACAGGAAGCCGACGTAGGGATGCCCGTCCTCGGCCATGCCGAGCAGCGCGGGCTGGATGATCTCGCGCATGACCCGGGCATGGACCTCGGGGGTGACGAGCGGCGCGGGCGAATAGGCACCCATGCCGCCGGTGTTGGGCCCCTGGTCACCGTCGCGCAGGCGCTTGTGGTCCTGGCTCGTCGCGAGCGGCAGCACATGCGCGCCGTCGCATATGACGATGAAGCTCGCTTCCTCGCCTTCGAGAAATTCCTCGATCACCACGCGCTCGCCCGCCGCGCCATAGCGCCGCTCGGTGAGCATGGCGTCGATCGCCGCCAGCGCCTGCTCGCGCGTGGCGGCGACGACGACGCCTTTGCCGGCGGCGAGGCCGTCCGCCTTGATGACGATCGGCGCGCGCTCGGTCGCGACGTACGCCTTCGCTTCGCGCGCATCGCGGAAGCTGCGGTAGCGCGCCGTCGGCAGGCCGTGGCGCAGCATGAACGCCTTCGCGAAGTCCTTGGACGATTCAAGCTGCGCTGCCGCGCGCGTCGGTCCGAAAATGCGCAGTCCCGCGTCGCGGAACGCGTCGACGATGCCCGCGGCGAGCGGCGCCTCGGGGCCCACCACCGTCAGAGCGACGCTCTCGCGGCGGCAGAAATCGATGAGCGCGCCGGTCTCGGTGATGGGCACGTTCTCCACCCCAGGCTCGCTCGCCGTGCCGCCGTTTCCGGGCGCGACGAACACTTTCTGCACGCGCGGGCTGGCCGCAAGCTTCCAGGCGAGCGCGTGCTCGCGGCCGCCGCTGCCCACGACGAGAAGCTTCATTAGTGTCTGAAGTGCCGCACGCCGGTGAACACCATCGCCATGCCGTGCTCGTCCGCCGCGGCGATGACCTCATCGTCGCGCATGCTGCCGCCGGGCTGGATCACCGCCTTGGCGCCGGCGTCGGCGAGCACGTCGACGCCGTCGCGGAAGGGAAAGAACGCATCGGAGGCGACCGCCGAGCCGGCGAGCGACAGCTTCGCCGCGCCGGCCTTCAGCGCCGCGATGCGCGCGCTGTCGACGCGGCTCATCTGGCCCGCGCCCACGCCGAGGGTCGCGCCGTCGCGGCAGAAGACGATGGCATTGGACTTGACGAACTTGGCGACACGCCATGCAAAGAGCAGATCCGCCCACTCCTGCTCGTTCGGCTGGCGGCGCGTCGCGACGCGCAGATCGCCGCGCTCGATCGCCTTGGCATCGGAGCGCTGCACGAGCAGACCGCCGCCGATGCGCTTGTAGTCGTGCGCCTGATGCTCGCGCGCGATCGGCACTTCCAGCACGCGCAGATTCGCCTTTGCCCCGAGCGCCTGCAGCGCATCGGGCTCGACGTGCGGCGCGATGATCACCTCGGCGAATTGCTTGGCGACGGCTTGGGCCGTGGCGGCGTCGAGCGGTCGGTTGAAGGCGAGGATGCCGCCGAACGCGGACACCGGATCGGTCGCGAACGCCTTGTCGTAGGCCGCGCGCGACGAATCGCCGACCGCCACGCCGCAGGGGTTGGCGTGCTTGACGATGACGCACGCGGGCTCATCGAACTGCTTCACGCATTCCCAGGCGGCGTCGGCGTCGGCGATGTTGTTGTACGAGAGCTCTTTCCCCTTCACCTGGCGGTAGCTCGCAAGCCCGCCTGTCACCGGCTCGCCGTCGCGATACAACGCGGCGCTCTGGTGGGGATTCTCGCCGTAGCGCAGGTCCTGGAGCTTCCGGAACTGCAGCGTCAGCACCTCGGGAAATTCGCCACGCTCGCCATCCTGCAGGCTCGTGAGGTAGTTCGCCACGGCCGCGTCATAGCCTGCGGTATGCGCGAACACCTTGCGCGCGAGGGCGAAACGCGTCGGCGCCGATACGGCGCCTTGCGCCCGGATCTCGCCCAGCACGAGCGGATAATCGGCCGGGTCGACGATCGCCGCCACGCTGCCGTAGTTCTTGGCCGCGGCGCGCAGCATGGTCGGACCGCCGATGTCGATCTGCTCTACCGCCTCGTCGAGCGTGCAATCGGCGCTCGCGACGGTCGCCTGGAACGGATAAAGGTTCACGACCAGCAGCTCAATCTCGTCGATGCCTGCATTGGCCAGCGCCGCGCGATGCTTCGCATCGTCGCGTCGTGCGAGCAGGCCGGCGTGGATACGCGGGTGCAAGGTCTTGACGCGGCCGTCGAGCATCTCCGGAAATCCGGTATACGCGGAGACCTCCGTCACCTGAATACCTTCGCGCGCAAGCAGCGCGGCGGTGCCGCCGGTAGAGAGCAGGCTGAAGCCGCTCGCGGCGAGCGCGCGGGCGAAATCGACGACGCCGGACTTGTCGGAGACGCTGATGAGCGCCCGGCGGACGCTCGACACTACCCTTTGATCCGCAGCTGCTGCATCTTCTTGCGCAGCGTGTTGCGGTTGATGCCGAGCATCTGCGCAGCGAGCGACTGGTTGCCCTCGGCATGGCCGAGCACGGTCTCGATCATCGGCTTCTCGATGTTCTTGAGCACCATGTCGTAGATCGAGGTCGGTCTTTCGCCGTCCATGTCCTTGAAGTAGCGCTCGAGCGAGCGCTTGACGGCCTCGTGCAGCTCGTTGCTGCGGTTCATGCGGCAAGTCTCTCGAAATACTCGTTCACTGCAGCGCGCTGCGCCTGCGCCATGGTCATGCCGTTAACGGCGCTGCGCAGGCCCTCTCCGCCCGGCAGCTGGCGTACCGTCCAGCCGATGTGCTTGCGGGCGACGCGCGTGCCTTGCTCGTCGCCGTACAAATCGTACAACCCGTCGAGGTGCTCGACCAGCACGATGCCGATCTCGCGCGCGCGCGGCGGCGCAAGCCGCTCGCCGGTCGCAAGGTAATGGATGATCTCGCGGAAGAGCCACGGCCGCCCCTGTGCCGCGCGTCCGATCATGACGCCGTCGGCGCCGGTGCGGCTGAGCACCTGCTTCGCCTGCTCGGGCGTCGCGATGTCGCCATTGGCGATCACCGGGATGCGAACGCTCGCTTTCACCTCGGCGATCGTCTCGTACTCCGCCACGCCGTCAAACATGCAGGCGCGCGTGCGACCGTGGACGGCGAGCATCTGCGCGCCGGCCGCTTCGACGATGCGCGCAATGCGGCCAGCGTTGCGGCGCGCGCGATCGGGGCCGGTACGGATCTTCACCGTGACGGGGACCGGCACGGCCGCCACCACCGCCTCGACGATGCGCCCGACGAGGTTCTCATCCTCGAGGAGCGCCGAGCCCGCGGCGGCATTGCATACTTTCTTCGCCGGGCAGCCCATGTTGATGTCGATGATCTCGGCACCGCGCTCGACGTTGAAGCGCGCCGCGTCGGCGAGCATCGCCGGATCGCTGCCTGCGATCTGTACCGAAACCGGCTGCGGCTCGCCCGCGTGGTCCAGGCGCAGTAGCGTCTTACGCGACGCGCGCAGCTCCGGCCGCGCGGACACCATCTCGGAAACGGCCAGGCCTGCGCCGTAGCGTCTTGCAAGCCGCCGGAACGGACGATCCGTGATCCCGGCCATCGGAGCGACGAACACTGCCGCAGTATTCGATTCGGGCAGCGCGTAGGCGCCGATCTTCATTGCAAGGCTGGTGAATGCGAAGGGAAGCGGATTTTATCCGCAAATCTTTTTTCAGGGAAGCGCTCGAGCGCCGAAGATCATGCGTCGCGCAAAAAAGCGCCGCGCTGCAGGAAAAAGATCGAGCGCGCTCAATGCGGCGCCGCGCGCGGTGCGCGCGAGCGCATTGCTTCCGGTGAATCCGGCGGCGAGAAAATCCGTCACGCGGATGGTCGCGCCCGCGTCGAGGCGGCGCGCCGCGGCATAGCGCGCGAGCGCGCGCTCGTCGCCTGGATCGGGCGCCTGTGCGAGCGCGCGCGCGAGCTCCCAGGCGTCGCGCAAGCCGAGGTTGAGACCCTGACCCGCTACCGGGTGCAGCGTTTGGGCAGCATTGCCGATGTAGACCTCGCTTCCCGCCACGCGGGCGCTGCGCACCTTCAGCGCGAGCGGCTGGACCACGCGCGACTCGACGCGCACGGCTCGCCCGGCGGCGCGCGGCATGAGCCGCTCGAGCTCGGCCACGAACTGCGCTTGCGGCGCTTGCGCAAGCTCCGCCGCGCGCTGCGGCCGCGTCGTCCATATGAGCGCGTAATCGCCCGCGAGCGGAAGCAGCGCAAGCGGCCCCTCCGCGGTGAAGCGCTCGAAGGCCGTCGATGCGGCCGCCGGGTGTGTGGCAAGCCGCGCGACGATCGCGTCCTGGCCATAGCGCTTGCCGGCGCTTTCTTGCGGCGCGCCCTCGGCGTGCACAATGCAACGTGCCGCAAACGGCTCCGGGGTGCGCAACTCGTCCGCCTGGGCGCGCAAGGCCGCGAGAAGGCCCGAATACTCGGTCACGTAGCCGAGCGCCGGGACGCCGGCGTCCGCAGCTTCGAGCGAGGCGCGCCCGAAGCTGCCGGCCTGAGATACGACGATGCGCTCGATCGGCGTTGCCTTCAGCCGCGGCCAGGCGCCCAGGCGCTCGAGGATGAGCCGGCTCGCATACGAAAGCGCGATCGCCCGGAACCCGCTCGATGCCGACCCGTTGTCGAGCAGCGCGACGCGCAGCCCGGCGCCGTGCAAGGCGAGGGCGGCGGCACAGCCGACCGGCCCGGCGCCCCTTACGAGAACATCAAGCGCCGGCGCGGGCATCGCGCATCAAGGCTTCGATATCCTCGGCCAGCTTCGGCGCCTCGGCGGTGATCACCTCGCAGCCGGAGCCGGTCACGACGACGTCGTCCTCGATGCGCACGCCGATGCCCCGCAACGCGTCCGGAGTGTCATGCGCCGCGCCGATATAGAGGCCCGGCTCGACGGTCAGCACCATGCCCGGGGCGAGCGCGCGCCAGCTGCCCGAGCGCTTGTATTCGCCGGCGTCGTGCACGTCGAGGCCGAGCCAGTGGCCGGTGCGATGCATGTAGAAGCGCTTGTACGTCTCCTTTTCCAGCGTCTCATCGAGCGAGCCGGTGAGTAGCTTGAGATCGAGCATGCCCTGAGCGAGCACGCGCACCGCCGCATCGTGTGGCTCGTTCCACGCGTTGCCGCTGCGTACCTTATCGATCGCCGCGCGCTGCGCGGCGAGGACGAGGTCGTATACCGCGCGCTGTGGCGCGCTGAAGCGGCCGCTCACGGGGAAGGTGCGCGTAATGTCGGAGGCATAGCCGTCGAGCTCGCAGCCCGCATCGATCAGCAGGAGATCGCCGTCGTGCAGGCGCGCGTCGTTCGCCACGTAGTGCAGCACGCAGGCATTCGCGCCCGCGGCGACGATCGGCGAATACGCGGGGAATTGCGCGCCATTGCGCCGGAATTCGTGCAGCAGCTCTGCCTCGATCTCGTATTCCATGCGGCCCGGGCGTGCCGATTGCATGGCGCGCCGGTGCGCTGCCGCGGCGATGCGCGCGGCGCGGCGCAACGTGGCGAGCTCGTGGGCATCCTTCACGAGGCGCATCTCGTCGAGCAGCGCGCGCACATCGTGCAGCCTTTCCGGAGCCGCGATGCCCGCGCGCGTACGGGCGCGCACGATGCTCAGCCAGCGCAGCACCCGCGCGTCCCACTCGGCCTCGGCGCCGACCGGGTAATAGAGCGCAGGCTGGTCCTCGAGCAGCTTGGGCGCGAACTGGTCGAGCTCATCGATGGCATGCGCCTCGTCGAAGCCGAAGCGCTCGCGTGCCGCGTCCGGGCCATAGCGAAAGCCGTCCCAGATCTCGCGCTCGGCATCGCGCTTGCGGCAAAAAAGAATCGATTTCGCCGATTTCCCCGCGACGATGGCAAGCACCGCGTCGGGCTCGGTGAATCCGCTGAGATAGTAAAAATAGCTGTCGAAGCGGTACGGGTAGTGGCTGTCGCGGTTGCGCGGGCGTTCCGGCGCAGTCGCGACCAGCGCCACGCCTTCGCGCATCATGCCCGCGAGGCGGCGGCGCCGCTCGGCGTAAAGCGAGAGATGTTCAGCGGGTTTCATGTCGTGATGCCAGTTGCCTCTCGAGCTCGGCCAGCCGCTCGGCGGTGCCGACGTCCTGCCAGAGCCCACGGAAGAGCTCGCCGCTCAGGCGCTGCGCTTGCGCAGCGTCGCGCAGGAGCGGTGCGAGCGGCGCCCTGTCGCCACGCTTTACCGGGGCGACCAGTCGCGGCGACATCACCGCCACGCCCGAGTAAGTGTAGCGCGGCGCGCCGTCATTGCCGACGCGCGCGGCGATGAGCGAGAAGTCGCCTTGGCCGCGATGCGGCGGATTCGGAATGAGCACGAGGTGAGCGAGCACGGCGCCGAGCTCGAAGCCGAGCAGCGGCGCGAACGGCACCTCGCAATAGATGTCGGCGTTCACGAGCAGGAACGGCTGCGCGCCGAGGAGCGCGAGCGCCTGCGCGATGCCGCCAGCCGTCTCGAGCGGCTCGGCTTCGCGCGAGTACGCCACCTTCAGGCCGAAGCGCGAGCCGTCGCCGATGTAATCGACGATCTGGTCGGCGAGGTGCGAGACGTTGATCACCGCCTCGCGGCAGCCGCTTGCCGCGAGCCGCTCCAGATGCCAGCCGAGGAGCGGCTTGCCGGCCACCGCGACCAGTGCTTTCGGCAGGCGATCGGTGAGCGGCCGCAGCCGCTCGCCGCGCCCGGCCGCGAGCAGCATGGCCTTCATGGTGGCGCGATCTCGTCCAGCAGACGCACGAGCGGCGCAAGCTCGCCATAGCGTGTCGCCGCGGCGCGAGCGTAGGCGAGGAAGCGCGGCGTGTCTTGCAGATATTTCGGCTTGCCGTCGCGGTAATTGATGCGCGCAAAGATGCCGAGCACCTTGAGATGGCGCTGCAGTCCCATCCATTCGAGTGCGCGCCAGAAATCCGTGAAGTCCTCGCTCACCGGCAGCCGGGCGCGCTTCGCCTTTTCCCAGTAGCGCACGCTCCAGTCGAGCACGCGCTGCTCCGGCCAGCTGATGAAGGCATCGCGCAGCAGCGAAACGAGGTCATAGGTGATCGGCCCGATCACCGCGTCCTGAAAGTCGAGCACGCCCGGATTCGGCTCGGCGAGCATCAGGTTGCGCGGCATATAGTCGCGGTGCACGTACACGGCCGGCTGGGCGAGTGCGCTGCGCACAAGCAGCGCGAAGATACGTTCCAGCGCCTGCGCCTGCTCGGCGCTAAGCGTCCTTTGCAGGTGGCGCGCGACGTACCACTCCGGAAAGAGGTTCATCTCGCGCCTGAGCAACGCCTCGTCATACGGCGCCAGCTCGCCGGGGCGCGTGGCGAGCTGCCAGCGAATGAGCGCTTCGATGGCATCGCGCATGAGCTCATCGGCATCGCCCGCGGAGAGCTCGGCAAGATAGGTGCGCGTTCCCAGGTCGGAAAGCAGCAGGAAGCCCGCGCCGAGATCCTGTGCGTGCACCCGTGGTGCATGTACGCCCGCCTCCTGCAGCAGCCGCGCGACGTGCACGAAAGGCCGGCAGTCCTCCTTCTCCGGGGGCGCGTCCATCGCCACGAAGCTGCGGCCATCGTCCAGCGTGGCGCGGAAATAGCGGCGGAAGCTCGCGTCCTC
>Ga0070699_100006030_pt1 | contig 10596 bp, 11 predicted proteins | sample KBSK1503metaG_FD_65473 | JGI IMG/M metagenome (GOLD analysis project Ga0070699, IMG submission 65473) | Corn, switchgrass and miscanthus rhizosphere microbial communities from Kellogg Biological Station, Michigan, USA - KBS K1-50-3 metaG | ecosystem: Host-associated > Plants > Roots >...
TTCCACCTATCAGGTTTTTGAAAATCTTTGCCATAAGAAGGGTACAGAGTTTCAGCGTGCGGGGAGCAGAGTGGACGGTACTGGGTACTGGGTACTGGGTGACCCTGCACGCTGCACCCTGAACCCCCTGCAGGCTTTTCCTTAAGGGCAGGTCCAGTGGAGAGCTTGCTTGGCATATCCGGTGCGCGGCAGTACTTCCCGCGCGAGTAGCACCATGCCCCACAAGGTGACCACGAGGGCCAGGCTATGAGCCAGGCCCATCCGCCGCCGCCAGCTGGAAACGGAGCTCCAGAGCCCGGCCACCACCACGGAAGCGGCGGCTCCTACATAGAGGAACAGGCTGATGCCACATCCGTGGCCATAGGGCCACTGAGTCATACCGACCGCAAGCAGGGCGCCGAGCAGGACCCGGAGCCAGGTAGCGAACGCCGCCTTGCGGCCTACCGGTGCGGAGGGGAGCGCGGGAGCCGCCTTGCCTTGCGTCGCCGGAACCGGGGCCGGCCCGGCAGGGGTCCGGGCGATCACCTTGTCGATATCAGCCAGCTCCTTGTCCCAATCGCGTTCTGGGCTCATGTAGCATCCCGGGTTAGACCGTAGCGCTCGATCTTCTTGTACAGATTGGACCGCGGCATTTTGAGTGAACGCGCGGTTTCCGACACGTTCCAGTCGTGCTCCTTGAGCTTGGCTTCGAGAAAGCTCTTTTCCGCCTCGTGCTTGAAGCCTTCGAAGGTGCTCCCGACGAACCGCTCCATGGGCAGCGCCTCGTCGGGGAGCTCCACCACGTCTCCCAGCATGCGCTCGAGATCCGAAGCCATGACCGTCCGGCCCGGCGCCAGGATCATGGCCCGCTCCACCGCGTTCCGGAGCTCGCGCACGTTACCGGGCCAGGCATGCTGCTGGAACCGGCGGATCGCGCCTTCGTCGAAGCGCTTGGCCGGCATGCCGGAGAACCGGGAGAGCAAGTCGGCGAAGTGGTGCACCAGGGCGGGAATATCGTCCCGGCGTTCCCGGAGCGGCGGTACTTCGATAGGGACCACGTTCAACCGATAGTACAAGTCCTCGCGAAAACGGCCCTCAGCAATCTCGTCTTCCACGTTCTTGTTAGTCGCGGCGATTACCCGGACGTCAACCTGGATGGTCTTGGCGCCGCCGATCCTGGTGACGATCCCTTCCTGCAGTACCCGGAGCACCTTGGCCTGGGCGGCGAGGGACATGTCCCCCACTTCGTCCAGGAAGAGGGTTCCCTCATCGGCCTGCTCGAATTTCCCGGCCCGATCCGCAAAGGCGCCGGTGAACGAGCCCTTCATGTGACCGAATAGCTCGCTTTCGATCAGCTCGGAGGGAATCGCGGCGCAGTTTACTTCAATGAAGGGCTGCTTACGGCGCGGAGAGCTATCGTGGATCGCGCGGGCCACCAGTTCCTTGCCGGTGCCGTTCTCACCGGTAATGAGGACCCGAGCGGGGGTCGGCCCCACTTTGTCGATAATCTCCTGCACTTCCTTCAGTGACCGGCTGCCGCCGACCATGGCGTAGCGAGTCTCCACCGCCTCGCGGAGCCGCGCATTCTCTCCTTTCAGCTCGGCCTGGGCGAGTGCATTGCGCACCGTGACCATCAGCCGATCGGTATCGAGCGGCTTTTCCAGGAAGTCGAACGCGCCACGCTGAGTCGCGGCTACGGCGGTAGCGATGGTACCGTGGCCGGAAATCATGACGATGGGCGCCTGGTGCTCCAGGGTCTTGAGCCGGCTCAGGGTCTCCAGTCCATCCTGGCCCGCCATCTTCACGTCGAGGAAGACGACATGAGGACGAAACTCCGGATACGCTGAAATGCCCTCGGGGCCGGTGGACGCGGTCTTCACAACGTAGCCCTCGTATTCCAGCACTTGCCGCAAGGCTTCCCGGATCCCGGGCTCGTCGTCCACGACCAGTATGCGCGCCTTCATTGCCCGTCCGTCTTGCCGTAGAGGGTGACCCCGGTTGGATGGATCGCCACGGACCGAATGCCCTGGGGAATCACCACGGGGAGTGCCGCGCTGCGCGAGCCGGTTGCCCGCTCCAGGAGGCGAGGGATGACGTCTCGTGGAAAGGGAAAACTTCCCAGCGTGAGTTGGTCCACCTGCCACTCGGCTCGCCCCGGAGCGGAGACGCTGACCGGGCCGGCGGCCTTGAGATGCTCGCGATTGCCCACCATGCTGCCCAGCGGGCCCAGCAGGTCTTTGGGAATCTGGCTGGTATCAAACGACGCCTCGATTCGAATCCGGCCCTCTTCCAGTCCGACCTGCAGGGAATCCATGTGACCGCGGAAGGCGGGGTCCAGGCCGGCCCCGATGAGCGAGGCCATCTCCGAAGCGGTCAGGACGATGGAATCGGCGCGCCACGCGTTCAGGGAATCGACCTTGTCCAGCGCGCGGCGGACACCACCCTCAGTCGGACGGCCCACGCTTTCGGCCGGGGCTGGTCGCTTCTGGAGAATGCCTCGGGCGAACTCCAGGACGCGATCGCGATAGAGCCATCCCGCCACCAGCAGCAGGATCAGTCCCAGGCATCCGATCAGTCGAAACAGCGCCCGCATCACAACTCCATGGTGGCCCGGGGAGTGTACGCGGAGCCGCCGGAAGTGGGGCGGCTCTCGAACAGCACCAGGCGATCGGCGAGGAAAGGTATGTCCGCGAGAACCGGGAACTTCTCCAGGTCGGTCGCGCTCAACTTCGCTCCGGTCTTCACTCGGCCAAGGGTGACGTGCGGGCGGAAGGGCCGTCCCTCCAGCGGAAACCCCAACGCCTCGCTGGCCCGCTCGATCCGGTCCTGGAGCAACTCGAGGGCGCCTGGAGCGTCGACCCCCGCCCAGATGACCTGGACCATCCTCCCCGGCGGGAAGTGGCCTAGACCTGAGCAGGTGAGCGGGATGGGACCACAGTCTTCGGCGCTGGTCGCCAGGGCACGTGAAATGAGCGGCAATTGATCGTCCGGCACCGAGCCGTAGAACTTGAGCGTCAGATGCAGCCCTTCGTTTCCAGTCCAGCGGACCGGCCATTCCTGCTCACGGAGGCTCGCCATGATCACCCGAAGCTCACCAAGAGCGGGTTCCGGCACCGGAATCCCCGCGAACAGCCGCATCAGGAGGCGGCCGGCGCGGCCAGCATGGAGCCCCGGCGATAACCCCGCGGGTCCAGGTCGACCCGGGGAAACCCCAGCGCGGCAAACCGCGACTCGATCTGGTCCCGGCAGGCTCGCACCCGCTCGAACTCCTCGGGCGCGACTTCGATCCGTGCCCAACTGTCCTGGTGACGCACCCGCAGGTCTCCCGTGACTCCCAGCTCCCGGAGAAACGCCTCGGCCTCCTCCACCTGCCTCAGCCGTTCCGGTGTCACCGCAAGACCGTACTGAATCCGGCTGGACAGACAGGGCGAGGCGGGTGCGTCCCACACCGGCAGTCCCATCGCGCGGGCGACCTCTCGAACCTGGGACTTCGACCAGCCCAACTCGACCAGGGGAGAGCGCACCTGCCGCTCCTGTGCCGCACCGAGGCCGGGGCGATGCTCGCCCAGGTCATCGGCATTGGTGCCATCGATGATTATGTCGAAGTGGAGATCTCGAGCGACCCGGCCCAGCACCGACCAGAGCTCGGTCTTGCAGAAATAGCATCGGTTGGTCGGATTGGCCGCGTAACGGGGATCGTCGAGCTCGTGGGTGTCCATTTCCAGGAATGGTACCGCAAACTGTTCCGCCAGCGTGCGGGCCTGCCGATACTGCGATTCCGGATAGGAAGGGCTGCGGCCGATGACGGCGAGGAACCGGTCAGGACCCAGCGATTCGGCTCCGGCTACCGCGAGCACCGCGGAATCGACCCCGCCGGAGTAGCCCAGCAACACCCGGCCCATGGACCGGAACCACTGGTGAAGCTGGGTGCGAGCAAGCATGACTGAAACGTAAACCCGCATTACGTTGGGAGCCATCATGAGAAGCGCGCCACATTCGCGCCCGGCTTTCAGCGTCCCCCAGCACGAGCTGGAGTACCAGGTCTCGCGGTCGGGGGGGCCGGGTGGACAGCACGTGAACAAGGCGTCGACCCGGGTCGAGGTCTGGTGGGATGTCGCCGCCAGCTCCAGCCTGGGGGACGAACAGAAAGCTCGGTTGCTGGCCAAGCTGGCGGCGAAGCTCGATGGCAGCGGCCGGCTTCGAGTGGTGTCCGGTGCGAGCCGAAGCCAGCTGCAGAATCGGAAGGAAGTCACCGCGCGGCTGGAGCGGATGGTCAATGCCGCCCTGGTAGTGCCCAAGCCCCGAAAGCGAACCAAGCCGACCCGCGCGGCCCGGGAGCGCCGGCTGGCCGACAAGAAAGCTCATGCCGCGAAGAAGGAGCGGCGGAAACGACCCAACGACGATTGAAGCCATGAAAACCCTGGTCACGCGAACCTATCTCGAGATGCGCAACCCGGACCAGCTCCACCGGGTGCCGCTCAGCGGCACGGGAGTAACCCTGGAGCGGGTGCTGGGCTGTCCCATCTCCTTCCACCGCTTTCTCTACCGCGAAGTGGGCCGCTCCTACCACTGGCACGACCGGCTCGGCTGGACCGACGAGCAGGTCCGCGCCTATCTCGACGATCCCCGGATCTCGCTCCACGTTCTCTACTGTACCGGCGCCCCTGCCGGGTACTTCGAGCTGCGCCGGGAGGACGATGGAGCCGTCGAGATCGCCTATTTCGGGCTGCTGCAGGAATACATCGGGCGAGGCCTTGGCAAGATGCTGCTCTCGGAGGCGGTGGAAGCCGGGTGGAACCAGGGAGCCAGCCGGGTATGGTTGCACACCTGCACGCTGGACGATCCCGCCGCGATGCCTAACTACCTCAAGCGCGGCTTCGTGCCGGTGCGCGAGGAACAATACGAACAGGAGCTGTGATGCCAACCGCACTCGTCACCGGCGCATCGGAGGGTATTGGCAGGGAGCTCGCCTTTGAGTGCGCCGCGAACGGCAACGATGTCGTCCTGGTGGCCCGCAACGAGGAACAGCTTCGCGCAATCGCAGGAGAAATCGAAGCACGCTACCATGTTCGCGCCCACGTCCAGCCGGCCGACCTGACCGACCGTGAGGCCCCGGCGCGCATCGTAGAACGCCTCCAGTCCCAGTCCATCAGCGTGGACATTCTCATCAATAATGCCGGGTTCGGCACCCTGGGGCCGTTCTTGTCGATCGATCTTCCCAGTACGATCCGGATCATCGAGCTCAACATCATCGCATTGACGACATTCGTGCGACTGCTGGGGCCTGGGATGGTCGAGCGTAAAGCCGGATACATTCTCAATGTCGCCTCTACCGCCGCGTTCCAGCCCGGGCCGCTCATGGCGGCGTACTATGCCTCCAAGGCCTACGTCCTCCACTTGTCCGAGGCGTTGGCCAACGAGCTGAACGGGACCGGGGTTTCGGTGACCGCCCTGTGCCCGGGTCCGACCCTGACTGGATTTCAGGCCAGGGCAGGGATGGAGAACGTAAAGATGATGAAGGGTCCGGTCATGGATGCGAAGAGCGTGGCGCGGATCGGTTATCGGGGAATGAAACGGCGAAAGCGGATCGTGATTCCCGGGTTCCTCAACAAGGTAGTAGCGCAGTCGTATCGCCTGTCGCCGCGATGGCTCACGGCGTCGGTGGTCCGCTGGATCCAGGAACCGTGATTCGCAATCTCCTGATGGCGGCGATGCCCAGCGCGGGGCCCAGGGCCAGTATGGCGAAAGCCCACCGCCATCCATGGTGCTCGGCGAACCACGGCACCAGCTGAATCGTCACCATGGTAAGCAGGAACCCCAACGAGGTCTGAAGGGTTAACGCGGTGCCCACGGCATGCGGTGGAGTAACCTCGGTGATCATGGCGCTGAACTGGGCCGAGTCCGCAACAATGAAGAAACCCCAGAACGTCACCATCAGCACGACAATCCAGAAGCTCATCCCGAAGACCAGGCCAATGGCGAGCGACGTCGCGCCACTCAGGGCCATGGCAACCGTCACCGTCCTCGCATACCCCCAACGTCCGGCGATCCAGCCACCCCAGATACAGCCCGCCCCGCCGGCGGCAATCGCCAGAAACGCCGCGAGGTTGAGCGCCATAGCGGACTCGTGGCCGCCGCTCGCGGTGACACTCGCGGCCAGAAAAACCGGAATCCAGGTCCACATCGCGTATAACTCCCACATGTGTCCCAGGTATCCGCTGGTGGCCAGCCGGGTCGGGCGATGGCGCAGGACGGTGAGAGCCAGAGCCCAGGAGAAGGGACGCCGGGGAAAGGGCCAGGGACCATCGCGGTAGAAGAGCAGCACCAGCGTGGCAGCGAGGAGTGCGCCGACGCTGGAGGCAATCAGGACCTGGGCGAAGCCGGCGTCAAACGCTCGCACCAGGTACGGCAGTGCCTTGCCCACAGTCAGCGAGGCGATGAGCGCGCCGATGGCCAGTCCTCGGCGTTCCTGGAACCAGGTGGAGACCATCTTCATCGCCGGCGGGTAGACCCCGGCCAGGAAAAAACCGGTTCCGAACCGTGCGACGAGGGCCAGAGAATAGCCGGGAACCAGCAGCAGGGTCGCGTTGACCGCCGCGGCGAACAAGGCGCAGCTGGCGAAGTACAAACGCGAGGGCAGCAGGTCGGCCAGGTTGAGGACGGCGGAGGTGGCAGTGCCTCCGACAAATCCGACCTGTACCGCCGCGGTCAACCAACCCAGTTGCGACGGAGACAGCGCCCAGCGGAGCTGAAGCTCGGCCGCCACCGCGTTGGGCGCGAACCAGAGCGACATGCCGAGGAACTCGGCGATCGCCAGCAGCGCGAGGGTCCGCCCGGGGGTGAGCTTCATGCCTTTGAAGCCGATTCCACGGCGGCACTGGCCCGGGTCCACTCTTCGTAGGCCGACTCCAGCCGCCGCTTGACCAGCTCCAGGTCGCGACCCAGCGCCGCGGCGGCCTGGGCACCGGCATCCCGAGTGTACAAGGCCGGGTCGGCCAGCGCGGTATTGATTTCCTGCAAGCGCCGCTCGAGCTCTTCGACCTGGATTTCGGCCGCTTCCAGCCGGCGCCGTACCACCCGCTGCTGGCTCTGCTGTTCCTTCCGCCCATCCTGACGGTTCCCAGTACGGCGGCGTTCCTCCACCCGTTGCCGGGCTTCCTCTTCCACCGCGGCCACCCGCGCGGCATGGGCACGCTCGGTACTGACGACCTCCCATTCCGCAAAGCTGCCATCGAAATCGGTAATTCGGGAATCGTGGAGAATCCAGACCCTGGTTGCCAGCGCCTCGAGCAACGCGCGATCGTGGCTGACCAGCAGCACGGTTCCGTCGTACTCGGTGATGGCATCCTCCAGCGCTTCGATGGACTCGACATCCAGGTGATTAGTGGGCTCATCGAAGACCAGGAAGTTGGCGCCGGACAGCATCAGCATGGCCAGCGCGACCCGGGCCCGCTCGCCGCCGGAGAGGGTGCGGCCGATCCGCTGCACCGAATCGCCGGAGAATCCAAAGCGGCCCAGATGACCCTGGATCTGCCCTCGATTCCAGTGCGGCCTGAGGTCGGCGATGACGTCGTAGAGGGTTTCCTCGGTGGGGACCTGGCCCATGTCCTGGCGATAGTAGGCCGCCCGCACCCCACTCCCCAACCGCGATTCGCCGGCTTCCGGCTCCCGCTCACCCAAAAGGGTCCGCAGCAGCGTGGACTTCCCCGCCCCGTTGGGGCCGATCAGCCCAACGACGTCTCCCCGAAGCAGCCGGGTGGAGAATCCCTTGAGCAGCGTTCGGCCCTCGACACCGACCTGCAGCTTGTCCACGACGAGGGCCTGGTCACCGCTTCGCTCGACCGTCTCCAGCCGGAGGGACATCACGGCGCCCGACTCGGGAGGGGGGCTCAATCGGGAAACTCGTTGCAGCCGGCGCCGCCTGCCCTTGGCCTGGCTGGTATTCTGGCCGGCGATGTTGCGACGAATGAAGTCTTCCTCGGATGCGAGGAAGGACTGTTGCTTCTGGTAGGCGCGCTGCTGGGTCAGCCGGCGCTCGCCGCGCTGGAGCAAAAACGATTCGTAGTCGCCGGTGTACGAGGTGGTCGTGCCCGCTTCGACATGCAGGACGTGGTCGGTCACCCGCTGGAGGAAAGTCCGATCGTGACTGATCACCAGCACGGTGATGCTCAACTGGCGGAGATACTCTTCGAGCCAGTCGATCGTTTCGAGATCGAGATGGTTGGTGGGCTCGTCCAGCAGCAACAGATCGGCCGGTGCCACCAGCTGGCAGGCGAGGCCGAGTCGACCGCGCTCTCCTCCACTCAGCGTATCAACGGGACGAGTCCGGGCCAGGTCAGGATCGAAGCCCAGGCCGTGCAGCACGGCATCCACCCGCGGCGTGATCTGATAACCGCCTTCACGCTCGAACCGCTCCTGGTCGCGGGAAAACCGGTCCAGTGTCGCGGCCGATGGATTCTCCCCCAGGGCCGCGGCCTGCTCGCCAAGCGAGCGCTCCAGGGCGAGGAGATCGGCAAAAGGCCCGGCCGCGGCCTCCCAGATGGTCCCCGCGGCACCGAACTCCCGGTGTTGATCGAGCTCGGCGATTCGGAGCCCGGCCTCCCGGATCACCTGGCCGCGGGTTGGCTGCAAGGCGCCCTGGAGCAGGCGGAAGATGGTGGTCTTCCCGCTGCCGTTGCGGCCAATGATTCCCCAGCGATCGCCCCGCTCGATCCCGACAGTCACATTGTCCAGCAGCCGGGTGGCGCCGAACTCCACCGCGACCCCGCTCAACGCTATCTGGGGCATCTATTGCGCTGCCTCGATCCAGGATTTCCAGGTTGGCTCGGACAATCCGATAGTGACGTCCTGCCGATGGCGAACAAGTGGAAGCCGGAGTAGCCCCGGCTCCTCCGCCAATTTGGCCAGCCAGGTATCGTCCGAGAGCCGGGCGGCCTGGAGCCCGAGATCGGCAAACCGTGCACTGGCCCGATCCAGGAGGGCATCGATTCCGTGCTTCTGGAGGAATCGCCGCAACTCTCCGACCGAGGCCGCCCGCTCCGCCAGGTCCACGAAGTGCACCTTGACCCGCCGCTCGGCGAAGAAACGGAGGGCTTTCCGGGTATCAGCGCTCTTCCGGGTTCCGAACACCTGGACCTCCATTACCCCTCGTTTCCGGCTCGAGATGAAAGTAATTGCACCCAGCCACTCGCCGGGTGTGCAATTCGCCCCGGAACCTGCATCTCCCGCCCGGTCGCAAACCTGGAGACAACATGTTTCGCACATCGGTACTGGCCGCGTTGCTCGCGGCCGGGGGAGCCGTTCCCCTCTTTGGCCAGGGCTGGGTAGACATTGAACGCCGGCCCGGCGTTGTAGCCCCGTTCTCGTCAATCGTTCGCACCAGCTCCCAGGTCCGGGTTACCGTCGAAGGACGTGTGGCACGGGTCGAGGTCGAAGAACAGTTTCGCAATACCGGCGGCGGCGTGGCCGAAGGTACCTACCTCTACCCGATGCCGGGAGAGGCGGTCTTCACCGACTTCTCCCTGTGGATGGGCGAGCAGGAAGTCCGGGGCGAGATGATGCAGGCCGAGCAGGCACGGGGGATCTACGAAGAGATCGTGCGCCGTCTTCGGGACCCCGCCCTGCTTACGCTGGAAGGCCATGGACTCATTCGGGCCCGGGTCTTCCCGATTCCACCCGGCGAGACCCGCAAGATCGTGCTGCGGTATACCCAGATGCTGGACCGCTCCGGTGACGCGCTGCGGCTTCGCTATGCCATCGGCAATCGGAGCCAGCGGGAGACCGGCCGGGGCGACGTCCGAGTCCAGCCGGGTGATGTCTTCTCATTCCGGGTAACCCTGCCGGACGCTTCAACCATGGGTACCCCGTACTCTCCGACTCACCAGATCACCACTCGGGAAAGCGGCGGGCGCCTGATCGTAACCCTGGACCCTGACGCTTCGGGGGACGTGGAGTTGTTCATTCCACTTCGGCGGGGGCTGGTCGGCACCAGCCTGGTAACCCATGCCCCGGGAGGCGAGGATGGTTTCTACATGTTGTTGCTTTCCCCGCCCACGTCGGAAGAGGGGAACACCGTTCCGCGGGATCTGTCGCTGGTGGTTGATGTCTCGGGTTCGATGTCCGGGGAGAAGATCGAGCAGGCCCGGGCGGCGATCCTGCAGGCGCTGGAAAGCCTGAACCCGGCCGATCGATTCCGGCTGGTCGCGTTTTCGTCCACCGTGCGGAACTTCCGACAGGGCTTTGTCCCCGCGACTCCGACCAACATCGCCGCCGCGCGCCGATTTGCCGAGAATCTCAACGCCAATGGCGGGACCAATATCGAAGGAGCGCTGAATGCGGTCCTCGACCAGGCTCCAGCCGAGGAGCGGCTTCCGATCATCATCTTCATGACCGATGGAATTCCCTCGATCGGGGAGCAGGCGCCCGATAAGCTGGCCGAGGCGGCTGCGGCCCATGTGGGTCGCAACCGGATCTTTACGTTTGGCGTGGGGCATGACGTGAATACCTACCTGCTCGATCGCCTGTCACGGGAAGGCCGGGGCAGCGCCGAGTATGTGGCGCCCGATGCCGACGTGGAGGTCGCGGTCGGGTCCCTGGTGTCCAAGATTCAGCATCCAG
>Ga0070699_100006031_pt1 | contig 10595 bp, 7 predicted proteins | sample KBSK1503metaG_FD_65473 | JGI IMG/M metagenome (GOLD analysis project Ga0070699, IMG submission 65473) | Corn, switchgrass and miscanthus rhizosphere microbial communities from Kellogg Biological Station, Michigan, USA - KBS K1-50-3 metaG | ecosystem: Host-associated > Plants > Roots >...
CCCCCGGTTGCCTCTGTCCGGTAAGTGTGGTAAAAACCTGACCTAATGGCCTCGGACCGCTACCCCTTTCGAGAGATCGAGGCGAAATGGCAGGGGATCTGGGAATCGCGGAAGGAGTTCCGCGCCACCGAGGACCCGGGGAAGCCCAAGTTCTACTGCCTCGAGATGTTCCCGTATCCCTCCGGTCGCATCCACATGGGTCACGTGCGGGTGTACGCGATCGGTGACGTCCTGGCCCGCTACAAGCGGATGCGCGGCTTCAACGTGCTGCACCCCATGGGCTGGGACGCCTTCGGGCTGCCCGCCGAAAACGCGGCGATCGAGCACGGCGTCCACCCGGCGATCTGGACCCACGAGAACATCGACTACATGCGGAACCAGCTCAAGCTGCTCGGGGTCTCCTACGACTGGGACCGCGAGATCACCACCTCCGACCCCGCCTACTACAGGTGGGAGCAGCTGATCTTCATCCGGATGCTCGAGCGCGGCCTCGCCTACCGGCGGCGCTCGCGGGTGAACTGGTGCCCCTCCTGCCAGACGGTCCTCGCGAACGAGCAAGTCGAGGCGGGGCGCTGCTGGCGCTGCGATAGCGAGGTGACGCAGAAGGAGGTCGACGGCTGGTTCTTCAGGATCACGAGGTACGCCGAGGAACTCCTCGAGTGGTGCGAGCGGCTCCCGGGCTGGCCCGAGCGGGTCATGACGATGCAGCGCAACTGGATCGGGCGGAGCGAGGGCGCCGAGTTCGATCTGCCGGTGGTCGGCCGGCCGGGGCTCGCGGTGCGCGTCTTCACGACGCGTCCGGACACGTCGTTCGGCATGACCTACGCAGTGCTCGCACCGGAGTATCCGCTGGTGGACCAGCTCGCGACGGACGCCGAGCGGGCGGCCGTCGAGGCTTTCCGCGCCGCGGTCGCGCGGGAGACCGAGATCGAGCGCCTCGCCACCGACCGCCTCCAGCGGGGGCTGCGCCTCAGCGCGCGTGTGATCAACCCGTTCACCGGCGCCGCGGTCCCGCTCTTCATCGCCGACTACGTGCTCATGGCCTACGGCACCGGGGCGATCATGGCGGTGCCCGGCGAGGATCAGCGCGATTGGGACTTCGCCGTGCAGCACGGCCTGCCCATCGTCGAGACGGTCGCGCGTCCGGCCGGCTTCACGGGCCAGGCGTACGCGGGCGACGGCGTGAAGATCAATTCCGGCTTCCTCGACGGCCTCACCGTGGCGAGCGCCAAGCGGAAGGCGATCGCGTGGCTCGAAGCGAACCGACTGGGCGAGGGCAAGGTGTACTACCGGCTACGCGACTGGGGCATCAGTCGCCAGCGGTACTGGGGCGCGCCGATTCCCGTCCTCTACTGCGAGCGTGACGGGATGGTTCCGGAAAAGGAGGAGAACCTCCCGGTCGTCCTGCCCCGGGACGTCCAGATCAGCGGCAAGGGGGGATCGCCGCTCGCGGACGTTCCGAGCTTCGTCAACGCCACGTGCCCACGGTGCGGCGGTCCTGCCAAGCGGGAGACGGACACGATGGACACCTTCGTCGAGTCCTCGTGGTACTTCCTCCGGTACTGCTCGCCTCGCTACGAGCACGGGATGTTCGAGCGGGCGGCCGCGGAATATTGGATGCCGGTCGACCAATACATCGGCGGTATCGAGCACGCGGTCCTCCATCTGCTCTACGCCCGCTTCTATACGAAGGTGCTGCGTGACCTCGGCCTCGTGAAGATCGACGAGCCGTTCATCGGTCTCCTGAGCCAGGGCATGGTGGTCAAGGACGGCGCCAAGATGTCCAAGTCCAAGGGCAACGTCGTCGATCCTGACGACCTCATCCGGACCCTGGGCGCGGACACGGCGCGGCTCTTCTCCTTGTTCGCGGCGCCGCCCGAGAAGGACCTCGACTGGAACGATCACGGCGTCGAAGGTGCGTCGCGCTTTTTGAACCGGGTGTGGCGATTCGCGCTGGCGCACGCGGACGAGCTCCGGGAGGCGCCGCCCGTGCCGAGGGCCGCGCTCTCGGACCGCGGGCGGGCCTTCCGACGCTCCATCCACGAGACGATCGACCGCGTGACCGCCGACATCGAAAACGAGTTCCACTTCAACACCGCGATCAGCGCAGTCATGGAGCTCGTCAACGGACTCCACGCGTTCGAAGCGGCCTCGGCCGCCGCCGGACCGCCCGCGGAGCGGCCCGCCTTGATGCGGGAGGCGGTGGAGACGCTGCTCCTTCTGCTCGGGCCCTTCTGCCCACACATGACGGAGGAGCTCTGGAGCGTGCTCGGTCACGCGCACAGCTTGTTCCAGTGTCCCTGGCCGCAGGCCGACCCCGCCGCCCTCACCCGAGAGGAGATCACGGTCGTGGTCCAGGTCGACGGCAAGGTGCGGAGCCGGCTCACCGTGGAGACCGGCGCCCGCGAGGATCGCGTCACGGCGCTCGCGCTCGCCGACGACCGGGTGCGGCCGTGGCTTGCGTCGCGACGGGTGGCGCGCGTGGTCGTGGTGCCGGGGCGGCTCGTGAACATCGTGACCAGTGCGAACTGAGGCGCCGGTCCGAAGGATGCGGCCGGCGCTCGGACTGCTGCTCGCCGGTCTAGTGGCGGGCGGGTGCGGGTACTCGATCGGCGGCAACCTCCCCGCGCACATCAAGACGGTGTCCGTGCCCGTCTTCGTCAACAAGACGACCGAGCCCGGCGTCGAGGACTTCATCACGCGTGCGGTCGTCGAGGCGTTCACGACCAACAGCGGACTCAGGGTCGTGAGTCCCGAGCGGGCCGACGCGATCCTCGAAGGAGAGATCGTCGGCTATCAGCTCCAGCCGCTCGCCTACAACCAGGCCGCCAACGTGCAGCAGTACCGTCTGATCGTCACGCTCAATCTCCGCTTCCGGGACGTGCGCGAGGGGAAGCCCTTGCTCGAGGAGAAGGGGGTTCAGGAAAAGGCCGATTTCCAGTCCGCGTCGAGCGTCGCCGCCAACATCGCGGTCGAGCGGGGGCCGGCCCTCCAGCAGGCGGCGACGGACATCGGCCGTGCGATCGTCAACCTGGCCGTCGAACGCTTCTAGCGTGGACTACGGGCGACTCCTCCGGGACGCCGAGCGGCGCACCGTACCCATGGTGGTGCTCCTCCACGGGCCCGAGCCGCTTCTGCTCGACGACGCCGTGGGCGCGCTCTCGGCGGCGATCTTTGCCGACGCCGCGGGCGGCGCCTTCGACCGCGAAGTGATGGACGGCCGCGAGACGACGCCCGAGGCGGTCGCCCGCTCGGCGATGACGCTGCCGTTCCTCGCCGCGCGGCGCCTCGTGGTCGTCAAGCACGCCGAGGCGCTCGACGCTCGGCACAACGAGACGCTCCTTGGGTACCTGGCGGGGCCGAGCCCATCGACCTGCCTGCTCCTGCTGTCGACGGAGTCGCTGAGGGCGGACCGCGCCCGCAAGACCGACCATTGGCTCCTCCAGGCGGTGCCCGCCGGCAGCGTCATCGAGCTCACGCCTCAGAGGGGCCCCGCTCTCGAGCGATCGCTCCAGCAGCGCGCCCGCCTCGACGGCCTCGAGGTCAGCGACGAGGCGGCGCGGCTGCTGGTGCAGTTCGTCGGCGACGACTTCGGCGTGCTGCTCGGCGAAGCGCGGAAGGCCGCGCTCGCGGGCGGCCCGGACAACCGGCAGGTCGGCGTGGGCGAGGTCAGCGCGGTGGTCGGCGAGCACCGGGTGAGCGATCTGTTCGAGCTCATGCGCGCCGTCGAGCGCGGCGAGGCCGGCCGCGCCCAGGTGCTGCTCGACCAGCTCCTACGCGGGGGCGAGGAGCCGCTCCGGCTCCTGGGCTTCCTCGGCGGGGAGGTGCGCACCGCGTGGACGGTCAAGGAGTGGGCTCAGCGAGGCCTTCCGCTGGCCGAGATCGCGCGGCGCCTGCGGCGCCCCTTACCGGTGATCGAAAAGGTGCTGGCCCGGGCGAAGGCGCTGCCCACCTCGGACCTTCCGTGGCGGCTTTGGCGATGTTGGCAGGCCGAGCTCTCGCTCAAGACGGGCGGCGAACCGCGCGGAGAAATGGCGATCCTGGTCGCGGATCTGTGTTGAGCCGCGCCGTCGCCGCGCTGCTTCCGCTGCTCTTGATGCTGCCTTCGTCCGCGGGGGCCGGGGAGAGTGCGGGGGCCAGTCCTGGGCCGGCGCAGACGAAATCGCCCCCGCACTCCCCGAATGGCGGTCGACCGTCCGCGGTCGCGCACCCCCGCCCCTCGGCTCGCTCGCCGTCGCCGGCGCTGCGGGCGGGAGCGGGGACAGCGGAGCTCCCGCTCCCCGCCGGCGTGCCGGTCGCGGGCTACGGAAGCCCGGCGCGCCGACTTTTCGTGCCGGATCTGCTGGGCCGCTACCCGCACGCATTCTGGCTCCGGCCGTCGACCGGTACGCGCGATCCGATCATGGCACGCGCCATCGTCCTCGAGACGCGGTCGGCGCGGGTCCTGTGGGTGGCCGTCGACCTCGTCGCGGTCGACCCGAAGCTTGTCGGCGACGTTCGCACCGGCGCGGCGGCCGCCGGCCGCACGTATTCCGATGTCATCGTCTCCGCCTCGCACACCCACTCGGGTCCGGGCGCCTACGTCGATTCGGAGGTCTTTGGCGCGCTGGCCACCGATCGCTTCGACGCCGCTGTCCGCCGGGCGGTGCTCGACGGCATCCTGACGGCGGTCGAGCGTGCGGAGCGGGACTCGGCGCCGGCGCTCGTCGGCGCCGGGACGGCGATGGCGCCGCCGGTGACGGAAAGCCGGCTCGACCGGCCCCTCGACCGGGAGATTGCGGTCCTGAAGCTCGTGCGACCCGGCGGCCGACCGGTCGCGCTCGTCTGGAATTTTGCGATCCACGGCACGACGCTCCCCGCCGGGAACCTCAGGCTGTCGGCGGACGTGATGGGCGACGCGTCCCGCCGGCTCGAGGAGGCGCTCGGTGCCCCGGCGCTCTTCGTGAACGGCGCGGTCGGCGACGTGAGTCCGCGGGGGCACGGCGAGGCGGCCATCGCCGATCTCGGCGAGCAGCTGGCGGCGACGGTGCACGCCGCCTGGGCAGGGATCCTGGTCGCCGACGGTGCGGCGCTCGCGACCGTGCACGGGCGGATCGATCTCCCGCCGCCGTTCGTGTCGGTGCGGAACTGCCTGGGGCACTGGCTGCCGGGAGGACTGACCATCCCACTCGACTCGGCACTCCCCCGGTCGGCCGAGGTGGTCGCGGTCGCACTGGGCGGGAGCGCCTGGGTGACGATCCCGGGGGAACTGGAAACCCGGCTCGGGCAGGTCGTCAAGAGAGCCGGGCGCCGGCACTTCCCGGTCGCGTTCGTCGCCGGGCTCTCGAACGGGTACCTTGGCTATCTGCTCACGCCCGACGCCTACCGGGGCACCGGCTACATCGAATGTGCGAGCCTCTACGGCGAGCGGGCGGGGGACGAGGTGGCGAGCGTCGCCGCGCGGCTGCTGGAGCGGCTCGGAACGCGCCGGGGTGTCGGGGTTCGAGCGCCGGCTTTGCCGACGCAGCGGTTTCCGAGCCGAGCGGTTCGCGGGGCTGGGGCCCCGCACCCCGCAGGCGACCCGAAGCGGAAATCCTCTGGTTCGGAGGGGGCCGTCGAGGCCCCCTCCGGCGACCTAGCCGAGCGCTGCCAGGCGCCGCGCGAGCGCGGACTTCTTCCGGGCGGCGGTGTTGCGGTGGATCACGCCCTTGGTGACAGCCTTGTCGAGCTCGCGAATCGCCTCTCGTACCGTATCGCGAACGGTGGCCGTCTTGTCGCCGAGCGCCGTGCGCGCCAGCTTGGTGGAGGTCCGGACCGTCGACCGGACGGTGCGGTTCCGCTGGCGCCTCCGCTCGCTCTGCCGCGCCTGCTTGATCGCCGACTTGATATTCGCCAAGAGCTCGCTCCTCCGGGTGGCCTGGACTGGGCCGGCTCATGATGCGGAAAATCTCGGGTGATTGCAAGACCTGACCACGAGTCGCAGGTCGTCCGCGCGCTCGGGAGCATCGGCGTGGCGACGCTCGCGAGCCGCGTGCTCGGCTTCGTTCGCGACATGGTCGTGGCCCGCGCCTTCGGCGCCGGGCCCGTGACCGACGCGTTCTTCGTCGCCTTCAGGATCCCCAACATCCTCCGCCGCCTCTTGGGCGAGGGGGCCCTCTCGACGGCGGTGGTGCCGATGCTGAGCGATTACCTGGTCACCCGCCCCCGCGCCGACTTCAAGCGCCTGTTCCAGGCCATGCTCGGGGGCGCGATCCTGGTGCTCTGCGCGGTGGCCGGGGTGGGGGTGCTCCTCGCACCGTGGATCGTCCGCGTCATGGCGCCTGGCTTCGCCGGCGAGGCCGGGCAGCTCACGCTCACGGTCATGCTGACCCGCCTGATGTTCCCGTATCTGATCCTGGTCGGGCTGGCTGCGCTCGTGATGGGAGCCCTCAACGCTCATGGGCGCTTCTTCACCTCGGCCCTGGCCCCGGCGGTGGGGAACGCGGGGATGATCGTCTGCGTCCTCGCCCTGATCCGCCACGTCGACCCGCCCATCGTCTCGCTCGCGATCGGCGTCCTCGTCGGCGGGGTTGGCCAGCTCGTACTCCAGGCACCCGAGTTGATCGTCGCCGATATCCCGCTCCGGCCCTCGCGGGAACTCCGACATCCGGCGCTCGGCCGCCTCCTCCGCCTCCTCCTTCCCTCGGTCTTCGGTCTCGCCGCGGCGCAGGTCACGATCTTCATCAACACCCTGCTCGCCTCGCTGCTCCGCTCGGGCAGTATCTCGTACCTCTACTACGCAGACCGCGTGATGGAGTTCCCGCTCGGGGTGTTCGGCATCGCGCTGGCGTCGGCGGCGTTGCCGCCCATGTCCCGCCAGGCGGCGGCCGGCGATCGCCGCGGGCTCGCACGGACGATGAACTTCGCCCTTCGCCTGGCCTGCTTCACGGCCCTGCCGGCGACGATCGGCCTGATCATTCTCCGTGTCCCCATTACCCGGGTTCTGTTCGAGCGCGGCCACTTCGGCCCCGGGGAGACCGCCGCCACCGCCTGGGCGCTGGCATGGTACGCGTTCGGCCTCGTCGCATTCTCGGCGACGCGTATCGCCGCCCAGGGCTTCTATGCGATGGGAGACACCCGGACCCCGGTCGTGGCGGGTATAGGCGCGGTGGGCGTCAACATCGTGATCGCCGTCGTCCTCCTCCGGCCGATGGCGCACGCGGGGCTCGCGTTCGCGTCCTCCGCCTCCGCCTACGTGAATCTGGTGACCCTCTTGTGGCTCCTGCGGCGCCGCCTGGGGCGGCTCGGCGGGCGCCAGCTCGTCCGGAGCCTGGGTCGCACGGCCCTCGCGTCGGCCGCCCTCGGCGCCTGGTGCGGCGCGCTCGTCCTCCGCTGGCCGCCCGGGGCAGGGCTCTGGACCGAAGCCGCTTGGCTCGGCGTGGCGATCGGTGGAGGCGGGCTCGTCTTCTGGTTCACGAGCCGCGCGCTCGGCTCGCCCGAGCGCACCGCGCTGTTCCGCTCCTTGCCTTCGAGCGGGTCGGGTTGATATACTCCGTCGTGGTCACTCTGATTAGTCGATCGGATCGTACACCGCTGCCGCTCGCCTCGTCACCGTCTTCCGGCCGAACCCACCCGATCCCCGCGTCGAGCCGCTACGCGTAATGGACGCGACGGTCGAGTTCCTCGGGGCCCTCCAGGCTGAACGGGGCGCCTCCCGGAACACGCTGTCGGCATACCGTCGAGACCTCCAGGGCTTCGCCCGGTTCCTGACCACGCGCCGGCGGGACGTCATCGAGGCAGAGGCCTCCGACCTCGTCGCGTACGTGGCCGGCCTGCGCGGCCTCGGGCTCGCGCCCGCGAGCGTGGCCCGTCATCTGTCAGCCGTACGGGGGCTCTATCGCTTCCTCCTGCGCGAGGGCCGCCGGGGGTCGGATCCCACGGAGCACTTGGAGGCGCCCCGCCCGGCGCGCCGGCTGCCCCGGACCCTCTCGCGAGAGGAGGCGGCTCACCTCGTGGAAGCGCCGGACGTCGCGCGACCCGAGGGCGTGCGCGACCGCGCGCTCCTCGAGCTGCTCTACGCGACCGGCATGCGCGCGTCCGAGTGCCTCTCGCTCCGGCTGGAAGACCTAAACCTGTCGGCCGGCTACGCCGTCTGCACGGGCAAGGGCAGCCGACAGCGGCTCGTTCCCGTCGGCGGCCCCGCGCTCGAGTGGACGCGCGCATACCTGGCGACGGCGCGCCGTCGGTTCACGCGCGGGCGGGACAGCGGGAACCTCTTCGTGAGCCCGCGTGGCGGCGCCCTCACTCGCCAGGCGCTCTGGCTGATCGTGCGGAAGTGGGCCCGGCGGGCCGGCATCAAGCGGGCCATCTCACCCCACACGCTCCGCCACTCCTTTGCGAGCCACCTGCTCGAGGGCGGGGCGGACCTGCGGTCGGTCCAGGCGATGCTGGGGCACGCCGACATCTCGACGACGCAGATCTACACGCATCTGCCGTCGTCCGCCGTGCTCCGAATGTACCGCGAGTTCCATCCCCGGGCCGGATCGCGGCGGAAATCGGCATGACGGCGCGGCGCGCCCACGCCTACCCGCAGGTCGACCCGCGCGCCGGCGGCCTCGTCGACATGCGCGTGATTGCGTGTCCCGCGGACGTCTCCGCGGCGGGAGCGGTCGCCCTGCTCCAGAAGCGAAGCGGCGGGGCGCTGGTGCTCCCGGGACGGAGGGCGCTCGTGCTTCCGGAAGACCTCGCGCGGGCGGTCACCCTCGGACTCGGGACGCTCCCGGCGGCTGAGCTGGCGCGACCCGTCCCGGTGGCGCTCGCCGGCGACCCGGAGATTTCGGTCCGGCGCCGGTTGCGCGCGGGGGCGCCGGCCGTGCTCGTGATAGACCGGTTCCGGCCGATCGGCGCCATCGGGCGCGCGGGCCTCGGTGCCGACGCGGTCGGAGGCCCGTCCCTCGTCGCGCGGCTCCGGTCTTGCCTCTCGTCGGACGCGCTCGAGCTCCTCGGCGAGGTCGGGCGGCTCGCCGAAGCGGCGGGCCAGCGCGCCTTCGCCGTGGGCGGGATCGTCCGCGATGTCCTGCTCGCCGACGGCCCGCGGGGCGTGCGGCCAGACAGCCGTGACCTCGACGTCGTCGTCGAGGGCGACGCGATCGCGATCGCGCGACGGATTGCCCGCGGACGAGGCGCGACGCTGACGGTCCACGATTCGTTCGGGACGGCGTCGATCGAAGGCCTCCGCGTCGGGCGTCTCGATCTCGTGACGGCCCGGGCGGAGCGCTACCAGTCGCCGGGTGCCTTGCCGACGGTGCGTCCGGGGACGATCCTCGACGACCTCGAGCGGCGCGACTTCGCGCTGAACGCGATGGCGGTGGAGCTCGGATCGGGCGCCCTTGGCTTGCTCGATCCCCTCGGTGGCCGGCGGGACCTCCTCCGACGCCGGATCCGCGTGCTGCATCCCCTGTCGTTCGTCGAGGACCCGACGCGGATCTTCCGGGCGGCGCGGTACGCCGCGCGTCTCGGCTTCGCGCTCGAGCGGGAGACGCTCCGGGCGCAGGCGCGGGCGCTTCGTCTGGCGCCCTACCCGGCGCTGTCCGGCGCGCGCATCGCGGCCGAGATCGAGCGCGTGCTCGAGGACGCGGCTCCCGCGGCGGCGTTCGCGCGCCTGGGCACGGCGGGCGCCTTCCGGCTCCTCGATCATCGACTCCGGTTCTCGCGCGCGACGGCGGCCCGGGTCGGGGCGCTCCCGAGGGCGCTCGAGTGGATGCGCGCGCACGGCCTCGCGGCGAGCCCGCTGGAGCTGGCGGTGCTCGCCCTCGTCGGCGAGCAAGCGGACGAGGTCGCTCTCGCCGGATTGAAGCGTCTCGGGTTTGCCGGCGAGCCGCTTGCGCGGCTTGTCCGGGCCCGGGCGGGAGGCCCGGTCATCGCCGAGCGGCTGGCCGCGCTGTCGAGCGCGCGCCCGAGCCGCCGGGCCGCGCTGTTGCGCGACCGCCCGCCGATCGAGCTCGGCTGGGCGTGGCTCCGCGGCGATCGGCGCGGGCGCGCGACGCTCGACTGGTATCTGGGCGAGGCCGCCGGGGTCCGGGCCGTGCTGGGCGGGGAAGAGCTGGTCGCGCTGGGCGTGCCGCGTGGGCCCGCGGTCGGGCGCGTGCTCGGCGAGCTCCGCGACGCGCGGATCGACGGAGCGGCGCGCTCCCGGGCGGACGAGGAGGCGCTGGTGCGGTCCTGGACCGAGGGGCGGCCGGACTCGACCGAGAGAAAGGAAGGTTGATGTGGCGACGAAATACATCTTCGTGACGGGAGGGGTGGTCTCCTCCCTGGGCAAGGGGCTGGCGGCGTCCTCGATCGGCGCGCTCCTGGAGGCGCACGGCTACCGAGTGACACTGCAGAAGATGGATCCCTACATCAACGTCGATGCCGGGACGATGAGCCCGTACCAGCACGGGGAGGTCTTCGTGACCGACGACGGAGGGGAGACCGACCTCGACCTCGGTCACTACGAGCGGTTCACGTCCGCCCGCGTGTCCCGCGACCACAACATCACGACCGGCAAGGTCTACTTCTCCGTCATCCAGAAGGAGCGCCGGGGCGATTTCCTGGGGCGCACGGTCCAAGTGATCCCGCACATCACCGACGAGATC
>Ga0070699_100006032_pt1 | contig 10594 bp, 8 predicted proteins | sample KBSK1503metaG_FD_65473 | JGI IMG/M metagenome (GOLD analysis project Ga0070699, IMG submission 65473) | Corn, switchgrass and miscanthus rhizosphere microbial communities from Kellogg Biological Station, Michigan, USA - KBS K1-50-3 metaG | ecosystem: Host-associated > Plants > Roots >...
CGCGGACGCTGACGGGATCAGCGGACGCTGATCCCGCGGGCAGGCAAGGAGGCGGAGCGTCCGTTCCGACAGCACCGCCTCTAGGCGGTGGCGTCCGCCTTCGCCTTGGTCGTCTTCTTCGCCTTGGTGCCGCCCGTCGTGGCCTTCTTCGCCGCCTTGGCGGCGGTCTCCGCCGTCTTGCGCTGCGCGGCCGTCTGCGCCCCGAACTTCTTCGTGAACCGCTCGACGCGTCCCTCGGTGTCGATCAGCTTCTGGCGGCCCGTGAAGAACGGGTGGCAGGCCGAGCAGATTTCCAGGTGCAGCTCGGGCTTGGTCGAACGGGTCTTGAACGTGTTGCCGCACGCGCAGCGGACCTCGACCTCTTGATACTTGGGATGGATGCCTTCCTTCACGGTGTCCTCGCTTGTGATGGGCCCAAAGGATCCATTATACCGCGCGGTCCGCATCACGACGGGGCGCAGCTTTTCAGCGGGATCCAGCGCTCCTGCGACGACACCACTGTCGGCGTCCCGACGAAATCGGCCTCCACGGCGAGGCCGAGCTCGCGGGTGTCGCTCTTTCCAAAATCCGACGGCCGCCACGTCCGGGACACGTCGGTGTCGAAGACGACGCGACGCTGGCCGGGAGGAATTTCGAAGGCGCGCGCATCGACGCTGTCATCAGTGAGGAACTCGTCCACGAGCGTCTGACAGTCCGTCGTGATGCGCACCTTCACCGGATGCGTGCCGATGTCCGGATGCAGGACGTTGAAGCGGATGACGAGATACCGCGAGGGCACGGCAAGCGCGAAGGTGGCGTGCTTCTTCGTCCAGCGGAACGATCCCTGCGGCAGCCGCTCGCCCGGATAGGTGCCGATGATGTAATCGCGGTTGGTCTGCTCGGCGCGCTCGAGCGGCTTGAGCGGCCCGCGTGCGAGCGCGAGATGGCCGCCGGCATACACGAGCGCGATGACGGCGCCGGCGAGCCACGCGCTGGCCGGGATCCGGGATCCGGGCTCCGTGGTTCGGGGTTCGGGGTTCGTCGTTCGCGGGTTCGTCAGGTTCTCGAACCGAGCCGTGAGATAGAAGAAGATCAACAGCACGATTGGGTTCTGCGTCGGCACGCCGAGCAGCGAGGCGATGCCGAGGCCGATCAACAGGCCGCGCAGCGTGGCGGTCTCGAGCCGATTGTCCGGCGGCGTGCGCCGCGTCAGCACCAGCCATGCGACGAGGAACGACCACAGCACGACCGGCAGCGATCCGACGATGCCGAGCTCGACGACCTGGTGCCGCCACCAGTTCTGCGCGTTGTCGAACGGCAGGCGCTCGTTCGCCATCTGCCGCCAGTAGTCCGCCGCCATCCAGTTGAAGCTGCCGATGCCGACGCCGGTCAGCGGATAGTCGCCAATCATCTTTGCCGCCACCGTACCGTAGCCGCCGCGCGACCAGAGATCGGTAACCGCCGCATCCGCCCTCGCCGCGGACACGACGCGCCTGAAGGGGCCGACTGCGCCCGCGACCGTAATCAGCAGGAGCACGATTGCGGCGATGCCGGCGAGCAGCGACGATGCCTCGCGCGTGTCTGTCTCGCTGCGCGTGCTCGCGCGCAGCAGCTCGTACACGAGCAGCACCGTGCCGAGCGCGCCGCAGACGAACGCGGTCCGCGACCCCGACATCCACGCGCCCGCCCAGTTGATGGCAAGCGCGGCCGCCTGCGCGGAGCGCGTGTGCCGCCAGTGCAGGTGCGGAATCGAGACGAACGCAATCGGCCCGGCGAAGGCGGCGACGGTGCCGTAGGCGTTGGCATCGAGCAGCGTGCCCGCGGCGCGGCGAAGGCCCGGCCAGACGCCGCCGCTCAGGAAGGCGATGTTCACCGTTCCCTGGTAAATCGCCACGAGGCTGGCCAGCGTCGCGCCGATCCACAGGGCGTGGACGGGATCCGGGATCCGGGATCCGGGATCCGGGGGTTCCAGGTTCCTGGGTTCAAGGTTCGCAAACAACCAATCCAGCCATACCAGCGCGACGAGTTGCGTGATGACCACGTAGAGAATCCAGCTCTCCACCTGCGGCGTTGTCAGCAGCGTCCACGAATCGAGCGCGCCGGTATCGCGCAGCGTGCCGAGACGGACGCCCGCCTCGCGGACGATCATCACGGGCCATCCAAGCGCCAGCGTGAGACCCCAGATGCCCAGGAGCAGCCGCCACGACGGGGGGAGCGTCCAGCGATCGAGCCGGATGCGCGGCAGCAGCGACGCGAACAGGCCGGTCAGCAGCGCCGTGTAGAACACGTTGAGCGCGGCGACGCGCAGGATCGCCGTCAGCAGGGCAGGGCCCAGGATCAGGAGGATCAGCATCGCAGCCGGCGTGGCCGTCGGCCATCGGCGAGCGCAGGCGAACCCGGCAATGGCCATCGCGAGTGCCAGCGTCCTGATCGGCCAGCCGCCCGCGGTATCCACGAAGAGATGCAGCGGGATGACCGCGCAGATCGCGACCACGACGATCAGCTTCGACGCGCGTTCCACCAGCGAGGGCGCGCCGGACGCTTCAGAAGTCATGATGCTGATCCCAGCGGCGCGTCCCGTTGGACCCGTTGCCTCGCTTGTCGTCCGCGACCTTTCTGAACGCGATGAAGTTGTCCGGCGGCAGCCCGAGCCGGTCGTCAGGATAGACCAGGCGCGGCTGAAGCACGCGTTCCGCCATCCGCCGAACCGGACCCGGCGACGGGACGAACGGTCTGCCGATGGCCGGCTCCGCGCCGGGCCCGTCGCCGTTGCGCAGCGGCACGTACTGCCGGTGCGTGGCGATGTAACGGGCAAGCTTCCGAATGGCGGGATAGGCGGCCGTGTCGTCGAGCATCAGGACGCCGCCGGGCTCCAGCAGATGGTCGACGTAGAAGAAGTCGACCATTGCGTAGTCGAACGTGTGCCACCCGTCGATCAGCGCGAGGCCGACTCGCACGCCGGCCTCTTCCAGGCGCGGCAGCGCGAGGTGAGACGGCAGGGCATGGAACTCGATCAGCGATCCGAAGCCGGCACGTTCGACGGTGTACAAGCCCGCCGATTTCCAGTCCGTCAGCTGATCGGGATCGATGACGATGTGTTTCCTGCCGCCGACCTCGGCAAGCGCCTCGCAGAGATAGAGGGCCGAGATGCCGTAGCCGCAGCCAATCTCCAGCGTCACCTGCGGCCGCACGGCGAGAACGAGACGCTGCAGCGCTCCGCCTTCAGCCTCCGAGATTTCGCTGTGAAGAGGGATGAGCGTGCCGTCGCGGGCGACGACGCGCCGCGTCGTGAGCAGCTCGGCGAGCACCGCGTTCACGCCTTCACCAGTATGAGCGTCATCTGGATGCCGTTCGACGACCAGCGGGCGTCCCAGTTCGCGGTGAGCCGCGCGAAGGCCGGCCAGCACTCGTGGTTCCGGATCCGGCTGCCTGGCGTGCCGATGACCGCGGAGACCGATCCGGGCGCGGGCGGATGGACTGTCGCGGGCGGCGGCAGGTACCAGTTCGCGTTGTCGAGAATCAGCACGCCTCCCCGCTTGATCTTCGGCGCGACCCCGCGGCACAGGCAGCCGCGCGGCGCGGAGTCCACGAGCGCGTAATCGAGCGTCTCGTCGCCGAGCTCATACGCCGCGCGGACGAACGCATTCCGGTGCATCGCCTCTTCGTCGTCTTCGCCCTCGAAGTCGTGCGGGATCAGGCGATAGTCGACGTTGGTGAGGCCTTCCGCGCGCAGCGTCGCCGCGACCTGCTCGTAGTATGCGGGCGTCGTCTCGAAGCTGGTGAGATGCTTCGTGCGGCGCGCGAAGAAGCGCGTCGTGTTGCCGCTGCCCCATTCGGCGCCGACGCTGTTCGGGCCGAGCCGACGCTCGAGCTCGCGAACCGATTGCGGCGTGAGCGATGGCTCGTGCGGGTGCAGCGCTGCGCGAACCGCGGCCTGGATCCGATAACGAAGATACTGCGGCGTCCAGTGATCGAAACGCCGATTCCTGAGAGAGAGCAGTATCCCTGGCCGGAAATCCACGTGCCGGGCAGTGTGCACTAAATCGTCTAGAATCGCCAAGAAATGCAGCTGACGCGCGACCAGATCGAACGATTCGATCGCGACGGGTACCTGGTGATACCAGACCTGTTGACCGCGGACGAAGTCGCCCGGCTGCAGCGCGAGACCGCGGACTACCACGAAGCGCTGAGCGGCGCGCTTCCCGCTGAAGTCGACGTCACCTGGGAGCCGAACGCGACGCCGCCGCGCGTCCAGCAGGTGCTCAACGCGGAATGCCTCTCCGACACGCTCGCCGGCATCATCCATTCGCCGCGCGTGCGCGGCGTCATCGAGCCGCTGCTCGGTCCCGACGTCGGTCTCTTCCACGTGAAGTTCATCATGAAGTCGCCGGAGGTCGGCGGCCTCGTGCCGTGGCACCAGGATTACGCGTACTGGACGGATCAGGCGGACGCGCCGCTGCAGCTCAATTGCATGGTCTACCTCGACGATGCAGACGAGCAGAACGGATGCCTGCAGGTGCTGGCGGGCAGTCAGCGATCGGGGCTGGAGGAGCACGCAGGCACGGCGAAGGGATCGTTCGTCCACGAGCTCGACGTGTCCGCCTTCGCCGGCGAGGTCGTCTCGCTGCCGGGCAAGGCCGGCACGGGGATCCTGTTTGGCGCGTTGCTGAAGCATGCGTCGCCGCCGAACCGGTCGTCGAAGCCCCGGCGATCGTTCACGGCCGTCTATTCCACGGTGGGCGCCGGACATCCCGTTCGACAGGTGTACTGGACCCGGCCCGGCGATGACGGCGCGATTGGGCGTGCCCTCGAGCAGTGTCCCGGATTCACCGGCGAGGGGCCACATGGCGGTCAGTGTGCCGCGGGGTACCGTCGGCGCGAGCTGTGGAAGCTCGCGACCGCGGCCGCCCGCGGCGTCGCGGGGTCGTGGGTCGAGGTGATCACGTCGCCGAATCTCGGCGAGTCGCTCGAATGGTTCGCGGCGCACCGGCCGCAGGACGCGCCGCTCGTCCGGTTCGACTATCAGCAGTGGCATGTCGGGACGCCCGGCGTGTCTCTACGCCAGCCAAGCGCTCTCGCTGGCGTCAGCGATGCCGATGTCCGCGCGCACGTGCAGGGGCCGGTCGCGCTGCTGCACATGGATGGCGGCGGCTATCTGCAAATCCGGAAGACGCTGGACGGGTTCGGCGGGCTCGTGCAGCGCGGCACGGCGATTGTGATCGATCGGTTCTACGACGCCGACGGATCGGCTGCGGCGGGCGCCGATGCGCTGCGTGACGCTGCGCGCGAGCATGGCTGGCGGATTGACGCGGCGGCCCGATCCGATCGTGCGCTTGCCGCGCTCGTCGCGGAGGTCGGCACGACCGGCGCCGTGACGGTTCAGCGCGACACGAGATGGGTGCCAACAGCGTCAGGGCTGACCTTCGGAAATCAGGCCTCAGCGACGGAGGCTGACGCCGAAACGGACGAAATCCTCGCATCTGAGGCATCGGAGCCAGCCCTGCGACGTGCGCGCCGGGCGGCCGGATCGATCAAGCGCGCGTTCGGTTTCACCGGCGACTGGGAGAAGTTCTTCCCGGTCGATCAGATCCCGCAGGTGGTCGGCGACGGGCCTCGCCGCGTGCTCTGTCCGACGCACGCGCGCCGGCGCGAGTTGTGGCGCTACGCGCTGACGCTCGTCGCGGATCCGTCGTTGCCGTGGTGCGAGTTCGGCGTCGGGGAGGGGGAGAGCCTCGACTGGTTCCTGCTCAACAAGCCGGCCGGCAACGCGATGTTCGGTTTCGACACGTTCGAAGGGATCCCGGAGCCGTGGCTCGGCCATCCAGCCGGCCACTGGAAGAGCGAGCCGTATCAATCCAATCGTGCCGACCTCGAGATCGTTCGCGCGCCGTTCGAGGCTTCGCTCGGCGACGCCGCGCTGAGGACTCGCCTTGCCCGCGGCATCGGCCTGATGCACGTGGACTGCGACCTGTATTCGTCCACGCGCACCGTCCTCGAGGGGACTCGCGAATGCCTCAGGCCCGACACCGTCGTCATCTTCGACGAGTTCTACGGCTACGGCGGATGGCAGCAGTGCGAGGCGGGGGCGTTTCGCGAGTTCGTCGAGGCGGAGAAAGTCTCCTTCGAGTACGTCGCGCGGTCCGACTTCCAGGTCGCGATTCGAGTGCTCAGCGTCGGCGAGCGCGCATCGTGGCGGGTTCGCCAGCTTTCGTACTCGCCGTTGACCCCGGCGATTGACATCGCCACTGGACCGACACGCGTCGAGGTCCTGCGGACCGCGCTTGCGCAGCTTCGCGGATAGCCAATCCACATGATCGTCGCGCACGTCGGGCCGCCCCTGGCGCGAACCGGCGGACCCGCCGGCTACCTCTATCAACTGCAGTCAGCGGCGGCCGACGCGCCGTCCGCGCGTCACGAGGTGCGGTTCCCCGTGGCACGACGCGCCGCCACGCCTTCCGCCGCGCAACGCTCCGACGTGTGGAGCGTGCTCGGCCGCGTGAAGCGCGCCCTCTTCGGCGAGCCCGACTTCTACCGTCCGCCGGAGGAGGACCTGACGAAGCGCGGCGGCAACATCGACCGGATGATGCGCGAGCTCACCGACCGCATTCGCGCGGATACCGCGGCCAGCCTCGAGACGGCAGCCGGCGCCGACGTCATCCTGACCCACGATTCGTTTTCGACGGAAGCCGCGATTGGCCGTCGGCGTCCCGGACAGCGCATCTGGATGATGTGCCACGCGGTGACGCCCATCGGCTTGTACGCGGCGTGGAGCTGGGGCGTCCCGGAGGCCGACTGGCAGTCGCTGCTCGCGCTGCCTGACGTGTCGTGGTGGTGCGATTGGGAGCTTGGCGTCTGGAAGCAGGTCGACGGCGTCATCATTCCATGCGCGGAGGCGGCGGAGAGCTTCGCGACCATCGACGCGAGGTTCGGCGAGGTCCTGGCCGGCGCCCGCTACGCCCTGAGCGGCGCGTCGGCGCCGCCGTCAAGGGGCGGCGGCGCGGATTTGTTCAGCGGCCGCCAGCCGACCCACCGCATCGGCTTGTACCTTGGGAGCCCGGAGCCGTACCGCGGGTTCGACGCGCTGGTGGAGGCCGTTCAACTGCTGCCGCTCGATGCCGACGTCGGCGTCGCCGTCGCCGGGCCGGACCCGGCCAGGGTGCCGCCCCATCCGCTGCTGCGTCCGCTGGGGCGCGTCGAGGACGTCGGCGCGCTGCTCGCGTCCGTCGATTTCCTGATCAACGTCAACCGCTTCACGCTGTTCGATCTCTCGACGATCGAAGCCGTGCAGGCCGGCAGGCCGCTGCTGCTCCACGCGGTCGGCGGCAACCGGACGTTCGAGCGCCTCGGCGCAGGCTGCATCATGCTCGGCGATCTCGCGCCGCGGACGATCGCCGATCGTCTGATGGAGGTCGCAGCGCTTGACCGCGCGACGCTCGACGCGCTGGGACGGAAGTCGCGCGAGTGCTGGGAACGACACCTCACGCCGCGCCACATGTGGGAACGTCACCTGGCGCTGTACGACGAGATCGCTGAAAGCCGTTAGCGGCCGGGCGGCCGATGGAGCAGTCGGGTTCCGGGGCGCGACCCTGTCAGCCCCTTTGGCGTCAACGTAACTACGCCGTTGACGATGACGTAGTCGATTCCGGTGGGGTACTGATTCGGCTGCTCGAACGTCGCGCGATCGGCCACCGTGCGCGCATCGAAGACGACGAGGTCGGCGTAGTAGTTCTCGCGGATGATCCCGCGCTGCTGAATCTGGAACACGCTCGCTGGCACTGACGTCGTGCGCCGGATGGCCTCGCGAAGCTCGAGGACGCCGTCGCGGACGTACGGTCCGACCAGGCGGGGAAATGCGCCGAACGCCGCCGGATGCGTGTCCTTCGGCGCGGACGACGCCCGGACCGCGGCGGTGTCGGTCCCGATCAGCACGCCGCCGAATTTCGCGGTGTCACGGACTGGCGCCTCGGACGCGCCCGCGGCCGGGGCATACGGCGTCATCGTTCCGTAGACGAACACGTTGCGCGGCGCGGCGCGCAGCATCCGGCCGATCATTTCTGGCGCAGGATGATCCGCCAGCGTGTGCGAGAGGGCGGCGATGACGATCCGGTGCGCGTTTGCACCCACAGCCAGCACCCCTTCGTCGCTCGTCGCGACCGGACTGTCCGCGTGCTGCATGACCATGCCGTCGTGCGTTCCCACCGTCGTTGATGCCGCGACGACGTCCGGCACGCCGGCGTTGACGTCGTCGACCAGGCCGAACGCTCCGTCACGCATCGCTGCATCGATGAATGACGCGCTGTTTCCCGCAGCCCGGGTGAGCGACAGCGGGATCAGGCTGCCGACGTTGATCGCGGTGCCGCGCGCCTCGAGTCGGTCGAAGTACGCGCTGAGCCCCGTCCAGTCGAGCGTGATCCCGTAGCGTTGAAGGGCGTTCGTGTCGGCCGTGCCCGTCGTCCAGAGCGCCGGGCTGTTGTCCGACAGGATTTCGCTCGTGATCCCCTGGCGGAGGTGACTTTCGCCGGTGCCGTCGGCGAGCAGCGTGAGGCCCGACCGGCTTTGCGCGTCGATGAACCCGGGTGCGACGACCTTGCCGCCGGCATCGATGAACTGCCGCGCGGTGCTCGTGGCGAGATCGCCGATGCGGCGGATGCGATCGCCCGTGATGCCGACATCCTCACGCCGGATACCCGACGTCTCGCCCGTCCCGTCGTAGACGGTGCCGCCGCGGATGACGAGATCGAAGTCCGGACCGCTCGAGCACGACAGCAAGACACACGCGGATGCCGCGAGCAGGACGCCGGGAGCGGCCCTTCGTCCGATCATCGCGGGTCGAACCGCGCCACGAGAAGGCCGGTCCCTTCGTCGTGGAGCACGACGGAGAACGTCCATCGGTCCAGCGCCTCGGTCGCCATCGTCGGGATCTGCGCGATGACGGCGTCGATGCGCGCGCCCGCGTGCACCTCCGGCGGCAGCTTCGGCACGTAGTAGAGCGACGCGATGTTGCGGAACCCGCGCGCGTACGCGAGGTCGAGCAGGTGTCCGTCCCGCTTTGCGGCGACGGCCTCGGTATCCGCCGCCAGTGCGAAGCCGCTCATCCCCTGGATCGAGAGTCCGTACGTGATGACGCCATCGTCGAACTCCACGATGGGTGAGGCCAGCGGCGACGCCTCGAACGAACGCCGGAGCGTCTCGCGCTCGTTCCAGAACCGGGCGTACTGGTCGCCGTACTTCCACGCGGTCCGATTCAGGATGTCGGCGGTGCCGATGAACAGGCCCCAGGCCGTCAGCGCGGCGATGAGCCACCATCGGCTGGATCCCCACATCGCGACGATCCCTCCGAAGGCGGCGACGGCCATCAGGACGGCCCATCCGATGCGGCCGCCATGGAAGACAACCACAATGACGACGGCCGCCAGCGTTATCAGCCCGATCGCGAGCCTGAATGACGTGACGGATCGTTTGCCGGCGCTCACCGGGGTTGCCGGCCGCCCCAGGTATTCCTCCAGGCGCGTCGCAATCAACACGCCCGCGATGACAAGCGTGAGCGGGAAGTACCAGTAGCCCTGGTGCCAGATCCACACGAACGCGAGGTTGTAGACATTCTTGATGACGACGTAGACCGCGAGCAGTTCCAGCGACAGACGCCTGGAGCGCATGAGGTACAGGATGGCTGCGCCGAGCGGCACGAGCAGATGAAGTGCCTTCGACGCGACGAGCGCCCAGCCGTCCGGGCCGATCAGCATCAGGCCGAACGGGGCGAAGGGGAGCGCCATCAGGTGGAGGTTCTCCGTGAGCGACACCCCTTCCTTCACCTGCGCACTCGACGGGAAGGCATGGCCGGACACGCTGACGTTGTAGGCCATGTAAAGCAGGATCGCCAAAGCCGGCGCAGCGCCGCAGCTGAACGCGTCGAGGACGCGTTCCTTCCACCGCGACTCGCGGCGGGCGACGGCGACGATCACCGCAGCCACGAGAAACACATCGTCCAGGCGCGCGAGGACGATCATGGCCAGCACGAGCGACCAGGCGACGAGGCGACGGCGGGTGACCGGCGTTGTGTCGTCAGAAGGGAGCAGCAACGCGAAAACGCCGAAGGCGAGGATCGACAGCGGTGTTTCCAGCCCGTTGGCGAACGACCAGTTGTTGCCGGCCGGCGGAAACGCCCATCCGCACACCAGGTAGTAGATGCCAGGCACGAACACGAGAAACAGCAGCGTCGCGCTCCTGATGAAACGGCTGAACGCAAACGCAGCGAGCCCGAGCCCAATCGCGGTCAGCAGCGAGCTCAGGCTCAGCGCGAAGAGCATCTGCGCGTCCTTCGTCTGCAGCGACGGCAGGTGGCGGAAGGCGGCGCCGAGCAGGAAGCCCCACAACGGGTGAAATCCGGTCGTGGTCCGCACGCCGTCGAATGCGTGCAGCCCGGTGTGCGCCGCCTGATCGGCGATTTGCAGGTAATAGAACGCGTCGGGCGCGAAGTACAGGAACGCCGCGTTCGTTCCGAGGTACAGCCACGCGACGATCGGCCCGTAGAGTGTCAGCAGCGAAACCGCCAGGGAGAGCGCCACGCGTTGTCGAAGAGACATCGTTCCGCCGGGTCCGGCAGTACCGCCTACTC
>Ga0070699_100006033_pt1 | contig 10594 bp, 10 predicted proteins | sample KBSK1503metaG_FD_65473 | JGI IMG/M metagenome (GOLD analysis project Ga0070699, IMG submission 65473) | Corn, switchgrass and miscanthus rhizosphere microbial communities from Kellogg Biological Station, Michigan, USA - KBS K1-50-3 metaG | ecosystem: Host-associated > Plants > Roots >...
GAGAAGGTGGGATGGATCCGGCATGCGAGTATTGATCTCGGGCGGCGGAACGGGCGGACACTTGTTCCCGGCGATCGCCGTCGCGCAGGCGCTCTCGCGGAACGCACCTGACACGCAACTTCTCTATGTCGGACGGCGGGGCGGGATGGAGGAGCAGGTCGTACCGCGCTACGGCATCCCGATGGAGACGATCGTCGCCGCCAAGCTCGACATGGAAAAGCTCTGGCGCAATTGGTCGTTCCCCATCGTGGCCCCGCAGGCGCTCCTGCAATCGGCGCGCATCGTGCGCCGGTTTCGCCCGGATGTCGTGCTTGGTACCGGCGGCTACGTCAGCGCACCGGTCGTTCTCGCCGCCGCTGCAGTACGGGTGCCCGTCGTGCTCCAGGAACAGAACGCGATGCCCGGCCGAGCGACCCGGCTGCTCTCGCGCGTGGCCCGAGTCGTGGCGACGGCCTATCCCGAGTCGGCTCGCTATCTTCACGCGCAGGCGGTGGTGACGGGTACACCGGTCCGCACCGAATTCTGGAAGCGGGACGACTTCCCGATGCGCCCGCGGCGACTCCTCATCCTGGGTGGCAGTCAGGGAGCCCACCGCGTCAACGAGGCGGTGGCCACCGCGGTGCCGGAGCTCACCGGCCGGCTGGGAATGGACGTCTGGCATCAAACCGGTGAGCACGATGTTCGCTGGTTAGAGAGTCTTGGATCGTCGGGCGGACGCTACCATCCGTTTGCGTTTGCCGACGACCTTGCCGAGCAGGTGCATGCGGCGGACCTCGTCGTGAGCCGCGCCGGCGCCGGGAGTATCAGCGAGGTTAGCGCGGCCGGCATTCCGATGCTGCTCGTCCCTGGTCCTTTTGCCGGGGGTCATCAACAGCTGAACGCGAAGCCGTTCGAGCGCGCCGGCGCGGCGCGGGTAATTGCCAACGAGGAATGTGATGGCCCGCGCCTTACGCGGGAAATCGCGGCCATCGCCGACGACCCGGCCGCGTATAGCAAGATGGTGGACGCCATGCGATTCCTGGGTCGTCCGCGTGCCGCCGAGGAGGTGGCGGGCTTGCTCCAAGCCGCCGCCACGTCCTGATGCGTATCCATTTCATCGGTATCTGCGGCTACGCCGTGTCGGGACTGGCGGTGGTCGCCAAGCAATTGGGCAACGACGTAACCGGCTCGGACGAGGACGCCTACCCGCCCACCACGGACATCCTGACCAGGGCCGGCATCAAGTGGGTCGACGGCCACGCCGCCGCCAACCTGACGCGCTGGGGGAAGCCTGACCTCGTCGTCCAGGGTAACCAGGTGCGCGAGGGCAACCCTGAAACCGAGGCGGCGCGGCGGCATCACATCCGGCTGGTCAGCGAGGCGGAATATTGGGGCGAGCTGACCGCGGATCGATATCGCATCGTGGTCGCGGGATCGGCGGGCAAGACGACGACGGCCAGCCTGATCGCCTGGATTCTTCGGTCGGCGGGCCGTAACCCGGGGTTTCGGCTGGGCATGGCCGTCAAGGACCTCGGTTCGGCGGCCGCCTGGGGCAGCGGCCGGGATTTCGTCTTCGAAGGCGATGAGTACACCTCGGCCGTCTTCGATCCCCGGCCCAAGTTCCTGCATTTCTCTGCGCAGCTGGCAGTACTGACCAACATCGATTGGGACCATCCCGACGTCTTTCCGGATCCGGCTGCCTACGAGGCGGTGTTCCGTCAGTTCCTCGAGGACCTCGGACAGGAGGACCGCTTGATCGCCAACGCCGATGATCCGACGGTCCGACGGCTTCTCAACCGGACGCGCGCCAATGTCGAGACCTACGGCCTGCGGGGTGGCGCCGACTGGCAGGGACGCGACGTCCAGATCGACGGCGATGGGATGCGGTTCACCGCATGGCACGAGGGCAAAGTGCTCGCCGTCGTCAGCACTCGACTTCCGGGCGAGCACAACGCGACCAACGCGCTTGCGGCCCTCGCGGCCAGCGTACGGCTCGGCGTGCCGGTGCCAGCCGCCGTCGATGCCATCGGACGCTTCCAGGGGGTGTCCCGCCGTTTCGAGATCCGCGGCCAGGTGCGCGGCGTGACCCTGGTCGACGATTACGCGCACCACCCGGCGAAGGTGCGCGCCACCTTGCAGGCGGCGCAGGACCGTTTTCATCCGGGCCGGCTGCTGGCCTGCTTCGTTCCGCACACCTACTCGCGCACGCTCGCCCTGATGGACGGATATGCCGATGCTTTTCAGGGCTGCACCCTGGTCGTCATCGGTCCGATCGAGCCCGCCCGCGAGCGGCACCTCGCCCACACCATCACCTCGCAGGACCTGGCGAACCGCATTCGCGGTGTCGACGAAGTCGTGACAGTGGATTCGGCGCGTTCCGCCGCATACAGGCTGGCGTCGGCCGCCCGGCCCGGCGACGTGATCGTCTTCATGTCGGTGCGCGGCTTCGACGATGCCGTCGGCAAGACGGCTGAGGTGCTGGAGCGCTCGCCGGTTGCCTGACGGGCGGGAGAAGCCGCGACCTCACTCGATAGCGTGGCTTGCTTCATATCTCGGCGTTCGGGAGCATGAGCCGCTACGGCCGCAGAGCTGGTATGGGATCGGGGGGAGCGCCCGGTATTTCATCGAGCTAGCCGACGACGCGGCGCTGCCCGAGCTGGTCGGGAGGTTGAATCGCGACCAGGTCCCGTACCTCGTGATCGGTGCGGCCAGCAACACGCTGTTCGCGAGCGACGAACTGCCGGGCCTCACCATCAAGCTGAGCACCGCTCGAATTTCGATCGACGGGGACGCCGTGTTTGTTTCCGCGGGAACCCTTATGCCCAAGCTGGCGGCGGACACGGCCAGGGCAGGCCGCGCCGGACTGGAGTTTGCGGCGGGCGTGCCGGGCACGGTCGGCGGATCGGTGGTTGGCAACGCGGGCGCCTTCGGCGGTGAGGTCCGGGACCGGCTGCTGCGCGCCGAGGTAATCGACCCTCAGGGCAGGCGCCAGGTCATGACGGCGCCCGAATGCGCCTTCGCCTATCGCGATTCGGTCTTCAAACAATCGCGCGATCGATGGGTGATCACGTCGGCGACCTTCGCGACGACGAGCGAGCCGGCGACGACGGTACGCGCGCGGATGCTGGAGGTGCAGAAGCATCGGCGCGCTACCCAACCGATTGAGCAGCGCAGCCTGGGCAGCACGTTCAAGAATCCACCAGGCGATTCCGCGGGGCGGCTGATCGATGCCTGCGGCCTCAAGGGGCTGCGAATCGGCGGCGCGCAGGTCTCTCCGAAACACGCGAATTTCATCGTCAACCTGGGCGGGGCGAGCGCCGATGACGTGCTAGCCTTAATGGCCGAGATGCGGGATCGCGTCCGAGAACGGTTCGGCATCGAGCTGGAACCGGAGATCCGCGTCATCGGCCAGGCGCCGCGCGCGTGAAGCGCCTGCGGGTCGGGGTCCTCTTCGGAGGGCGGTCGACCGAGCACGAGGTCTCCATCCTTTCCGCTCAGTCGATCATCGCCGCCATGGATCCGCAACGCTTCGAGGCGGTGCCGCTCTACATCGACAAGGAAGGCCGCTGGCTAACCGGCGACTCGCTCAAGCGGCTCGTCAACAACGTCGCGGCCCAAAACTATGTCTATCTGCCGCCGGATCCAACCCAGCATTCACTAGTTCCCGCTCAGAATGGTCGGGAATCTCCCTCCCCCTCTGGGGGAGGGCAAGGTGGGGGCATTCCCCCGCTCGACGTCGTCTTCCCCGTCTTCCACGGACTCAACGGCGAGGACGGCACCATCCAGGGGGTGCTGGAGCTCGCCAACCTACCGTACGTTGGCGCCGGCGTGCTCGGCTCCGCACTTGGGCTCGACAAGATCTACATGAAGCGCGCCTTCGCCGCCGCCGGTCTCCCGGTCGTCGATTACCTTCCGATCACACGCCGCCAGTATGAGCGGGACCCAGACGCGTTCATTGCGCTGGTCGAAGAGCGGATCGGATACCCAAGTTTCACCAAGTTCGCGAACTCCGGCTCGAGCGTGGGCACCACCAAAGCGCACAACCGGGCCGAGCTGGTCGAGGGACTACGCCTCGCGAGTACCTTCGATCGCAAGCTGCTCGTGGAGCGCGCCGTGGACGCCCGCGAGCTCGAGATCAGCGTGCTTGGTAATGACGAGCCCGAAGTCTCCGTCGTCGGCGAGGTGGTGCCGGCGCACGAGTTCTACGATTACGACGCGAAATATCTCGACGAGGGCTCGCGCCTCCTTATCCCGGCGCCGGTCGATGACGCGGTCGCGCACGAAGCTCGGAGGATGGCCGTGCGCGCCTTCCAGGCGGTCGACGCGGCCGGCATGGCCCGGGTCGACTTCTTCCTCGAGCGCACCGGCGGCCGGCTCCTGCTGAACGAGCTCAACACCATCCCCGGCTTTACTCGCATCAGCATGTATCCCAAGCTCTGGGAAGCGTCGGGGCTGCCGTATCCAAAGCTGATCGAGCGGCTGGTGGAGCTCGCCATCGAACGATTCAACGACCGGCAGCGCTCGCAAACGGCGATCGACAGCCGCCTCCTTCCGCCGGAGACCGGCGAATGACGGTCGGCACCATCGAGAAGCGCCGGCGGCGGTCCATTCCAGCGCCCACGAAACCGACCGCCTCGGCCCGCGGCTGGATCTGGGCTGTGGCGCAGATCGCGATCCTGGGTGCCGAAGTCTTTGTTGCGCTTTTCCTACTTGCGCAACCGGCCTTTCGACCGGGGCAGGTCGCAGTGGTGGGGACAACCCATCTGACGCCGGCGCAAATCACGGCCGCACTTTCGCTCCCGCCCGACCGCAACATCTTCTTTCTCAATCACGGTGAGCTCGAGCAGCGCCTGATGGCCATGCCGTGGGTCCGATCGGCGAGCGTCAGCCTGGCCCTGCCCGACAGCGTCTCCGTGAAGATCACCGAGTGGAAGCCATCGGCGGTCCTGCAGGTGGGGGAGGCGACCTACACCATGAATGATCTCGGTCAGGTTCTCGAGCCGGCCGCTGAGCCCGGCGGACTGACAGTGATCAACCGACCCGACTTCGGACCGGTGGCGTACGGCCAGCATGCGGTCGACCGCGACCTGCTTCCGATGCTGGTGCAGCTAAAGGCCGGCTTTGCCCCAGCGTTCAAAATTTCGGTGATGTCGTTTCTGCTCGACCGCCGCCAGGTGCTGACCGCGCAGACCGACCGCGGATGGACGATCATTTTCGGCCAGATGGTCACCAGCGACGACCGCGCCACCCTTGAGCCGAAGTTGGCGGCGCTGCGGGCGCTCAGCAGCCGGATCGATTTCGCCTCTGCGCCGATCCAGTACATCAACCTCGAGAATCCGGGTGCGCCGGCAGTGCAGATGCGAGGGCGGAAGTGAGGCTGCTGGCCGCTGGCTCGCGCGAAGCCATCTGGCTGGTCGCGGCCGTGATCGTCTTCGGCATCCTCGGCATCGTTATCGGCCTCAATGCGCCGGTGCAGATCCCGCCAGGCTACTCGCGCTACACGGCGGTTGCGATCCTGGCGGCACTCGACTCTGTTCTCGGGGCCGTCAAAGCCTGGTTGAACGGTAACTTCGAAAACAAGGTGTTCATCTCAGGGCTGCTGGTCAACTCCCTCGCCGCCGGCGCGCTGACGTACCTGGGCGACAAGCTCGGCGTGGAGCTCTACTTCGCCGCCATCGTGGCCTTCGGCGTCCGAATCTTCGACAACCTCGCCGTCATCCGCCGACACCTTCTATAGCAAGTGGCGATGACCACCGACGCCCTGTCGCTCCGCGAAACGCTGCGCCGGCTGACGAACGGGTTTCAAGTTTCGCAAGCGATTCATGTCGCCGCGTCCCTGCGCATCGCGGACCTGCTCAGCAACGGCCCTCGATCGGTCGATGATCTGGCCGCGGCAACCGGGACCACGCCAACGGCTCTTACCCGGCTGCTGCGGGCCCTCGCGAGCATTGGAATTTTCGCTGAGGAAGGCGGTCGCTTTGGACAAACTGCGCTCTCCAATTATCTGCGCTCGGATGTGACCGGCTCATTACGCGCCTGGGCCATGCGTATCGGCCGACCGGACCACTGGCGGACCTGGGGCGAGCTCGAGCGAAGCCTCCGATCGGGAACCTCGGCCTTTCGTGAGCTCTATGGCGTCACGGCCTGGGACTGGCGTGCCGCCCACCCGGAGGAGAACGCGATCTTTAATGCCGCGATGACCGGGCTATCGGCCGGCATGGTGGAGTCGATTGTGGCTGCCTACGACTTCTCGCAAATCCGCTCGATCGTCGACGTCGGCGGTGGGGAAGGGGCGCTGCTCGCCGCGATCCTGGCCGCGAACCCTCACATGCGGGGCATCGTGTTCGATCTGCCACATGTGCTCACAGGTGCGAGCGACGTGCTCCAACGGGCCGGCGTGAACGATCGCTGCGAGCTCGTCGCCGGGAGCTTCTTCGAGACCATTCCCGCAGCTGCCGATGCCTACATCCTCAAGAGCATCATCCACGACTGGGATGACGCAGCGGCGCTGGCGATACTGCGATGCTGCCGGCTCGCGATTCCGGACACCGGCAGGCTGCTGCTGGTCGAACACGCCCTGAAACCCGTCAACGAGCCTGACCCGGCCCGCTTCTCCGACCTGAATATGCTGGTCATGCTCGGCGGCCAGGAACGCGACCCCGATGAATTCGAACGTCTGTGCGCGGATGCCGGGTTCCGGCTGACCGCCGTCATTCCGACCGGATCAACGTACTCGGTGATCGAAGCGCGACCTATCTGAGCGTCGAGTCCCTGGCCAAGGCTTCGCACCGCCTGTGGATAACTCGGGGTCAGTTGTGTTGTCACGAGGGCGGGACCACACTATAATGGGCTCGCCGGTTCCAGCCAACGTTCCAGGAAAGGTTTTTGCCTCGATCTAAATACGTCGCAGCACTCGATATCGGCACAACCAAGATTGTCTGCGTCGTCGGCGAGCCGACGGAGCGCGGACTGAACATCGTCGGCGTCGGTGAGGCGCCTTCCGAAGGACTGCGCCGCGGCGTGGTCGTCAACATGGAAAAGACGGTGCGCGGCATCACGCACGCCGTCGATGCGGCACAGCGAATGTGCGGTCACAAGTTGGAGTCCTGCTTCGTCGGCATGGCCGGCACGCATGTCTTGAGCCAGAATAGTCGTGGCGTCATCGCGGTCGCGCGCTCGGATCGAGAGATCGGGCAGGAAGACGTGAACCGCGTGATCGACGCGGCGCGCGCCGTCTCGGTGCCCAACGACCGCGAGATCATCCATGTCGTCCCTCGCGGCTACGTGGTCGACGGCCAGGAGGGCGTCAAGGACGCGGTCGGCATGTCGGGCTCCCGGCTCGAGGTCGAGACCCACATCATCACCGGTTCGCTGACCGCGGTGCAGAACGTCGTCAAGTGCGTGCACCAGGCAGGCATGAGCGTCGAAGACCTGGTGGTGCAGGTCCTGGCATCGGCGGAGGCCGTCCTTAACGACAATGAGCTCGACCTGGGTGTGGCGCTGGTCGACGTCGGCGGTGGAACGACCGACGTGGCGCTCTTCAATGAGGGCAGCGTGGTGCACACGGCGGTCCTGCCCGTGGGAGCCACGCACGTGACCAACGACGTCGCCATCGGGCTCCGCACCACCTTGACGGAGGCCGAGATGCTGAAGATCAACTACGGCCACGCAATTCCGGCGTGCATCCCGCGTGAGGAGATGGTGGAGGTGCACCAGATCGGCCAGGACCGTATGCAGGCGGTGCCGCGCCGTCACCTGGCTGAGATCATCGCTCCCCGCGCGCGCGAGATCCTCGAGATGGTCAAGGTCGAGATGCGTCGGGGCGGCCATGACGGCTTCCTTCCGGGTGGGGTGGTGTTCACCGGTGGTGGCTGCCGCCTTCTCGGCTTCACGGAAGCGGCGCAAGGCCTGCTCGAGCTGCCCGTCCGCATCGGGGCGCCCGGACAAACCATCGGCATGAGCGACCAGGTGAGCGGGCCCGCCTATGCGACGGCCGTGGGGCTGCTGCGGTGGGGCACAAAACTTCGGCACCACGGCAATGGGCGCACGCCTGTTGGCGCGGGCGCTTCGGCGGTGTACGCACGGACCGTTCGTTGGATCAAGGATTTCTTCTAAGAGGAAGGAGGCCGATATGAACATTGACGATCAGCTTCGAATGAAGGGCCTCGCCTCGCGGCCAGTTATTCCCGGCGACTACGGCGCGGGCCAGGGTCCGCGCGTCTCTGCTGAACGGTTCGTAAGGGCGCGCCTGGAGCGCGATAAGGAGGAAGCAATGCGCGACGTCGACCGGACCCTGGAAGGGAATGCGCGGATCAAGGTCGTCGGGATCGGTGGCGGTGGGAGCAACGCGGTGAACCGGATGATCCGCTCTAAGCTGCGCGGCGTCGAGTTCATCGCCATCAACACCGACCTGCAGGCGCTGGCTCACTCTGAAGCACAGACCAAGATGAACATCGGCAAGAAGCTGACCCGCGGCCTCGGAGCCGGCGGCAATCCGACCATCGGTCGCGAAGCCGCGGAAGAGAGCCAGCAAGAACTTTCGGAGCTGTTGCAAGGCGCCGACATGGTGTTCCTGACCGCCGGCATGGGCGGTGGGACCGGATCCGGCGCCGCGCCGGTCGTCGCCGAAATCGCCCGCAACAACGGCGCGCTCACTATCGGGGTCGTCACCAAGCCCTTCACTTTCGAGGGGACCCGACGCCGCGCGATCGCCGAAGAGGCCTCGACCACGCTCCGGGAGAAGGTCGATACCCTGATCATCATTCCGAACCAGCGGCTGCTGGACGTCACCGACAAGAAGGTGCCGTTCACCGAGGCGCTAAAGATCGCCGACGACGTGCTGCGCCAGGGCGTGCAGGGCATCTCAGACCTGATCGTCCAGCCGGGGCTGATCAACCTGGACTTCGCCGACGTCAAGGCGGTCATGTCTGGGCAGGGCGCGGCCCTGATGGGGATCGGCTTCGGTAGCGGCGACCAGCGCGCCTCCGACGCCGCCCGCGATGCCGTCGCCAGCCCGCTGCTGGAGACCTCGATCGACGGGGCACGAGGCATCCTCTTCAACATCACCGGCGGGACCGACCTCACGCTGCACGAGGTCAACGAAGCGGCCGAGATTGTGCGGGCCGCCGCTGACAAGGACGCCAACATCATCTTCGGGACGGTCATCGACGAGAAGATGTCCGGCGAGATCAAGATCACCGTGGTCGCGACCGGGTTCCTCACCGGAGCCGATTCGAGCCGCGAGATCGACGAGCAATACAGTCGCCCGGCGCCGGTCGAGGAAGTACCGGCTTACCGTGGCTTCGATCCCTCGAACCTCGATATTCCCGCGTTTTTGCGGGGTCGCCGCTAACCTGCGCGAGGGGTGCCCCCTTCCCACCCCTCGCGTCCTTCACTCCCGGGCACCACAACATGTGGGATACTGATGTGAGATGAAGTGCCCATATTGTGGTCACATCGACCTGAAAGTCGTCGATTCCAGGGACTCCGATACCGGCGAGTCAATCCGGCGCCGTCGGGAGTGCCTCCAGTGCACCAAGCGCTTCACCACCTACGAGCGGATCGAGACCGTGCCGCTCTACGTCATGAAGAAGGACGGCCGCCGGGAGGACTTCGATCGCCAGAAGCTCTTTAGCGGCCTCATGAAGGCCACCACCAAGCGCGAGATCTCGCACGGTACGATCGAGCGGGTGGTCGACGAGATCGAGACTGAGCTCCGAACCCGGGGCAAGGTCGACATCCCGTCTCGCGAAGTCGGCGAGCTGGTGATGGATAAGCTCCGAGGCCTCGACGAGGTCGCCTATATTCGCTTTGCCTCCGTCTACCGTTCGTTCATGGACCTCCAGGAGGTCAAGCACGAGATCGACCAGCTCCTGAGCCGCGAAAAGCGAGGCTGACCCAACTCGATGGTGGAGCTCGACGCCGTCCTGAGCGTCGCCGCCTTTCCGGTGCGCCACGGCTTCAGCACCATCGCCCTCGGCTCGATGGGGCTCACCGGCGCTGCTGATCCTGAGGCTGTCATCCGGCGCCGGCGGCAGCTCGCCGGGCAGGTGGGCTTTGATCTCGACCGCGCCTTGATGACGGTGCAGGAGCATGGGGCCAATGTCGCCACCTTCCATCGGGCGCGGCCCGAAGGGGGGCAGTGCGTCTTCTCGACGGACGCGCTGGCGACCGACGTTCCCGGCCAGGCGATCGTGACCTACCACGCCGACTGCTTCCCGCTCCTCTTCGTCGACACCAGCCGCGGGGTGGTCGCGGGCGCGCACGCGGGCTGGCGCGGGGCGCTGGCCGGGGTCGCCAGCAAGACCGCCGCGGCGCTGCAGACCGCTTACGGGAGTTGGCCTGGCCAACTCGATGTGCTGATCGGCCCCGGGATTTGCGAGCGGTGTTATCAGGTTGGCGAGGACGTCGGGCAGCAGTTTTCGGCACGCTATGGCCGGCACGAGAAGTACCTGGCCGCGGAGGGCGCAGACTTCCGGCTCGACCTGGAGGCCGTCCTCCGGCTCCAGCTCGAAGATGCCGGCATCGCCCCCCACCGAATACAGAGCGCCGGCTGGTGCACTCGCGAAGAGGACCGCTGGTTTTCGCATCGCGGTGGCCGGGCCGGCCGTTTCCT
>Ga0070699_100006037_pt1 | contig 10591 bp, 7 predicted proteins | sample KBSK1503metaG_FD_65473 | JGI IMG/M metagenome (GOLD analysis project Ga0070699, IMG submission 65473) | Corn, switchgrass and miscanthus rhizosphere microbial communities from Kellogg Biological Station, Michigan, USA - KBS K1-50-3 metaG | ecosystem: Host-associated > Plants > Roots >...
CACAACTCGGGCTGGGTGCAGGGCCCGGGCGCGGCGGCGCTGGCCGACCCGAGCCAGGACCCGCGGCTGAAGGCCTACGTCCAGGGGGTGGTGGGAGCGTTCGCGAAGGACGACCGAATCCTCGCCTGGGACGTGTGGAACGAGCCCGACAACACCAACGGCGGAAGCTACGGGAAGCTCGAGCCGAAGGACAAGGTCGCGCGGGTGGTCGCGCTGCTGCCGCAGGTGTTCGCGTGGGCGCGCGAGGCCGGCGCCCAGCAGCCCCTGACCAGCGGCGTGTGGGGCGGCGAGGGCGAGCACTCGCCGGACGGCGCCGCCGCGAACGAGACGGCGCAGATCCAGCTCCACGAGTCGGACATCATCACCTTCCACAACTACACCTGGCCGGAGTTCTTCAAGCGCCAGGTCACCGCGCTGAAGAAGCACGGCCGTCCGGTGATCTGCACCGAGTACATGGCCCGCTCGGCGGGCAGCACGTTCGACGGGATCCTGCCGATCGCGAAGCAGGAGCGCGTCGGGGCGATCAACTGGGGATTCGTCGCCGGCAAGACGCAGACCTTCCTGCCATGGGACTCGTGGCGGCGGCCCTACGTTCTCGAGCAGCCGACGCTGTGGTTCCACGAGGTGCTGCGGCCCGACGGGACGCCCTATCGAGCGGCGGAGGTGGAGCTGATCCGGCAGCTCACCGGCAAGCCTTAGCCGGCGCCGGCGAGCGCGCTCACCACTCCAGCACGAGGAGGGAGACGGCCTGGCGAGGCAGCGCGAGGGGCAGGCTCGCCCGGCCCCCGTCGACCGGCACCGTGGCGGGGGCTTGCATCACGGCGAGCCGGCTGGCGGCCTCGAGCTCCGCGTATTGCCGCTCGTCGGGCGCGACGGGAGAGCCCATCCGCTTCCAGGCCGCATACGCATTGCCGTGGCTCTCGTCGATGCGGTAGTGCCGCAGGCGCGCCTCGCCCCGCCCCAGCGGGAGGCCGCTCAGTGAGAGCCGGACCGCGGCTTCGGGGCCGGGCACGTCGTCGTCGTGATAGTGCCAGAGGAGGACGCTCAGCCTCCGCGGCTCCAGGCCGGCAAGCGCGGAGACATACGGCGCGGCCCGCACGCCGTCCTTCAGCATCGCCTCCAGCCCGCGGTCGGCCGTGCTCTGCACGGGCAACCGGCGTCCCGCCATCCTGCCGAACATGCGGAACACGTTCAGCACCGGCAGGCCGAGGCCGTTGCTGGCCAGCGCGCGGAAGCCGGCGAAGTACGGCTGGTCCTCGAACTCGAAGGCCCACGTGAGCGCGCCTTCCAGGTTGACACCGTGCTTTTCCGCGAGGTCGTGCTTGCGGGCGAAGACGGCGGCCGTGTAGCTCGAGTACATCGTGCCGTTGCGGTAGCCGAGCTGCGGCCCCTGGCAGGCCGCGCAGCCTTCCGGATCGGACTCGCCGATGACAATCGGCTTGTCCTTCAGCGCGGGGAACGAGGCGATGATCGCGAAGGCGCCGTCGATCGTCCGGAGCTGGTCGGCGATCCCCATCCGCACGTGGCCGTCCAGGAACCTGGGCGCGCCCTTGGCGTGGAACGCCACGAAGTCGATCGGCGTGCCCGTCTTGCCGGTGGCGTGGTTGGTGCCGCGCAGGCAATGCTCCAGGAACGCCCGCAGGAACTCGCCGCCGCCCCCGGCGGTGTCGGGCCCCCCGACGCGCGCCGTGGGCAGGGCACGGCGCACCGCGTCGACGGCGTAGTCGTGGAGTTTGTGGAACTCCTCCGGCGTGCCTTGCCAGTAGGCGATGTTCGGCTCGTTCCAGACCTCCCAGTACCAGCGCTCGACCTCGGCGCGCCCGTAGCGCTCGACGCTGTGCTGCACCCACCGGAAGACCAGCTCCGCCCACTTCCCGTAGTCCTTCGGCGGATGCGCCCAGCCCGTGTAGATCCGCTGGTACGGCAGCCCGGGCCGCCACTCGTGCTGGTACGGCTCGGGCTTGACCGACAGGGCCTGCGGCATGAAGCCGATCTGCGCGTACGGCGCGAGCCCGCGATCGCGGTAGGCGTCGAAGATGCGGTCGACGATCGTCCAGTCGTACACGGCTCGGCCGCGCTCATCCTCCGTGTACGCGTTGGTGCTGCCCCACTTCAGCGCGGGCGTGCCGTCGCCGCTGGTGAGCAGGTTGTGGGTCCGGAAGTAGACCTGATGCGGTCCGAGCCGGCCCAGCTCCGCGAGCAGCCGGCGCCCGTCCTTCATGTACGCGTAGTTGGGCTCGTCCGCGCCGAAGAAGCGCCAGATCGGCTTCAGCTCGCCGCGAGGGCGGGCGGCGTCGATCTCGATCGAGACGGGGAAGGCGCTCTCGGCGGCGCCGGAGGCGACCACCGGCGCGCCGATCAGGAGCACGAGCAGGGAGCCGGCGGGAAGGGTCAAGCGGCGCAATGGTACTACCATATGATGCTACGATTGGCCGGCCGATCAGACCTCGACACATGAAACAGCCTTGGCACCGCCGTGAGTTCGTGGCGACGCTCGGCCGCGCGGGGGCCGCGCTCGCGGCCGAGTCCTGGCTGCCCGGCTTCGGCTTCGCCCAGACGCGCGGCGCGGCGCGGGCGGTGCTGCAGCGCTCCCGCTATCGCTCCGAGCTCGACCGCCGCCTCCTCGGTGCTTTCCTGGAGCACCTCGGCCGCGCGGTCTACACGGGCGTCTACGAGCCGGGCTCGCCGCGCGCGGACGCGGACGGCTTCCGCACCGACCTCGTCGCGGAGGTCAAGGGGCTCGGCGTGCCGATCATGCGCTACCCCGGCGGGAACTTCGTCTCCGGCTACCACTGGCTCGACGGCGTGGGGCCGAAGGACAAGCGCCCGACGGTGCTGGAACGGGCCTGGAACTCGCTCGAGACGAACCAGTTCGGCACGAACGAGTTCATCCAGTGGTGCCGGCGAGTGGGCACCGAGCCGCTCCTTGGCTTCAACCTCGGCACCGGCACCGCCGAGGAGGCCGTCGCCTACGTCGAGTACTGCAACGTGGACAGGGGCACGAGGTGGAGCGAGCTGCGCCGCGAGCACGGCCAGGCCGAGCCCCACAACGTGAGGTACTGGTGCCTCGGCAACGAGATGGACGGGCCGTGGCAGATGGGGCACATGACGGCCGTGGAGTACGGCCGCAAGGCCCGCGACGCCGCGCGGCAGATCCGGGTCGTCGACCCGATGACGCGGCTGATCGCCTGCGGCTCCAGCAACACGATCCTGCCCACGTACCTCGTCTGGGACCGCGAGGTGCTCGAGGAAAGCTACGACCAGGTCGACGGCATCTCGCTGCACAACTATTACGGCAACACGCCGGCGCTCACGAACAACGACACGAGCCGCTACCTCGCCATGAACCTGGACATGGAGCGGCAGATCCAGGAGATCGCCGCCGTGTGCGACTACGTGCAGGGCCTGCGCAAGTCGCCGAAGCGGCTGTGGCTGTCCTTCGACGAGTGGAACGTGTGGTACCGCGCGCGGGGCGGCCGCTTCGCCAACGGGCAGAGGAAGTTCGCGCCCCCGCTGCTTGAGGAGGTCTACAACCTCGAGGACGCGCTGCTCGTCGGCGGCTTCCTCAACACGCTGCTGCGCCGCTCCGACCGCGTGCGCGTCGGCTGCCTGGCGCAGATCGTCAACGTGATCGCGCCCCTCGTCACCAGCGCGACCTCCGTCCTCCGGCAGGCGATCTTCTACCCCTACGCGTGGGCGCTGAAGCACGCGCGCGGCCGGGTGCTCGACCTGCAGGTGGAGTCGGAGACGTACCCGATCCGCGCGGAGGGGCTGCGGCCGGACTTCGCGCGGGACGACGTCGTGCCGTACGTGGACATGGTCGCCACCCTGGATCCCCAGGACGGCGGCGTGGCCGTCTTCGCGCTGAACCGCGACCTGCAGTCGGAGCGCGAGCTGGTCCTGGAGTTCCGCGACCTCACGCCGCAGCGCGTCCTCGGCGCGGAGACGCTGACGGGCACGGACCTGAAGGCGTCCAACAGCTTCGAACGGCCCACGCTCGTCGCGCCGCGCCCGCTCGAGGTGCCCCGTGCGGGGACGACGATGACGCTACGGCTGCCCGCCCGCTCCTACAGCGCCGTCCAGATCGCGACTTCCTGAGCGCGCGGCGAGGGCTGTCGCGCGTTCACTCGTGCGGGGGCCGGGCCACGTAGATCATGCCGCCGCCGACCTCGGCCCCGAGTCGAGGCAGCGGTGCCGGAGGCGGGCCCTCCACGACCCGGCCCATGACGTCGTAGGCGCCTCCGTGGCAGGGGCACCGGATGAGCCGCTGCTGCGCGTTCCATCCCAGCGGACAGCCTTCGTGGGTGCAGGTCGCCTCGAAAGCCCGGACCTCGCCGCCGACGTTGAGGACGATGATCGGGCTCTCCCCGAGCGTCGTCCGGAGCGCCGAGCCCGGCGGAACGTCGGCGAGCGGCGTCACGGGCTGGCCGCGCGGACGGCGGAAACGCCAGACGGCGAAGACGAGGCCCGAAAGAGCCAGCGTGCCGAGCGCGGACGCCGCCGCGCGCCGCGACAGGATCATCGAGGCCGGCGCGTCCGGGCGACGGTCATCCGCTGCGGGAACTCGCCGACCCGCACCCGCGCCGCCTCCTTGCCGTCGGCTACCGAGATGACGGACACGGTGTTGTCGCGCCGGTTGCTCACGTAGGCGAAGCGGCCGTCCCGGCTGAAGGCGACCCAGTTCGGCTCGCGCCCCACGGGGATCGTGCTCACGAGCTCCAGCTCGGGGACCGAGTAGATCGCGACGAACCCCAGCAGCGACGCGTTCGCCACCAGCCGCTTGCCGTCGGGGGCGAGCCGGAGGCCGTGGTTCATCACGAAGTGCGACTTCTCGAGGGTGGGGGTGGGGAGGGTTTGCCCCAGCGTGGGCAGCTCGACGGTCCTGATCACGCGGCCGGTCTTCAGGCTCACCACCACGAAGCCGTGGAGCTTGGAGAGCTGCGCGTAGAGGGTGGTCTCGTCCGCGCTCACCTGGAACGGCCGGACGCCCTCCGGCAGGGGGATGATCCGCCGCACGTCGTGACGGACGGCGTCCACCACCGCCACCTGGTTCGCCTCCATCATCCCCACGTAGACGGACTTCCCGCTCGGTCCCAGCAGCGTGCCGTGCGCGCCCTTGCCGACCTCGGGCCGGGCCACGACCTGGTGGCTCTTCGTGTCCACCACCGCGAGGAGCCCCTTGTCGTAGAGCGGCACGTAGAGGAAGCGCTCGTCGCGGGAGAGCGTCAGGTGGTTGGGCACGCCCCCGACGTCGGCGCGCCAGAGCACCTGTTCCGTCGCCGTGGAGACGGCGATGACGTCCTTGGTGTCGAGCCGGCTGACGTAGAGCACGTCCCCGTTCCGCGACGAGATGACGTCGTCCGGATCATTCCCGACCACACTCGCCGGAATCGTGCCCACCACGCGGTGGGCGGGGATCTCGACGATCGAGATGTCCCCGCCGAGCGTGTTGGCGACGTAGAGGTATTCCTGGACCCGCCCCGCCGCCGGGACCGGCGCGATCAGCCACACCCCGAGACACGCGCCGAGCACGTGCTCTACCACTTCAGGATCGTGAGCGAGTGCCTGGGAAACGTGTACTCGAAGCCGTTCCCGCTGGCCTTGACGCTCGTGCTCCGGGTGGCCGGCCGCACGACGGAGTCCTTGCCGAACGTGTGGGTCGCCTTGAGGTCGGGGTGGTTCAGCTCCCAGACGCTCACCGGCCCCGAGGGCGCCCCCGCGGCGTTCTCGATGCGCGCCGTGATGTCGGTCTTCTCGCTCCGGTTCAGCACGTTGAGCGAGATCTGCCGGGCCGCGGGATCGTAGGTGGCGGAGACGTCCAGGTAGCCGAGCGGGCGTCCTTCGTCCGGCTTGTACTGCGGTGAGTCCACGAGCACGTCGAGCGCGCGGCGGCCGCGCTGCTTGGCGTACTCCGCGATCGGGAAGTAGATCGTCTGCAAGTACAGCCCGTCCTTGTTCGTGAAGATCGGGGCGATCACGTTCACGAGCTGGGCCAGGTTCGCCATCTTCACGACGTCGGCGTGGCGGATGAAGGCGTTGAGGAACATGCCCATCGCGAGGGTGTCCTCGAAGTTGTAGATCTCCTCGAGACCCTTGCTGGCGATCTCGTACTCCGTCGTGCCCTGGAACGAGCGGTACCAGACGTTCCACTCGTCGAAAGCGATGTGGATGGCGCGGGCCTTGGGGTTGCCGACCCGCAGGGCCTGGATCTGCCCCTTGACGACCTCGATGCGGTCGTCGAGGTCGCGCGAGGAGGCGAGGAACTTCTCGAGGTTGTTCTCGCGGTTGCCGATGTAGGTGTGGAGCGAGATGTAGTCGATCTCGCTCTTCAGCCGGTCGAGCACCGTGCGGTTCCAGCCCACCCAGTCCGCCCCGGGCCCGAAGTTCGAAGAGCCGGAAGCGATCAGCGAGATCGACCCGTCCGCGCGGCGCATGGCCTTGGCCGCCTCGAGCGCGAACTTCGCGTAGTCCTCGGCGTTCTTGTGCCCGAGCTGCCACGGGCCGTCGATCTCGTTGCCGAGGCCCCAGACCTTGACGCCCCAGGGCTTGTCGCGGCCGTTCTTGCGCCGCTGCTGCGCCCAGTACGTGTTGCCGGCCTCGTTCGTGTACTCGACCCAGTTCCGCGCCTCGTCCACGGAGCCGAGGCCGGCGTTGATGCACAGGTAGGGCTCGACGCCCAGCTTCTCGCAGTAGCGCAGGAACTCGTCGGTGCCGAAGCGGTTGGACTCGATCGCGCCCCAGGCGTGGTCGCGCCGCGCCGGCCGCTGGTCGCGCGGGCCGATGCCGTCCGTCCAGTGATAGCCGGAGGCGAAGTTGCCTCCCGGCCAGCGCAGGATCGTCAGGCCGAGCCCGCGGGCCGCGTCCATCACGTCGCGGCGGTAGCCGTCCGCGTCCGACAGCGGGCTGCCTTCCTCGAAGATCCCGCCGTAGATGCACCGCCCGAGATGCTCGGCGAAGTTGCCGAAGAGGTGCGGATGCACCTCGCCGATCACGCGGTCGGGATCCAGCTTGATGCGCGCCGGCGCCGTCTGGGCGCCGAGCGCCGCGGGGAGAGATGCGGCGATGACGGTCAGGACCAGGCCCGGCCGCCGGCGATGTTGGATCATGGATTCAACTCCTTCTGCCGAATCTCTGTCGGCGGAGGACGCCTTCTCCCTCGCGGACGACGACGAGCTGGTCGGCTTCGACGCTGCCGATGGGCTCGGTGGCGCCGCTGGGCCACCGGACCGTCAGCTCGGCGGAGGTCGCGGTGCCCAGCCCGAAGTGCAGCCGGCGGTCGCTCACGGAGTAGAAGCTCGACTGTGCCAAGACCTCCTGCGCCTGCGTGTGGCCGCCGTATCGGGCGACGACCCGCGCGCCGATCGCGCTGCGGTTGGACTTGACGCCGACGAGCAGCACCTTCAGCCAGTGGCCGCCGCCGGAGACGTCGTTGCGCAGCAGCGACGGCGGCTCGTTCATGTTCATCACGACGACGTCCACGTCTCCGTCGTTGTCGAAGTCGCCGAACGCGCAGCCCCGGCTCGCGTGCGGCGCGGCCACTCCGGGGCCCGCTTCCTCGATCAGCTCCTCGAAGCGGCCGTCGCCGAGGTTCCGGAACACCAGCCGGGGCGTGCGGAAGGGGTAGGCGGGAAGCGTACGCTCCACCTCGGGATAGACGCTTCCCGTCACCACGAACAGGTCGGGGAAGCCGTCGTTGTCGAGATCCACGATGCCGGCACCCCATCCGACGTACCGTGTCTCCACCCCCAGGCCGGCGCGGATCGTGACGTCGTTGAAATAGCCCTTGCCGTCGTTGCGGTAGAGGACGTTCGTGTCGTCGGAGAAGTGTGTCTTGAAGATGTCGAGGCTGCCGTCGAGGTCGTAGTCGCCGACGGCGACGCCCATGCCCGCCTGCTCCAGCCCGTCCTCGCTCAGCGCGACGCCGCGCTCCAGGCCTTCCTGGCGGAACGTGCCGTCGTGCTGGTTCCGGAAGAGCCAGCTCGGCGTCGAATCGCACGCGACGTAGACGTCGGGCCACCCGTCGTTGTCGTAGTCCGCGGCCACCGCGGTCATCGGGTAGGCTCCGGAGGCCGCCGTCACGCCGGCCGCCCGGCTGACGTCGGTGAACGTTCCGTCCCCGTTGTTGTGGAGGAGCTGGACGTACCCGGCGGGCAGGCCGCGCGGTCCGCAGTTCACGGGCACGCCCTTCCACCGGCAGTCGGGGTTTTCGCCCGGCCGGGGGAGCTTCTCCAGCGTCGTGTCGAGATAGTAGGCGACGAACAGGTCCAGCCGCCCGTCTCGGTCGTAGTCCAGCCACGTGCAGCCGGAGCCGTAGCGGGGCGCGTCCTGCCGCAGACCCGCCCTCGCGGTCACGTCGGTGAAGGTGCCGTCGCCGTTGTTGTGGTAGAGCACGTTGTGGCCGTAGTAGGTGATGAACAGGTCGTCGAAGCCGTCGTTGTCGTAGTCGCCGACCGTCACCGCCGACGCCCAGCCGGTGCGGACGAGGCCCGCCTTCTCGGTCACGTCGGTGAACGTGCCGTCGCGGTTGTTTTTGTAGAGGCGGTTCGACGTGCCCGGGGGCGCGCCCTCCAACCGGGTGCCGTTCAGCACGAGCAGGTCGAGCCACCCGTCGTTGTCGTAATCGAGGAACGCGACGCCGCAGCCGACCACCTCGATGATGTAGCTCTTGCCATCGACGCCGCCGTAGACGATCGGCCGGGTGAGGCCCGCCTGCTCGGCGACGTCGGTCAGGCGCGAGTTGAACGAGCGGCCGGAAGGCTTGCCGCGGGGTTGCGGCTTCACGCCCCGCGAGGAGACGCCCTGCGCCAACGCGCGGTCGGCGAAGCAGGCCAGCAGGGCGAGCGCCTCCCGGCGGGTCATCATGGCGCGGGCTCGGTCGCCGTCATGGTCTGGCCGGCGGCGACGCCTTCCAGCCGCTGGACCACGCCCGAAGGCCAGCGGATCTCGACGAGCCGGACGGTCGCATCCGCGCCCAGGCCCACCAGCAGCCGCTTGTCGCTGGCGGAAAGGTATCCCGCGGCGGTGTTGACCGTGAAGTACTGGGTGAAGCCGGAGGCGGACACGACCTTCACGCGGCAGCCGATGCCGTCGCGGTTCGATTTCCGGCCCACGGTCCGGATGCCGAGCCAGTTCCTCCGGTTTCCGCCGTCGTTTCGCAGCACGAGCGCCCGTTGGCCCACGCTGCTGACCACGACGTCGACGTCGCCGTCGTTGTCGAGGTCGCCGAAGGCGGCTCCGCGCCCGGCCCAGGGTTGGCGAAAGGCCTCGCCGGGGACGACTCTCACGAAGCGCCCGGACTCGTTGTGCAGCAGCAGCGGCGGCTGAAGGTAGCTCAGGTTGGGCGACGTCTTCTCGATCGTGTCCATCACGTGTCCCTGGGCTACGAAGAGGTCCTTCCAGCCGTCGTTGTCGTAATCGAAGAACCGCGTGCTCCAGCCGGCGAACAGCTGGGTGGCGGCGCCGACGCCGGACGTGTGGGTAACGTCCTGGAAGCTGCCGTCGGCGCCCTGGCGGAAGAGCCGGTAGCGTTCGTTCGAGAGATCGGTGACGACGAGGTCGGGACGGCCGTCGTTGTCGTAGTCGGCGAAGTCCACGCCCATCCCGGCGAAGGTCTTCCCGTCCTCGTTGAAGCCGACGCCGGCCAGCAGGCCCAGCTCGGTGAACGTGCCGTTTCCGTTGTTGTGGAAAAGGAACGACTGAACGGAGTCGTTGGCCACGAAGACGTCCGTGAAGCCGTCGTCGTCGTAGTCCGCGAACGCGACGCCGAGGCCCTTCCCGCTCGCCGCCGCGATGCCGGCCCGGGCGGACACGTCCGTGAAGGTGCCGTCGCCGTTGTTGTGATACAGGAGGTTCGTGACCGCGTCGTAGTTGTCGGGGTGGCAGTAGGCGCGGTAGCCGGGTTTCTTCTCCCCGCAATACCTGTTCGGCTCGAACGTCCATTCCACGTAGCGGGTGACGAACAGGTCGAGCCGGCCGTCGTTGTCCGCATCGAAAAAACCGGCGCTCGCGCTCCAGCCCGAGGCGCCGACCCCGGCGCGGGCGGTGACGTCGGTGAAGGTGCCGTCACCGTTGTTGTGGTAGAGCGTGTTGCCGCCGTAGCTCGTGACGTAGAGGTCCTCGAAGCCGTCGTTGTCGTAGTCGCCCACCGCCACGCCCATGCCGTAGAGACCCTGGGGCCTGCCGGTCAGCCCCGCCTTCTCGGTGACGTCCTCGAAGGCGCCGTCGCTCTTCTGGTGGTACAGCCGGTTCCAGTACCGCCGGTCCGACTTGTCGGGCCGCTGGCCGGGCGCCATGGGATCGTCGAGCTTCGCGCCGCTCGTGAAGAAGACGTCCAGGCGCCCGTCGTTGTCGTAGTCCAGCAGGGCCACCCCTCCGCCCATCGTCTCCAGCAGGTACTTGTTCGACGTGGCGGAGTTCTCGTGCTCGAAGTCGATTCCCGACGCCGGGGTGATGTCGGTGAACGTGACTTCAGGAACGGACGGAGCCGCTGCCAGCAGCAGCAGCCAGCCGCACGGCAGAGCCCAGGGCCATCTCCGCATGGTTCGCCCTACCCGAATCGGCGGCGGTCGACGATTCCCTTCGTCTCCTGCAC
>Ga0070699_100006038_pt1 | contig 10591 bp, 7 predicted proteins | sample KBSK1503metaG_FD_65473 | JGI IMG/M metagenome (GOLD analysis project Ga0070699, IMG submission 65473) | Corn, switchgrass and miscanthus rhizosphere microbial communities from Kellogg Biological Station, Michigan, USA - KBS K1-50-3 metaG | ecosystem: Host-associated > Plants > Roots >...
AGCACGTTTCAAAAATACGCCGTGTCAGGGCAGAGGGCAAAGAGCAGAGGGCAAATTCCCTCCCAAGCTGCCCCTGGCCCTCTGCCCTTTGCCCTTTCACCCATCAATTTTGAAACGCACTCTTAAGACATTCTTCAAAGGTATTTCGTGTGTCTCGTGTTTTCGTTTTCGTGTGTTTCGTGTTCAACGCTGCCAGACAGTGAGTTCGTGCACCGCCCACCAGTTCGGTGCCTGCGCCGTTTGACTGATTCTCAGCCTCACCGTTCGATTCGGCGGCAGATCGATGTTCATCACCGGATACCGTTCATCGATCGCCATCGCCTCGATGAGTCGATCGACGATCGGACGATCGAACAAGACGTGCGCATGGCCGGCTTCGTCGATCGATTCGATCGTCAACCGCCTTGGATAATCGGCGAGGCTCCGCTGAGCGGTCTCGAGCTGAATGCGGCCGACGTCGATCGCGCGTGAAAGGCGGACCGCGAGCCACTCGCCGCCGCTCTGCGCATCGCCGCTGACCCAACGCGTGTCGCGATCGCCGTCGACAACGAGCGGCAGCCGCCCCTGCTGCTGTGAGGCGTCGAGCGTGAGCGCGCGCGGATCGAGGCGGGTCAGTCGTCCGTCATCCGACGCAGATGCCGTGCTTCGAAGCCGCCACACCCGCGTCCGACCGAATCGTTGTCCCTCGACGATCTGCGCGCGCGCGGTGTCAATCGCGTCGACCAGCGCGGCGGCGTCGTCCTGTGCTGGAAACAGCTCCTCGTGGAGCAGCACGTACCGCACGCCAATCGCTTGGAGCCCTTCGAGCGCGCTCCCCATCAATGCCGGATCGCGGAGCGGCGAGGCGGCGCCGCCGAGCAGCTCCTGCAGCATCGACTTCCAGCCGCTGTAGCCGTTCACGATCGGATGACCGTGCCGCAGCGTTTCGAGCTGATACGTGAGCGTGAAAGGATGAAAATCGTCCTGCTGCGTGATCGGCAGCTCGATGGCGGCGCCGGCGGGCTGCATGCGCAGCCACTCGTAGGCCACGCGGTCCCAGCTCTTCACGTTGGCCGCCGGCACGTCGGCCACCTCGACGCCGTGCTGTCCTTCGAGCACGATGATCGCGGCGGTCGCGATTGCCGCCGCGACGCCGGCGCGCCGCGGCAGACGCGCAAGCACCCACGCGAAACCGGCGCCTGCGAGTACTGCGAGCCCGACGATGACGACCGACGAGAACCGCGCGGGCACGCGCAGTCCGTTGAAGCCGGGAACGACGCGGAACAACCACGCGTAGAGCGGTCCGCCGCCGGGGCCCATCGACAACCAGACGGCGAGCGCGGTCACGGCGAGATACGTCGCGACAACCCGCGACCGGCACACGCAGACGGCCAGCGCGGCGAATGCGATGACGGTGAAACCGTGGAACAGCTCGCGCTCGCCGCCGCCGACGGTCAGCAGCCCGCGCCACGTCCAGCCGCCGCGCGGAACCCGGAAGTAGTCGCCGAGTCGCGCGCTGAGGCCCGCGAGCTCTTCGTCGCTCCGCACGAAGCCGGCTTCCCGCTGGAGCCGCAGGTACACCCACGCAATCGGCGCCACGACGGCGACGACGACGAGGCCGGCCACCAGCAGATCGATCGTCGTCCGCGCGCGCCGATGAGGCGGTCGCGCCGTCTCGACGACGGCGACAACGCCGGCCGGGATCAAGAAGAAATAGAAGTAGTAGCCGTTCGACAATCCGAGCAGGACGAACGACGCCGCGAAGCCGGCGAGCCACCGGCGCGATCCGGTGCGGAAGTACTGGTGCAGCGCCCACAGTCCGACCGGCATCCATCCGTTCATCAGCACCTGCAGATGCGTCGTCTGCGCCAGTCGATACGGCGTCAGCTCGAAGGCGAGGCCGGCGAGCAGCGCGGCGTCGGTTCGTCCGACGAGCGAGCGCACGAGCAGGAACATGCCGAGCCCGGCGAATGCGTACGACGAGATGTACGCGACGTTGTAGGTGAGGATGGGACGACGCGAGATCCATTCGACCGGCGCGGTGAACAGCGCGATGCCGAGCAGATGCTCCGAATAGGCGAACGTATGGCGATGCGGATACAGGAACGGCGCATCCCACAGGCCGCGAAACAGATGGCGAGCGCGATCGGCGTCCCACGCGAGGATGAACGTGTTGAGCAGCGGATCGCCGAAACCGCCGGCGATCGCGCGCGCGGGATGGAGAATCAGCGGCCACGTCGCGGCGATCGCCGCGGCGCAGAAGACGAGCACGTGCAAAGATGTCCTGCGGCGCGAAGCGCTTTGCGGCGTCGTGAAGGAGTTCAGTGCTCCAGCAGCGACTTCAGCGCCGCCAGCGCGCGCTCCCAGCCGTGGCCGATCACGTCGTAGTACCGGCGCCAGCGTTCGCTCTCCTCGAATCCGCTCTGAAAGACGCGCACGAGCGTGCCGCCGGGTTCGGCGCGCACCGTCACCTGCAGCGCCATCGGTCCGATCGGTTCGCCGTCGGGTGGCAGCCAGAACGCATCCGCGACGAAGAACCCTTCGCGCGGGTCGAACTGCATCACCACGCCGCGGAACACGCCGCCGAGCCGGCCGAGGATCTCGTCGCGGAAATGGGTCGGCGCCCATTCGACGACGTACGGGCCGAGGACGCGCGGCGTGGTGACCGAATGGCTCACCTGCCACCAGGCCGAGAGCGCGTCGGGTTCGAAGAACGCTTTCAGCACGGTGGGCGCCGGCGCGGCGATTCGCGTCGAGACGTCGAGCTGAGGCCGCCGCGCCGAGGTGGCCACGGTCGGCTTCACGGCTGGCCCGCCGTCGTGCGCACGCGCTCGGATCGCGCGCGCGCCACCATCTCCTTGACCTCGCGCATCAGCGTCGGCACGTGGTACGGGATGCCGTCCTTGATCGTCCACTCGATGCCGCCGGCGTGGACGTTCTGCACCTTGTCGTTCGGGCCGATTGGCGCGTAGTTCGAGGCGGGCTTGCCGTTCAGCAGCATCACGTCGGCGCCGTACGGGTTCAGCAGCCTCAGATTCTCCAGCGGGTTGCCGTTGACGACGAGCAGATCGGCGACGAATCCTTCGCGGACCTTGCCCAGCCGATCCTCCATGCCGATCAGGCGCGCGCCGTTCCAGGTCGCGTGCTCGATGACCTCGAGCGGGTGGAAGCCCGCCTCCTCGTGCAGCTCCAGCTCGCGCGAGATGCCGAAGCCGTACATCGAGAAGATGTAGCCGGCATCGTCTCCGGTGGTGACGAGACCGCCCTTGTTCGCGAACTCGCGCACCGCGTCCATCCAGATGCGGTACTGCTGTTTCCAGCGCGCTTCCTGCGTGCTGGTCCAGCCGAAGAAGTAGGAGCCGTGGTTGTCGAGCGCGCCCTTGAAGTATTCCTCCATCGACGGATGCAGGTAGTCGCGGAACCACGGCTGGTTCTGCGCGCGCACCAGATCGCGGCTCGCCTCGTAGATCGAGAAGGTCGGATCCCACGCGACGTGGTGCTCGACCATCATGTCGATCACGTTGTGGAGCTTCTGCGGATCCGCCTGCGCGTACAGCTCACCCGCGCGCCCGAACCGGTGGATCTCGTCCGCGTAATTCATCTCCGGCGGGAAATCCTGGACGCCGTTCAGCGCGGCGTCCGCGACGCCGTAGAAGTGCTCGATGGAGTTGACGCCGAGCTCGACGTAATCCTTCGCCGTCGTTTCCTCGACGGCGATGTGCGTCGCCGTGCGCAAGCCGAGCTTGTGCGCTTCTTGCATGATCGCTTCGAGCTGATCGCGATCCATGCCGATGATCTTCAGGCCGTCGGCGCCGCGCTGCTTGATGTCGCGAATCCACTGGCGGATTTCATCCGGCGCTCCGGTGCGGCCCTTGCTGACGAACGGGTACACGAGAATCCGCGGCGCGACGATCGTGTGCGCGTTGCTCTCCGCCTGCCAGCGCTTCGACTTGTCGAAGTCGCCGCCGACCTCGCGCGCCGTCGTGACGCCCGCGGCGAGATAGAGATTCCGCTCGTACTGAATCGGCTGCGGCACGCCCGGCTGCCGCTCCTCGTGCCAGTGCATGTGCACGTTGACGATGCCCGGCATCACGTATTTGCCCGCGGCGTCGATGACGGCGTCGCCCGCCGACGCCGCGATGCGCGACAGCCGCTCGCCGGACGGCACGATCGTGGAGATGCGTCCGTCCTCGACGAGGATGTCCATCGGCCCGTACGCGGGCTTGGCGTTGCCGTAGATGATCATCGCGTTGCGGATCACCAGCCGGCGATTCTGTTTCGCATGGATCGATGGCGTGGACACGGACTGCTGCGCCGCGGCGTCGAAGGTCAGCAGCGTCGCGGCGACGAATCCCGACAACAGAAGATGGCGCATAGGAAGGCGAATCATAGCATTGTGATGATACATTGCCGTTATGTCGCATCAGCCGATGGCGTACTTGTCGCCGGAATTCCTCGAGAGCGAGGAGGCGCGCCCGATCCGCATTCTCTCGGAGTACCTCGAGCCGCTCCGGCGTTTCAAGGATCAGAAGATTCAGGACACCGTGGTGTTCTTCGGATCTGCGCGCGTCGACAGCCGCGAGCGCGCCGAGCGCGCGCTGCAGACGCTGCGCGCTCGGGGCGACCGCAACGCCGACGCGAAGTACGAAGAGGAGCTGACCAAGAGCCGTAAAGCGGTCGAATGGGCGCGCTACTACGAGGACGCGCGCGAGCTCGCGCGGATGCTGACGGCGTGGAGTCTTACGCTGCAGTCGGAGAACCATCGCTTCGTCGTCACCTCCGGCGGCGGCCCCGGCATCATGGAGGCCGCCAACCGCGGCGCGCGTGAAGCGGGCGGCAAGACGATCGGCCTCAACATCCGGCTGCCGTTCGAACAGGGCGCCAATTCGTACATCACCGAGGGGCTGCACTTCGAGTTCCACTACTTCTTCATGCGCAAATTCTGGTTCGCGTACCTGGCGAAGGCGCTCGTCATCTTCCCCGGCGGCTTCGGCACGTGCGACGAGCTGTTCGAGATCCTCACCCTCGTGCAGACCGACAAGCTGTCGAAGAAAATCGAAGTCATCCTGTACGGCCGCGACTACTGGTCGCACGTCCTGCATTTCAAGCCGATGGCCGAGTGGGGCGCGATCGCCGACAGCGATTTGGAGCTGCTCACGAAATGCGACACGCCGATCGACGCGTTCGAGCGCCTGCGCGCGCACCTCGTGAAGCATCATCTCGAGCCGGCCACGCCGCAGGAAGCGGCTGCGCCCGGGATCGCAAAGACACGGGGCTAGGCACACGAAGAGAGTCAATAGCAGGAGAGCGGCGTGGTCACCATGGACCGCGATACGCGCCAGAAATTGATCGCGATGTACAAAGACGGCTACCGCGCCGTCTCAGAGGCGCTGACCGGCGCGACCGACGTGGAGCTCGACGCGCACCCGAAGCCGGGCAAGTGGTCGGCCCGCGAAGTCGTGCACCATCTGGCCGACAGCGAGATGACCGCGGCGATCCGCCTCCGCCTGCTGCTCGTCGTCGACAACCCGCAGATCGTCGGCTTCGATCAGGACGAGTTCGCACGGAAGCTGCACTACGCCGAGCGCCCGACCGAAGCGTCGCTCGACGCGTTCAAGGCGGCGCGCCGCACTACCGCCGAACTGCTCGACCGGATGACCGACGCCGACTGGCGTCGTCAAGGCACGCACACCGAGCACGGCTCGTATTCGACGGAGCGCTGGCTGGAGATCTACTCGTCCCATGCGCACAAACATGCCGAGCAGATCCAGGTCGCGCTCGACGCCGCGCGCCAGAACAGGAAGAAATAAATACTGGTTGGCGGCACTGCACGCGCTTTCACGCTGATTCCTCGCTGACACCAACGAACAGTATCGACACGCCGGGAACGCCGATAAACGGATCGATGACCCTCAAACCCGCCCGGTTTCCCGGGCGCGGCACGATGTACGTCGCCGGCATCGCGTGTGCCGGCGCCGCGGTGCTTGCGTACTCCATTCGAGATCTCGTCATTCATCCCGTCGGCCTGGAATGGGTGATCCTCGTCCTGCTCACCGTCGGGAGCGGATGGGCGACGCTCCGCATCCCGGAGATGCCGATCAGCTTTTCGATCTCCGATACCTTCATTTTCTCCACCGCTCTGTTGTTCGGCCCGTCGGCAGGCGCCGCGACGGCCGCGCTCGACGCGCTCGTGCTGTCGTATCGCATGGTCTTCAGCCGGAGGGAGGCGCACCGCGTCCTCTTCAACGTCTCGACGGCGGCGATCGCCATGTGGACCGCGACGCAGGCCTTCTTCGCGCTGGCCGGCAGCCGGCCGCTGCTCGAAGGCTCGTTCGCGGCGGCGCGGCTGCTCGCGCTGCTCGCCGTGTTCGGTGCCATCGACTTCGGGTTGAACACCGGCATCGTCGCGACCGCGGTCGGCTTCGAGCGAAAGAAGCCGGTCGTCTCAGTGTGGCGCGAGCACTTCCTCGGCCTGTGGGTCAGCTATTTCGGCGGCGTGTTCGGCGCCATGCTCTTCCTGGTGCTGACGCTCCTGCACCGGTTCGACGTGCTCATGCTCATCGTACCGCTGCCGCTGATCCTGTACATGACGTGCCGCCACGCGCTCGGCCGCGCGCAGGATCAGATCAGCCATCTCGGAAAGGTCAATCGCGTTTACGTTGCCGCCATCGAAGCGCTCGCGCAGGCGGTCGATGCGAAGGATCAGGTGACACACGACCACGTGCGCCGCGTGCAGGACGAGTCGGTGCGTCTCGCGCACGCCCTGCAGGTCGAGGATGAAGGCGAGATCCAGGCCATCAAGGCCGCGTCGCTGCTGCACGACGTGGGCAAGCTGGCGATTCCGGAGCACATTCTGAACAAACCGGGAAGGCTCACGCCGGCCGAGTACGAGATCATGAAGCGGCACGCGGCGATCGGCGCCGACATTCTGTCGGTGATCGGCTTTCCGTACGCCGTCACGCCAATCGTGCGGCACCATCACGAGAACTGGGACGGCACCGGTTACCCGGACGGCCTCACCGGCGACGCGATTCCCGTCGGCGCGCGGATCCTCGCCGTCGTCGACTGCTTCGACGCGCTCACGTCCGATCGCCCGTACCGACCGGCTCTGAGCGACGCCGACGCCCTGCAGATCGTCGCGGACCGCCGCGGAACGATGTACGACCCGCGCGTGGTCGACATCTTCTTTTCGCTTCACGGGGCCGCAGTCGCCGAGCCGTCGCCGAAAGCGGCCAAGTGGACCCCGTCGACTACGACGGCGCCCGTGGCCGCGAGTCACGACGCCAGCGAGACGTGGAACGACGCCAACGATATTCGAGTGTTCTTCGATCTCGGACGCGCGGTGGCCGCCGCTCCGCCGTCCGCGCTCGGCGAGATCCTCTGGTCTCATTTGAGCAAGCACGTTCCCGCCTCGGCGTTCGTTCTATACGCCTACAGCGACGCCGACGATGCACTCGCGGCCATCTACGCGTCCGATCCGGCGGCGACGGGAGATCCGATGGAGCGGATTCCGCTCGGCGAGCGCCTGAGCGGCTGGGTTGCGGCGACAGGCCAATCGATTCTGAACTCAGATGCTCGCCTGGATCTCGATGCCGGCGTCCGCGAACAGAGTCCGCTGCGCAGCGCGCTGGCGGTGCGGCTCGAGGCGAACGGACGCACCAGCGGTGTGCTCAGTTTCTATGCGGCTGCGCCCAACGCGTTCGACGAGGGACACAAACGCCTCGTCGAAGCCGCTGCTCGCGTGATGGCCGACACGAAATTGGTCCCCACGGCGTCTCGAAACGGCGCACGCATGTCTCAGAACGGCGCCGCGCGGTTAATGTCAATGAGCGCAACAGTTCGCTAGAGTCATGTGGCCGCTGCGTCGCAAAACGGATCAGCGGTGCACACGCCTGCACGTCTTACAAAACTCGCCGTCGATCCGTTAAGCACTTGCCTGGTTGACGCTTAACACGTTTCAGCCGCCGCGCGGCCGCTGGCGCACCGCTTGCCCTACAACGCTCCACGATAGCTGTCTCTCTTTCTAACGAGTGGAATGGTATGAAGAACTGGCTTCGAAAGGCGTGCGTCGCAGCTGGCGTCGTTGCCATCGCGCTTGCGAGCACGAGCACGAACCCGACGGCGACGTCGCGCGCCGCGCGGAAACATCCGCGGCTCGACCGCAGCCTGCAGGCGACGGTAGCCGCGCACTCGCGCGACCCGCAGCGCGTCATCATCAGCGTCCGTCCCGGTTCGCGGTCCGCGGTGCGCCGCGCGCTCGCGGCGCACGGCGATCAGATCCTCGCCGAACACGATTCGATCGACGCGATCACGGCCGTCGTTCCCGGCCAGGAGCTCGAGACGCTCGGGAGCCAGGACGCCGTCGTCTCGGTCTCACGTGATGCGGTCGTCAGCGCCCACGGCCTCCTCGACGGTCTCGTCGGAGGGCTCGTCGGCACCGTCGTGAACGTTCTCGGGATCCTGTTGCCGAACGGCGCCGACACGTCGGGGCCGGTCGTCGCGCCCGCGGTTTTGCGCCAGACGCTTGGCGTCGACAGCACGAGCTGGACCGGTAAAGGCGTCGGCGTGGCCATCATCGATTCGGGACTGGAATATTCCTCGGACTTCTACAACCGAGTCGTCGCGTCCTACGATTTCAGAAACGGAGCGTCCGCTTCTGCGCCGCTGTCCGACGAGTACGGACATGGGACGCACGTCGCGGGCACGATCGGCAGCTCCGGCGCGATGTCGTACAACTACACGTACCGCGGACTCGCACCGAAGGTGAAGCTCGTCATCCTGAAAGTGCTCGACGGGAAAGGCGCTGGCCTCACGAGCGACGTGATCCGCGCAGTCGACTTCGCCGTCGCGAACAAAACGACGCTCGGCATCGACATCATCAACTTGTCGCTCGGCCATCCGATCTACGAACCGGCGGCGTCCGATCCGCTCGTGCAAGCGGTTGAACGCGCGTCGCGAGCGGGAATCATCGTGGTGGCGGCGGCCGGCAACTACGGCAAGAATCCGCAGACCGGCGAGCCCGGATACGCCGGCATCACGTCGCCTGGCAACGCGCCGTCGGCGATCACCATCGGCGCGGTCAAAATCCAGAACACCGTCCCGCGCGGCGACGATCGCATCGCCGACTACAGCTCCGCAGGGCCGAGCTGGTACGACGCGTACGCGAAGCCGGATATCGTGAGTCCGGGACATAACATCGTTGCGAACGCCGCCAAGAACGGATATCTCTATCAGACGTATCCGCAGTTGAAGGCCGACGATCCCGACTACATGGTGCTGAGCGGCACCAGCATGGCGACTGCGGTGACGACCGGCTCGATCGCGCTGATGGTCGAGGCGAATCGAAATGCCAACGGGTATCCGTCGCGCCCGTCGCTCACGCCGAACAGTGTCAAAGCCATCCTGCAGCACACCGCGCTGTCGATTCACGACGACGCGGGCATCGAGTACGATCCGCTCAGGAAGGGCGCAGGATCGCTGAATACGAAGGGCGCCATTGATTTGGCTCGCACCGTCAACACCGCGGCGCCGGTGGGTACCGCATGGCTCACCACGCCGCCCTCGCCGTGGACGAAAATCGGCAGCGACTACTACACCTGGAATCAGACCGTCATCTGGGGCAGCACCGTCATCTGGGGCAGCACCGTTTCATACAATCAGCCCGCGTGGGCGTCGACCGTCATCTGGGGCAGTCAAGTCACCTGGAGCGACACGGTGATCTGGGGCAGCAACACGGTCTGGAGCGATCCGCAGTCATGGGCCGACACGGTCATCTGGGGCAGCGACACCGTCGGCTATTCGTCCGGCAACACGGTCATCTGGGGCAGCTCGAGCAGCATGACGGCGAGTAACGTCGCATTCAAGAATGTGCAAGGCTCGACGACATCGGCCGGTTCGTCGGTCACGGGGAGCTCCGTTTCGAAAAAACCATAGAGCGGCGATCGGGCGACTGCGACTCGCGATCTGCTCGGCACTCACACCCCCGCCGAGCAGGTCCGATCGCAGTCTTTAACCCGGAACCCCGACCCTGGACCCGCCCGAACCCAAACGAATCGCCACTCCTCGTCGTCCAATGAAGCCAAGCGCCTGCGGCCCGAGCGAGGCGCCGGAGGGAAGCCCGGCGAAGCCGGGCCGCCGAGTGAGAGCGAGCGGGGGCGGGGCCCCGCGCGCAGGAAAAAATGGACGCCATCCAGGAGATTCGGCATGCAGTTCGACGGCTTCTTCGGGCACCGCTCTTCACGCTCACGGCGACGCTGACGCTGGCGCTGGCGGTCGGCGCAAACGCGTCGATCTTTGCCGTCGTCCAGAGCGTGCTGCTGAACCCGCTGCCGTATCCGGCATCCGACCGGCTCATCGAGCTGGACCACGGCTCCGAGCGCCTGCGCTTTCCGTCCGGAATGGGTCTGACGCAGGGCCTCTACTTTCATTACGCCGAACGCTCGCGCACGCTCGAGTCGCTTGCGATCTACCGGACGGCCGACATGACGGTCACCGGCGACGGCGATCCGGAGCGCATTCGTCTCGCGCGCGCGAGCACATCACTCGCGTCCGTGATGCGCGTCGCGCCGGTGATCGGGCGATGGTTTAGATCCGAGGAAGGCCGGCCCGGCGC
>Ga0070699_100006039_pt1 | contig 10591 bp, 13 predicted proteins | sample KBSK1503metaG_FD_65473 | JGI IMG/M metagenome (GOLD analysis project Ga0070699, IMG submission 65473) | Corn, switchgrass and miscanthus rhizosphere microbial communities from Kellogg Biological Station, Michigan, USA - KBS K1-50-3 metaG | ecosystem: Host-associated > Plants > Roots >...
CAGGTAACGATCCACGGGAGTGAACCAACCGCAATCAGGCCGCGAGCGTCCCGTCGCTGACACTGTCCACAACGGGACGCCGCAGGTCACAGCCCCGGCTGACACAGAAGCTCAAGATAAGCATCGAGTCGACGTCCGCATCGATGGCTGGGATATCCGGGGCCGCTGGTTCGGCGTCGTGGTCGGAGCCACGCCGCGGCTCGGGGAGTTGCAGCGTGGCGAGACGATTCCCTGGCGCGTGATCGCGGCCCAGCTTGCGCCGCGTGAACGCCGCGGCACGCGCTGACCAGATGCAGCCCGGCCTTGACCGGCGGAGCTCTAGTCCAATGGTCTCTGGCGCAAGGTTGGATTCAGGCGGCTCAGCCGCTTCTGGTCGGTTTTCGGCGGCACCACCGAGATCATGAAGGAGATCATCGGTTACGGTCTCCGCCCGTAGGTTCTGACCAGGTCATTTGCGGAACCCGTGCTCTCGGTTCCTAGCATGGTGTTAGCCGGGATGTTAGAAGCGCCCGCCTGCGGCCTATCCGTGCTGGGAAGTGGAGGTCCGTGGCGCCTGCCCGGCTGGAAGCCAGGCTGAGCCGCGCGGCGCCTTCTGGGTGGTGCATTCGGGACGGTGTCTCCGGAGCTATTGAACAATGTGGAGAACGTCGGGTATATCCCGCACTTTGCGTTGCCGTGCATGGGTCCGCTCTAAGTGCACCAGTCCCGCAGGCTGGGTCGAGGACGCTATAGCATTGCTCCAGTTCTGCAAGCGGCGCGAAGCAGCGGTCACCGACGCATGAAAGTCAGGATCGCTATTGAGAGCGAAATCACGGCGATGGAAACGGTAATCGCAGTGGTTAGGAGCGGCGACGCAGCAACTCCTGCCATACCGATCGCCAATCCTGCGGCGCTTCCGAGCAAAATTGATACGGCGACCTGCAGAGACTTTATCTTCTGTTTCTGTAGCTCGCACGTTAGCTTCAGATCGGCGTTGTCCTTCTCCAACTTCGCGTTGTCGGCCTGCAATGCAGCGTTGGTGTCGGTGAGCGCCTGTATCTGTTTAGATGGCGCGGCCTTCCGTCGGGTTACATCCATCTCCTGATCCGGCCTGTGAAGGGGCTGGGTATGCATTTGAAGGTTCCCTGCCAGTCGATCTGAGCCCCGTGCTTGCGGAAGGACTGGCGGGGGTAGACCTGGTTAACCACGCGCCGGTCGGTGGCTGTCAAGTTAGTTACCACGTTGAGCCGCGCAGGTAGGCCTAGGTCGCGATGCTTCTGACTCACTGTTCACCTCCTCGCCGAGAAAGGATGGACCGCTAGGGTGTCGGCGGAACCTTCCGTTTCTGTCGGGCCTCCGGTAGGTGAGTCTGGACAGCCTGGCCCGCTGTCGGCGGGTGGCTTCCTGCTGAAGCTGTCGAATTCTCCATTTCGTACGCCGCCGAGGAATGAATGCCACTCCTCCGGAGTAAACGTGAGACGTGACCCTTCAGGATCCTTACTGTCACGCACGCCGATCTCGCCATCGGGCAGGCGCGCCACTTCCACGCAGTTTCCGTTGTTCACACTCAGAGAGCTTTTGCGCCAGCAGGAACGGAAACCTTTTCCCATGTCTTACCTCACTGATCGGTGTAGGCATTCAAAATATGAAGATACGAGCTGAGGCCCGATTCCACGTGCTGTAGTTATCGGACAGGACCGTACCGCTAATTTACTCTTGTCTCACAGGTCACAGTAGCTCCATGACTGGGTTTCTGCGCCTGTGGCGCACCACACGCCCTCAGGGGGCACCGGTTCAACCGCTGATGCGACCACAACCTATCCACGACCTGCGACTATGCGGGTGCGGCATGCTTAGTCCCATAGATTGACCGCCGAAATGCCACGGCCGTGTTGATCTTGACCGTGCCCCTATCGCTGAGGGAACTGAGAGTATCGCGACTATTGTTCGGCTATAACGCAGGAGGGATATAAGTTAAGGATGTGACTGAAGTTCCTAACTCTGCCCAGGCGCGGAGTTGCACCAGGCAGTCAGTACGTCCTTGACCTCACACTCAACAAAATGTGAGTGCCGTAATTACATCCTTAAAGCTTGCTTGTCTGTCGTCGCGGTCGATCACCCGAGGATTCTCCCGCCTGCCCGCTCTATCAGCCGCTGGGTTGCCGCCGCAGTTGTCCGGCCCCCGGGAGATTTCCCGCGGTTGCGTGTTCAAGTGCCCCCTCGGACACAGATACCGGGGAAATTTCCCCTAAATCAGACACTGCTCGAACACGCAGGCTGGCTGACCTCTTGGCCTGACTGCCTGCGGCCCAGTGGGGCGTCTCGGTACCTCCTTCGGGGGAGGCGATCGTGACCGCCCAGCCGATCGCCCCTGTCCTCCCGTCCTTGGCCGGGCCGGGCGTCCGCACACGTACCAAGACGGGCCTGGTTCGCCGACTGCCCATGGCCATTGGGCCCGAGATCCCGGCGGCTGTCGATGATGTGGTCTATGGGTTCGGCCGGATCGACGCGTCGGACCGGGTGGCCGATCGCGCCATCACCAGCGCGCTGGGCTGGCAACCAGGAGACCGGCTAACCGTCACGGCGGCCGCGGGTGTCGTGATCGCTCGCCGTGACCCGGCCGGCATGGTCACCATGCCCGCCAAGCCCTATGTCGCGATCCCGGCGGCGCTGCGCCGCCTCTGCGGGCTGCGGCCTGGTGACCGGGTCCTGCTCGCCGTGCTGCCGGGTCAGGACGCGTTGGCCGCGTACTCGTTCGCGGTAGTGGATCAGGCACTCCGGGCGCACGCTCTGTTCCCGCATGGCGAGGGAGGACGGTCATGAGCGCCCTGACTCCTGGCGCGCCGACCACGTCGCAGCAGGCGGTGGTCGAGGCGGCGCTGGTCCTGGTGGAGCGGATGGGCCTGTCCCCGGCAGATCTCGTGGCCGTGCCCCGAGAGCAAAGGGCGGTGCCGACCTTCGCCGAGTACGTCCCGGTGGTGTCGGCGGCGGTGAGCGCCGGGACCCGCCGGGCATACGGCTCGTACTGGAACCGGTCGTGGACCAGTGGGGCGACCAGCGCCTGGATGAGCCCACCCCGTCGGAGATCCGGCAGCTGATGGTGTACGTCAAGACCCACCTGGTCGCCCGCCGCAACGCCCGGGGCGGGCGCAGCGCCAAGGAGCATCTCGTGGCGGCGCTGCGCTGCCTGTACAAGCGTGCGGTGGACGACAGCCTGATCGCCGAAGCGGACAACCCGGCGCAGAATGTCGCCAAGCCCCGGCGCCTGCCGACCACCCGGCGAGCACTGCCGGACATCAGACTGGCGGAAATCAACGAAGTCGCCGCAGCCACAGGTGATGACCTGGAGCTGGACACGCTGCTGCTGCGGCTGCACACCGAGACCGCCTGCCGACGCGGCGGCGCGCTCGCCTTGCGTCTGTCCGATCTGGACCCGGACCAGTGCGTGGTCCTGCTGCGGGAGAAGGGCGAGACGGTCCGATGGCAGCCGGTCTCCCCCACCTTGATCGATCGGCTCATCGAGCATGGCCGCGAGCGACACGCCCCGCCGGACGGGCAGCTGCTGCGGTACGCGAACGGGCGGCCGATCACCTCTCGCCGGTATGACCACCTGTGGACCCGCCGGCTATAAGCAGCTGCTGGAAGTCGAGCGCGGCTGGCGGGAATTGAAATCCGTCCTGGACCTGCGGCTGTCTACCACCGGCTCGAAGAGCGCATTCGCGCCCACTTCATCTTGTGCTGGCTCGCCCTGCTGCTCATCCGCGTCGCCGAGAACACGACCGGGCAGACCTGGCCGGCCATGCGCCGCGAGCTGCAGCGCATCAGCCTCGGCACCTTCACCGGCCCGGCCGGCACCTTCCGGCAGCGCACCGAGATCCCCAAGGCCGCCCGCGACCTCCTCACCGCCCTGGACATCAGCGTCCCCCGCAAGATCCACGAGCTCACCACACCCGCAGCCTGATCAAAGGCCCCTCGCACGAGCCGCCGCCTAGAGACACGGCCTGCGGCTAGCCAACCTGCCGTTCTCCGAGGTCAGAGCCCTATCCGGTGCTCTAGCCCAACCAAATTACGCGGAACCCAGGTGAAGCCAGCACCGTCAATGACGCGGCGGTGGCCGCGTACCGGCTCAGCGTGCAGGCCGGCAATCCGCTGTCGGAACGCCGGCTAGCTCAGATGTTCGGACGTACGTCCCGCCGCTGGGCGCGAGCGAGAATCGCTGACGCACGACAAGCATCATCGATCCAAGACTCGCCGAGCGCCCCGGCCATGGCTTAACTCGAGGCGCTGGCGAGCGAACTCGGAGCCATGACCCGCCGGTTAACAGGAGGTCTATACCGCGCGGAGCGATCTGCTGTTGCAGATCACCGTCAGTCCGCTTGATCTGTATAAATGCTCGTCACGGGCTTACAGGGCCTACGAAGGGTAGCGTTACAGGAAACTCAACGAACCTTAGGTCCATCGGCGCCATACACGGCCTCCGCGGCGCTTTCAGCGAAGTAGTCATGAAGCAGCCGATGGAAGAACATGTAACCACTGCCGCTGTGGATAAGCAGCAATCTTTCGCTCATGCTATCCAAGAAGGCCTGATAGTGCCGAGGGGCCTGGCCTGCTTTAACTAGTCGCGCCACTACAGCATAATGCACGAGGCACGCCCCCCAGCCCGTGATTGTTGCTACGATCACGCCAGTTATCAGCCCAGCGCCGAGCCCGAAAAGCCAAGGGTCACCGACATGGAAGACCAGACCGTCGAGTAGGCCATATATAAGACCGAATATCACGCCCGCAGCAAGTCCGATGAAAGCTCCGTATCGTGCCGATCGGCGTACTCCTTCATTTGGCATGGTTCGTTCATCGCGCAACTCTGCAGACAAGCCGAGGCTTAGGGTAGCAAAAATTGCGAGGCCAAAGCCGAAGATAAGGCCTATGCCCCATACCCTGACGGTAAGATTCTGAGCGAAATCAACCGGTGTTGCGGCAAGAATGACAAGCAGGCCAAGGAGGACGCTAGCAACTAGCCCAATAGATTTTGGCACATTGAACTCGATCTTCCTCCCGGACCAATGCAAGTCCTCGACTGGATTGAGATAGTTGGCTGCGACAAGACGGAGCAACCGCCAAAGCGGCGTGAGCTGCGGACGTACTGCAAGTGGCAGCCAGTCGAGTGTCAGGCGGTCGAGGTGGAACTCGACCTGGTTGTGCTCCCGCAGGGCGCGGGCCAGCCATGCCAGCCATGCGACAGCTTGCTCCCTTGTGTACCGGCACCCGGGTGGGAGTGGCCGCTGCTCGAACATTCGGGATACGTAGGCGTTCCACAACCGTTCCTGCCATATATCCCAACTTCCTGGCTGACTGAGGGCTAGCGCTGGACGGCCGTGATAAGCCAGCGCGATCACATGCAACATGAGCGGAGTGCGGCGGAAATCTTGAAGATCACGACTGGCGGTAAGTATGGCACGCATGTCTGCTACAGCCGTCCCAGCAGCTGGAAGATGGCCGAGGTACTCATTGATCTGAGCATCTGTAAGCGGCAGCAGTTCTATCGCCTCGTCAACGCTGAGCTTGACGGCCAAGTCCTCTAGTTTTTGGGTACGGCTGCATACAGCCATCTGAACCAAGCCGTGATTGTGGCGGTAGTCGTTGATTGCCTCAGCGCACGCCACCTGCTGATGGTCGGCGACTTCGTCGAGCCCATCCAGCAGCAGAGCCAGAGCATCCTGCGCCACCCACATCGATGCGGTGCTTCGCGGGACGTTGTAGCTGACCACAAGTTCTTCGGTCAGCCACTCCTCCAATGGCAGCCGCCGCGCCGCCCACGAAGCCAGGTTCATCACCACAGGGATCGGCCGGGCAGGGTCACGTTCAGCTTGATCCAGTAGCCCGCCGGTAAGCTTGAGCAGCAACGTGGTCTTACCCGCACCTGGAGCACCCATAATCAGGAGCCCCCCGGCCACGTCGTCGAAGATTTGTGTAATCGTCGCCCCGCCCGAAAGCGGCGATTCAGTCGGGCGAACAGCACGCCGGATCACACCATCGCTGACTTCAAGGACATCCGGACGAGTTTGCATCACCAGAGCCAGTTCAGCCGCGTCCCCGAGCGAGCGGTCCAACACACTAGTGATCCACTTGTAACGTACCCGGTGCAGCATCACCACCCGTTCCCTAGCAAGACGTTCATCCGTCAGCGTATTGCCGCGCCGATCCAGCGAACGTATAACGAACGGTACAATTGCCGCAGCGACGCCTCCTATAGCTGCGATTGCCGCGGCGTTCAGCCAATGCTCCTTAACCCAGTGAAGGACACGCACAACGACGTGCCGGGCCGGAGCCAGCCAGCCGGGAACTCCCTTCCAAAACTCCAGGACAATCACCGCAGCAACGAGAACGATTACTATGCCAACAAGCAGCCGGGACCGGCGTGCTTGCCCTCGCTGGCCCGTGCGTTCCCTGAAGCGTGGCCCCACGATGTTGATCGTTGCATGCGGGGCGGGCAGGCCGCTACACCATCTGGCAGGTCTCAACACAGTGAGTCTGTAGATGGGTCTTGACTAGCCCAAGTACGAGCTCGCCAAGGATGCGCTGCAGCTATCAACGAATGTGGATGGTCCTTCCGTGCGGGACGAAGGCCCTGACCGGCCGGGCGAAAGCCGCTCGCCGCGGGAGTATTCCAGCCCAAGATCGCGACCTGGATAAAGCCGAGCAGATACAGCGTGCCCACCCAGGCGACTTGGACGGGCTGCGCGCCCGGGCCGACGCCGGTGAGGGGGACGCCGCCTTCCAGGTGGCCAGCCTGCTGGCCCTGACTTTTATCACGATCATGGAGTTTCGCGGGCCTCAAGATGCTGACCTGCGGGTTTGTTGTCGTGAGGCGCGACACTTGCGCACTAGCCAGCGCCTTGATGCCGCCGCAGATACCGATGGCGGAGGCGCGTGTTAATGACATGGCCATCGTGGCGGTCCGGAGCGTGCGGGGCGCGGCCCCGCGCCCGTCGTAAAAGGTCTTGCAAAGCCAGGGTGTTCATCAACCGGGGGTCGGGACGTTTCGTCTACCCTCCAGGGATTCACCGCGCACCGCCGGCATCTGAAGCCTCAGCAGCCTCTTGGTTCCGAAACCGGTACACCGTCGGCGAACTGGACCTGCCGCCCACCTGGGTCGCGGTCGATGATGTGACGAAAGCCCGAGGTTAGTCGAGGTCTTCCCAGTCCCAGTGGGCGGCGGGGGTACCGTCGGCCTCCCGTCCGAAACGGAAACGGTCCCCCATGCCGTCCTGCTGGAGAAAGAGCTTGAACATGCCCGCCGCCGGTAGCCGAGTGGACAGCATCGCGGCCTGCTCCTGGGCACCTGCGTTCCGCAGGCTTTCCAGCAGACTGGCCACGCCGTGTGGATCGTCGGGAGGGAGGTGGGCGGCGACCCGCGCGGCCAGTGCGGCGGCTTGGTCCTGCGCGCCCGCGTTCCATAGGCTGTCCAGCAGGAATCCCACGCCAAACGGGTGGCTGAGAGAGATGTGGGTGGCTGGGTCGCGGGCGAGCAGCGCGGCGGCCTGCTCGTGCGCGCCGTGGTACTGCAGACTGTCCAGCAGCCTGGCCACGCCGAACGGATCGACGAGAAAGACGTGGGCGGCCGGGTCGCGGGCGAGCAGCGCGGCGGCTTGGTCCTGCGCGCCGACGTTCTGCAGGGTGTCCAGCAGGCTTGCCACATCGTCCGGGTCGTCGAGAGGTGCGTGGGCGGCGGCCCGGGCAGCTAGTATGGCGGCCTGCTCGTGCGCGCCCGTGTCCTGAAGGCTCTCTATCAGGTAAGCCACGCCGTCCAGGTCGTCGAGGGAAACATGGGTGGCCAGGTCGCGGGCGAGCAGCGCGGCGGCCTGCTCGTGCGCACCGACGTTCTGCAGGTCGTCGACCAGCGTGGATACGCTGAACGGGGCATCGAAGCGGGCGTGGGTGGCGGCCCGGGCGGCCAGCGCGGCGGCCTGCTCGTGCGCGCCGGCGTCCCGCAGCCTGTGCAGCAGGCTGCCCACCCCGTTCGGGTCGTCGAGGGCGACGTGGGTGGCCGGGTCGCGGGCGAGCAGCGTGGCGGCCTGCTCGTGCGCGCCGACGTTCTGCAGGCTGTCCAGCAGCTTGGCCACGTCGTACGGGTTGTCGAAGGGTAGGTGGGCGGCGGCCCGGGTGGCCAGCGCGGCGGCCTGCTCATGCGCGCCAGTATCCTTCAGGCTGTCCAGCAGCCTGGTCACGCCGTACGAGTCTTCCAGGGGCAGGTGGGCGGCGGCCCGGGTGGCCAGCGCGGCGGCCTGCTCGTGCGCGCCGGCGTCCCACAGGCTGTGCAGCAGCCTGGTCACGCCGTTCGGGTCGTCGAGGGCGACGTGGGTGGCCGGGTCGCGGGCGAGCAGCGCGGCGGTCTGCTCGTGCGCGCCGACGTTCTGCAGGCTGTCCAGCAGCCTGGCCACGCCGTCCGGGTCGTCGAGCGAGGCATGGGCAGTGGCCCAATGGGCGGGGCGAGGGTCAGTGGGGCATAGCGCATGCAGGTCGTCTATCAAGGCGCCCGCGGCGGCTGGGATGCCGTGGGCGGCGGCGTTCTTATAAAGCTGGGCGGAGTAGCGGAGCAGGCCGCGGTCTGCGGAAGCTTGAGCGAGGGCGCACAGGTCACCGGAGCGGGCGTGGACAGCCGCGGTCCAGAAGGATGCCGGAGGGGTGTGGTCACGGCGGTTGCGGCGACCGTGCTGGTCGAGGTAGTCGGCCAGCCGGTACGTCGGCCTAGTGCCGGTACCATGGGCGGTCGCGGCGTCCGGCCGTGGCCGGATGCGGGTCAGCGGTCCGCGGACGCCCTTGCAGGGGGCCCCAGTGTAGGCAAGGGCCTGCTCGAGCCAATCCTCGGCCAGCCCGTCCCACTCTGCATCACTCAGGTACCCGGGGGCGCTCGCTTCGAGGAACGCATGCGGCAGCGCCTGCCGCATGCCGAGACGGCGGGCATCCATCGCCGTATGAATCAGCGCCCGTGCGGCGGGCGGGGCGTTCCGGTACCGGGCCAGCAGCTCCGGGACCCCGGCAAGGAACTGGGTCACCTGCCCATCCTCGGCGTCTAGGGCGGCCGCGTTCAGACGGGGATCCTCGGCCTCGGAGAGCAGCTGCAGTTCGGCGTCGCTAAACGCGCCGGGGACGGGAATGTCATGGTTGGCGAGCAGCTCGCGTGCATGGGCATGCAGGTCACCGCCTGTCGCGGGGCGGGCGGTGAGTTCATCCCAGTGCGACGGCCACAGCGTGGCCAGGACCAGGACCGGCGTGGAGCCTGTTTAATCATTTGTGTGAGAGGGTGCAGATGATCCCAGTGTGACGCATGTTGCGCTGGCGGAGAGGACACCCTGAGTGAGCACGGAAGAGGCCGAAAAGGTGCAGGAGATCGTCGCCGAGGGCGTGGCGCGCGAGGGCCTGCAGGAAATGGTGCTGCCCGCGGAGGAAGCCGCGGCGAGAAGGCTGGCGGCTTTCGTCAGCGACGCGGCGATCGACAAGATGATCGCCGATGCGCAGGACGCCGGCGTTTCGCTGCTGGACGGGCCGGGCGGGCTGATCGGGCAGCTGACGGCGCGGGTGATCGAGCGGGCGCTGGGCGCGGAAATGGACGATCACCTGGGTTACGTGAAAGGCGACCCGGCGGGAAACGGGACCGGTAATTCCCGGAACGGCTCCTTCGGGAAGACGCTCAGCACGACGTCGGGCCCGGTGCGGATCTCGGTGCCCCGGGACCGCAGATCAGCATTCGAGCCGCAGATCGTGGCGAAGGGGCAGCGGCGCGTCGGCCAGGTCGATGAGATGATCCTGTCGCTTTACGCCCGCGGGATGACCACCCGGGATATTCACGCGCACCTGGCGGAGATCTACGGAGTGGAGGTTTCTCCCGCGCTGGTCTCGGCCGTCACCGACGTGGTCGCCGACGAGATCGCCGAATGGCAGAACCGGCCGCTGGATGCCTTTTACGCCATTCTTTACATCGACGCGCTGGTGGTGAAGGTCCGCGACGGCGGCGCGGTGGACAACAAGGCCGCCCACCTGGTCACCGGCGTGGACGCGGACGGGTTCAAGCACGTGCTGGGCATCTGGCTGGCCGCCTCGGAGGGATCGCGGTTCTGGGCGGGCGTGCTCGCCGAGCTCCGCAACCGCGGCATCAAGGACGTCCTGTTCGTGTGCTGCGACGGGCTCAGCGGCCTGCCCGCCGCGATCGAGGCGACCTGGAGCAGGGCGAAGGTGCAGACCTGCGTCATCCACCTGATCCGGGCATCGATGAAATACGTGTCCTGGAAGGACCGCAAGAAGGCCGCCGCCGCGATGCGGCCCATCTACACCGCCGTCAGCGAGGCCGCCGCGGAAACGGCGCTGGAGAACCTGCGCCGCGACTTCGGGAAGAAGAGCCCCGGCCTGGTCGCCGCGTGGGACCGGGCCTGGGACCAGTTCATCCCGTTCCTCGAATCCGACGCCGCCATCAGGAAGGTCATCTACACGACGAACGCGATCGTTATCTCCAGCCTTAACTAGCGTGTCCGTAACGTCCGGCACGAGCGTTCTCACCTGCCCGGATGAGGGCTGATCCGTGGTTATCTCCTGCCTTGTCCATGACGTTGTTCAAGGA